>Ga0265797_10000581_pt1 | contig 66471 bp, 51 predicted proteins | sample P2T30metagenome_FD_192433 | JGI IMG/M metagenome (GOLD analysis project Ga0265797, IMG submission 192433) | Plant litter microbial communities from East Loma Ridge, Irvine, California - P2 T30 | ecosystem: Environmental > Terrestrial > Plant litter > Unclassified | place: USA: California...
TCCCCGGAACTTTGAAACGCTCGTCGGCCAGGAGCACGTCGTCCGTGCCCTGACGCATGCGCTCGGTACCGGCCGGCTGCACCACGCCTATCTGTTTACCGGCACGCGCGGGGTGGGCAAGACCACGCTGTCGCGCATCCTGGCCAAATCGCTCAACTGTACGGGACCAAGCGGCAACGGCGGCATCACCGCCACGCCGTGCGGCGTCTGCGAAGCGTGCACCGCCATCGATGGCGGCCGCTTCGTCGACTATATAGAGATGGACGCGGCATCGAACCGCGGCGTCGACGAGATGGCGCAGCTGCTGGAGCAGGCCGTCTATGCGCCGTCGAACGCGCGCTTCAAGGTCTATATGATCGACGAGGTGCACATGCTGACGAACCACGCGTTCAACGCGATGCTCAAGACGCTGGAAGAGCCGCCGGAACACGTCAAGTTCATCCTGGCGACGACCGATCCGCAGAAGATCCCGGTTACCGTGCTGTCGCGCTGCCTGCAGTTCAACCTGAAGCAGATGCCGCCCGGGCATATCGTGGGCCACCTGGAAAATATCCTGGGCCAGGAAAACGTCACGTTCGAACAGCCCGCGCTGCGCCTGCTGGCGCAAGGCGCGCATGGCTCGATGCGCGATGCGCTGTCGTTGACCGACCAGGCCATCGCCTACGCGGCCGGCGCCGTCACGCTGGAAGCGGTGCAGGGAATGCTGGGCGCGCTGGACCAGTCCTACCTGATCCGCCTGCTCGACGCGCTGGCCAATACGGATGGCGCCGACCTGCTGGCCGTGGCCGATGAAATGGCCAGCCGTTCGCTGTCGTACAACGGCGCGCTGCAGGACCTGGGCACCTTGCTGCACCGCATCGCGCTGGCGCAGACGGTGCCGGCGGCCGTGCCGGAAGACCTGCCGGAATATGCCGACATCAATCGCCTGGCCGGCCTGTTCGACGCCGAGGAAGTGCAGCTGTATTACCAGATCGCCGTCCATGGCCGCAACGAGCTGGGGCTGGCGCCGGACGAGTACGCCGGCTTCTCGATGACGCTGCTGCGCATGCTGGCCTTTCGCCCCGGCGTCGGCGGCGCCGAAAGCCAGGGTGCCGCGCCGGTAGCGGCGCGTCCCGCGGGGCCAAATCCGGCTCGCGCGGCCGCTGCCGCGGCAGGCGGGCAGTCCGCCCCCGCAACGCTGTCGATGCCGGCCCGTCCCGCACCGCCGGCCGCCGCCGTGAACCCTGTTGCCGCAGCGCCAGCGCCAGCGCCCGTGCAGCAGGCAGCGCAGCCACAGCCGCCGCAGCCACGACCGGTGCCGCCGCCAGCCGCCGCGCCGGCACCACGTCCAACGTCCGGTCCCGTCAGTCCCGCCCGCGCCGCGATCAATGCGGCGCTGGAAGCGGCGCGCGCCGCGACCGCTGCACGCACGGGTGCCCGTCCGCCGATGCGTACGACGCCGGTCGAGGAAGTGGAGCAGGTGGCCGCACCTGCCGCCCCGACCCCGCCGCAAGTGGGCGGCAGCGCGCCGCAGGGTGCGCAAGCCCGGGCGCCGGCTCGTCCCGCGCCATGGGAAGACGATCCCGAAGGCCTGACGATGGGAGAAGCGGCCGTGCTGGAAGCCCCACCGGCCGTCCAGCAGACGCAAGCCCAGCCGCGCCAGGCCGCGCCGCGCGCGCCGGCACAGCAGGCAGCCGAAGAAGACGACCTGCCGCCCTGGGTCACCGAATTTTCCGAGGACAGCGCCATGCCGGCCGAGCGCGCGGAACAGGCCGCGCCAGCACCGCAGGCGGCACCGGTGCGCCAGGCGCAGCCCGCACAGGCGCCGTATGCCTATGTCATCACGCCCGTGCCCGAACTGGACTGGGACGGCAACTGGCCGCTGCTGGCCGCGCACCTGCCGCTGCGCGGCGTGGCGCAGCAACTGGCCACCCAGGCCGAACTGATCGACTGCACCATCGACGGCAACGCGGCGCTGTTCCGCCTGCGCTGCCCGATCGACACGTGGCGCACGCCGCCCAACGTGGAAAAACTGACGGCGGCACTGGCCGAACGGTTCGACCGCACCGTGCGCGTCGAAACCGAGCTGGGCCCCGTCTGGTACACGACGACGGCCGAACAGCAGGTCCACCGCGAGGCCTGCCAGCGCAAGGCGGAAGAGGCCGTACACGGCGATCCGTTCGTGCAAAGCATGGTGCGCGAGTTCGGCGCGTTCGTCGTGCCCGGCTCCATCGTGGCACCGGTATCGTCGGCACACTGATCCGCCCGGTAAAATAACTACTTTATCCATACGGAGAACCACATCATGATGAAGAACCAGCTGGCCGGCCTGATGAAGCAGGCGCAAGCAATGCAGGACAATATGAAGAAGGCGCAGGAATCGCTGGCGTCCATCGAAGTCGAAGGCCAGTCCGGCGCCGGCCTCGTCAAGGTCGTCATGACCTGCAAGAACGACGTCAAGCGCGTCTCGATCGACCCGTCGCTGCTGGCCGACGACAAGGACATGCTGGAAGACCTCGTGGCCGCCGCCTTCAACGATGCCGTGCGCAAGGCTGAAGCCACCGCCGCCGAGAAAATGAGCGGCCTGACGTCCGGCATGAACCTGCCGGCCGGCTTCAAGATGCCGTTCTGAGCATCGCCATGTTCGTCATCACGCTCACGTACAGCAAGCCCACCGAGGAAATCGATGCGCTGCTGGCGGCGCACCGGGAGTTCCTGCGAGAGCAGTATGACAATGGCGTGTTCCTGATGTCGGGCCGCATGGTGCCGCGCACCGGCGGCATCATCATCGCCAGCGCGGACAGCCGGGCCGACATCGAAGCGATCGTCGAACTCGATCCGTTCCACCAGACCGGCGCCGCCACCTACACGATCACCGAGTTCGTGCCGACGATGACGGCCGACATCCTGGCCGCTTTCCGCCAGCACTGACATGGCGAAGTCGCTGGAGTTTCTCACCGAGGCGTTGCGCCGCCTGCCGGGCGTGGGCCCGAAGTCGGCCCAGCGCATGGCGTTCCACCTGCTGCAGCATGACCGCGACGGCGCGGCGATGCTGTCGCGCGCCTTGTACCAGGCAGTGGAGGCAGTGCATCACTGCGCGTTGTGCAATACCTTCACCGAGCTGGAAGTGTGCGAGATGTGCGCGGACGAAGCGCGCGACCGCCGCATGTTGTGCGTCGTCGAGACGCCGGCGGACCAGATGATGATCGAGCAGACGCTGACGTACAAGGGATTGTATTTCGTGCTGATGGGCCGCCTGTCGCCGCTGGACGGCATCGGCCCGAAGGACATTCACCTGGAAAAACTGCTGGCGCGCGCGGCCGATGGCACCGTTGCCGAAGTGGTGCTGGCGACGAATTTCACGAACGAGGGCGAAGCGACCGCGCACTACATCAGCGAAATGCTGAAGGCGCGCGGACTACAGGTCAGCCGGCTGGCGCGCGGTGTGCCGGTCGGCGGCGAACTGGAATACGTGGATGCGGGGACGATTGCCCGCGCCATGCTGGACCGGCGCAGTACCTGACGCTTCCTTATGTTTGCGGCACCAGCTTGGCAACATGCGCGGCCGGGTAGACGCGGCTGATCGTGCCGGTAGCGATGGTGCGGCCTTCCCACAGCGTGATCGGCATGCCGACGTGCAGCCGCGCATCGGCATAGTCGCGGCGCAGGAATTTCACGGGAACTTCGTACAGCTTGCCCGGCTGCAGGACCAGCCCGTCCAGCAGCAGGCGGCAGTCGAACCCTTCGCCGTCGATGAACATCGGGCAGCCGAACGTGCGCCCGCCCGCAGGTTGCGAGCGACCGCCTTCCTCGGACGAGAGCAAACGGACAGTGATCAAAGCGTCTGGTTGCATGGTATTCTCCTCAGCCAACATTCGATCGGACAACCCAGGGCTGCAGGCCGACCAGACCCTTGCTGTTCAGTACGACCACGCTCACGCCGCGATCGACGAACAGCACTGGCGTAAAGTCTACTCCAATTTCCACGGCAACGATTGCGTAAGGTGGATCCCCGAAGGCGGCCACCGCCTGTCGGGCGTACCAGACCGCCTCCGCCTCGCTCAGCGTGAAATACTTCACTTCGCTGCCGTCTGGATTGCGCAGCCGGTGAAACAGCCGGATATCGGCCAGCTCATCGGGCCCGACGGCCCGATACAGTTTCACCGTACCGCCGTCAGCATCGCGGGCAGCGGTCCGGCCAGCATCTGCGCGATCGCTTCCTGCGACTGCGGCCGGCCCAGCAGGTAGCCCTGCGCCATGTCGCAGCCGTACTGGTCCAGCAACGTCAGCTGCTGTTCCGTCTCGACACCTTCGGCCACCACCGCCATTTTGAGGCCGTGCGCCATCGCGATGATGGCGCGCGTGATCGCCGCGTTTTCCGAGTCCTGCGGCAGTCCGCTGATGAAGCTCTTGTCGATCTTCAGCGCGCGCACGTCGAAGCGCTTCAGGTAATTCATCGACGAGTAGCCGGTGCCGAAATCGTCGATCGACAGGTAGATGCCGAGCGCGCGCAGCTCTTCCAGCGTGGCCAGCGTGGCCAGGGCATCGTCCATCAGCGTGCCTTCCGTCAGCTCCAGCTCCAGCAGGCGCGGGTCCAGTTCCGTGTCGCTCAGTACCGACAGCACCGTCTGCGCCAGGTTTTCGTCCTTGAACTGGCGCGCCGACAGGTTGACCGCCACGCGCAAGGAACGGCGGGATTGCCGGTGCCACTCGCGCGCCTGGCGGCAGGCCGTGCGCAGCACCCATTCGCCGATCGGCACGATCAGGCCCGTCTCCTCGGCCAGCGGAATGAAGTCGTTGGGCGGGATGATGCCGTATTCCGGGTGGCGCCAGCGCACCAGCGCCTCGACACCCACCAGCTGCGCACTGCGCACGTCGACCTGCGGCTGGTACTGCAGATACAGCTCGTTGTTCTGCAGGGCGCGGCGCAGGCCCACTTCCAGCTTCACGTGGCTCATGATCTGCGTCGTCAGCGCGGAGCTGTACAACTTGGCGTTGTTCCTGCCGCAGTTCTTGGCGTGATACATCGCCGTGTCGGCGAACTTCAGCAGCGACGTGCCGTCCTCGCCATCCTCGGGGTACAGCGAGATGCCGATGCTGGCCGTGACGAAAATCTCGTGGCCCTCCAGGTGAAACGGCCGCCGCATCGCGTCCTTGACGCGGTGCGCCACGTTGAGCGCATCCTGCACGTTGTCCAGGTCCGGGATCAGGATCGTGAATTCGTCGCCGCCCAGGCGGGCCAGGTTGCTGGCGGAGAGATGCGGCGCGTTGTCGCCCTGCGCCACCATGTCGCTCGGGCGGATCGTCTCGTGCAGTCTTTCCGATACCACCTTCAGCAGCAGGTCGCCCACGTCGTGGCCCAGCGTGTCGTTGATACGCTTGAACGAGTCCAGGTCCATGAACAGGATGGCGAACTTGCGCCCGCCCAGGCGCGAGCGGGTCAGCTCGCGCTCCAGCGTCTCGAGGAACGCCTGGCGGTTCGGGATGCCCGTCAGGCTGTCGCAGTAGGCCAGCCGGCGGATCTGTTCTTCCGTGCGTTTGCGTTCGCTGATGTCGCGCACGAGCCCCAGCACTTCGCCGGCGCCCGTGCTGACGAGACGCGCCTCGAAATGCTGCACGGCGTCGTCGCCTTCCAGTTCGTAGTCGACGGAACGGATCGTCCCGGTGCGCAGCACTGCGTCCAGCTGCTCCAGCAGGCGCTCGGCGATCGCCGCAGGCAGCACGTCGCGCACGTGCCGGCCCACGCACGGCTGCCGCGCCGGCGCCACGCGGTGGCCACCACGCTGGCCGCCGCGCTGGTCAATGCGTTGGCCGACGTTATGGCCCTGTTCGTAGTCGAGGTAAAAGCCGTCGGGGCTGAGGCGGAAGAACGTGTCCGGGATCGCCGCCAGCACGGCGCGGTTCTGCGCGTCCGCGATGCGCAGCCGGGCGATCGCATCGCTCGCGCGCAGCACGTACAGCACCCGGTGGCCCAGGATGGGCCAGTTGATCGGCTTCGAGACGAAGTCGGTGGCGCCGCATTCGTAGGCCTGCGTGACCGCTTCCAGGTCGTCGCCGCCCGTCACCATGATGATCGGCACGGTCGTATTGCGCCGGCGTTCGCAGGCACGGATGGCGCGGCAGACCGCGAAACCGTCCATCGACGGCATCTCGACGTCGAGCAGCACGAGGTCCGGCGTCATCCGTTCGAAACAGGCCACGGCCGCCGCCCCGTCGGCCGCCTCGATGCCGTCCAGGCCCACCTGTGCCAGCATCTCCAGCATCAGCAGACGCATGACGGGATCGTCGTCGGCCACCAGCACCGTGCCACGGAAAGGGGGAACTGCTGCATGCATTTAATGCTCCTTGACGAGTAAAGCGCCCAGCGATTGCCGCACCGCGCCGAATTCACGTTCCATGCTGGCCAGCAGCACGAGGGCGCCCGCGGTGGTGTCGTTACGACCCAGTTGTTCCATCTCCCGGCACAGGCCGGACAGCGTATCGGCGCCCACGTTGGCGCTGGCCGATTTCAGGCTGTGCGCGGCGCGCCGCATGGCGGCCGTGTTGGTGTCCGCGACCGCCGCGCGCAGCGTCTGCAGGTGTGCCGGCGTGTCCGCGCTGAAGGCCTCGATCACGCGCCGCACCAGCGCTTCGCCCTTGTCGGCGCTGAGGGCGCGGATCGCGTCGAGCGCACGGCGGTTGATCGTGCCGCTCGCGCCGGCCGGCACGGGCAGTTCGTCGATGCCGACGACCGCGGGTGCCGGCGCATACGGCTGCTCGCGCGGGACCGTGGCGACGGGACGCGGCGGGCGCGCCGCATCGTCGTGATGCACGGTGGCGGCGCGGGGCAGGGCGATCCAGCGCGCCAGCGTGTCGGCCAGCGTGCGCTGCGTGAAGGGCTTGGACAGGTAGTCGTCCATCCCCGCCGCCAGGCAGGTCTCGCGGTCGCCCTGCAGCGCATTGGCCGTGATGGCGATGATCGGCAGTTCGCGCGCGCGGCCCTGCTGCTGCTCGTGCCGGCGGATTTCGGCGGTGGCCGCCATGCCGTCCATCACGGGCATCATGCAGTCCATCAGCACGAGGTCGAACCCGCCGGCGCGCACGGCCGCCAGCGCCTCCTCGCCGTTGCAGGCGCGCGTGACGTCCAGGCCCAGGCTCTCGAGCATCGCGCAGGCCACCTCCACGTTGACCGGGTTGTCCTCGGCCAGCAGCACGCGATGGTGCCGGCGCGGATTGGCGCGCGGCTGGCCGTGGGCCTGCTGCGCCTGGGGCGAGGCGGGGCGCATGCCTTCGCTGGCGCGCAGCGGCGTGACGATGCAGTCGTACAGGTCGCATTCGCGCGTCGGCTTGATCAGCTGGAAGGCGACGCCCGCCTCGCGCCGCTGTACCGTGTCGGCCGCGTTGCGCTCCGTCGACAGCAGCAAGAGCCGCACGCCGGCCAGGGCCGGGTCGGCCTTGATGTCGGCGGCCAACGTCAGCCCGCTGACGCCCGCCAGGTCCATGTCCAGCAGCGCCACGTCGTACGGCTGGCCGCCGGCGACGCCGGCCTTGAGCAGACGCAGGCAGTCCTCCGCGCCGGCCGCGCTGTCCGATGTCAGGTGCCAGCGCGACAGCAGCGTTTCCAGCGCCGCGCGGCTGTCCTGCTGGCGGTCGACGATCAGCGCGCGCAGTCCCTTCGTGGTCTTCTGGTTGAACGACGCATCGTCCGCATCGACGCGGCGCTTGTCGAACTGCACGGTGAACCAGAAGATGGCCCCGCCATCGATCGAGCCGGTGCCCAGCGCGTTCTCGACGCCGATGGCGCCGCCCATCAGTTCCACCAGCTGCTTCGAGATCGCCAGGCCCAGCCCCGTGCCGCCATGCTTGCGCGTGGTGGTGCCGTCGGCCTGCGAGAACGAATCGAAGATGCGCCCGCGCGCCTCGCGCGAGACGCCCACGCCCGTGTCCTGCACCTCGACCTTCAGCCGCACCGATTGCGCATCCTCGGCGATGACGTTGACCCGGACGGTGATGCGGCCCTTGTCGGTAAACTTGATGGCATTGCCCAGCAGGTTGACGATGACCTGGCGCAGCCGGTTAGGGTCGCCGCAGATGGCGACGGGAATGTCCGGCGCGATGGCGAAGTCCAGCGCCAGGCCCTTGGCGTCCGCCTGCGGCGAAAACACGTTGTCGATATCGTCCAGCAGCTCACGGAAATTGAAATGGATGTATTCGACCGTCAGCTTGCCCGCTTCGACTTTCGAGAAATCGAGAATGTCGTTGATGATGACGAGCAGGTGTTCGCCCGAGCGCTTGACCATGTCCGTGTAGTGGCGCTGCTGGTCGGTCATCGGGGTTTTCAGCAGCAGTTCCGTCATGCCCAGCACGCCGTTCATCGGCGTGCGAATCTCATGGCTCATATTGGCCAGGAACGCGCTCTTGGCCTGGCTGGCCGCTTCGGCCGCGTTCTTGGCTTTCTCCAGCTGCTCCGTGCGGACGCCCACCTGGCGTTCCAGCTGGTCGCGGTACTGCGCCAGCCGGCTGTCGCGGTGCTCGATCTGCGCCAGCATGTCGTTGAAGCTGTCGACCAGCGTGCCCAGTTCGTCGCTGCGCTCGTGCTGGACCGGCGCGTACGTCTGGCTCGTCGTCACGCGCTGCGCGGCCGCGATCAGTTCCGCGATCGGCTGGGCGATGCTGCCCTTGAAACGGCCCGCCAGCACCAGCGCCACGCCAAGCGAGATGCCCGTCGCCAGCAACGTGATGCCCAGGCTTTTCAGGACGCCCAGCCACATGGGGACCAGGCTCGCTTCGATCATCACGGTGCCGATCACGTGGCCGGCCGCGCGGACGGGCCGGTACAGCCGCATGGCCCGGTGCCACGGCACGGCCGCGCTGTCCGTTGCCGGCGCGATGGCCAACTGCTGCATCCGCTGCGGCGTCAGGGCGGGCGGCGGTTTTTCCGGCTGGGCGGGAAAGCTGGCGAACAGTTCGCCGTTGCGGTCGAACAGGGCGGCCTGCGTGATATCGTCCTGCACCGCCAGCGCGGCCAGCGCGCCTTCGGCCGTGACGCGGTCGGCAAACAGCAGCGGCGCCACGCTGTTGACGCCGATGACGTCCGCCAGCGACGTCAGCTGCCTCGCCTGGTTGTCCGTATGGCTGAACAGCGACGTCAGCGCGAACGCGGCAAAGACCAGCAGCAGGGCGCTGCCGGTCGAGAGGACCGAGATGATCGTCAGCTTCTGGCTGAGACCCGAGCGTTCGAAGTTGAGCATGACCGGCGCCGTGGATGAGTCATTAATGATTCCATCCGGAAAAATATAAATGTTCAGATTTCCGACGCTTTGATCTGGCTCTACTTTTCGGGGGAGTGACCTCGCTTTTTGAGCTGGTTGCAAAAAAGTGTGGACGTCAACGGCGCCTTGGCGCAACCAATGTCAGTAGCTGAGAAGGACATGAGCCTGGCGCGGGAAACCTTCGGCCAGGCGCCCGAGGGCGACGTAGAGCATGGGGGCGGAATCGAAACCGGCTATGGCGACACCGCGTTGCCGGCCCTCTGCCGCGCCGTGGTGAATGCAGTGTTCGGCGATGACGTCGACGAGGTGCCTGTGCACCAGCATAGCGTCACCAACCCGAGCAACCGAAGGCCCCGCGATCAGCGATCACGCGGGGCCTTCGTCATTTTCAGCCGAGCGCACGACCTGCGGCCGGCGCCGGACGCTGTAACTGGCAACCCAACACATCGAACCCTCCGCGCGGGGTTGCGAGCGAGGGCAGCCGTGCGCGCGTTATGCCGGAGAGGTTTCGGTTTCCTTGCGACGCTTACGGCGGGAGAGGGCTATCAGGCCAAGGCCCGCTCCGAGCATCGCATAGGTTGCCGGTTCTGGCACGGAGCTCACCAAAATATGGAACGACGTTATGTCGGTTTCAATGTCACCCGTGGGTTCTACCCCGGCATATTCGCGCATCGAGAACTGGGTCTCAAACGGGGACGCATACGTGTACTCATACGAACCGGATGTTAAAAGGTTCTGTGGTGGGGTGAACGGGTCATAGGTGTAACTTGCGAAAGTGAGCCTGTAGTAATCTTGCATCATCAAGATGAGCGAAATTTCCAGTTCGCCGTCATGGCTCCTATACGCTTCATAGTACATACGCGCACTATCCGTGCGCGACGAAAACTGATAGGTCCGGTCTGCGACCTTTAATGTATAGTCAGCGCTTCCAAAGACTCTCTGTTTATTCGGGCCTTCCTGGACTACATATATGGGATCAAACCTCATCACGCTGGTGAGTTCAAAGCTCTCGCCCGGGTGAATGCCCATGTTTTGCCGCCAGGAATTCTCCGTTATCACGCCTTGGGTAGTAGTTGTAATCGTTGTTTGCGCTGCCATTGCGCCGGGAAGGACTGCCGCGAGCAAGGTTGCTGCGGTTAAGGTTCTCATAAACATGGATTCTCCGATATGTGTAGGGGGACTCAATGTTAGCATTTTTGCATCTAACGACGCATAGTTTTTAGCTTATTTGCAACCTCCGAAATGCCTCGCCCAGCAATGGCGCGGGGCTTTGTCGTTTCTGCCCCAGCCGCCAATGTTGCGAGGAATAAGCGGAACTGAATTCCACCGGACGGTGAATCTGCGTCGTGGCATCCGCGTTGCCGATCTCATCCATGTGCAGACCGTGAACAACGATCACAGCCACTTCAAGAAGTGGCTATTGCGCTTTCATGGTGTCGCCAGCCGCTACCTGCCGCACTACCTGGGCTGGATATATGAGCTGGGCTGCCGACGTATTTCTGAGCCGCAGCAATTCCTGAGAGCAGCACTGCTGCCTGCGGGAATTTGATGCCGACGGCACAGTTCACGGTGACCGGGTGACAGCGCCAAAAAAAACGGCCCGGACGCTCGCGCGGCCGGGCCGTTCCATCGTTCAAGGGCGCTCAGCAGCAGCCACCCCGCTTGCCGGCGCCGCCGTAGCGGGCCTCCTGCCGTTCGCGGAAGAACTCCTCGTACGTCATGATCGGCTTGTCGGGGTGGTTCGCTTCGCAGTGCGCCACGTACGTGTCGTACTCGGGCAGCCCGCACATCAGTCGCATGCTCTGCCCCAGGTAGCGTCCCGCCTTGACGATTTCGTCGAACATGACGTGCTCCTTATTGCGCCGGCATCAGCTGCGCCGGCGTTTCCTTGTGCGTCGGACGTGCCGCGGCGCGCGCCTGCATTGCCGTGCGCACGCCGAACACCAGCACGGACAGCACGACGACCATGAAGAACCCGGCCAGCGACGCATTCACGTAGTCGTTGAAGATCACCTGCTGCATCTGGTCGATCGACTTGGCCGGGGCCAGCACTTCGCCCTTGGCCAGCGCCGCCGAATACTTGTCGGCGTGCGCCAGGAAGCCGATCTTCGGATTGGCGTCGAACATCTTCTGCCAGCCGGCCGTCAGGGTGCACAGCAGCAGCCAGATCGTCGGCACGATGGTGACCCACGCGTACTGGCCGCGCTTCATCTTGAACAGCACGACGGTCGCCAGGATCAGCGCGATACCGGCCAGCATCTGGTTGGCGATGCCGAACAGCGGCCACAGGGTGTTGATGCCGCCCAGCGGATCGACGACGCCCTGGTACAGGAAGTAGCCCCACGCGGCCACGCACAGGCCCGTGGCCAGCAGGCTGGCAAACACGTTCTCCGTCTGCTTCAGCGCCGGCACGAAGGCGCCCAGCAGATCCTGCAGCATGAAGCGGCCGGCGCGGGTGCCCGCATCCACGGCGGTCAGGATGAACAGCGCCTCGAACAGGATGGCGAAGTGGTACCAGAACGCCATCATCGCCTGGCCGCCGATCACGTTGGACAGGATGTGCGCCATGCCGACAGCCAGGGTCGGTGCGCCGCCGGCACGCGAGATGATGGTGTGCTCGCCGACGTCCTTTGCGGTCTGCGTCAGCATTTCAGGCGTCACGTAGAAGCCCCACTGCGAGATCGCTTGGGCGGCCGATTCGGCCGTCGTGCCGATCAGCGCGGCCGGGGAGTTCATGGCGAAGTAGACACCAGGCTCGATGGTCGATGCCGCCACCAGCGCCATGACGGCAACGAACGATTCCATCAGCATCGCGCCATAGCCGATGTAGCGGGCATGCGTTTCGTTCTCGATCATCTTCGGCGTGGTGCCCGACGAGATCAGTGCGTGGAAGCCCGAGACGGCGCCGCAGGCGATGGTGATGAACAGGAACGGGAAGAGGTTGCCAGTCCAGACGGGGCCCGTGCCGTCGATGAACTTCGTCATCGACGGCATTTTCAGCATCGGCGCGACGATGACGATGCCGATGGCCAGCGCGACGATGGTGCCGATCTTGAGGAACGTGGACAGGTAGTCGCGCGGCGCCAGCAGCAGCCAGACCGGCAGCACGGAGGCGATGAAGCCGTAGCCGATCAGCATCCAGGTCAGTTCCGTGCCGGTGAAGTTGAACATGGCGCCCAGCGACTCGTGCTCCTGCACGTACTGGCCGCCGAAGATGGCCAGCATCAGCAGCACGAAGCCGATGATCGACACTTCGCCGATGCGGCCGACGCGGATATAGCGCGAGTACAGGCCCATGAAGAGGGCGATGGGGATCGTCGCCATGACGGTAAAGGTACCCCACGGCGAACCGGTGAGCGCCTTCACGACGATCAGCGCCAGCACGGCCAGGATGATCACCATGATCATGAAGGTGCCGAACAGCGCGATGGTGCCGGGGATCGGGCCCAGTTCGGACTTGATCAGGTCACCCAGCGATCGGCCGTCGCGGCGCATCGACAGGAACAGCACGAAGAAATCCTGCACGGCGCCGGCAAACACCACGCCGGCCAGAATCCACAGCATGCCGGGCAGGTAGCCCATCTGCGCGGCCAGCACGGGGCCGACCAGCGGGCCGGCGCCGGCGATGGCGGCGAAGTGGTGCCCGAACAGCACGTTCTTGTTGGTGGGGACGTAATCGAGGCCGTCGTTATGCCTGAAGGCCGGCGTCATGCGCTGCGGGTCGAGCTGCATCACGGTGCGCGCGATGTACAGGCTGTAGAAGCGGTAGGCGATCAGGTAGACGCAGACCGCGGCGATGACGATCCAGATGGCGCTGATCGGTTCTCCGCGCTTGAGCGCGATGACGCCCAGCGCGCCGGCGCCGGCCAGCGACATGGCCGCCCAGCCCAGTTTCTTCGTTAGATTCATGTTTCCTCCAATGGTGGTGCTGCCAGCTGCCGGCGATGCCGTCGGTCTGCGCGCAACTTATCGGCAGTATTCACGACATGTATAACTGTCGCAAGCGCAGCACTACGCAGTCGGTCTCGGTAATAGTACGTAGATATACCATTACGTGGATCGGGCGGCGCGCGCAACGTACAATCGCGGGATGAAACTGCGTCAGAAAGTCATTTTCCTCGCCATCACGCCGCTGATTCTCGCCCTGTGCGCCATCGCGCTGGCCGTGCGCCACCAGTCCAACCTGCTGGCGCAGCAGCAGAAGGCCGCCATCGAGCAGGCCTACCTGGCCAGCAAGGAGGCGGAGCTGAAGCACTACGTAACCCTGGCGCTGCATTCGGTGGCGCACCTGTACGGGTCAGGCCGCAGCGATCCCGCCACGCTGGACGAAGCGAAGCGCATCCTCTCCACGCTGTCCTTCGGCGACGACGGCTACTTCTTCGTCTACGACATGAACGGCCGGAGCCTGATGCACCCGCGCCAGCCGGAGCTCGTCGGCCGCAACCTGTACGACATGAAGGACGGCACAGGCAATCCGACCATCCAGCGGCTGCTCGCGCGCGCCCGTGCCGGCGGCGGGCTGGAACGCTATTCGTGGGTCAAGCCTTCGACGCACAGGGAAGTGGCGAAGCTGGGTTACGTCATCCCCATCAGGCAGTGGGGCTGGATGCTGGGCACGGGCATTTACCTCGACGACGTCGAGCGCGCGCTGGCGCAGATCGACGCCCAGCAGCGCGGCAATATCCAGAACACGATGCTGTGGATCGCCGGGATCGCGATCCTGTCGGCGCTGGCCGTCGGCGTCTCGGGCCTGGCGCTGAACGTCAGCGAATCGCGCGTGGCCGATGCCAAACTGAAGGCGCTGGCGCAGCGTGTCGTCGAGTCGCAGGAAGAGGAGCGGGCGCGCCTGTCGCGCGACCTGCACGACGGCATCAGCCAGTGGCTCGTCTCCATCAAGCTGCGCATCGAGGCCGGTATCGTGCGCCTGTCCGGCGCGGAGCCGCAGACGGCAAAGGCGGTCACGATGTTCGAGCACACGGCCGAACAGCTGAATAAGGTGCTGGGCGAAGTGCGCCGCATCTCGCACAATCTGCGTCCGGCGGTGCTGGACGATATCGGGCTGGCCGCCGCGCTGGCGCACCTGGCCGGCGAATTCCAGCAGAACAGCGGCATGCCCGTGCAGTTCACGGCGTCGGGCAGCACCGACCGGCTGCCGGATGTCGCCAACACGGTGCTGTTCCGCATCGCCCAGGAAGCACTGACCAATATCGAGCGGCATGCGCACGCCAGCCGGATCGCCGTCGCGCTGACGGGCGTCGATGGCGGCGTGACGCTGGCGATCAGCGACGATGGCGTCGGCTTCGACACGGCCGACATCGCGCAGCACCCGCAGCGCGGCATCGGCCTGCGCAACATGATGGAGCGGATGGAGTCGATCGGCGGGCGCTTCGAACTGACATCCGATGCCGCCGGCACCGTCGTGCGCGCCCACGTTGAAAACGGAAAAACATGATCAGGATTCTGCTGGTGGACGACCACCCCCTCGTGCGCGACGGCCTGCGGGCCAGGCTGGAGGCGGTGCCCACGTTCGACGTCGTCGGCGAGGCGGGCAGCGCACAGGAGGCGCTGGACGTGGCGCGCGTGCTGGCGCCGGACCTCGTCCTCATGGACATCAATATGCGCGGCACCAACGGCATCGAAGCGACGGCCGCGTTCCGCGCCCAGTGCCCGGCGATCGCCGTGCTGATCCTGTCGATGCACGACAAGCAGGAGTACGTGGCGCAGGCGATGGCGGCCGGCGCGCGCGGTTATGTGCTCAAGGACGCACCGGGCAAGGACATCGTCGTGGCCATCGAGACGGTGATGTCGGGCGGGATTTACTACAGCGCCGGCCTGGCCAGCCAGCTGGGTCGAACGCAGGCGCAGGAAGAAGCGCTGACGACGCGTGAGCAGGAAGTGCTGCGCCATATCGCCAACGGCGAATCGAACAAGCAGATCGCACGCGCGCTGGACCTGTCGGTACGCACCGTCGAGACGCACCGGTTGAACATCAAGCGCAAGCTGGGCATCGAAGGGCAGGCCGAATTGATCAAATATGCCGTCCAGCACGCGCGGGCGCTGTAGCGAAAGCTGTCAATGCAGCAAACTGGCCAGAGTGTCAATGATCGTCGCGTAAACCGTTGTGTGCGGTGAACAGATGTCCGTCCGCGCGGTCATTGCCCGTCGGTGTGCTCATGTTCTCAAGGCAATTTCTGCTATATTCCAGAACCGCTACTTTTTCCTGTTTGAAAGTTGTCGACAGGAAGGTGCTTCAGAAATTTCGTTTCCGCCCGTTAATAGCAAACCAAGAGCAGAGTAGCCGTGCCCCACGCCTTATCGAGATAGCAATGAGCGCTGACCAAAGTTCGTTCCCGCTGGCAGGACTGGAAGCCGTGGCAAACGCCCAGCACCAGTGGGTGGCGCTCGCCCTCACGCCGGCGCCCGGCGTGGATGCGTGGCAGGCCGTGCTGGCATTGCTGTCGTACCCCGACGTTGGTGCGGCGCTGGCGCCGCTCGACTGCATCGTCACGCTGGACGAACCGCTGCGGCTGCAGGAAGAACATGTGACTGCGCTGCCGGCCAGTCGCGTCGTGCTGCGCGTGCCGTCGGCCGTGCTGGCCGATGCGCCGGTCCGCAAGCACTGCGCGAAACTGGTGGAGCAGGGCTACCGCATCATCTAGGACGACGAACCGGGCGTGCACGGCATCGAAGCTGGCGTGCGCGGCGTGACAAGCGACTGCGCCGTCGCGCTGCCGTCCGCGCTGGCGCTGATGAGCCTTCCCGGGCCGCACTGGGCGCGCAATGTGCCTGGCGCCGCGCGTCTGGCCGTCTGCCGCGCCGCCGGCATGCACTGGTTCAGCGGTCCGTACGAACGCGAGACAGCGCCGCTGACAGGCGACGGCACGTCGCGCAAGCGCCTGCTGGCGCTCCTCGGCATGCTGGCGCGCGACGCCGACTCGCGCGAACTGGAGACCATCCTGAAGCAGGACCCGGCGCTGTCGTACCATCTGCTGAAACTCGTCAACTCGGCTGCCTTCGCGCTGTCCGCCCCCGTCCACAACTTCGGCCAGGCCATCAACATGCTGGGCCGGCGCCAGCTCCAGCGCTGGCTGCAGCTGCTGCTGTACGCGCGCCAGCAGGACGACAGCACGGCCCATCTGCTGCTTCCGCTGGCCGCGCTGCGCGCCGCACAGATGGAGATGCTGTGCCGCCAGCAGGGCGGCGACCGTGACAGGCAGGACATGGCGTTCGTCGTCGGCGTGTTCGCGCTGCTCGACGTGCTGCTGGGGATGCCGATGCCGGAAATCGTCGGCGCACTGCACCTGGACGCCGACGTCGCGAGCGCGCTGATCGAGCGCACCGGCCCGTTCGGCGAGCTGCTGGCGCTGGTGGAGCAGCCGATGCCCGATGCGGCGCGGCTGGCCGCGCTGGGATTGAGCCCGGAAGGCTTCTGGCAAAGCCAGTTGCAGGGTTATCACTGGGCCATCCAGGTCAGCAGGAATCTCTGATGCCGCATTCCGTCACCGAATTCCTGTCCAGCAGCGCGGCCATATGCGACGCCGTGCTGCGATTGCGCGGGCCCGCGTTGACGGCGGAACTGGGACGCATCGCCGCCGCCATTACCGGCAGTTCGTGGGGACGCTACGTGCCGGAAGGCGTCACGCCCGGCAGCGCCGCGCCGCGCGGCGCGCTGCTGCAAGAGCTGGCGTACGAACAGCATCGCTTCGGCCGCTTCGAAGTGGCGGGGCGCGATCACTACGACGACATCGAACGGCAGCACCTGGCCAGCCTGGCGGGCCTCGCGGCCAGCGTGCTGCAGGTGCACGAACGGGCGCAGCGCACCACGCATGCATATGTGCAGGTCGAAGCGCAGCTGCAGCACCAGGCGCAGATCCTCGACCACCTGCACGAGTCGGTCATCACGATGGACCAGAGTGGCTTCATCACCAGCTGGAACCGCGGCGCCGAGCGCCTGTTCGGCTACACGTCGGTGGAAGCGGTGGGCCGCAACATCCTGTTCCTGTACGACGACGAAGACCCGACGTTCCACGACCCGTTCCTGGAAGGAGGCGGGCGCCTGATGGAGGTGCGGCGCAAGAAGAAATCCGGTGAAGTGTTCTGGGCCAGCTTGTCGCTGTCGCCGCTGTGCGACATCGACAACCGCTCGATGGGCCTGATCGCCTATCTGACCGACATCACGGAGCGCAAGGAAGCGGAAGAACGCATCCACCACCTGGCGTATTACGACGCGCTGACAAGCCTGCCGAACCGCACCTTGCTGACGAAGCTTGTCGACCAGGCGGTGGCCGTGGCCCAGCGCAGCGGCGTGCAGGGCTGCGTGCTGTTCGTCGACCTGAATCGCTTCAAGCTGATTAACGATGCCCTGGGCCGCCAGGCAGGCGACCAGCTGCTGCGCGAGGTGGCGCAGCGCTTCCGTCAGGCGCTGCGCGAGCAGGACGTGGTGGCGCGCCTGGGCGGCGACGAATTCGCCGTCGGCCTGTTCGAGATCGGCCAGGACCTGGAAGCGTCGATGGTGGCGCAGAAGTTGATGGCCGCGCTCTCCGAGCCGTTCATCATCGACGGCAACGACCTGCGCGTGGGCGCGGCGATCGGCATCAGCGTCTACCCGCAGGACGGCACGGACGCGGAAACGCTGCTGCGCCAGGCGGACATCGCGATGTACCGCGCCAAGCAGGGCATGGAAGCGGACGGCGTGGCGTTCTACAGCCAGGACATGAACCAGGGCATGCACGAGCGGATGAAGATCGAGTCCGGCCTGCGCCAGGCGCTGGGCAACGGGCAGCTGCGGCTGCACTACCAGCCGAAGTTCTCGATCCACGACGGCACCATCGTCGGCGCCGAAGCGCTGGTGCGCTGGCAGCACCCGGAACGCGGCATGGTCCCGCCAGCGGAATTCATCCCGCTGGCCGAAGCGACGGGCCTTGTCGTGCAGGTAGGCGAATGGGTGCTGGAGCAGGCGTGCGCGCAGGCGCAGGCATGGAAGCGCGCGGGCATGCAGCCGATCCGCCTGGCCGTCAACGTCTCCGCCCGCGAATTCACGCAGGCGCTGCCCGGGCGCGTGCAGGAAACGCTGCGCCGCTACGGCCTGGAGCCGGACTGGCTGGAGCTGGAGATCACCGAGTCCACGCTGATGCACAACATCGACCGCGTCATCGGCATCATGGACCGCATCACGGCACTGGGCGTGGCGCTGTCGCTGGACGACTTCGGCACGGGCTATTCCAGCCTGTCGTACCTGAAGCGCTTCCCGATCGACACGCTGAAAATCGACCGCTCGTTCACGACAGGCATCCCGACGGACGCCAACGACTGCGCCATCGCCAGCACCATCATCAGCATCGCCCAGCAGCTCAAGCACCGCGTGATCGCCGAGGGCGTCGAGACTGCCGAGCAGGTGGCGTTTTTGCGCAGTGCCGGTTGCAATGAGGTGCAGGGGTATTTGTATTCGCGGCCGTTGCCTGCCGCGGAGTTTGAGGTGGCGCTAAGGGAGCGGTGGATGGTTGGGGTGTTGGCGGCATAGGCGCTGCCACCTTCCCGCTAGCCCGTAAAGTAGTCGGCGCTGACGCGCAGCTCGAAGCAGTGGGGTCCGACCCGCCGGGTCCGACCCCAGCCTTCCGCTATGCGCCCGCGAGCCTAAGATGTCTAAGCGACGCTCGGCGTAATGCATCCCCTCACTCTGCTGGTCACCTAGTCGGCATCGAACCGACGTGACTTGCATGCACCGGATTTACGTCGGGGCGTCTCGCTGCTCACTCAAGCTTACCTCTGGCGGTCAACCATGATTTCTGTATAATGCGGGGCACCCTGCCTGGCGCTTCGCGCCCGCAGCAGGGAACAGAAGGAAGCGTGGCCGAGTGGTTGAAGGCAGCAGTCTTGAAAACTGCCGACGGTGTGAGCCGTTCGTGAGTTCGAATCTCACCGCTTCCGCCAGTGCTTTTATGTAAGCTCTTGTTTATCAAGGGCTTTTTTTGTTTTAAGCCTGTCTGACGGATCGCCGGGCAGAGCTTTTTCTTGCCTTATATTATCATCAGTTGCGGAGGCGGCTCCGGCAATTCAGTTTATCTGTTGTGCTGAGCTGACCTTGCGACTGCGATTGAGTGAGTACTCTGATATCAGTGAGAGCGAATCGGGCTAGCGCGATTTTGTTAAAAATGCAACAATGGTTCAATACGACCAGGAGTGAGTAACTGTGATACTTCCTTGGAATATTGCGGGCGTCCTTCCGCCAGTGCGTCCTGGTGTGCCGGGCCATAGCCCCGATCGCTCGCCTTATTCGGCATCACTAGTGGATCTTGTCAACCATTTCTCTACATCGCCTCAGCGAATCGCTATTTTGAATGGCTTTCTACAGCTGAGGGCCGTATTTCACTCGGCAGGCGCTACAAATGGATTTCAGTGGGTCGACGGCAGTTTTTTAGAAAACGTTGAGTTGCTCGAATCAAGGCCTCCTGGCGATATTGACGTGGTAACATACTTTGAGCTGCCTCCCGGTGTATCGGAGTTGCAATTCTACAATGCTAATATCGCGTTGTTCGATCATGCTTCTGTGAAGGCTATGTATAAAGTAGATCATTACCCTCAAGTGTTGAATAAGGTAATGGATGCCTTTCAGATTCAACGAGTGAGCTATTGGTATAGTATGTGGTCACATCGACGAGATGGTTTATGGAAGGGCTTCCTGGAAATCACTCTCGACCCGGCAGAAGATAGCCAGGCGATGCAAATATTGGTTACGAAAGTAAATGCAGGAGTAGGCTCATGACTTTCCAAATCAACTTAATTTCTTCTGAGATAGCTGAGCTCGAGTCGATTCTTGCAAGAATTCCCGAGGCCGAAGTTATCGCTAGGTCATCTTTTGAGAGCAGGTTGCGTTCGGCGCGAGAAGTCCTTGAAAACTTAGAGGTCGCGCCTGCACCTAAAAAAGCTAAGCTTACATTTAGAGGTAAGCCCGTGTTTGGCTCACATGGAATCACTGCTGAATTTGGAACCAAAGCAGCAGGTGCTTTCGCTGATGCTTTCGCAGCTGTAGCTGCTGGGCTCACAGAAAGTTTGAAATACATGGGACCGATACCAGATAAGGCGAAAAATCAGCTGTTAATTACTGGTACTGCAATAGGTTCGTTTGGCTTTGAATTCGAGTTACCGCCTAAGAAGGACGATCTTTTTCCAGATGCTGGTCGAACAGATGAGGCATTGGAAAAGCTTCAAGATCTGCTTAGGATTTCGGCAGATGGTAGCGACGATGCAATGGCCGAGTTAATTGAAGAAATTCACCCTCGCGCTGTGAGAAAGGTATCAGAGTTTTTGAGTTATCTTGTTCAGCAACAGGCTTTGTGTGGGCTCGAGTTTGAGGATAAATTCTTCCGGTTCGACAGCAGCGAACAACTTCAAACCTCAGTCGAGAGACTACAGGAAGATAACATTCGGGAAGATGAGGAACGATTTTCCGGAAGCTTCGCGGGCGTGTTACCCGGTAGTCGCACTTTTGAATTCAATCTGACGAATGGAACCTCGATTATCGGCAAGCTTGCCTCCGATTTGGATGATCCTGATATCATTAATCGTGAGTGGTTGAAAAAGCCGGCATTAGTGAAATTCGGAGTAATACAGGTTGGCCAAGGACGACCAAGATACACGTTGAAAACTTGGGGGTCTATTGCTTCGCTAGAATCCGGGAATTAATTTGAAAGTGATATACTAGTGGCGTGGTTTTTAGCCGGCTTTGCCGGTTTGCCAGCGGGTGGATAGACCGCTTTCTGATGCCTTGTCAGTGTGTCTGAGCGGCTCCGAGGATCGAGCGAGCGGTTGATCTCGCGGGTTGCCGTCGGGCGGATGTTCGCGACGACCGGTTCTTGGAACTTAATTATGGCAAATAGGAAAGGCCGGTAAGTCTTGATCTGACGGCCGGTGCTTGCCCGAACCCAGCATGCAAGGAAAATTCAGTTGCCGCCTCGCCGTAGAAGGTGAGCTGGAAAAGCGGAATTAGTTGAGTAGAGCCAAGCTCTACACTTGGCAACTTTGTGCACGATCTACTGCGCGATCCTCTCCAGATTACATACCAGCGCGCTCATCACCGACCACAGCGAAGCTTGCTCGATTCGGGACCTGAGTCCGAAAGGCGTCGGCAACGCTTTCGCGTCGCATGCTGACATTGACGAAACGCTAATTTAACTGATCGAAGTGCTGTTTAAAGAGTAGTAGATAGTCTGCAAGCAGCGGGCGAACCATCATGCCAGCATCGTTGTAATGGCCCAAGAAGCCGCCATAAGCGTCCGCACCGTCGGCTTGCGGTGCATACCACGGCAAACGATCTACCGCCCAAGTAGCTCTTCCTTTGCCTCAGAATACTTTCCTAGTTGTACGCGGGCGCTGAGGATTGTTCCAAGGATGGCTTCAAGTGCGTCTGGTGAAAGCTGGACGTACTCTTGTTGCATCCCGCCATCCGAGAATCGAATATTGGTGAAAGTGAACCCTTCTTCGTTCGTGTTCTCCCAGTCGGCGTGCACAACGATGTTGCGCTGTCTCGCTGCTTCTCGCAGCTTGTCTACAAGCTTGACGTATTCCGTAGGAACCCGGCCGACGTTCCTGTGCAGATCGTCACTGAACCGGGCGAATAGATTGACCTTCGCAGAGTAATGCGTGTTCTGAAGAACAATCAGGCCTGGGGTGTCTGAGCGGTCGGAGAACATCTCGCAAAGCATTCGGTCGAGTACCTTCTCCAGTCCGTTAAAGTACATGACTACCAGGCCGATCCTCGGCAACGACTCGTCAATGTGCTTCCATGCCTGATCCTCGTCTTCGACCTCGTGAGCAAGATATTGTTCAAACGGTCTGTGCTTGGTTTTCATAATTGTTAGAGTGTACGCATTAGTCTGTAGTGTACTGCTGATCGTGTGATACTGATACTAAGCAACAGTCTTTGCTGATGTCACGGCCATAGGACGGTGGAGAATAGCGTACTGACTTTCACTGCTTCCGATGCGTCAAGCGCGGCGTAAGAGGCGTAGTGGCACTGCATAGGTATCAGCATAGCTGGCGAACCTGTGCTGTGGTCCCGATCGAAAAACCACTTGGCCGACCGAGCGCCGGATACCGTTCGCGCCAAGCTCGGCCATATTCGCTCCTACCTCTAGCCCAGCCTCTACGGAGGCCTCGCATAGCCGGGAGATGTAGTCGTGCGCGGTTGCGAGAGCAAATCGCGCGGATGCCGCCAAAGTAGTCCAGCCGATCGGCACAACAAACCTGTCCTGCTATAATTTGGAGCTCCCAAGGACCCCAACGTGCGCCTCCTCCTCTGCCTCCTGCTGATGCTGTGCCTGCCCCTGCAAAGCTTCGCGCTGCAGTGGGAGCACGTGCTTGTTGGCGATACGACGCTGGCGCACGAGGTCGAGCATGACGAGCACGTCCAGCATCATCACGACGATGACGGCACCGTCCACTACGACCAGTCCGACGAGTCGGCCAAGCACGTGCAGGACCACACTTGCACCCCGCAGCCGGCGGCCTTGCCGCTGCCGCCACTGACCATGCTGCCGCCGCAGTTGATCTCTATTGTCCGTCCCGACGGCCCGGCCCCGATGCCGGATCCCTTGCTGGACTGTCCGCACCGACCGCCTTCCGCATCCCTCGGCTGAGCCGCCGGGGGAACTTCGCACAATCATCCAGCGCGGCGTGGCCGCGCCCCGTGCGCATTCCTTTGGCGATGAGTTAACTCACCCAAGGAATTCCGATGCGTACATTACGCTTGCCTCTTTATTTCGCGGCTGCTGCGTGCATGCTGCCGCCCCTCTCAAGCGCGCAGCATGCGCCGACGGTACCCATTGCACAGGCGCCGAGCGCGCCGGCCGCGCCGACGTTGCGCGCGCTAGTCGACGCTGCGTGGCAGCGCTCGCCGCTGGCGCAGACGCTGACTGCCCGCCGGCACGAAACCGCGGCCTCGCGCGATCTTGCCGCGTCGTGGCTGGCCGCTGCGCCCACCCTCGGCGTCTCCGAGCGCTCGGACCGCTGGACCGATCGACGCAACGCTCGCGAGACGGAACTGTCGCTGTCCGCACCCATCGTGCTGCCCGGCCAGCACGGCGCGCGCCGCCGTGTGGCGGAACGGGCTGACGAAGAACTCGATGCCCAGCTGTTGCATGCCCGCCTCGCCATTGCCGGGGAGGTGCGCAGCCGGCTGTGGGAAGCGGCAGCCGCCCGCGAGGTGCTGGCCGAGAAGCGCGACCACCTGCACCATATGGAAGAACTGGCGGACGACGTCGACCGCCGCGTCAAGGCGGGCGACCTGGCCCGCAGCGACGCGCTGCTGGCAAAGCAGGAAGTGCTGGCGGCGACCACCGATCTCGCCCTGGCGCGGGGCCGGGCCGGTGAAGCGCTGGCCCGTTTTCGCCTGTTGACCGGCGCATCCGCGCTGCCTGACATCGAACCCGAACCGCTGCCGGCCGAAAGCACGGCGACAGACCACGCACGCCTGCGGGCGGCGCAGGCCGCGCAGACGCGTGCGCGCGCGGCCGTCGAGCTGGCGTCGGCCAGCCGGCAGGCTGCGCCGACGGTGGCGCTGTCGATGCGTCGCGAGCGTGACGGCATCGTGCCGGGCGCCGACCGCAGCATCGGCATCGCGCTGCAGATTCCGCTGTCCGGCAAGCTGCGCAACCGTCCCGCCGAAGCGCTGGCCGGGACGCAGCTGGCGGCAGCCTCTGCGGAGCTCGTGCAGACCCAGGCCATCGTCGACAGCGACCTGGCGCTGGCGCAAGACCAGTTGACCAATGCGCGCGCCGCACTGGATGCCGCCACCGCCCGCGCCGCCGCGCTGCGCGAGCACACCACATTGTTCGAGCACGCGTTCCGCCAGGGCGAAAAGCCGCTGGCCGACTTGCTGCGTTCGCGCGCGCTGACCCATGAAGCCGAAGTGGCCCTGCGCCAGCAGCGCATCGCGCTGGCACTTGCCCACTCCCAGATGAACCAAGCCTCCGGAATCCTCCCATGAAAACCCTGATTTCCCTGCTGCTCGCACTGGCCGTCGCCATGCCGGCGCATGCATCGCCCGGCGCCCACGGGCCCAACGGCGAACACCTCGACGGTCCTGCGGCGACAACCACGTCGGGCAGCGTGCCGCGCGTCGAAACGTTCACCGAGCTGTTCGAACTGGTCGGCCACCTGTCGGGTGGCGAGCTGTCCGTGCTGATCGATCGTTACGAGACCAACGAACCTGTCCTCGGCGGTACCCTGGAAGTGGAATACAAGAACCTCAAGGCGCGCGCGAAGTTCCATGCCGATATCGGCGACTACGCGATCGACGATCCCAAATTCCTGCAGGCGCTGTCGGTACCCGGCAAGCATGCGCTGCTGTTTACGTTCACGGCCGGTGGCGAAAGCGACCTGCTGGAAGGTACGCTGGACGTGCCGGCAGCTGCCGCCCACGACCATGTCACCGAACCTGGTCGCCGCTGGTGGTGGCTCGGCGCCGTGCCGGTACTCGCGATTCCGGCCGCGCTGGTGCTGCGCGCAAGGCGTCGCCGTGCGCAGGAGGTGCGGGCATGAGCTGGCATCGATTCCCCGCCGCGGTCGCCCTGGCGCTGCTCGGCATGCACGCTGTCCACGCGTCTCCCGGCGCCCATGGCCCCAACGGCGAACACCTGGACGGACAGGCCACTGCATCCGTCAGCGGGCTGGCCCGCCTGCCGGACGGCAGCGTCAACGTGCCCAAGCTGGCCCAGCGCCGCATGGCGATCCGCACCGTCAAGGTGGCCGAAGGCGAGCACCCGCAAACGGTGGAACTGAACGGCAAGGTCGCCATCGACCCGAACGCGGGCGGCCGCGTGCAGGCGCCGTTTGCCGGCCGCATCGTACCCGGTCCGCAAGGCTTGCCGACGGCAGGGCAGGCCGTCCGCAAGGGGCAAGCGCTGGCGCGGCTTGCGCCGGTGGCCAGCGCGGTGGAGCGCGGCAACCAGGAAGCGACGCTGGCCGACCTGCGTGCCATGCGCGCGCTGGCCGAGCGTCGTGTGGCCCGGCTTGAATCGCTGGAAGGCACGGTGCCGGCAAAAGAGATCGACGCCGCCCGTGCCGAGCTGGCAAGCCTGATCGGCCGGCAGAAGGCGGTGGCGGGCACGGTGCGCGGCATTGAGACCATCCTGTCGCCGGCCGACGGCATCGTCGCCAGCGCCCAGGTGCTGGCGGGCCAGATCGTCGAAGCGCGCGACGTGCTGTTCGAGGTGATCGACCCGGCGCGCGCGCTTGTCGAGGCAAGCACGCCCGACGTCACGCTGGCGTCGCGCATCGCTGCGGCCTCGCTGCCCGTTGCCCCCGATGCGAAGCTCGTTCTGGTTGGCGGTGGTCGCAGCCTGCGCGACGGCGCGCTGCCGATCACCTTCCGCGCCACCGGCACGGCCCTGCCGCTGGCGGTGGGCCAGCCCGTGTCGGTACTGGCGAAGCTGAAGACGACCGTCAAGGGCATCGTCCTGCCGGCCGCCGCGCTGGTGCGCAATCCGGCCAACGAGCCGGTGGTGTGGATCAAGTCGGGGGCGATGCGCTTCATTGCGCAGCCGGTCGAGGCGCGTCCGCTCGACGCTCACACCATCGTCGTGACACGTGGCCTGTCAGCGGAAAACCGCGTGGTGGTGTCCGGCGCGGCGTTGATCAACCAGATCCGGTAACGCCATGTTCAATGCAATCGTTCGTTTCAGCCTGCACAACCGGCTGCTGGTGCTGGCTGCCGCCGTGCTGCTGATGCTGTATGGCGGCTTCACGGCCGGGCGCACGCCCATCGACGTGTTCCCGGACCTGAACAAACCGGTCGTCACCGTCCTGACGGAGGCGGGCGGCATGGCGCCCGAGGAAGTGGAGCAGCTCGTGTCGTTCCCGCTGGAGACAGGCCTGAACGGCATGCCCGGCGTGACCCGCGTGCGTTCCGTGTCCGGCGTCGGCCTGTCCATCGTCTACGCCGAATTCGACTGGGATACCGACGTGTACCGCAACCGCCAGCTCGTGGCCGAGCGGCTGTCGCTGGTGCGCGAACAGCTGCCGGCGGGCGTGAATCCGGCCATGGGACCGGTGTCGTCGATCATGGGCGAAATCATGCTGATCGCGCTGCCGATCGACCTCGCAAAAACCGATCCGATGAAGGCGCGCGAGTATGCCGATTTCGTGTTGCGGCCACGCCTGCTGTCGATTCCCGGCGTCTCGCAGGTGATCCCGATCGGCGGCGACGTACGCCAGTTGCGCATCGAGCCGGATACGGCCCGCATGGCGCAATATGGCATCACGCTGGGCCAGCTGACCGGGGCGCTGCAGGGCTTCGCGTCGAACACCAGCGGCGGGTTCATTGACCTGAACAGCCGCGAGTACCTGATCCGCAACCTGGGGCGCACCACGCGCCTGGAAGATGCGCGAGGGCTGCCGGTGGCATACCGCAACGGCACGCCGGTGCTGCTCGAACAGGTGGCGCAGGTGCGCTACGCGCCGGCATTCAAGCGGGGCGACGCGGGCATGAACGGCCGGCCGGCCGTGATCGTCAGCGTGCAGAAGCAGCCAACCGGCGACACGGTGCGGCTCACGCGCCAGATCGAGACGGCGCTGGCCGAGCTGCGCCAGGGTCTGCCCGCCGGGCTGTCGGCGCCCGAGGTCTTGTTCCGCCAGGCCGACTTCATTGAAACGTCGATCGGCAACGTGGTCGAGGCGCTGCGCGATGGCGCCATCCTTGTCGCGGTCGTCCTGTTCGCGTTCCTTCTGAGCGCACGCAGCACCGTCATCTCGCTGGTCGCCATCCCGCTGTCGCTGGCCGTCACGGCGCTGGCCTTCCACCTCCTGGGGCAATCGATGAACGTGATGACTCTGGGTGGACTGGCCATTGCCATCGGCGAGCTGGTGGACGACGCCGTGGTCGACGTCGAGAACATCCTGCGCCGCCTGCGCCAGCGGCCGGAAGGCACCTCCGTGCTGGAGACGATCTGGCACGCCTCGGTCGAGGTCCGCTCCGGCATCGTCTACGCCACGGTCATCGTGGTGCTCGTATTCGTGCCGCTGTTCGCCTTGCCCGGCATCGAGGGGCGGCTGTTCGCGCCGCTGGGCATCGCCTACATCACGTCGATCCTCGCATCGATGCTGGTGTCGATGACGGTCACGCCGGTGCTGTCGATGGTCCTGCTGCCGCGCATGAAGCGCCTGCACCATGGCGACAGTGCGCTGGTGCGCTGGCTCAAGCGGCACGACGAACGGCTGCTGCACTGGTCGCTGCCGCGCGCGCGCGGCGTGCTGGCGGTTGCCATTATCGCCGTGGTGGCCGCGGCGGCATCCGTGCCGTTCTTCCCGCGCGCATTCCTGCCGGCGTTCAACGAGGGCTCGCTGGTGATGGGCATGACGTTCACGCCGGGCACGTCGCTGGCGGAAGCGAACCGGATGGGCGCACTGGCCGAGACGCTGGTCAAGCAGGTGCCGGAAGTGATCAAGGTGGGCCGCCGCACGGGCCGCGCGGAGCTGGACGAACATGCCGAAGGCGTGCACTCGTCCGAGATCGACGTGGACCTGAAACCGTCGGAGCGCTCGCGCGAGGAGGTGATGGCGGCGATTCGTTCGCAGCTGTCCGTCATCCCCGCATCGGTGGCGATCGGCCAGCCGATCTCGCACCGGCTCGATCACCTGCTGTCGGGCGTGCGCGCGCAGATCGCGCTGAAGATCTACGGCGACGACATCGACACGCTGCGCGGTCTGGCGGAAACGCTGCGTACGCGGCTGGCGGGCGTGCCGGGGCTGGTCGATTTATCCGTCGAGCGCCTGGTGCTGATCCCGCAGATCAAAGTCCACGTCGACTACCGCAAGGCGGCGCAGGCCGGCCTGTCGGCGGGGCAGGTGCTGGCATCGATCGAAGCCATGTCCGAGGGTACCAAGGTGACGCAGGTGATCGACGGGGCGCGCCGCTACGACCTGGTCGTGCGGCTGGCCGATGCGCAGCGCACGCCGCAGGACCTGGAGCGGCTGATGCTGGACACGCCGGCCGGGCGGCTGCCGCTGTCGTCCATCGCCACCGTCGAGGAAAGCGACGGCCCGAACCAGATCGGCCGGGAGAACGGCCGGCGCCGCATCGTCGTGTACGCGAACACGGACGGTTCCAGCATGTCGCGCATCATCGGCGACGTCCGCGGCGCGGTCGCGGCCACGGCGCTGCCGGGCGGGTACTTCATCAGCATCGAAGGACAGTTCCAGGCACAGGAGGCGGCGCAGCGGCTGATCGTCGGCCTGTCGCTGGCATCGCTGGTACTGATTTTCCTGGTGCTGTACACGCGCTATCGGTCGTCCATCCTGGCCGCTGTGATCATGGCGAATATTCCCTTCGCACTGGTCGGCAGCGTGGTGGCGATGTGGCTGGCCGGGGTGTCGCTGTCGGTCGCGTCGATGGTCGGCTTCATCACGCTGGCCGGCATCGCCACGCGCAACGGCATCCTGAAGATCAGCCACTACATCAACCTGTGCAAGTTCGAGGGCGAGACGTTCGGCTGGTCGATGATCGTGCGCGGCTCGCTGGAGCGGCTGACGCCCGTGCTGATGACGGCACTGGTCGCAGCCTTCGCCCTGGTGCCGCTGCTGCTGGCGGCGGACGCGCCGGGCAAGGAAATCCTGCACCCGGTGGCAGTGGTGATCTTCGGTGGCCTGGTCAGTTCGACCCTGCTGGATTCGCTGCTGACGCCACTGATCTTCTGGCTGGTGGGCCGGAAACCTCTGGCGGCCATACTGGCCCGCAGCGGCGAAGAAAGCTATTGATTCGAATTTTTCGATCCAAGGGTCCGGCGGCGGCGCCCGAAGCCCGCCGCATCACTTAACGCAATGGAGCATACAATGAATAAATTCGCAGCAATGATGACCCTGGGCCTGGCAATGGCGGTGAGCGCACCGGTCTTCGCCCACGAAAGCCCGGCCAAGCATGGCGGCATCGTCAAGAGCGCGGGCGACCTGTCGTTCGAACTGGTGAACAAGGAAGGTAAGGTGACGATCTATGTCGACGACCATGGCGAGCCCGTGACGACAGCAGGCGCCACCGGCACGCTGACGGTCCTGAAAGGCACGCAGAAGTCCGAAACGACGCTGGCCGCCGGTAGCGGCAATACGCTGGTCGCCAAAGATGACGTGAAGCTCGAAGCGGGCAACAAGGTCATGACGCGGGTCACGCTGCCGAACAAGCAGGCCGTCAGCGTCCGTTTCGCGATAAGGTAAGGTGCCACGCCGGCGGGCCAGGGTTCGCCGGCATGGCTGGAGAGGCATCATGCAACAAGGCGTCATTTACGCTCTGCTGGCCGCCGTCACGTTCGGCGCGAGCACCCCGATATCCAAGCTGCTGCTGGGCAGCATGTCGCCATGGACACTGGCGGCCGTGCTGTACCTCGGCAGCGGCCTGGGCCTGGCCGCGTGGCTGGTGCTGCGCCGCCTTGCCAGGCCCGCCAGCGCGCAGGCCAGCCTGACGCGCACCGATATGCCGTGGCTGGCCGGCGCGGTGGCGTTTGGCGGCGTTGCCGGTCCGGTGCTGCTGATGACCGGACTGGCGCACACGGCGGCGTCCACTGCTTCGCTGCTGCTCAACGTCGAAGGCGTGCTCACGGCACTGCTGGCGTGGTTTGCCTTTCGCGAGAATTTCGACCGCCGGATTTTTGCCGGCATGGTGCTCATCGTTGCGGGCGGCGTGCTGCTCGCATGGCAGCCGGGCAGCGCGTTCGCTTCGTCCTGGGGCGTGCCGGCGATTGTCGCGGCCTGCCTGTGCTGGGCGATCGACAACAACCTGACGCGCAAGATCTCCGCCAGCGACGCCGTGCAAATTGCCGCGGTCAAGGGACTGGTGGCCGGCGCCGTTAACCTCGTCATCGCACTAACGACGGGCCAACAACTGCCGGCACTGCTGCCGGCGCTCGGCGCCGCCATTGTAGGCTTTTGCGGCTATGGCCTGAGCCTGGTGCTGTTCGTGCTGGCGCTGCGTCATCTCGGCACGGCCCGCACGGGCGCGTACTTCTCGGCCGCGCCATTTGTCGGTGCGGCATTGTCGTTGCTGCTGTTGCGGGAAACGCCGGCTGTTTCCTTCTGGCTGGCGGGCGCACTGATGGCCGTCGGGATCTGGCTGCACCTGACCGAGCATCACGAGCACGAGCACACGCACGAACCGCTCGAGCACAGCCACGAACACGTGCACGACGAGCACCACCGCCATGACCATGATTTCGCATGGGACGGCAGCGAGCCGCACGCACATGGGCACCGACATCAACCGCTCAGGCATGTCCATCCACACACGCCGGATATTCATCATCGCCACGAGCATTGAAAAAGGCGGTTATCGCGATCCTTATCCGCAAGCGGATTGGCGGATAGTCTTCCGGGTAATAACACTCAATGCGGTCCGATTGAATGGTAAATCGCTCATATCCCCGTACCAGACAGATGGCCCGTCCCAATGGGGGGCTATTCGAGACAGCTTTCGCAGCGCCGTGGCTGCCAACTGTCGCGGCACCTGCGGAAATCTCTCCAAATCTATCGATGCCGGATAATAATCCCGCGGTTGCCGGAGTCTGTCTGCGGGATTTAACGGCAATGATCGCAGGCGGGCAAAAACCAATATCAAACAAGCTTTACAAAAACATACTCGTTGGATATCATCCTGCGCAAATTGCATTATCGCGTCCATTCAATTCGGTGCGCCACACCGACTTTTTACAGTCCCTGAAACCTTAAACCAGGGCGAGCGCCATCAGGAGCGTCCGCCGATCCAATGCACCGCTCCGGCCATCTCCAGCGCCTCATAAAAAAGACGAGCAACGCCCTGATCGCACTGCTGGCCGCCACGACACTTCATCTGGCCCACGCCGCACCGCCAATGGAATGCGCCAGCCTGCCGGTGCAGGAATCCAGCGACGCCGCATTCACCTGGACCACGGCGCCGGAAGCACCAGCCGCACCGCTGCCCGCCGTTTATAAAATCGCCATCTGGGGCGACAGCCTGACGTCAGCCAGAAACTTCATCGACGCGGCACTAAAAACCAGCGGCAGCGAAAAAACCACGCCGTCCTATATACAAGCCGGCATCAAGGTGCCCGGCCTGAACCTGCCACTGAAACACGCCTGCGCAACAGCAGGCTGGAAAACCGCCTACGCCTACAAGGAGAAAGGCAACACGCCGGCATTCTCCGAAGGCATGCTCAGCATGGAATCGTCGACGCCCGGCGACGTCATGCAGCTGGAACTGCGTGACCGCGTAACCCAGCTCGACATCCAGTACGAAAAGTCGGCGCCGGACGGCTCGCTGCTGCTGGCCGTGGCCGTGGACGGCGGCCCGGAGCAGCTGATTCCGCTCAGCCGCACGGATGCCGGCGTGCTGCGCATCATGCCGGAAGCGCCAATGTCGGCCGTCGCGCTGCGCCTGGTCTCCGGGCAGATCCGGATTCACGGTTTCCGCCTGCGCTATGAACATGCCGAAAGAGTCGTGCTCGACACCTTCAGCGTCCCGGGTGCCCAGCTGCGCGGCTGGAACTTCGTCGACGAGCGCCTGACGCAATCGGCGCCGGCCTACGACCTGATCCTGGTCCAGTACGGCACCAACGAAGGCGCCAGCCCGTCCTTCGATGCCGCCGCGTATGCCGCGAGCCTGCGCACGAACCTGGCGCGGCTGCGACATTTCCAGCCGCGCGCCCGCTGCATCCTGATCGGTCCGCCGGATCGCGGCGTGACTGCCGGTCCCGGCGTGCCGCCGCAGAAATTCTCCGTGATTCACCGCCAGATCGCCGTGGCGCAGCGGCAGGTCGGCGCGGCGTTCGGCTGCGGCTTCTGGGACTGGCAGGGCGAGACCGGCGGTCCCGGCACGGCCGTGCGCTGGATGCGGTCGACGCCGCCGCTGATGCAACCCGACCTGACGCACATGACGGCCCGCGGCTACGAGCTCAGTGGCCGCCTGTTCGGCCGTTCGTTCCCTTTCAAGATCCCTCAACGCTGACCGACACACGTCAATGTCGCCTTCCAAAGCCCACACCGGCAATTCCCGCTTCGCAGAACTCGACGGCCTGCGCGCCCTCGCGGTCGTCTCCGTCATCCTGTTCCACTGCGATATCACGGACCTGTTCAACGCCGGCTTCTTCGGCGTCGACATGTTCTTCACGATTTCCGGCTTCATCATCACGGCGATGCTGCTGAAGGAGTACCGCAGCGAGGGCGATTTCCGGTTCCTGAACTTCTACTTCCGGCGCCTGAAGCGGCTGATGCCGCCCGTGCTGGGCCTGATCCTCGTTGCCTTCCTCGGCACCGCGGCGCTGTCGCGCGATGCGCTGGACAAATTCATCGCCGATACGCCCGCGGCGTTTGCCTATATCTCGAACTGGTGGCAGATCGTCGAGCGCCAGGACTATTTCGATACGACGCCGCACGTGCTGCGCCACCTGTGGTCGCTGGCGATCGAAGAGCAGTTCTACCTGCTCCTGCCGCCGCTGCTGTACCCGGTCGTCAAGCGCGACGGGCCGAAGGTGGCCGGCGTGCTGGCGCTGATCGGCACGATCGCCAGCACGGCGTGGATGTGGCACCTGTACGAACTGAACGCGGATGCGGCGGACCAGAACCGCATCTACCTCGGTACCGACACCCATTCGATGGGGCTGTTCCTGGGCGCGGCGCTGGCCTGCTTCTGGAACCCGTGGGCCGCGGCGCAGAAGGGCGCGGCGGCGCGCCTGTTCTGGCGGGCGTCCGCGCTGGTCGCGCTGGCACTGCTGGGCGTGATGGCCATGACGATGAATACGTCGGACCCGTGGCTGTATCGGGGCGCGTTCCTGATGGTGCCTTTCCTCACCTGCGTGGTGGCCTACGCGACGATGGGCGACCGGTCCTTCTTTCTTTCGGCGCTGCTGCGCACTCCGGTGGTCCAGTGGTTCGGGCTGCGCTCGTATTCGCTGTACCTCGTGCACTGGCTCGTGTTTGTCTGGATGCGACTGCTCGGCTACACGGACTTCTCGCAATGGCCGGTGCTGGTGGCGGCGCTGGTCATCGTCGTCGTCGCGTCCGAGGCGATGTACCGGTGTGTCGAAGTGCCGGCGATCCGCTATGACCTGAAAAAGGCGGGCGACGTGCCCAAGGGCGCCTGCCTTGCCGTGTATGCCATGATTGCCGTCAGCTTCTCTGTCGCCATCGTGCGCACGGAGTTCGCCCCGTCCGCGCCGATGATCGCGGCCGCCTCACCCCCGCCGACAGAGCCGGCAGCCCATCCGGTGCCGGCGGCACCGATGCCACCGGCAACGCCCGATGCAGTCCCCGAGCCGCTGCCCGCCCCTGAGCCTGACGAGCCCGTCATCCGCATCGCCGGCGGCGAGCATCTGTACGCGTTGGGCGACTCCGTGCTGCTGGGCGCCAGGGGGCACCTGAAGGACAGCATTCCCGGCATCCAGGTCGACGCGGCCGTGGGGCGCCAGGCCAGCCACGGGCTGAAGGCGATCCGCGAATGGCAGGGCAAGCTGGACGGTTCCGCGACGGTGCTGGTGCACCTGGGCACCAACGGCTATATCAACGAAGGGCAGTTCCATGAACTGCTGACGGAGCTGGCCGTCTGCAAGGCGGTGATCCTGGTGAACGTGCATGCCGACCGGCGCTGGACCGGTCCGAACAACGAACTCATCCGCCGCATGACGCGGGAGTTCCCCAACACGCACCTGCTGGACTGGAGCAGCGTGTCGGCCGGCCGGCCGGAATTCTTCGTCAAGGACGGCATCCACCTGACGCGGCGCGGCATCCTGGCGCTGACGTCGCAGATCCAGCAGGCCACGGGCGGTGAAGCGCTGCCCGATCTGCCGCGGCTGGCACGCAAGCCTGGCCGCACGCAGGCGGCGCAAGCCGCCCACGGCCGGGCGAAACCGGCGCAGGCAGCGGCGCATGAGGCCATGCCCGATGCAGCCGGCGAGCAGGAAGTGCCGGGCGTCTGACGCCTGCGAGGGAGGATACCGATGCGCAGATTGTTAAGGCTCGTGCAGATCATCGGCGTGCTGGCACTGGTCGGCCTGCTGTACGTATGGCAGCATCCGGACAGCATAAGCCGATGGAGTCGCACCGCTGCCACGACGGCGAGGCCCGAGCCGCAGCCCAAGCCGGCAACGGACGATCCGGCAGGCGGCGCGGCCACCGCAAGCGCCGTTCCCGCACCGCGCAGCGTGACCGGCGCGCAGGCCGCGGTTGCGCGCTGGATCGGCGCGAGGTATGGTGTCGCGCCGGGCGCCATCGCGCCGCTGGTGGCCGAAGCCGATATCCTGGGAAGAAAGTACAATCTCTCGCCCAATCTGCTGATCGCCGTGATGGCGATCGAGTCGAATTTTCATCCGTATATCGAAAGCCAGGCGGGCGCGCAGGGACTGATGCAGGTGATGCCGCAGGTGCACTCGCGGCGTTATGAGAAGTTCGGCGGCAAGTCCGCCTTCGTCGATCCCATGGTCAGCCTGCGCGTTGGCGCCGAGATCCTGCGCGACTGCGTACGGCTGCGCGGCGGCTCGGAGGCGGAAGGGCTGCGCTTCTACTTCGGCGGCGGCCCGGCCAGTGCCACGTATATCGAGAAAGTCCGGGCCGAGCAGGGGCGCCTGAATGCCGTGGCGCGCGGCAGCCATGTCCCGACCACGGGCTGACATCAACCAAGGAGAATCCATGCGCGTGTTGTTCAAGCGCCTGCCCGTCATACTGGGCCTGTCGGCAGCCATCGCGCTGCCGCTTACCACGCTGGCCGCGGCGCCGTCCGTGAAGCTGTTGCAGGTAGCAACCCGTGCCGACGTGGCCGACCTGGCCTGCGAGCCGAAGGCGCCGGCGAAACGCCCTCCGGCAGCCGCGAACCCCGATCCGCTGGAAGTGCCGAGCGACGAGACGGTGCGCGAGCTGGCGGAGGAATCCGACGCGCCGAAGCCGTCCGCTCCTGAGGCGGGTGGTCCGCTGCCTGGCGCGGGGGCACAGCGCATCGCGATCTGGGGCGACAGCCACCTGGCAGCCGGCTTCTTCACGGATGAACTGGCACGCCAGTTGAAGGTCCCGGCGGACAACGTGGCAAACGTGCTGCTGCCGGCAACGATGGGACGCGCCGGCGTGCGCCTGCCGATCAGGCGCGCGTGCGTCTCGCCGCAGTGGAAATATGAGCTGGGTTACCTGGGCGGCGAGGGCGCGCGCCTGCCCGGACCGGGGCTCGTCAACATGGTCGCTCAGGGCGCCGGCGCCACCCTGGCGTGGGACCTGCGCAACGAGCGCCGCGTTGCCCGCTACGAGCGGGTGCGCATCCTGTACCAGCAGACGGCGACGCCGATCGTGGTGGGCGTCAGCGTCGATGGCGCGCCGGAGACGGAAGTCGCTCTCGACGGCGCGGCAGGTCCGGCAGTGCTGGAGCTCGCGGGCGATGCGCCCATCTCCCGCGTCAACCTGCGCCTGATCGATGGCGCCATGCGCTTCCACGGCCTCGACCTGCAGTCGGCGCGCGCGGGTGGCAATGTGATGGACGTTTTCGGTTATCCCGGCGCCACCGTCGCCAGCTGGAAGGCGGCGCAGCTGGACTACCTGTCGTCATGGTTCGGTGGGCGCGACTACCAGCTGGTGCTGCTGGAATTCGGCACCAACGAAGGCGCCGCGAAGCCGTTCGACATCCAGGCCTACCGCCGCATGCTGGAGGAGTCGGTGCGCAATATGCGGTCCGTCTTCCCCAACGCGGCCTGCGTGCTGATCGCGCCGGGCGACCGTGGCGTGCTGGTGCCGCAATCGGCCAACCGGTCCAAAGGGAAAGCCAAGGGCAAGAAGGCGCGCTCCGCACCGCGCATCGACCTGTATGTGTATTCGCGCATCCACGCCGCCATCGGCCAGGCACAGCGCGAGGTGGCCGCGGCTGCGGGCTGCGGCGCCTGGAGCATGATGGACGCGATGGGCGGGCCCGGCCAGTCGTATGCGTGGGCGCGCCAGTCGCCGCCACTGATGGCGCGCGACCTGATTCATTTCACGGTGCCCGGCTACCAGCGCTTTGCGCAGAAGTTCGCCCGCGACATGGGATGGAACGCGCCGGACGGCAGCGCGAAACCACGCTAGCGGCGTTACCCGCCAACGCGCTTGGGCTGGTGGCCCTGCCTGACCAGCGCGTCCATGATCAGGTCGCAGTGATCGCCCTGGACTTCGATGACGCCGTCCTTCACGGTGCCGCCGGAGCCGCAGGCGGTGCGCAGCTGCTTGCCCAGCAGCGCCAGCGCATCGGCATCGAGCGCCAGGCCTTTGACCAGCGTAACGGTCTTGCCGCCCCGGCCCTTCGTCTGTCGCGACACGCGCACGACGCCGTCGCCCTTGGGCGCGGCATTTGCCTTGCACTGGCACTGCTTGACGGGCTGGCGGCAGGCGGGACACATCGTCCCGCCGTCGGTGGAATAAACCAGGCTGCTCGAACTGCTTTTCATGACGCTAACGTTCCGTGGTGAAGCCGTGAAGTGTATCAGCCTGCGAGTGCCCGGATGCGCCGGATGCCGATCACGATCCCCGTCCCGCTCAACAACAATCCGCCGGCACTGAGCACGATCAGCACCGCTTCGCGCACCCAGCCGCCGCCCAGCAGCACTGGCAGGTCCCAGCTGTGCAGCAGATTGAACAGCCAGCGGCCGGTGCGCTGCGCCTTGTCGACACTGAGCGCCACCGCGCCCGTGCGCGGATCGATATAGACGAGCGTGCCGCCCGGATCGTCGAACGCGAAGCGCACGACGGGCAGGGCGCGCGCATCGCCGCCATACATCGACGCACTGCCGCGCGCATAGTAAAACGCGTCATGCCGCGTCAGCGTTTCTTCCGCAACGATGCGCGCGGGCAGCAGTCTGGCGGCGGCATGACGCAGGCGCGCGGCAGGCCAGCGCTCCAGCACCTGATGACCCACGACCAGCCGCGTGCGATCAACGCTGTCGCGCGCCAGGATGAACGGCTGCCCGTCCAGCACCCGCCATTCCAGTTCGACGGGAACAAATCCGGCAGCGCGCAGCAGCCCGACAGCTTCGCCCGCATCTACTCCCAATTGCACGGCCGCAACGCCGCCGCCCCGATAGGCGACCATGTCCGGCGCCCGTCCCGCATCGAAAACGCCGACGGGATTCATCGACATCAGGCCGCTGAAGATCCACGTGAACACGATGGCGCCAAACGTCAGTCCCAGCAGATGATGCCAGCGCATGAACGTCTCGCGGTACGGCGTGCGCGCGCCGCTCTTGTAGCGCCCCGTGAAACGCCAGCGCCAGATGCCATTGACGATGCCGGTCACGGCCGACAGCACGCCGATGCCTGAGATGACGATGATCGTCCACGTCCACACGGGGTCGATGGGCTGGCTGCGCAGCATGTACAGCCAGTGCAGCCAGGCGCCGGCATAGTTCCATGCACGCTCGGCACGCGGTGCGTCGAGCACCACCTGACCGGTGCTTGAGGACACGTAGACGCGCGTGGCCGCGGCATCCCCCAGTTCGACCACGTGCAGGGGACGGTGCGGGTTCAGCGCGCGCGAATGCGTCCAGCGGTCTTCCGTGACAAGGCCCGCGTACACGGCCGGCACACCGCCGCCAAACGCACGCGCGCCAGTCAATGCTTCGGCCGGGCCGACGGAGCGCGCGACCTTGCCGCTGGCGGCATTCACGACTTGCAGGCCGCCGTCCCGCGCACGCATCACGAAGTGCGGCTGGCCACGGATGGACGTCAGCGTCACGTCCGCCAAGGCACCAGCGACGTCCGCGCAGCAGCCCTGCGCCGGCAGTGCAGGCAGTGCGGCCAGCCGCTCGGCCGGCATCAGCTTCGGATAGCCGACAAACAGCATGACGATGCCGCTGCCGAACCACAGCGCCAGCAGCAGGCACATGGCGATGGCCGTCCAGCGGTGGACGAGGTAGACAAGGCGCTTCACCGGAACCTGTGCCGCAGCTGCAGTTCGAAGCGGCGGTCGGCGCCCAGCAGCCACTGCGTGCCGTTGTAATAGGCCGTCTGCGCGTAGCGCCGGTCGAAGACGTTGAAGCCGCGCGCCGTCAGCGAGGTTGCCGGCGAAACGTCCCAGTTGAGCGCCAGATCGGTCGTCGCGTACGACGGCATCCTGAGCGTGTTGGCTGTATCGGCGTGGCGTTCGCCCACGTAGTGCAGGCTGGCCAGCGCGCTCCATGCGGGGGCGAAGCGCCACGTGGCGAACAGGTTGGCCATACGTTCCGGCACGTCCGCGGGTGTATTGCCGACGCGTGAAACGGCCACGCCGCCGGCGCTTTCCTGGAAGTCGTCGTAGCGGGCCCGCAGCACGGTCGCGTTGCCCTCGAATTTCCATTGCGGCGTCGGGCTCATGGCCACCGTTGCCTCGATGCCGCGCGAGGACTGCTGGCCGACCTGGATGCTGCGCGTGACGTCTGTCGGGTCGCGCGTCAGGAGCTTGTTCTTGACGATGCGGTAGGCCGCCAGCGTCCACTCGCCCTTGCCGTTCCAGAACACCTGCTTGGCGCCCGCTTCGACCTGCCGGCCGCGCGCCAGGTCGAACGCGGCGCGCGACGCATTGGTAAACAGCAGCGAGCCAAGCGGATCGTGCGCCACCGAGTACTGGGCGTATAGCGACGTCGATGGCGCCACCGTGTACACGGCGCCAAGGCGGTAGCCGACGTTGTCGAACGTCTTGTCGAACGAGGCGGAGGGGGTGACGCGGTCGCTGCGCTCGACGTCGTCGCGGTCGTAGCGCAGGCCCGCCACCAGCGACAGCGCGTCGTTCACCTGCAGCCGGTCTTCGACGAATGCTGCGGCCTGGCGCGCCGTGACGCGGTATTTCAGCCGGGTCTGCGCCACGTCGATGAACTGGCCCGGCACCGGCGCGTCGATGTCCACGACGCTGCTGCCCGGGTAGGGCGAGTTGTTGGTGTGGCCGAAGCTGGCGCGGTTGAATTCCACGCCGCCCGCCAGCGTATTGCGCATGCCCAGCAGGCTGCCGTCAACCGTGATGACGGTCGTGTTGCCGGTCTCGCGCTGGTCGTGGCGGATCGTCGTGTAGTCGCTGCGCTCGATCGATGCCGTGCCGGGGATGTGCGTGTAGGTCTCCGCATCGTGCCACGAGCGTTTGCTGCGGCCCCGGTGGAACGTGCTGGCGACGGACAGGCCCGCGCGCGGCGTCCAGTGCAGGGACGCCATCGTCTGCGCGTCGCGGTAGCGGATCGACGCGTCGTCCACGTTGTAGTTGCGTTCGAACGTGCGCGGATCGAGCACGCCGTCGATCAGCGGCGCGCCGAAGTAGCGCATCGGGCGCTGGTCGCTGCGCGCATGCGACAGCGTCACGTACAGCTCGGGCGAGATGTCGTAGCGCAGGGCACCGGAAAACGTCGCGTCCTTCGAGTCACCCCGGTCGACCCAGTTGTCGCTGCGGTTGGCGCTGGCGTCGAGGCGATACGACAGCCGCTCGCCCAGCGCGCCACCGCTGCCGACGCCGATCCTGGCGGTGCGTTCGCTGCCGGCTGTCAGCATCAGCTCATGCTGAACCGGTCCGCGCGTCGGCTTCTTCGGCACGACGTTGACGACGCCGCCGATGGCGCCGGCGCCGTAGATGATGGACGCGGGGCCGCGCAGCACTTCGATGCGGTCAACGGACCACGTATCGAACGGGAATGTGACGGCGCCCGTGCCGTACTGCTTCATGCCGTCGTACAGCTGGGTGACGGAGGCCTGGTCGGTAAAGCCGCGCGCGCCCAGCGACGAGCCGCCGTTGCCGGGATGGGGAAACACGTGGATGCCGGCGGCCTTGCCGAAGGCGTCGGTCAGTCGCGTGTCGCCGCGTTCGACCAGCTGCTCGCGGTCGATGGTTTCGACGCTGGCCGGCGTTTCCAGCACGCTCAGACCGAGGTTGCTGCCGGTGGCGGTGGGTCGGTCCAGCGGCGTCAGGCCGCTGGCGCGGATTTCAACGACGGGCAGCGCGTCGGCCGGCGTTTCGGCATGCGTTTCGGCCGGCGTCTCGGCATATGTCAGGGCGGGCAGGGCGGCGGCAACGAGGAGCGCGCAGCGGCGCAGGGGTATAACGATTTCTGGCGTCATGATGGTTGTTCGTCTGGTGATGGCGGCATGCGCCACGTCCCGCGCGATAGGTGCGCGGGTGGATCGGCGGTGCGTCGCGGCGTGATCGACGGGCGACGCGAACCGGGTGCGGATCAGACGAAAGCGGGCGGCGCGCGCGGGTTTGCCGCGGTCCAGGGGAAGAGGGCGTGCGTGGCCTGGTAGAACAGTGGCGGGTAGCGCTCGGCGCTGGCGGCGTCCGCCATGACGAAGCCCGTCGTCGGCGGCAGCGCCGGCGGCGTCGAGTGCGACAGACAGTAAGAGCAGTGCTTCAGGAAGTGATCCGGCGGAGCACCGGTGCCGGCATCGTCGGGCGACACGGTCCTGATGCCGTCCATCGTGCAGATTTCCATGGACCCGGCGAGACGATCCTGCGGCGCCACCGCCTGCGAAAACGCGGGCGCCAATGCGCCGAACAGGATCGCCAGCAGCGCGATCCAGACGTGCAGCACACGCGCTCTGGCAGGTTTGAACATGGGACAATTATAGCCCCCGCCTGCGTGGAGCCGAGATGACAAAATGTCTCAGGTACGGCTGTATCGCCGGCGTCACACGTTTCGCCGTCAATTTGCATGCCCGGCCATTGCAGGTTATGGTTTCGTTTCCAGAACGACAGCAAGCGGAAGGCGGCGCAGCGATGCAAGAAACACGCAAGGACGAGTTGACGGCGCAGAAGGTGGAGACCGGTCTGGTTTTCCTGCACATGCTGGGTGCCGAGGATGCGCGCACGTACATGCTGAACGAGGAAGTACCGGCGGAAGTGGTCGAGCGCCTGCTGGCGGGCGGGGGTGCCCGGCGCACGGACAGCGTGCTGGTGGACCTGCCGCAGCCGGTCGCACAGGCAGTGGCCGGTCCTGGTTTCTATTGCCATGGCGGGCGGCGCCAGGACGTCGTGCGCTCGGCTGTCGTGCAGGCGGCCCTGGTCGTGCGGGAGCAACTGGGCGTCGAGCGTGCCCGGAATCTGTTGCGTCGCGAAGGACTCGCCGACGAGGTGGCGCAGCGCGTGCTTGATGGCGAGCCGCAGCAGCGCCGCGTCGCGCCGGCAGCGCGGGCGCAATTGGCACAGATACCGCAGATGGCTTCGCCGCCGGGCCCGGTCGAGGCCTCCTGACACCGGCAACGCCGCCCGGCAGACGGCGCAACCCCGCATGTTCTATGGTGCAACATGAATAACACGAACATGTAGAATGTGGGCTTTTTGGGCGTTAAAATGCCGTTAAGCAAGGCCCCGGACCGTCTGCTGGACCTGCACGACCTGTGCGACAACGCGACTGTGGCGCTGTTCGTCATGGACCACGCGCAACAGTGCGTCTACATGAACCGTGCCGCCGAGATGCTGACCGGGTACACGCTGGAGGAAGTGCGCGGCGCGCCGCTGCACGATTTCGTCCACCACACCCACCCTGACGGCAGCCATTACCCGATTGAACAGTGTCCCATCGACCGCGCCGCGCCGCAAAACCTGCAGGAACGCGGCGAGGAAGTGTTCGTCCACAAGGACGGCTCGTTCTATCCGGTGACGTTCACGGCCAGTCCAATCCGCCAGGGTAACGAAGTCGTCGGGACGGTCATCGAGGTCCAGGATGCCCGGCCGCACCTGGAGCAGGCCCGCGAGCGGCAGGCACTGTACGAGATCGGCCTGCTGATCCTGCAGGAGCTGGACCACGAGAAGATCGTCCAGACCGTCACGGATACGGCGACGGAGCTGACCGGCGCGCAGTTCGGCGCGTTTTTCTACAACGTGCGCAACGAGGCCGGCGAGTCGTACACCCTGTACACCATTTCCGGCGTGCCGAAAGAACGTTTCGCCGGCTTCCCGCTGCCGCGCAATACGCAGGTATTCGCCCCGACATTCCGCGGCGAGGGCGCGATCCGCAGCGACGATATCCGCCAGGACCCCCGCTACGGCGGAATGGCGCCGCATCATGGCATGCCGCCCGGGCACCTGCCCGTGCGCTCGTACCTGGCCGTCCCTGTCGTCCTGGGGGACGGCGAAGTCATCGGAGGCCTGTTTTTCGGCCACGAGAACGTGGGCGTGTTCCGGGAGCGGCACGAGCGGCTCGTCGAGACGCTGGCGGCGCAGGCGGCCATCGGCCTGAAGAAGGCGTCGCTGTACCGGGAAGCCGTCTTCGCGCAACGGCGTGCGGAACAGGAAGCGGTGGAGAAGCAGCGGCTGTATGAGGAAGCCGCGCGCGCCAACGAGGCGAAGGACCAGTTCCTGGCCACCGTGTCGCATGAACTGCGCACGCCGCTGACGTCCATCCTGGGCTGGGCGCAGATGCTCACGTCGGGCAAGCTCAACGACGCGATGGCACAGCGCGCCATCGAAACGATCGAGCGCAACGCCCGGGCGCAGGCGCAGATCGTCGAGGACCTGCTGGATATTTCGCGCATCGTCAACGGCAAGCTGCGCCTGGACGTGCAGCTGTTCGCGCCGCACACGGCGGTGGAGGCCGCGGTCGAGGCGCTGCGCCCCACGGCCATGGCGAAATCGGTGCAGGTGCAGGTCGTCATCGATCCGCAGGCGGGGCCGATTTCCGGCGATCCCGAGCGGCTGCAGCAGATCGTCTGGAACCTGCTGTCGAACGCCATCAAGTTCACGCCGAAGGGCGGCCGGGTCCATATCGCGCTGCAGCGGCATCATTCCAGCGTGCAGATCGTCGTGACGGACAATGGCGCCGGCATCCCGGCCGACCACCTGCCGCGCATTTTCGACAGTTTCACGCAGGTGGACTCGTCGTCGAGCCGCGTTCACGGCGGACTTGGCCTCGGGCTGGCGATCGTCAGGAAGCTGACCGAGCTGCATGGCGGCACCGTCGTCGCACGCAGCGATGGCCCGGGCCGTGGCGCGGCCTTTACCGTCAGCCTGCCGGTAGCGCCCCTGGCCAGCGTCAGTGCGCAGGCGCCCGAGGTATCGCCGGACGCCGTCGATACGGACGGGTTCAACCTGGCCGGACTGGTCGTGCTGCTGGTGGAGGACGACGACGATGCCCGCGACATGCTGGCTTCCGTGCTGACCGGCGCGCAGGCGGTCGTCGCAACGGCGGCCAATGCCGAGGATGCGCTGACGATCTGGGAGGGCCGGCATCCCGACCTGATCGTCAGCGACATCGGCATGCCCGGCATGGACGGTTACGCACTGATCGCCGAGATACGCCGCCGTGAAGGGCTGGCGCGCCGCCGGCCGGCGCCGGCCGTTGCGCTGACGGCGTACGCACGGGTCCAGGACCGGATGCGCGCGCTGACCAGCGGCTTCCAGATGCACGTGGTCAAGCCCGTCGAGCCGGCCGAACTGCTGACGGTGCTGGCGACGCTGTCGACGTGGCACCTGCCGTAGGCGGCAACGCGGTCAGGTGCCGCACTGCACAACCGTCCTGACACGACAATGAAAACGGGTTAGCATCGGCGTCTGTATATTCCGACAACTCTTGCCCGAGGTCCCATGTCGTTCCTGATCGTCCTTTTCGCCCTGATCTTCCTGATGCTGGCAGCCTACCGCGGCTACAGCGTCATCCTGTTCGCCCCCGTTGCCGCGCTGGCGGCCGTGCTGCTGACGGAACCGGCCGCCGTCGCGCCCGTCTTCTCCGGCATCTTCATGGAGAAGATGGTCGGCTTCATCAAGCTGTACTTCCCCGTCTTCCTGCTGGGCGCCGTGTTCGGCAAGCTGGTCGAGCTGGCCGGCTTTTCGGAGGCCATCGTCGTGGCCGCGATCCGCTATATCGGCCGCTCGCGCGCCAACGCCGTCATCGTTGCCGTCTGCGCGCTGCTGACGTATGGCGGCGTGTCGCTGTTCGTTGTCGTGTTTGCCGTCTACCCGTTCGCGGCCGAGCTGTACCGGCAAAGCGGCATCCCGAAGCGACTGATGCCCGGCGCGATCGCGCTGGGCGCGTTCTCGTTCACGATGGACACGCTGCCCGGCACGCCGCAGATCCAGAACATCATTCCGACCACGTTCTTCCAGACGACAAGCTGGGCCGCGCCATGGCTGAGCACAATCGGTGCCGTGATGACGGTCATCGTCGGCCTGGCCTACCTGGAATGGCGCCGTCGCGCCGTCATGGCCACGGGCGAAGGCTACGGCGACGACGCCGCGAAACCGCGCGGCACGGAGGGCGGCAAGCTGCCGCATCCGCTGCTGGCGCTGGCGCCGCTGGTGCTGGTGGGCGTGGCGAACTTCTTGCTGACGGCGCTGATCCGCGACTGGTATGGCGACAGCTACCGCCTGACGTCGGAATTGCTGCCGGGCCTGCACGCGCCGGTCGAAACGCCGATCAAGACGCTGGTCGGCATCTGGGCCGTCGAAGGCGCGCTGCTGCTGGGCATCCTGCTCGTCTGTGCAACGGCGTTCGGCCGCATCCGCGCTTCGTTTGCCGACGGCACCAAGGTCGCCGTGGGCGGCGCGCTGCTGGCGGCGATGAACACCGCTTCGGAGTACGGCTTCGGCGGCGTCATCGCGGCCTTGCCGGGCTTCGTGTCCGTCAGCGACGCGCTGCGCGGCATCCCGAACCCGCTCGTCAACGCGGCGATCTCCGTCACGTCGCTGGCCGGCATCACGGGTTCCGCGTCGGGCGGCATGAGCATCGCGCTGGCGGCAATGGCCGACACCTTCATCGCCGGCTGCAACGCGGCCGGCATTCCACTGGAAGTGCTGCACCGCGTGGTCGCCATGGCCAGCGGCGGCATGGACACGCTGCCGCACAACGGCGCCGTCATCACCTTGCTGGCGGTGACGGGGCTGACGCACCGGCAGTCTTATCGCGATATTTTCGGGATTACCATCATCAAGACGGCGGCGGTGTTCTTTGTGATTGCTGTTTATTATTTGACAGGGATTGTCTAGGCCGGAGGGCGATGTTCGGAGAATGCCCCGCTGTCGATATACACGCCGCAGCGAGGTGGACTGCATTGAAAATTATAGTACTGATGTGTATTTATTATTTTATAATCAACGCGGTACCAAGGACGGGATAATCTGCCAGCGCCGGCGCTTCGGTTGCCGGAGCGCCATGATAGTTATCCCGGATTTTCCCCACCTTTTCAATATAGGAGTTCGCATGCCTTTCTATCGTCCGTTCGTCGCCCTCGCGCTGCTGATGGCGCTGCCTCCTGCGTTTGCAGTACCAGCGGACGTAACGCTGAGCCATCTTACGGTTGGCAACTACCGCGACCATGGCGATGGCTCGCTGAGCGCAGTTAATGTCATTTCCGATAATGGCAGAGTTGCCGTGCTCGGCCTCGACTGGGCGGGCGGCACGCTCCTTGAACAAACTGATAACCAGGGTGTCTACCGCGGCCATGGCTTTACCGCGGACTTCACTCCTGCCGCGGGATACGCGGTGAGCTCGATCACCCTGAGTGGCTATCTCGAGATGGAAAGGGTAAATCAGCCTCCTGAATTCGACGAATGGCAAAACTGGCTCCGCTATAGCCAGTACATCCTTGGTGACGGCTTTGCGGACGGATGGTCCTCTAACTCTGCCCCGGGCGAGGATACGCTGCTGAGCGCCACGGTCGAGCTGACGCCGGGGGAACATGATGACCTGGATAAGTTCAGCAAACCCTTCTTTGTCGAACTGGTGACGAACTCGCAAATCAACGGATATTCGCCGGTGCCCGGTCCGGCACCCTACGCCAGCATGATGTGGCGGGATGTCACTGTGCGCATCGAGATGGTGCCGGTGGCAGCGGTACCCGAGCCGGGCACCTGGATGATGCTGCTGGCAGGCCTTGCGGGCATCGGTATGGCCACCCGTCGTCGCCAGTCCTGACAAGCGCTTCCCGCCGGGAGACAGCATGCAACCCTCGTGCTGAACCCGGCGGTTTTGTTTCCGATTGTTTCCAACCCCGCCCCCGCAACAAATCCATCGAATAACGGCCTGATCCCGACATCCGACCGACACATCGGCCGGGTCTAATGGTCCCTGTCGCGACTGCACCGTGCAGTCGCCTTTCACAGGAGAACACCATGAAAAGCATCGTCGCCGCAGCTGTCCTGATGGCCGCAACCCTTTCCGCCCACGCCCAGAAGTTCGACGACAAGGGCATCGCCCGCACGGAGACGGTGCGCCGCGATGTCGACGGCAGGAACGAGGCGATCCAGGTGCGCGTCGATTTCGCCCACAATGCCGCTTTCCCGAAGCACTCGCACCCCGGTATCGAAATCGCCTATGTTCTCTCGGGTACCGTCGAATACGAGATGGACGGCAAGACCATCCGGCTGCAGGCCGGCGAGTCGCTGTACATTCCGGCCGGCGCCGTGCATTCGGCAAAAAATGTCGGCAGCGGCGTCAGCGCGGAACTGGCGACCTACCTGGTCGAGAAGAACCAGCCCATCGTTATCCTCGACAAATAAGGCGCCATCATGCGACGATTCCTCGTAACCGTTCTCGGTGGCCTGGGCCTGGCGGCGGCGCTGATCGCCACGTCCGGCACCGCCGCGGGACGCACCAACCCCGGTTTCGACGGTGCCGTGACGTGGCTGAACAGCGCACCGCTGACACCCCAGGGCTTGCGCGGCAAGGTGGTGCTGGTCGATTTCTGGACGTACTCCTGCATCAACTGCATCCGCACGTTGCCGTACGTGCGCGCCTGGGCCGACAAGTACCGCGACCAGGGCCTGACCGTCGTCGGCGTGCACACGCCGGAGTTCCGCTTCGAGCAGGACCTGACCAACGTCACGGCCGCCTTGGCGCGCTTCCGCATCGACTTCCCCGTGGCCGTGGACAGCAACCAGCGCATCTGGGAAGCATGGGGCAACAACGCCTGGCCGGCGTATTACCTGGTCGATGCGACGGGCAAGGTGCGCTACCGCCAGCTGGGCGAGGGCGGTTACGACAAGCTGGAACGGCAGATCCAGGCACTGCTGGCGGAGGCGCACGGCAAGCCGGTGGCGACGGATCTCGTCAATCCGGCCACCGTGGCCGAACAGGCGGCGCCGGACCTGAACCGGCTGGGATCGGGCGAGACGTATATCGGCTATCGCCAGGCCAGCGGGCTGCGCTCGCCCGAGCGGGTGCTGCCCGACGCGCCGCAACAGTATTCGGTCGGCACCTTGGGCCTGAACCAGTGGGGACTCGTCGGCCAGTGGACGGTCGGTGCGGAAGCGGCGATAGCGCAGCAGCCGGGCAGCGGCATCGTCCACCGCTTCAGCGCGCGCGACCTGCACCTGGTGATGGGTGCGCCGGGCCGCAAGGTGCGCATCAAGGTCACGCTGGACGGCCGCGCGCCCGGCGCGGACCACGGCGCCGATATCGATGCCGACGGCAACGGTGTGATCTCCGGCACCCGGCTGTATCAGCTCGTGCGCCAGTCGGGCCGCGTGGCCGAGCGCCGCTTCGAGATCCGCTTTCTCGACAAGGGCGCGGAAGCCTACGCCTTCACGTTCGGCTGAACGGCAGCACGAGCCGCGCTTCCAGCCCGCCGTCGGGACGGTTGTGCAGGGTCAGCGTGCCGTCCAGCGTGGCGGCCAGCTGGCGCGCGATGGCCAGTCCCAGTCCGCTGCCGCCCGTATCGCGGTTGCGCGAGTCTTCGACGCGGTAGAACGGCTCGAACACGGCTTCCAGCGCGCCGTCCGGAATGCCGGGGCCCTGATCCAGCACGCGGATCGTGATGGCGCTGCCCCGTTCGACGACGACCTGCGCCGCGCCGGCATACTTCAGCGCGTTGTCGACGAGGTTCGTGACGACACGGCGCAGTGCTCCGGGCCGCGTCATGACGGGGCCGTCGCAGCGTCCCGCCAGCGCGACGTCCGCGCCGCCGTCGCGGTAGTCCAGCACCAGGCTGTCGAGCAGGTCGTCCAGGTTGACCGCGCGCGCCGGTTCCGGCTTGCCGTGCATGGCGCGGGCGTAACCGATGCCTTGCCGCGCCAGGTCTTCCAGTTGTTGCAGGTCCTCCGTCAGCCGCTGCTGCTGCGCGTCGTCCTCCATCAGCTCCACCCGCAGGCGCATGCGGGTAATCGGCGTCTGCAGGTCGTGCGAGATCGCGGCCAGCATGCGCAGGCGTTCGTCCACGTACGCGGCGATGCGGCCCTGCATGGCGTTGAACGCGCGCGCCGCGCGCACTACTTCGGACGGGCCCTGTTCCGGCATGCGTACCGGCCGCAGGTCGGGGCCCAGCGCGTCCGCCGTCTCGGCCAGCAGGCGCAGCGGGCGCGTTGCCTGGCGCACGGCCAGCCAGCACGCCAGCGCGACCAGCGCCAGCTGGCCCGCCAGCACCCAGGGCAGCCACGGCGAGAGCGGCAGGCCGCGGCGCGGCATGAAGTCCACCGTCAGCGGCGTGCCGTCGGACAGGCGCACGTGCACCTGCAGCCGTTCGCGGTCCCCCGGCACGGCATGCGCGGTAAAGGCGTGATCCCGCGCCAGTGCCCGCGTCACGGAGTCCAGCAGCCGGCGCGAATGGGGCGCGCTGACCGGTGGCCCGGAGTCGGCCGGCGTGAGCAGGAAGCGGTAGCCGCCGCGGGCCAGGCGGGGCAGCCATGCCGCCCGTTCGCCCGGCGGCAGGCGGTCGAGCAGCGCGACGGCCGTGCGCAGGTCCGTCTCGACCGAGTCGATCATCGAGCCCATCGTGACGTCGTTGCGTTCGTCGATGGTCAGCGTCGTCGTCAGCAGTTGCGCCGCCGCCAGTCCCGCCAGCAGGATCAGCGTCAGGCGCGCGAACAGCGATGCCGGCACGAGGCGACGCAGCAGCGGCAGGATGGCGTTCATGCGGCGTCCACCAGCGGCAGGGATGGTATTCATGCGCCGCCCAGCGGCGTTACGGCGCATGACAGCACATAGCCTTCGCTGCGCAGCGTCTTGATGTAGCGCGGCTCGCGCGGGTCGTCGCGCAGGCGCTGGCGCAGGCGGCTGACGAGGATGTCGATGGAGCGGTCGAACGCCTCGGCATCCATGCCGTGGGTCAGCGTCAGCAACTGCTCGCGCGACAGCACCCGCTGCGGATGGTCGAGGAAGACGCGCAGCAGCCGGTATTCCGCGCTGCTCAGCGCCACCTCGACACCCTCCGCGTCCAGCAGGTGGCGACCAACGACATCCAGCCGCCACGTGCCGAAGCCGATCACCTGCGCCGCTTCGGTCACCTGCATGTTTGGCGGCAGCATGCGCGTGCGGCGCAATACCGCCTTCAGGCGCGCCAGCAGCTCGCGCGCCGCGAACGGCTTGGCCATGTAGTCGTCCGCGCCCAGTTCCAGGCCGACGATGCGATCCGTCTCGTCGTCGCGCGCCGTCAGCATCACGATGGGAATGGCGCGGTGCCGGCCGGAGCGCAGCTCGCGGCACAGCGCCAGGCCATCGTCGCCGGGCAGCATGATGTCGAGGATGATGACGTCGGGCGTCACCAGCGCCAGCGCCGCCCGCATGCCGCGGCCGTCGGCCACGGCCGTGCAGCGCAGGCCCTGCTTTTCAAGGTACGCGGTCACGAGTTCGCGGATGGCGTGGTCGTCGTCGACCAGCAGGACATGATCAATCTCCGGCACGGTGCAGCTCCTCAATGGGGTCATTGCGCGCCATTGTAGTGGCCCGGCGCGGGCCGCCGCAAAACGGCAGGGTAGCGGTGTGCTGAGCGCCACCGAAACCTGCGACAATCGCGGCATGATGACCCTCTCCGAATTCCAGGCACTGTTCCGCGTAACACCCTATCCCTACCTCGTGATGTCGCCCGACCTGACGATCGTTGCCGCCAGCGGCGCCTACCTGCGTTCCGTCCGGCGCACCGAGGAAGACATCGTCGGACGCTATGTGTTCGATGCCTTTCCGGAGGATCCGGACAATCCGGACGCGACCAATATCGGCGAGGTCAGGGCATCGCTGCTGCGCGCGCTGGCAAAGGGCGAGCCCGATACGTCGGCCTTCGTGCGCTACGCCGTGCCCGTGCAAACGCCGGATGGCGTGCAGTTCGAGGAGCGTTACTGGAGTACGGTGCACACGCCCGTGCTGGGGGAGGACGGCAAGCCGGTGCTGGTGTTTCAGAACGCGATGGACGTGACGGAGCTGTACCGCTTCGACGAGCAGTCGCGCGTCGCCACCTTGCAGCTGACGCCGCCGGGCGACGACAATGCGGGAAACTTCAACCGCGCCCAGATGCATGCGGCGCTGTCGCGCATCCTGAACAACGAGCGCGAACACCTGCGCAGCCTGTTCAACCAGGCGCCCGGCTTCGTGGCGGTGTTGATGGGACCGAAGCACGTGTTCGAAATGGTCAACGAGGCCTACTATCAGCTGGTTGGCCACCGCGAGCTGGTGGGCAAGACCGTCTGGGAAGCGCTGCCCGAGGTGGCGGGGCAGGGCTACGAGGAATTCCTCGACAGGGTCTACCGCACCGGCGAACAGTGGGAAACGCGGGCGCGCCCCATCGCGATCCAGCGTGTGCCGGGCGGCCCGGTCGAGCAGCGCTACATCGACCTGGTCTACCAGCCGTACAAGGACGAACATGGCGACACCATCGGCATTTTCGCGCAGGGCTACGACGTGACCGAATCCGTCGAGGCGCAGGAAGCCAAGCGCGAAAGCGAGCAGCGGCTGCGCGACGGCATGGACGCGGCCAAGATGGTGGTGTGGGACTGGGACCTCGAGTCCGGCGAGCTGGAACAATCGGACAACACGGTCACGGTGCTGGGCTTCGCGCCGACGCGGATGGACGCGGCGGCCGCGTTCATCCATCCGGAAGACCGCGAGCAGATCGGGCGCGCCCACCGCGAGGCGCTCGATGGCAAGGGCGCCTACCAGGCGATCGTCCGCTTCACCCGCCCCGACAACCGCAAGCTGATCTGGCTCGACAGCCGCGGCCGGGTCCAGTACGACGCGGACGGGCGGGCCGTGCGCATCCGCGGCGTGACGGTGGACGTGACGGAGCGTTATCACGCCGAGTTCGAGCTGCGCGAAGCGAACCGCAAGAAGGACGAGTTCCTCGCCATGCTGGCGCACGAGCTGCGCAACCCGCTGGCGCCGATCAGCACCGCGGCGGAGATGCTGCGCATGACGGCCGACGGCGACCCGCGCACCAGGCGCGCCAGCGAAGTCATCGGCCGCCAGGTGCGCCACATGACGGCGCTGGTGGACGACCTGCTGGACGTCTCGCGCGTCACACGCGGCCTGGTGGAGCTGGAGATGCAACCGGTGGACATCAAGGCGGCCGTCGCCAGCGCCGTCGAGCAGGTCCGCCCGTTGCTGGAAGGGCGCAACCACAGCCTGACGGTGCGCACCGGTTCGCCCGTGGCACTGGTGCAGGGCGACCGCACGCGCCTGGTCCAGGTGATCGCCAACCTCCTTAACAACGCTGCCAAGTACACGCCGCAGGGTGGCGACATCACGCTGGCGCTGGACGTGGCGGACGGCCAGGTGCGCGTCTGCATCGTCGACAACGGCATCGGCATCGACGATGCGCTGCTGCCGCACGTGTTCGAGCTGTTCACGCAGGCCGAGCGCACGCCGGACCGCGCCCAGGGCGGGCTCGGAATCGGCCTGGCGCTGGTGCGCACCATCGTCGCGCTGCACGGCGGCGACGTCGTCGCGTACAGCGATGGTCCCGGCACCGGCAGCAAATTCACCGTCACGCTGCCGGCGCTGGAGCGCCAGCCGGTGCCGCAGGATGCGCCGGAGGGCAGCGCTCTGGCGGGTGCGCGCGAGCTGGCCCCGCTGCACGTGATGATCGTCGACGATAACGTGGATGCCGCCGAATCGCTGGCCGTGCTGCTGGAGGCGGGCGGACACCGCACCACGGTGCTGGCGTCGCCGCTGGATGCCATCGCGGCGGCACAGGCGGACCCGCCGCAGGTGTTCATCCTCGATATCGGCCTGCCCGAACTGGACGGCTTCCAGCTGGCGCGGCGCCTGCGTGCCGACGCGCGCACGGGCGGCGCCCTGTTCGTGGCGCTGACCGGATACGGCCAGGCGCACGACCGCGTGCTGTCGCGGGCGGCCGGCTTCCATCATCATCTGGTGAAACCGGTGGATATCGAGCAGCTGACGGCGATTCTGGCGACCGCGGCGCGCCCGGCGATGGCCCAGTAACCCGTCACGCCGGGCAGCAACAGCGGTCAGGCCAGCGTGGGCAGCCCTGGAACGGGCGGCAGTCGAGCGGAATGTCGAAGGTAACGTGGTGCCGCGGGCCGCCTGGGTGTCCCATCCGATGCTGCCGCCATGGCTTTCCGCCACCGCGCGCACGCAAGGCAGGCCGATGCCCCAGCGATGGGCCGGCGCGCTGCCGACCGCGTACCGCGCGACCGTCCTGGACAACATGCGCGCATCTCAGCCCATGCCGGTCTCGGCATGACCGTCGGCGCTCATCCCGGTTGTACAGAATGCAAGCGTGCGCGCGCTGTGCCGTACAATGCAGCAACCGAAAGTAAAGCGAAATGTCCTATACAACCGAATCCCCCCAGTTTGCCTTCCTTGCCAATGCGGGAGAAATCGGCGACCAGATCCGCCAGCTCGACTGGTCGGTTACGCCCATCGGCCCGATGGAGACGTGGCCGGCAACATTGCGCACGACACTGGGTATCATGCTCAGCTCGTCGTTCCCCACGTTCCTGACGTGGGGGCCGGACCTGACCTTGTTGTACAACGATGCCTACGTGCCCCTGCTGGGCAGCAAGGCGGCGGATGCGCTGGGCCGCTCGTGGCGCGGCGTCTGGTCCGAACTCATCGACGAACTGGCGCCGCAGATCGAGCGCGTCATGGCCGGCGAGTCGCTGTTCTTCGAGAACTACGCCGTCACGCTGATGCGCCATGGCTATCCGGAACTGGCGTACTTCACGTTCTCGTACAGCCCCGTGCGCGACGAGGCGGGCCTCGTACACGGCATGCTGTGCACGGTGATCGAGATGACCGACAAGTTCCAGGCGCTGGCGCGCCACAAGGAGGCCGAGGAGCGCCTGGCATTCTCGCTGGAGGCCTCGGGCAATATCGGCACCTGGTCGCACGACCTGCAGGATGGCACCACGTTTGTCGACGAGCGCTTCGCCCGGCTGTTCCAGCTCGACGCGGCACTGGCCGTGACCGGCACGGAGCTGACGCGCTTCACGGACCTGATCCACGCCGACGACCGGCCGCGCGTGCTGGCCGCGATCGCCGAGGCCATCGAGTCCGGCGAGCAGTACGACGTCGAATACCGCATTCCGCAGCGCTCCGGTGTCGACGCCTGGGTCAACGCCCGCGGCAAGGTCTTCCAGGACCCCGTCACGGGGCGCCGCCGCTTTGCCGGCGTGGCGGTCGATATTTCCGATCGCAAGAGCGCCCAGCTGGCCAGCGAGGAACATGCGCGCCGCGCCGCCATCGAATCGGCGCGCGCACGCGAGAATGGCCGCCTGGTCGACGGCCTGCTCGATTCGGCCCCCGTGGGCATCATCTACGTGGACCGGGACGGCCGGTTGCTGCTGACGAACGCCACCAACCGGATCATCTGGGGCGACCATCCGGAAGCGAGCAACGTGCGCGATTACGAACAGTGGAAGGCCTGGTGGCCGGCAGGGATGGAGCGGGCGGGCGAGCGCATCGCGCCGGACGACTGGCCCATTGCCCACGTGTTGCGCGGCGCCCGCTCGGCCAGCACGGTGGCCGAGATCGAGCCGTTCGGCAGCCCGGGCAAGCGCCGTACGATCCTGATCCGCGCCGCCGCGGTGGAGGACGAGCGTGGCCGCATCATCGGCGCGGTGGGGGCGAACATGGACATCAGCGCGCAGCTTGCCGCCGAGAAGGCGCTGGAGGAAAGCGAACAGAAATTCCGCTCGATCACCAACGTGATCCCGCAGATCGTCTGGTCGGCCGACGCCAGCGGCGAGAACGACTATATCAACAAGCGCTGGCAGGAATTCACCGGCGATACCTCGGGCACGTCGCTGCGCGGGCGGTGGGCGGCCTTCATCCACCCGGACGACATCGGCCGCATCCGCGAGAACTGGGCCGCCAGCCGGGCCTCGGGGAGCCTGTTCGAGGTGGAGCACCGCCTGCTGCATCGCTCCGGCGACTATCGCTGGGTGCTGAACCGCGCCTTGCCGATGGTCGACGAACGGGCGCAGGTGCGGCGCTGGATGGGAACACTGACGGACGTGCATGACGCCAAACTGGCGGAGCAGGAGCTGAAGGCGGCGTCGCGCCGCAAGGACGAATTCCTGGCGATGCTGGCGCACGAGCTGCGCAACCCGCTGGCGCCGATCAGCAACGCCACCGAACTGCTGGCGCTGCGCCCGGGCGACGAGCGCCACGTGCGCAAGTCCACCGACGTCATCGCGCGCCAGGTGCGCCATATGACGGAACTGATCGACGACCTGCTGGACGTGTCGCGCGTCACGCGCGGCCTGGTGCAGCTGGAGATGCAGCCGGTGGACCTGCAGGCCGTCGTGGCCGGCGCCGTGGAGCAGGCGCGCCCGCTGATCGAGTCGCGCCGCCACACGCTGGCGCTGGCACTTGACGCGGCGCCGGCCTGGGTCGAGGGCGACCGCACGCGCCTCGTGCAGATCCTGGCAAACCTGCTGAACAACGCGGCCAAGTACACGCCGCAGGGCGGCACGATCACGCTGGCGCTGGAACACGTCACGACGCCGGCGGAAAAATTCGTACGGCTGGCGGTGCGCGACACGGGTGTCGGCATCAGCGCCGAGCTGCTGCCGCACGTGTTTGACCTGTTCACACAGGCCGAACGGACACCGGACCGGGCGCAGGGAGGCCTGGGACTGGGGCTGGCGCTGGTGCGCAGCCTCGTGCAGCTGCATGGCGGCAGGGTGCGCGCCGGCAGCGGCGGCGTGGGGCAGGGCAGCACGTTTGTCGTGGAGCTGCCGCTGGCGGCCGCGCCGACGGCGGGCGAGGCGCCGGTGTCGGGCGTCCGTCCTGGCGCCGCGCCGAAAACGCTGATGATCGTGGACGACAACGTGGATTCGGCCGAATCGCTGGCCGAGATCCTGCGCGTGGCGGGTCACGCCGTGACTGTCTGCACCAATCCGCTGGATGCGCTGGCGCAGGTGGAACGCAGCTGGCCGGACGTGTTCATCCTCGATATCGGCTTGCCGGAGATCGACGGCTATGAACTGGCGCGGCGGCTCCAGGCGCACGCGGCCGGCAGGCAGGCGCGCTCGCAGTCTCGTTCGCAGTCTCGTTATATTGCGCTGACGGGATACGGCCAGTCGCACGACCGCGTGCTGTCGAAGACCGTGGGCTTCTGCCACCACTTCGTCAAGCCGGTCGACCTGCAGGCGCTGCTGGCGGCCATCGACGCACCGTGCACCGAAGGGGAGAACTGCTCAACAACATGACCGTTGCGGGTCCGGTTTTGCGCCCAAAACCTCCTATGATGTCGGCATCGGCCGCGGCGCGGCCCTTTCATTCAAGCCCATGCCGACATCGTCAACGTTCTCGCACTTCCTGCTGCGCGCCGCCGTGGCGCTCAGTGCCATTGCTCCCGCCACTCTCATCACTGCCCAGGAACTTGGCATCCCGCAGGCCTCGGATGCCGCCCGCCACGGCAAGCAGAGAACCAGTACCGTTCAAGGCACCGCCACGTGGGTCATGGCCGCCACGACAACCACGTCGCCCGCCACGATCAGCCTGTACGCGTCAAGCGACGGCGTTACCTACACGTCGCTCGCTTCGGAAGCGGTGCGTCCGCCCCGGGGCACGCCGCGCGCACCCGCGCTGCTCCGGCATGGCGAGTTTTACTATCTGCTGTACGCGACCGGCGAGCGCACGCTGACGTTGACGCGTTCGCGCAACCTGAAGGACTGGGAGGCGGGACGCGACGTGCCGACGACCGGCATGGGCGCCGTCGCCACCGTGCGGTGGGAGCGCGGCGGCGTGCCCAGGGCAATCGTGACGACGGCTGATGGCGCGGCGTGGTCGCTGCAGCCGGATGCGCAGTGGTCGCAGTGGACGGTGGCGCGCGTGGCAGGCAAGCCGGCCAACGTCGCGGCGACGGCAGCGCCGAAGGGGGCCGCGGCCAATGCCGTTGAGATGTCCGTGCTGGTGGAAGACCGCAAGGCGTTCGCGCTGGCGACGGCGCCACGGGGCACCCCGAAAAAGGTCAGCTGGGACGAACACTCGCTGCTGGTGGACGGCAAGCGGATCGTGGTCTGGTCCGGCGAGATCCACCCGTTCCGGCTGCCCAATCCCTCGTTGTGGCGCGACGTGATCCAGAAGATGAAGGCGCTCGGCTTCAATGCCGTGGCGTTTTATTTCGACTGGGGCTATCACTCGCCGGCGCCCGGCGTCTACGACTTCTCGCACGTGCGCAACGTCGAACGGGCGCTCGAGATTGCGGAGGAGGAGGGCATGTACGTCATCGCCCGCACGGGGCCTTACGTGAACGCGGAGCTGACGGGCGGCGGCTTCCCCGGCTGGATGCTGCGCAACCGCGCCGAGGCGCGCACGGACGACCCGGTCTACCTGGCGGCCGCGGACGAATGGATGACGCAGATTAACGCGATCGTGGCGCGCCACCAGATCACGACGGGCGGCGGCAACGTGATCGCCTACCAATTGGAAAACGAGTTGGGCAAGGTCGAGCCCAAGCACGTGCGGCAGATGGCGCACCTGGCGGCCAAGGCGCGCGCGGACGGCATCTCGGTGCCGTTGTTCCATAACGCGGCGGGCCGCCTGCCCGACTGGACGCCGCCGAAGTCCAGCGCACCGTGGGCCAATCCCGGCCCGACCGACCTGTATGCGTTCGACGGCTACCCGGGCGGCACCTGCAACGTGCACGCCGATCCGGCCGGGCTGAACCGGGCGCCCGACTGGGGCATTTACGGCAACGGCTCGCCGAAGACGGGGGCGCTGTCGTCGCCCGGCACGCCGGGCTTTGCCGCGGAACTGGGCGGCGGCTGGTTCGACTACTGGGGCTCGAACGGCACCTACGCCTGCACGGCCGAACGGCAGGGCAAGGGCTACCAGCGGGTGTTCTACGGCACGAACCTGATCAACCGCATCACGATCCACAATATCTACATGACGTTCGGCGGCACGTCGTGGGGCTGGCTGGCCGGGCCGGTCGTCTACACGTCCTACGATTACGGCGCCCCGATCGCCGAGGACCGCGGCGTGCGGCCGAAGGCGCTGGCGCTGAAGCAGCAGGGCATGTTCGTGCAGGCCGCGCAGGACGTGCTGGCGCAGATGGACAAGGGCGCGCCGATCGCGACGTCGTCGCAGCGCGCGAAGGTCTACCACAATGTCAACGCCGGGACGGGGGCGCACGTGCTGTTTGCCGTCCATAACCCGTCCGACCTGACGACCGACGACAGCTTCACGTTCGACCTGCAGACGCGCAGCGGCTTGTACAAGGTGCCGCTGCGGTTGAACGGGCAGGATGCGAAGATGCTGCTGGCCGATTATCCGCTGCAGCGCCAGCACCTCGTCTACTCGACGTCGGAACTGCAGACCCACTTCCGGGACGGCGCGCGCGACATCGCGCTGCTGCATGGCCGCGACGGCGAAGCCGGCGAGACGCTGCTGCGTTATGCGGCCACGCCGAAGGTGGACGTCATCGCCGGCAAGGTCACGTCGAGCTTCGATCCGAAGCGCGGCGTGTTGAAACTCACGTACGTGCACGACGGCCTGGCGCGCGTGCGCATCGAAGGCGGCAACCGCGCCCCAATGCTGCTGCTCCTGGCCGACGAAAGGACCAGCGTGAATTTCTGGACGCAGCCGACGGCCGCCGGCACGGTGCTGGAACTGACGCCGGCGCTGGTGCGCGGTGCCGCCATCGACGGCGGCACGCTGCGCCTGACGGGCGACGCGACGGTGGACAGCCCGCTGGAAATCTGGGGCCCGGTCGCCGGCCGTGCCACGTTCAACGGCACGCCGCTGGCGCTCACGGCACAGCCGGACGGCAGCTGGCGTGCCGACGGCGTCAAGGGACCGGAGGCGATCCGTCTGCCCGACCTGACCGCGCAGGCGTGGCAGCGGCGCATGGACAGCGTCGAGGCGCAACCGGGCTTCGACGACAGTGCCTGGGTGCGGGCCGACACGCGCGCATCGGCGGCGCAGACGTGGACGGGGCCCGAGCGCGGCCAGCCGACGCTGGCGATGAGCGACTACGGTTTTCATCACGGCGACGTGTGGTACCGCGGGCACGTGGACATCGGCGATCCGAAGACCAGCCAGCTGGAGCTGTTCTACGGCGCGGGCGGAGCGGGCATGCTGCAGGTGTGGATCGACGGCCGCTTCGTCGGCCAGCACGAACTGGACGTGGGCCGCCAGTTCCCGGAAACCACGGACAGCGCGAAGTTCAACCTTGGGCAGCTGGTGCCCGGACGACACGTGATCGCCGTCATGGTGCGCAACAACTCGCACAACTGGGACCTGATGGCGGACGACGCCCATCGCGAGGCGCGCGGCCTGATCGCCGCGTCGCTGACGTCGAAAGGCGGCCGGCGCTTTGCCGTGCCGATCGCGTGGCGCCTCCAGGGCAACCAGGGCGGCGAAGCGATCGCCGATCCCGTGCGCGGGCCGATGAACAACGGCGGGCTGTATGGCGAGCGGCAGGGCTGGAATCTGCCCGCGCGCGGCGGCGATGCCGGCTGGACCACGGCGCCGCAGACGGCGGCACCGCCGGCGCCCGGCACCTACTGGCTGCGCACGTCGTTCGACCTGCAGCTGCCGGCGGACCATGACGTGCAGCTGGGCCTCGCGTTCGGCGACACGACGCGGCCCCGGTCGGCGCGGGAGAACCGGACGCTGATCTTCGTGAACGGCTGGAACATGGGGCAGTTCATCGCCCACGTGGGGCCGCAGCGCACGTTCGTCATCCCGCCCGGCATCCTGAATCCGACTGGTCGCAACACGATCGCGCTGGCCGTGACGACGGACGGCCAGGCGGACAACGCGCTGGAGCCGGTGCGGCTGGTGAACCTGCGCACCGCGCGCGGCGGCGTGCCGCTGGAGATCATGCCCGGGGCCGCGGCGTCTCCATCAGCGCGTTGAGCGTGCCGTAGCCGAGGGAGGGGAAGGGGGCGGTCACGCGGCCGGTCGCCAGGAATTCGCCGATGGCGGCCTGCGCCTGGCCGAACACGGCTTCGCCGATGGCGGTGCCGGCCGACAGCCGGCGCACGCCCAGCTCGCGCAGCCGGCCTGGCGGCGGCAGCGACGGCAGCGCCATCACGTTCAGCGGCAGGTTGCTGGCCGCGACGACGGCGGCGATGTCGCCTTCATCGGCGATGCCGGGCACGAACAGGCCACTGGCGCCCGCTTCGCGATACAGCACCGCGCGCCGGACGGTTTCGGCAACGCCTTCGCCCGCGGGCGCCAGCCCGCGCAGGAACACGTCCGTGCGGACATTCACGAACAGGCGCACGCCGGCCGCCTGGGCGCCCGCGCGGATGGCTGCCAGCTTGTGGCACAACAGATCGACGGGGCCAGAGCCGTCCTCGATATTGATGCCAACGACGCCTGCTTCCAGCAGCTCGCGCACGAGGGAGGCGACGGCGGCGGGATCGTCGCTGTAGCCGTCCTCGATGTCCATCGTCAGCGGCAGGGTCGTGACGCGGCCGATGGCGCGCGCCGTTGCCAGGACCAGATCCACAGGCAGGTGGCTGCCGTCCGCATAACCGTGCGACCAGGCGACGGCGCCGCTGCTGGTTGCCAGTGCGACGGCGCCGGCGGCCTGCGCCAGCCGCGCGCTGCCGCCATCCCAGCAGTTCGGCAGCATCAGCAGCCCTGTCGTGTGCAGGTGGTGGAACAGCTCATCGTTGTTCATGACGTCTCCTCGTTCGGGTGGGTGTCGGTGGAATGCAGGTGGCGCGCCGCGTAGGCCCGCCATGGCCGCCACGCGGCGCTGCGTGCGGCCAGCGCCGGGTCGGCGCAATCGAAGGCATCGCTGGCGTCGGGCAGGCCTTGTGTGTCCTGCGCGAGCGCCCGCAGCGCGGCGCGCTGGTGCGGCGTGACGGGCAGCGTGGACAGTTCGGCGGCAAGCACGCACGCGGCGCCGGGGAACAGCCGGGTGACGCCGGGCAGTTGTAACGCCGAGGGCAGCGGCGGTGCGCACAGGTCCAGCAGCGCCGCGATGGGGTCGGGCGGCAGCAGGGCCAGCACGGCCGCCTCGAACGTGTCCCACGCGCCGGCGGGGCGCAGGCCGGGACGGGCGGCCACGAGGGGCGCCAGCAGCGGGTCGGTGGCGAGATGGGCATTGATGGCGGCGATATCGGCCGCCGTGTCGAAAGCGCGCGCGACGCGCGACAACGTCTCCGGCAGCATGCGGATATCGTCCAGCCGCAGGCCGACATTGAGGTTGTGGCGCGGCGCGTCGTGCCAGACGCGCACGCTGCCCGAGCGTATGCCGCGGCGGTACTCGCCACCGCTGACGCAGCTCACGCCGGGCAGCGCGGCATGGGCCGCCAGCATGCCGGCCCAGTCGTACGGCGGGTGATAGCGCAGCCGCAGGACGATTTCCTCCTCCGTGCCTTCGGCCGCGGCGGTGCGCCGCCGCAGCATGCTGGGCGGGCGGCGGTACATGGCCTGGAACGTTTCATTGAAGCGGCGCACGCTGCCGAAGCCGGCGGCCATCGCCACGGCCGTCATCGGCAGCCGGGTTTCGTGGATCAGCTGCTTGGCGACGAGGATGCGGCGCGTCTGCAGCACGCTGACGGGCGAGGCGCCCAGGTGCTGCTGGAACAGGCGGCGCAGCTGGCGCATGCTGACGCCGAGGCGGGCGGCGATCGTGCCCAGCGCCGGCTCGTCGTACGGGCCGCTTTCGGCCAGCAGCGCCAGGGCGCGCGACACCGTCTCCGAGCTGCCGCGCCACGTGCCGCCGCCGGGCGCCGATTCGGGGCGGCAGCGCAGGCAGGGGCGGAAGCCGTCCTGCTGGGCCGCTGCGGCGGACGGGTAGAAGCGGCAGTTCTCGACGCGCGGCGTGCGTGCCGGGCAGATGGGCCGGCAGTAGATGCCCGTCGACGTGACGCCGATGAACAGGCGGCCGTCGAAGCGCGCGTCGCGGCTCTCGATGGCCCGGTGGCAGGTGATGCGGTCGTTGAAATCCATGCCGCCATGATGACATGGCGGGCAGGGTCAAGGCTGGCGGAAAACGGCCACGGTCACTTTTGCGTACGGTGCCGGCGCGCGCCCCAGGCCGTCACCAGCAGGCCCACGCCCAGCATGGCCCACGTGCCCGGCTCGGGGCCGGGGGAGTTGATCGAAAAGCCCGTCTGCGGCGTCCACAGGTAAGACTGGCTTTCGTCGTGGCCCGGCCGGTAGCTGTACTGGTATTCGCCGTCGCCGGAGATGAAGTAGTGGCCCGCGCCGACCCAGCCCTCCGGATCGCGGCCGGACTCGCCGGCGGAAAACGACAGGCCGGCCGCCACCGAGTAGCTGAACAGCTCGGCACCGCAGCTGTAGTATTCGTTGCTGTCCGCTTCGCATGCCACAAAATCCTTGCCGTTCAGGATGAACGACGTGATTTCGGTCCGTTCGACGATGCCGTTGCGATCGTCGTCGTAGCCCGTGAAACTACCCAGCATCTTACGGTCGGGCAAGAATGTGTTGGCCGTGCTGTCGAGAAAGCCGATGTAGGTGAATGTCCAGGTTTCCCCGGCGCCCGCGGCATGACAGGCGCCCGCCAGCACGGCGGCACAGAACAGATGTCGGAACATGGCCACCTCGCGCAAAAACGTTGGAATGTCAGATGCTAGCAGACTGCAAGCGCTCCAAGGCAACCTCGGGTGGAGTTATGTGCGCTTGCGCAACGCGCGTCAGGGCGGCGGTGCCTTGATGCTCAGCAACGCGGGGAAATGTTCGGTGACGATCGCGGCCAGCGTTTCACCCAGCAGCATGCCGGCCAGGCCGAGGATGGCGATGACGCTCATGGCGACGGCGATGGCCATGACGAAGCGCCGGTTCGGCACCCGCAGCACGAACGGCAGGTTGATGGCGACGCTGGACAGCGACGCGATGATGGCGCCGGTGGCGGCCGCGTCCAGCGTCAGCTTGCCGTCCGCCGCCAGGCTGGCCGCCGCCGCGACGGCGCTGGCGCTGGAGACGGTGCCGCCGATCAGGCTGACGATATAGAAGCCGACATTGCCGAAGTATTTCTGCGTCAGGACGCCGAACACATGCAGCAGCAGGAAGACGAGGCCATACTTCAGCGCGCTCCACAGCGAGAAGGGCAGCACGATCTGGTCGGATGGCGCACTGTGCTCGACGATGCTGGTGGCCGCCGGCGTGCGCGGATAGAACACGAAGAAGGCGCTGGCGGCCAGCATCGCGGCATAGGCGCCGGCGCCGGCGACGGCCACGCCCGGCGCCAGCAGCGCGAGGATGACGGCGTTGCGCGTCACCATGGCGGATGTGGCCAGCAGGATGCCCCGGTAGGCGGCCGCTGCCACGGCGCTGTTCGCATGCGCGCCGACCCGCGACGCCAGTTCGTTGACGGTGACGCTGCTGTTGACGAGACCGCCGAGGAAGCCGGCAATGGCCACCCCGCGCGTGCCGAACGCTTTCCACAGCACGTAGTTGACGAAGCCGATGCCGGCGATCAGGATCACGGTCGCCCAGGCCGCGCGCGGCTCGATCAGGCCCATCGGCCCGATGCTGCCGACCGGCAGTGCCGGATAGATGACGATGCCCAGGATCGCCAGCAGCAGCGCCGAGCGCAGTTCGCCTTCCGTCAGGCCGATGGAGAAGCCTTGCAGGATGTCCTTCCACGCCAGCAGCGCCGTGGAGCAGACCATGATGGCGGCCGGCGTCAGCGTGTGGCCCTTGCCGCACAGGATGCCGGCAATGCAGGTGACCAGCATGGCGGCCGACGTCGTCAGCTCGGTGCCGGCGTGCGTGCGCATGTCCTGGATGTTGAGGAACACGGTCAGCAGGCCCGTCAGGCACAGCACGATATACGCGTAGGTATCGCCCAGCGACGCGCCGACGGCGCCCAGCACGGCAATGAAGCCGAAGGTGCGCAGGCCGGCTTCCTTCTTGCGGCGTTCGCGCTCGAGGCCAATCAGCAGGCCGAGCGCCAGCGCCAGCGCGAAACGCGTCAGCATCTCCAGGTAGGGCCACTCGGTAACGGCGCCCTGGAGGGGAACGCCAATGGCCGGGACAGTCGTGCTCAACAGGCTCATGGCCTACTGTACTCCCGTTCGTGCCGTGGCGGCCACACGCACGGCGGCCCTTTTGCAGCGCGGCAACGTGGTGCGGCCCATCGCAACGTTCGGCTAAGATGATTATTCATAAAGCAAAGGAGGCATCATGCAGAACGACGACCAGAACCGACCGGGCCAGCCGCCGATCCACACGCACCTGCCCGATTCCATCCCGCAGGAAGACGCGAAAAAAATCGTCGGCGAGGCAGTGCCGCACGGCGCCGACTACAACTCGCCGCCGCCCGAGGGCGCCGGCAAGTCGATGGGCAGCGGCCTGGACAATGTAGGCGGACCGACGATGGGTGCCGCTCCCGGCAACCGGGGCAGCGAGCACGCCGCGACCGTACGCGACCGCGACAGCCGGGCCGACGACCAGCACATGGGCAACCGGCAGGGCAACCAGCAGCAGCAACAACAACAGCAACAGCAGCCGCCGCGGGGCGGTTCGCAGCAGAGCGATGGCAGCCAGGATGCACAGTCGGGCTCCACGCAGGGCGGCGCTGCCGACAGCGAGCAACGCGACGACAGCAATCGCTCGGAAGGCCTGCTGCCGGGCCAAGGCGAGGAAGACGGCCGCTACGACGTGGCGGAAGAAGTCAGCCTGGACCAGCAGTCCAACCAGGCCCGCAACATCGGCAGCATGCAGGAAGCCGCCAAGGGGCCGCACGGCGACAAGCTGCAGGACGCCGTCGCCCGCTCGCTGGGCAAGACCGACGGCAACAAGCAGGGCTGAGCGGGAAGGCGCCGCATGCCGCGGCGCCAACCGTCACGCATGTCGAACGGCACAGCCGACGCATGTACCGCTGGGCCGATCGGCCGCACCGATGGGGACAGGCACCTTTCAAAGTGCCTGTCCCCGACGTAGCGACATCCGCACACCGACGCGCGAGAACTTCTGCCAGCCGGTCACGCAGGCACCCGCTATATCGCCCGCAACCGACTGGCGTAACCAGCCAGACACCGCGCGAAACCGGCCCTCAGCGGCACCGCAACTCCCCAACGTCGATCGCCCGGATGCCTGCACGACACGGCATCACTTGAGCGCGGAGCGCAACATCGACGATTCAAAATAGACATGCTTCACGGCCGGCTGCTCGGCGGCGATGGCCGCCTCCAGCCGCGCGATCGCGTGCTCGACCTCATCGATGCGCATGCCGCGGCGGAACTGTACCGACGCGGCCAGCAGCACGTCATCCGGCCCCAGCTGCATGGTGCGCAGGCTGGCGACGTTGTCGAGCGCCGCTTCGCGTGCGAACAGCGCGTGCAGTGCGGCCAGCTGCTCCTTGTCGACGCTTTCGCCGACCAGCAGCGCACCGGTTTCGCGCGCCAGCGTGAACGCGGCGCCCACCAGCAGCAGGCCGATCAGGATCGACGCGACGGGGTCGCAATAAGGGTTGTCGAGGATCTGGCCAAGCGCGATGCCGGCTGCGGCAATCACGATGCCCAGCAGTGCGGCGGAGTCTTCGATGAACACGGTAAATACGGACGCGTCCTTGCTGGCCCGCACGGCCTGCCACAGGGAGACGCCCGGCTTGCGCAGCGTGTTGAGCGCCTTGCGCGACACGTTCCAGCTGTAGCCCTCGAACAGCGCGGCAGCGGCCAGGACAACGTAGTTCCACAATGGATCTTCCAGTGGCGGCGGCGCCTGCAGCGCGGCGACGCCATGGTAGATGGACAGGCCACCGCCCAGCGAAAACACGGACAGCGCGACGATCAGCGCCCAGAAGTACAGCGACTTGCCGTAGCCGAAAGGATGGCGCCGGTCGGCCGGCCGCGCGCTCTGGCGCTCGCCCAGCAGCAACAGGAATTCATTGCCCGTGTCGACAGCCGAGTGAATGCCTTCGGCCACCATCGCCGCGCTGCCCGTGATGGCCGCGACAGCGAACTTTGCCGCAGCGATGCCCAAGTTTGCGGCAATGGCGGCATAGATGACCTTCTGCGACGCGCTGCGTTGTGGTGTTTCGGCGTTCTTGCCGGCCGCGTCGGCACTGCTGCTGCCGGCGGGAGAAGTGGCGGCCGGGCCCGGCGACCGCGGATGGGCGCCGGACGCTGCCGCGCCCTGTGACGGTGGCGTCCCGGACATGGCAGTGCCGGCATCGGTGCGAGCGGCGTCGGGAACGGTTGCCGCGGTCGGCTGCCGGGTCGGCGAACTGTCGGCGTCGCGCGTTGCGTCTTGCATCAAATGTCCTCCTGATCTGATCGGTCAGTATCGTCCAGGACGCGTGCGCAGTCTGTACGGCTGCGCACCTGGCGTATGTGTCCAGGCGCGGCGGGTTCACGCATGGCACTGTCGCCCGAACGATCCGCAGCGCCAGTGCCGCACTGTTGCGATGGTCCGGTGACGATGCGCCTGCAAAAAATGCCGCAAAGAATGTTTTGTTGGTTTTCCTTATGCTGGATCAAATCGCAAGGCAGGCCGGGCGAGCGCTCTCCTGCCTATACTGATGGGCATTACGAGGCGCACCCGCGCCGCGAACCTACCGGAGACCTGTCATGCGCCAGGACCCACTGTTATCGAACATCGGCGAAATACTGCAGAAATTCCGCAGGATGGAAACGCGCATGCGCAAGGCGGGACTGCCGGGGTTTCTTGCCCGCTTGCCCGTCTGGGTACTGTGCCTGCACTACTGCTTCATGATGCACGGGAAGACGATGCGGATCGACCGCATCGGCGAACGCATCGAACACTGGCTGGAGACGATCACCGGGCTGTCGCACAACGCGCACGCCCGCACCGAGCTGATCGACATGGACCGCAGCATGCGCAACGACATCGAATCGACAAAGCGCACGCTGCTGACGCTACGCGAACTGTGCGTCGATGTCGCAACGATGTTCGGCAGCATCGGTTTCGCGTCACGGCTGCTGGAGCGCACGCAACGCGCCTTCCTGGACGCGGTGGACGATGCCTGCATCACGGCGACAACGCTGCAGCGCGCGCTGGAAGGCCACGACAACCGGGCCATCGAACTGCTGCGCCAGCTCGATGCCCGCGAGCAGGCCGACCAGGCGGTCACCGCTCGGCCAGACAACGGCGCGCAGTGCCCTGCGAGTGCCGGCGGTCGCCCTGAACTGCAGCTATGACGAGCCAGTCACTCCGCTGTTCCGAACGACGCAACGTTGCCTCGCACGGCGGCCGCGCTTGGTAAAGTCGGGGGC
>Ga0265797_10000582_pt1 | contig 66461 bp, 90 predicted proteins | sample P2T30metagenome_FD_192433 | JGI IMG/M metagenome (GOLD analysis project Ga0265797, IMG submission 192433) | Plant litter microbial communities from East Loma Ridge, Irvine, California - P2 T30 | ecosystem: Environmental > Terrestrial > Plant litter > Unclassified | place: USA: California...
ACCGATAGTGAGAAATACAGTTGTTGATAGTAAGACCATCTAGCCGACACAGCAGGACTTCAAAAGTACCATCCGGTGCAGGTTTCAATGGAAGGTAATTCACCCCCGCCATCCCAATGATCTCTTGCGTATCCGAAACACGAATACAACCTTGTCCGACATCAAGTTCCATGATCTCTCCTTATTAAAGAAAACCCACCCCGAAGGATGGGCGGTAATCCTTACAGCTGGAAGTCATCGAAGTCGTTGGCATCTACCTTCGAGTCGATCTGACCTACCAGGTAAGAGGATACTTCTACTTCTTGCGGTGCGACCTGCACGTTGTCAGAAACCAACCAGGAGTTGATCCATGGGATTGGGTTAGCTTTAACGCCAGTATAAATGTCGTTATAACCAATGGCGCGAATACGGATGTTAGTGATGTATTCAATGTACTGACAAACGATCTCTCTGTTCAGTCCGATCATTGATCCATCCTGGAACAGATATGCCGCCCAATCCTTTTCCTGTTCTGCAGCATCTTTGAAGATCGCGTAGACTTCGCCTTCACACTCTTTCGCGATGTCAGCCATTTCTGGATCATCGGCACCGCTGCGCATCAGCATGATCATGTGCTGCGTGCCGGTCAGGTGCAGTGCTTCATCACGCGCGATCAGTTTGATGATCTTTGCATTCCCTTCCATCAGCTCGCGTTCTGCAAACGCAAACGAGCAGGCGAATGAAACGTAGAAACGAATCGCTTCCAGCACGTTAACCGACACAATGCACAGATATACCAGACGTTTGATTGAACGCAGTGAGACTTCAACCTTCTTACCGTTGATGCTGTGTGTACCAGCACCCAGTAGATTGTAGTACATGCATTCTTCGATCAGCTGGTCGTAATACTCAGATACCGATGCTGCACGCGCCTTGATGTGTTCGTTGGTCACGATGTCATCAAAGATAATGCCCGGCTCCGTAAAGATATTACGGATGATGTGGGTATACGAGCGAGAGTGAATGGTTTCAGAGAATGCCCAGGTCTCAATCCAGGTTTCGAGTTCTGGCAGAGACGTGATTGGCAACAGCGCCACGTTTGGAGAACGACCCTGAATAGAGTCCAGCAGGGTCTGGTATTTCAGGTTGCTGATAAAGATGTGCTTCTCATGATCCGGCAGACCGTTAAAGTCAATACGGTCTTGCGACACATCAACCTCTTCAGGACGCCAGAAGAAACTCAACTGCTTTTCGATCAGCTTTTCGAAGATCTCGTACTTCTGCTGATCAAAACGAGAGACGTTGACCGACTGACCCAGGAACATAGGCTCAAGCATCTGATCGTTTTTAGTGGTATTGAAAGTACTATACTGCATGTAGTCTACTCCAAAAGAGAATAACGTTAATTAGATCGAGCTAAATTCTGAGTAACACAACGTGGCGTACCGTCCGTGCTTTTCGCTGAGTTACAAACCAGGACAGTATTGGTCGCTTGATTCACGACAGTTACTGTTCCATCATTACACTGTGTGATCACTGTGTTATCTGTGATCGCCGATGTACAATTAGGTGGCTTATCTTCCGCCTGAACAGATTGTGCAAAGAGAATTAACAAGGTACCGATCAAAAGACAAACCAATACCACACCAAGACCTTTTATAGTGCCTTTGCTCATGACACCCCCCCTACTGCCAATAAGTGACGTAAACAACGTACCCGTAGAAAGTCAGGGTAAGTATTGTACCAATACCAGCACCGATACAAAATGCTTTAAGGAAATAATTCATTGCAGTCCCTTATCAGATCACGTGGTGGAAGACAGCCATGCGCGCCAGTACACAAGCGACTAACAATCCGACTGCATAGATAACCGCCATTATCATTAACCAAAGGTTATTCACGAGGTGTCCAGCCCGAGTCTTGTTTGATCGGCACCTGTTTTACGTAGCTGTCAATAAGGTCTTCATCGATCTTATCAAACGACTTCAGCCAATCAGGAATAGCATCAGGGAAGAAGCCAGGCTGAAGAGTATAATGACCAGTACCTGTTTCACGATAAGCGCGACAGGCCAACATATCGAAAAGGTAATTATAAACACTTCCCTCTGGATCATCCGGGGCATTGGTGTGGTTAGTAACACGCTCATCAAGATCACGGATAGCATCCTGGATCGTTTTACCGAAACCTACCGGGTACCAATCGGTGCGAAAGAGACCTTCTTCCAGGTTGTCGTGATCGCCATGCTTTCCGCCTGCGTCATCAGCCATCGCTTCGGCGTGGTGCTCTGCTGATAAGAATGCACAGAACCAACCACCCATACGCTGATGAACAACCGTCAGCGTGCTCATGGTGTTCTTCATGAAACTGCTCAAGTCGTTAGTCATAACAACTCCCAGATTGTTAAGGAGGGGTCAATGACCCCTCGATAGATTAGATATCCATTGCGGTATCACTGAAACGAGCTGCTTGTTTGATCTCCTGAATAGGACGACCCCAATGCCAGCGTTGATTACCACACATCGTGCAGCTACAGATGCAAGGTGTATGTAACACCCGTCCCACAGCTTTAGCGTTCGCACGCTTAGATCCGACGTTATGGTAATGCTTGCGTTTAGCTTTTAAGCGTTTCATGTGATGGCGATTCATTGCAATTGACATATGTCATTCTCCGAGTGCAGGCCGCAGGATGCGGCAAGCGTAGCAGCTCGGAGTGTCGATGGGCACGATGCATAATAACCTTAATGTGACAATGGCGTGCAATTATCATAACCCATTTCAACATGGGAAGTCTTTTTAACCGAATCATAGACGTATCTACATCCATTACTCTTATTTGTTAAAATAAACTCAGGGGTATTGTCGACGCTGGTTTTGTCAAAGTTATCAGCAGCAACCGCATGGACGTCGGTGCCGGATAACATCGTCATTAAACCAAACATACCTACTGAATAAATGCACAGGCAAATAAGAGTAACTCGAATGAATCTACTGCCAGATTTACGTTTCACGTACTACGACCTTTAATTAATTAGTGAGGAATGGAGCTTCATCGAAACCAACAACCTGCAATACAGAGTAAGGAACACGTTTGGTTAACCATACACCGTTTTCTGCACGGTAGAACACAATGCCAAAACGCTGCATTTTAACCGTATCAATCGCATACACGATGCCGTCCGTTTTGCGTCGAGTGGCAGACTTCCACGCCTGTTCACGATCATCGGTTAAATGGACGTATAAACGCTGCTGACGAGAGATCCCTTTACGGTCGATCGATTCCCTGTTAGAAGCCGGCGTACCGTGATAAAGGATTGCAGGCGGCGTAGCGAGCTCGTGATGCATGCCCTTCACACTGTCATGGGAATGCCCCTGCACTGCACGGATATATTGAAAAGCATCATCGAACTGATAACGACCCTTCTCATCCTCTTCAACGATCAGCTGAAGATCAACCAGTTCGCAGACACGACCTGTTGCATTGAGTTTATCAATTAGCGTCGCTACGTGTGTCCAACCATTCTCATCAAGAATGATCTCGAGCTCTTCTGGTTTGTGACGTAAAACCAGAGAAAGATAAATACTTAATTGGGTCGAGAGCTTTTTACTTAACATAAACGCCTCTTAAAGTTTGCCCAGCATATATAGGGAAGTCATGATCGATGACAGTACCATACTCATGGCAACGGTCCAGATTAACCAACCAACGAAGTCATGCTTGTTGGTGGCACCGGCATGTGAATCAACAATGTATTCACGCAAGTTATAAACAATCACCACGGCAATCGCAAATATCGTCAGGTTCAAAGGAAGTGACCAGAGTTTAATCAGGATGCCCGATACGAACATCGTGACCATACCGGTAAACATCCAACGTAATACCCAATTCTCCAAGATACGCTCGTGCCATTTCATGTTAATAACCTTTGAGTCGATGGGGGACAGTGGTCTCGCGAGATTTCAACATCTTCGCAATCTTTGGTTGAGAGGTACCGTACAGATAAGCCAGTTGGCGCTGAGACCATTTGGCATTGTACAGCTTTTTAATATTGCCTTCCGTGAGCTCTGGAAGATCACCAAAATAAGTGGTCTCGATTTGACCATCTTTTTGCGTGCCAAAACAGGCAACAAGTCCATCAATAGAAACGACCTCAACTTTGGGATACATCGTAGCGATGAGTTGTAAGGCATGATGAACAACTGGGTTTGGCGTAGGCTTTGGCATGATAGTTCCTGATATGTGGTTACTAAAAGATTTAGTCGATCTGTACGTAATTACTGTTACGACAAAAAATAAAGAGGGCCGAAGCCCTCTTGTTAATCCAGCTTATCCGCGTGCACCCTTACCGATGCCAGCGCCCACCATAGACATATAAGTTTCTGGCAGTGATTCAAACTTACGATGAACGCGCATGCATACACGTTTATTCATTTTGCTACGGTACTGGTCGAGCTCTGCTGCTAACATCGGACCGAAGTAACTTGGGTTACACAGAGCGAACTGAAGATCATCACCGTTAGTGCGAGTCAGTGTAAAGACAACCCGATCACTTTGGATATCCGCGATTACGTCAGGTACGAAAATAAGACCTTTGAGATACTCGCCCTGTTCGGAGTTCGTTAACTCATGGTTCAAATGAGCGATGATCGATTCTAACTGACCTTTTACCGTACCGACCATTGCTTCGATAACGATACCGGTGTCGTGGTAGTTACCTTTGCGCAGTAATAGGTAACGTGTGAAAATATCGCTCAGATCTGACATCACCTGGTTGTGATGGTCAACCATGTGCATTTTGAGGAGGTTCTCGTAACGCGTTTTGTTAAAGCTTTCGAAACGGAACTGATTGCGTGCGATAACGGCACCGACAATCACCACCGTAGCTAAAGTCAAAGAGATGAAACCGAGGCTGATTGCGGCGAACTGATGTGCTTGCATGACGATACTCCTACAATTTGATTAAGTTGGATTGATGCTGCTGAAATGGGTGATCGACTTAACGATCTGTTCTACAAACATGTCTAACTGAATAGGCATGTCAATTGGACGATGATCTTCAACGATCTTCAAACGTAAGTCATTAAACGCCTTAGGTTTGAGTGTCACGCCATCGCGTTCAACGATATTTGCCGATGGGTAACCGAATGGCCCAAACTCGCTACGCATGCGCTCGATGCATTCTTTGGTTGCTTCTGCTAATGAGCAATCAGGCCAGCCATTACTGAAGTCAGTTGGACCCTCGTCATAGGCGGTAATGATCGCGTTCCAGATAGCCAACATGATGTCTGGTGTGCCCTCAAGCAGACGTGCTGCATCGGTGTGGTACGTGTGATCGTATTTGGCCTGCAGATACAGACTTTCCAGCCGATCGATGATTGTCACGAGACCAAGCTTTAGCTCAGCAATGCCCGCGATGTCATCCCCTCCTTTTATACCAAACATTTACTTATCCTCAGTAAAATCGAGTGACCAGCCTGTTGCGAGTTCACGGTTACGAATAGCCATCGCTTTGGTGAGTTTGTCATCTTTACCGTAGGTCAGCTCGACAACACAATTCGCCAACAGGATCTGATAACGAGGGAGTGTTCTCGCATCCATGAGGCAGAACATGGTGACGTTGTTATCACGGGCATAGTGCGCGAGGTCATAGGTCATTGACCCTGAGCCCGTTACCAGAACAACGATGGGCTTTTTAACACCGACAAATGCCTTGCTCAGTGTTTCGAGGTCATCCACATTACCAAATGCAAGATGGAAGTTATCCAGGTTTTCATTTACCCAGCTAAGACCCGCACCCATTAAAGGACCGCTATTGTTTTTGATTGATAACATAATGACATTACCAGGACTCAGTTGCTCCTGGCTGATCAGGTCGTAATAACGCGCATCTTTAAATTTAATTTCGCTCATGAAAAATATCCTTACGGTAATTGATTGATCAGGCCTATCGCATTGGTAATGTAGGTTTAACTTTTATTGCAATCAAAAAATAAAAAGTCATAATAAAAGAGGGAAGCCTAAGCCTCCCTCTTATTTAGTCTTTTAGCACACTTGTTACTAACACAGTCAGCGAATCCACCATTTCTATCCATTCAAACATGTAAACCCTGAGCATGTTATCCTCCATTTAAGTAAGTCACTGCAAACCAACCATTACCGTAGAAGCCTGCGGTATGGCGATCAAGTAATTGACGTGTCTGCATGAAGTGGTTAACCCGCATAGATGACCATGACATATCCGACAAGGCGAACTGTTCATTTTGAATATCAGTCGGGACAAATACTCGGATGAACCGCAAGTCCATGTTTGGGAACTCAGCCTGGATTGCCATCTGTGCAGCGATTTCGTTCTCAGCGGCAATGACGCCCGTATAAGTACTGAACGGCACATGTTGCCACTGCGTGGTTGTGTCACAGAGTTCACCTGCCCCGGTAGTCCAGTATGCCAGGATATTCGGGTTAGGGGGATACTGCAACGGCACTACAATGGTGTTGGGATGCTGCCATCCGCACCAGTACAACTGTAATGGATTTACAGGAATGAACATAACAACCTCATGGGTTAAAAGGAAACTCTTTTGCTTTCAGAATAGTTTCGAGGGGAGTAGGTTTTATATACGCCTCTTCCGCATCTATGATCGAGTGTTTCTCTTCGTGAACAAGCTTATTTGAGCCTATATACGTTTTAGAGAATGTCCAACGAGAAACTATACCGATGGTGCGAGCACGGCGCACCGTACTGCGTTTCAGCCAAATAGAATGTTCATCGCTTTTCATTGATAAACATAAGAGGCTTTGATCTAAATCAATGCCTGGACACACAAAGTTTCTGTGCTGGAATTTATCACGCGCTTTAGATCCGTCAAAGATAGCAGTGATCAAGGTCCAAGCATCCCATGCCTCAATCGCTATTTCGATTCCAAGGTCACGACCAGCTTTTTCATCCGATAATAACCAATACCACGCTGCGATACCCAGCAGTTCAATACCTGGTCCGGCACCTGCTGCACTGTTCTCAACGAGTTTAAATTTTTCCTCAACAAGTTCACGCGGTAACATGCCGGTTCGATGACCGGTTCCCACGGGCCCGGATGATAAGCACCGAGTCAGCACGATAACAAACCGATCGTCTGACGACCCGTTGTCATGTTGTTGAATTTCAATGGCATAGGGAATGTTAAATTCCTTGCCAGATTCCCGATCAAAGTTGGCATTAGCGAATTCAGCGACTTTATCCAGACGTATAACTTTGGTTGCAACAATAGACATGGTATTTCCTCTTCTTTGTTTAGCCGACACTTTGTTTGGTCAGCGGGATATACAACTTCTTTATTTTGTCTACTTCTACAAATAGACACAAAAAAGAAAGGGACCCGAAGGTCCCTAACTTTACAACTTAGAAGCCGAAGCCGATACCGGCACCAGCGACAGCATCAGAATCGTTAGAGAAACCGACAGATGCCTTTACCTGTACGTTAGGACGGATGTTTGCACCCACGCCTACCGCCAGAGCAGTACGATCTTTGAACTGACCGATACCCGCACCTAAAGTCATTACCTGACCTGGGACGACCGGGATATTAGCCATCGCAGCGACTGAGGCAATGCCACTACGGTATTCTTTCTGATCGTCAGAACGGTTACGGTTCACTTCACCACGCAGATTACCAACTTGCTGATCAGTATAGCTCTTAGACTGCTGCAGGGTGCGAGCAGAAGAAGTATTGATGTTATTGTTGATGATCTGGTTGTTAGTGTTGTAGACGTCCTGGAACTGGTAGTAGTCGTTGCTCAGGTTAGAGATGTTCGTTTCATTGTTAGTGATACGCGTCTCGTGATTGTTAATCACTTTACCCTGATTGTTCACAACGGTCTGAGTCTCTTTGATGTCGGAGGTGTTCTTCGCGATATTAGACTCATTGGTGGTGATACGACCTTCATGGTTTGCGATCTGTGTAGTGTGCGTTGCAATCGTACCTTCCGCAGTAGTGATGCGGTTGGTGTTAGACTGCGTCTGCTTCACGTTTTGTGTCAACACGTTATTAGTGTTGACCAGATCGTTACGGGTCTGCTGAATCTGCTGGGTATTGGATGTGGTGCGGTTATCCAGATTCACGATGTCATTACCGTTTTTCTGACCGATACCCACAGCAACGTCCGCGGTGTTCTGCGCATTGATTGCTGTGTTCTTCGCATCCTGGCCGATGGCAACACCTGCGTTAGCAGTCTGCTGCGCATTATAGGCATCATTAATACCCTTCTGACCCAGACCGACTGCAACATCAGCAGTGTTCTGTGCGTTCACTGCTTTGTTGTAGCCTTCGTTCGCAACGTTACCAACGTTAACGATGTCGTTAGTGTTTTTGTCAACCTGCGACTGAACACCGTCTACACGGTTATTGATGTTGGTACGATCTTTGGTCAGCTGATCATTGGTTTCACGCAGGCCACCTTCAACACCGTCTAAACGCACGGCATTGTTTTGTGAACGCGCATCCACCGCATTCAGATGATCACCCTGATCACGCAGTGTACCTTCGGCGGTATCCAGACGTGTTTCGGTGCGCCCGATACGCTCACCCGTTTCACTGAACTGTTGCTGTACCTGGTTGTTGACACCGGTCTGAGTTGCAATCGCACCGTCTACCTTGGTGTTCAGGTTACCCAGGTTGGTATTGGTTGTAGCCAGACCAGTCTTCAGACCGCTGATATCTTTGCTGTTTTGTGCAGTTTTGCCTTCAACAGAAGTCAGACGACCATCGACAGATTTGTTCACACCCGCCTGTGCTTTGGTAGTTGCATCTACCTTCGCGCCCAGCGCATCAACTTTCAGATTTGCTACAGTACCCAGAACCACGCCAGCCGTACCCGTTGCTTGCGCAACATCAACACGGTTACCCAGCGCTTTGCTATCTGCTTGTGCATTAGCAATCGCCGAATCCAGACGGGTGTTCAGAGCTTTGTCGCCAGCATCGATTTTGTCGTTCAACTGACCAGCAACTTTCACACCGGTGGCAGCCAGGTCATTGACCTTGCCATCGAGTGCATTGACTTTACCATCAACTGCCCCGATCGCCGCTGTCCCTGCGGCAGACAATGCGTCGACTTTGCTGTCCAGTGCGTTGGTGGCGCTAGCCGTGGTAGTGGACAGATTATCGATACGACCGCTCAATGCATCATCCGCGCTAACACGCGCATCGATTTCACCGTTGAGTTTCGCACCCAGGTTGTTGATTGCAGCCGTGTTACCATAAGAGGTAGTCAGCGCGTTGTTAGCAGTAGCACGACCTTCGACAGCGATGTCAAATGCCTGGCCCGCTTTGATGTTGGTGTTGTTCAGTGCCGTGTTGGTTTTACCCAGCTCGCCATTGAAGTAACTGACCGACGTATCGATTTTGGTGTTAAGATTGTTCAGGCCGGTGTTCAACTGACCGATCTGCTGCGTGTGCAGCGTGGTGGTATTTTTCAGTGACGTGACGTCAGCTGTATTTTTGTTGACAGTGGTGTTTAAGATCCCCAGATCAAGATCGATCAGAGAAGCATTGGCCCCGGCGGTAAACAAAATAACAGAAATAGCAAGCGACTTTAATTTCATGGTCTTAATTCCTGAGAAGTATTGTTGGATATTGATTGACTGCACATGTGTAGTGATTCGATATTCCTTAGATTCACCACACCGGTAATATAGAAGTGAGAAATATTTGATTCTGAATTAAGTCGGCATAAAGGGCCCCCGAAGGGACCCGTGTGTTATTTTGCTTCTTTCTTGAGCTCAATGTAACGCAGTTCAGACTTCGACCACTGTGCTTGGTTAACCTGAACCCGCACTTGCAGGAAGTCTCCTACAATCTTACCCTTCAGGATCAGGTCACCATCATTGGTTGCACCGATCCCCGCCTTCTGTCCGATTGACCACTGTTCACTGATATCAGACACATTGGCCAGTGCCGCGACTTCAGCGTCAGCAACCGGAGCAACATCAGCACGGAAGAAGAACGACACCCCTTTCTCGAAGTGAGTGCTACCCGTTGCGGTAATGATAGGAATGACGTTACGGGTATATCCTTTCAACTGCACATAAAGAACAAAGCGTGAACCATCTTTGACGATCTTTGCAGCCAGAACAGGCGAGGAACCCGATGGCATGAATGTACCGCCAATTGCACCGTCTTTCTTGTACTGGACACGAATCAGGGTATTACCGCCACCTTGACGTGTATCGTCGATATCGTTCAGTACCGCATTGGCAGAGAGGTAGTTGCCAGTGCCTACTAAATTGATATCGATCTGATCACCTTCAGCCGGTGAGAAGAACTTACCAACACGGAACCATTTGGCCGTTGCGGCTGAGTTGTTCAGTTTGTTACGAGACATCAACGCACCGAACTCAAGGGAGCCGTCGGTGTAGATACCGTAGTTCTGGATATCAATACGACCACGTTCCCATTCAGACAGCCATTCTTGCAGATCTGGATCTGGTGAGTAATCGATACCCGAGCCTGACTGGAGATTACGCGCTGTCTCAACCAAACGAGAGTAGGAGGCTTTCAGTTTGGTTTTGCAATCTTCCATGGAGAAGCCAGTGATGACCCACTGACCATTGGAGATATCACCTGGGTTATCGGAGTGTTCAATCCAACCATTATAAATGAAGGACTGAGTACAACGTGGTAAGTTGAAGACTTTACCTAAACGACTACCCTGTACGTTGAAGTTAGAAAGTTCAACAGCCGTGGTGTGATCCCATACACCTTTCGCTTGACCGGACCAGGTTGCAGCGATGATATCGCCGGTACAATCAGATGCGTACCACTGATTCACGCGAGTATCGAGTGTGTCCAACAGACTGATACAAGTACCACCAATCTTTTCGAAGCGTACACAGCTCAGGTTAAAGAACTGACCACCTGGGATGCTGTTGTTGAAGAAGCCTTTCTTAATTGGTTTATCAACAGTGGAAGTACTGCGGACAATTAAGTTAGCCAATTCTACTTTACGTGCTACCAGATCAATCATGAAGTTTTCATCAGTGTTCGACACGAGGATTGTCGAACTGTGATAACCAAAGTTGGTAGCATTGCCCGTAATACGAATGATGTTAAGTTCTTTGTTCGGTTTGAACTGCGATACAAAGAATGTACCCGCCGGGAAACGAATACCAACACCTTGCATCTTAGATACAGACCAGTTGTACATATTGGTCATTGCAGGGACGGCATCGGTCTTAGCATCTGGCACCGCTCCCCAATGGGTTACGTTCAGATCGGCCGGATCATTAATTACACGTTCCCAGTAGAAGCCATTGCCTGCAGCAATTGTACCGCCATCATCAGCACCTTTGCTTAAGTGACCAATAAAGTCACCGCCACCATAACAGGTACCGGTATTCCAGCCACGCAGAGAAATACGTGCACCTTCCATACGCGGTTTGGTTTTGCGTAATTCATCAAAGGATTGGATTTGCCCAATTAAGCACAGCGCGTCATTGGACTTCAGCACATCAACACTCAGGAGATTGGTGAGCTGTTCAGTTAAATCACTTAACGGGAAATAAGACATTTCACCGCCGGTAATAGTGACAACCCGCGTATCGGGTTTCGCGCTTGCAAGCAATCGTTGCAGGGGCGATAATACTTCGGCTGTAGCTGCCATGATAACTCCTAATTAATTGAAAGATACTACTCGGTGATTTCTTGCAAATCATATTATCAATCAAAAAAAAAATAAGGCAGCATAAGGGAGAGCCGAAGCCCTCCCTTAGAATTAGAGTCGATACATGTCTTTGGTGGGCGCTGTGTACCCAAAGGTTGAGAGCCGATGCGCCAGACGATCCAACTGATAAACTGCCTGTTGTAGGTGATTGTGACTGAACACCAAAACGTCAGTGTACTTATTGGCCCAGTGCACCGTAACAGAAACTTCTTTGCCGTCGGCCGACTCATTCACCACGATCTTGTTAATCTTCATGTATTCAGTCTGTAAGCCCACAGAGAGTTTATCAATGACTTCATTATACTCTTTGTGGAATCGTTTCATAATGACTTGAATATTTTCAATCGACCCATCATCGCGCAAATACATCTTAGCGCACGCAGTGAGCGTCGCAAGATCAAGTGCACTGTAAAGGTCAGCCATCATTTTACGACTGACATACACGAGGAAACGCAGCTTTGCGTCGTGGCTCGCCGCAATGACCGCTTGCTCGTTGTTGTTAACGAGTTTGTGGAATTTAAACAGCAAGAACAATGCTGCGATTAGCAGCACGGTATTGAGAAGGAATCCGTATTCCATGTATCACCTCAGCAGGTTATTGATTAGCGGTATCGACTCCTATTTGCATATAACTGCTAATAGCGCGAATACCTGTTATAAAGGATTGTAATCCATAGTCAGGCAGAAAATGCTTAACCACATCATTACCCTGACCCAAATGGATCAGCAACCAAGTGCCGTCATCGGTATCCTGACGGTCAACCTTGGTTACCATAATATCCTCGAAAACAGATGACATCTGAATGGCAGGCGCTACAGCTAAATTGTACCAATTAGTGAAAAGACTGACTGCCGCATGCGCAACCCCGCGGTCATGATCAACACTGAATCGCTCATCACGTAAAAACTGCACTTCCTTGTGAGAACGGATTACCTGAGTTTCTAAGGTGAGTAACAGGATACGTGACATTGCCATCACGTTCTGCCCGGCACGGTGTTTGTACGTCATCACTCTGCGTTCATGACGCTTACGTAACCAGGTTGCCGCTAATAAAATAGCAAGCGGTACCAGCACTGAAATTAAGGTTACTGAAATAGTATCCATGATGTTATCCTTTATTGGCACTGTGCATGACGTTCAGGGTGTCAAGATAGGCTTCCTGATAGACTTGACATCTACCTAGGTAGTTGGCAGCCAAGTTCAAATCGACTGTAACGGCAGGTTCGTTATTGCATTGGTAAACTACCGCCACGACGAAATGACTACGGTGGCCAATGCCATTAACTAAAGACCCTCTTATGGTGATGCTCAGGTTGAAATTGTTAAACTCGCGGACATCGGCCCAGCGATCAAATACTTCACGGATACCATCCAACGTGTCATCCAGTATCGGTGGTGCAGAGTCGGCTAGCATCATATCCCATGGAATGAATTGCGCGTGACTCACATCAGCCTTACCATTTAACACACGCAGCATCGACTGGATAACCTGGTCAGGACCGTGGTTCGCCAATCGTTTCTTGTTGCGATTATAAGAGCGAGTAACACTAAACATATACCAGGTGAACAAGCCGATAACGCCAGCTAGAACAATTGTGTTAAAATCCATGAGAATACCCTTAGTTAATTTTAGCCAGCATAACTCTTCACGTTACCCTTAGCTCGGGACAAAGTTTATAATCTTTGTATAACAAAGACGACAATTGTACGAAATTACATTGGCATAAAAGCCGGCACAAAGCCGGCCCTTAGTTTACCAGTGATGACGCTTGCGACGTAAACGTTCAATACGCTTCACGTCTTCGGCTTCAACCGCACTCATGCCAAACCAAAGTGCTGCTGCAAAAACGATCATACTAAGCACTGCCCAAATCATTCTACCCACTCATCAAAGTTGAGCTCTGCATAGTCCTTCAGCTCGGCCCTGCCTTTTTCACTACCCAGTTGTTCCTTTACTTTAGCGATTGCATCACCGTGCATAATCGCTGCGTAAGTCGGGTAGCTCTCCCATGCATAACCACCATCGCCAAACTTCTCAACCATGTGTTCGATAGATTCATCGATGACCGTGTTGATGTTGATCATTGTCATACGCTTGTAACGGTACTGTACAGCACGACGGATGTATTTCTGTAGATCAGGGTACCCGCGATCAGCAGAGGCCACAGCGTTAGACACGGGATTGATACGAGGGTATTTCCAGGAAGCACGATGTTCCAGTACTGCCTGTCCAATCAGATAGATATCTGCACGAGACAGACCATAATCGGCAGCGTGTGGAGACAATGCCTCGATTGCGTGCTCGGCACCTAACAGATGATGCATGTCGCGATCCACATGACAGTGGGTGTCATGGAACAAACAACCCAGCATGATCTGCTTACGCCATTTCTCAAGTTCGGGTTGATGTGCAATAATGTCGCTGGCTTCAGCCATCACAACCAGTGCATGATCGGGCTGATGAGCAGCGTCATTCAGCTTATAGTGATGCATGGCAATAACAACATGCAGACGTTTGATTTCAAAACCAGCGAGAAACTCAATCTTTTTACACAGCTGAGTTGTGTGTTCATTATCAGGATGGAAAGCAGCGTCCATCTCTTTTGGGAAAGTTACCATCATGGTCGGTATTCCTTACAATAAGTTAATTAGATGACTGCAGTGCAGCCCAGTTAATACTGATGGCGATTTCTAACTCTTTCAAGTCGAAACCGACTGGCGCTATTTTAGACCAAACCGCAGGTAGATCAAAATTAGCCTTGCCTGTTGATGGGTCTATCACCAGATGTCCGATATCAGGATCGACTGGCTCAAAGGTATACGTACCTTCTGATTCCTTATCAACAAATTTCACTCCAGTAACGAATACATAAAGTAACGCACCGGCTGCATTCAGATATTTGTTGACAACGTCATAGCCATCCAGAGTAATGTGGAAGGTATCGCTTTTCTCTAATGACATGATGCCTTCCTTTATTCGTTGATGTATTTCAGATTGAGAATTGGGTACTGACGAGGCATTGAATGATAGTCAGGATAACCCATCACCCGCGCAATGTGATTATACGATTGCATTAACGTCAATGGGTGTAATGGCTCACTGACATTGACATACGAACGATAAGCCTTGCCTAATTTACGAAATTGACGCTTAGATATCTCTTTGGATAAGGCCAGCATCAATAGAGGATTTAGAGTCGGTTTACTTTCAATCAGTACCAACGGTTCATCATCTTCCATTTTGGCTTCTAACACCATCCGGTCTGCCTTTCGCCGTTGCACGTAATTCCGTACGGGAACTGCAGCTCTAACGGTCACATCAATTGAATCATAATTGCGATACCCTACCAAACACGCGACATAGTCACGGGCTTTTCCTTCCTTTATATCTGCTCCAGCGATTTTTGTTAGACGGTTAGCCGCCGTATTGATATCACGCAGGGAAATGGTTTTACTTGCTTTGAGATACGCGATGATACCCTGACCTACCAGGTTCTGTTCGATATTCTCAAGCGTCCATTCCGGTTTGGTAGTCTGACGTTTCTTGTTGCCACCTAAGCGTGTTACTGCCTCATGAGCTGCTGCGTGCTCACCTAAGGTCTTATTAGCTTTTCTAGCAGTTACCATTTGTTTACGACTCCACTGTTAATTTGATAGATTGGTAATCAACATGCTTGGGTGCAAGATCCCACCATTCGGCACGTTCATTGTTATACGGTTGAAATCTGACGAACTCGCCAGTAGAGGTATTCTTAACACAGATTTGATCGACAGCTTCCATGAACGTGTCACAGAGTAACCAATGTTCTCCGGTGACATGTGCATCATGCACTAACTCTTGTTCGGTTAACGTTGCAGTATCCACAACCGCACTACTCACATTGAGTATTGGGCGGTATACCGTAAAACACATAGCGTCACAACCTTCATCTTCAAAGTGATGAGAGATATTCGGATAGATCGCCCAGAAACACTGTTCGATAGAAGGTGCCACACAGATACGTGGGATTGGCATCTCACTGAAAGAACTGCTCGGATTCTTCGGTGTGTCAAAAGGTGAGTCTGGTAACTTTGGTGTCCAGATACCTTCACGATCACCGTGGAAACTAATGTGGTATAAAGGAAGAGTGATTTCGTTACCACGTTTAATCAAGTTTCCGTAACGCGCTTTGAACAATTGCTGGATATCGGTATCCATTACTCCTCCGGTTTAATAACTCCGCTTACAACTAACCCAGTGCCAGCTGCAGTAATACCACCGCCTACCGACACCAGATGTGATCCTTTGTGAGAGATGATGCTGTCCAGAATCTCTGCCAGAATCCCATTGTATTTGTTCTGATGATCATCGATGCACTGATAAGCATCACTGAAAGTATAGCCGTGCTTTGCCACCAGATGTTTTATCAGGAAACCTCTGTAAACATGCAGTGCTGTTTTCCATGGGAGTTCGATGGTCACTTCATTACCTTCCTTGTTGACCTGCGTGATCACCGGGCACCCTATCATCGCATCGGTCGTGCTGGCAGCATGCTTACGCAATAATCCTGGGCGACGACCTAAGATCTCACTAGGTGATGGAACCGGTGTATTGTGTTTCTCCGCAAACACTTTAGCCGCCGGTAATTTTTGAATACTACCGGCAACAGTACGAATCAGTTGTAACGCTGTCTGGTTCGATATATCGGCGTCGGCAATCAGTTCGAAATAATGATTGATTATTTCAAGGTACGCTTCCCGTGTCATGGACCCCGAGTCATGGCGGGTATTATAAACACGGACGATCAGCGACTGCAGGTAGTCCATAAGGAGGGATTCAAATCCTTTCTGATCGATCTCCCCTTCGACCAAGCGTTGCTTCAGACCTTCATACCAGGTGGTGTACGTTTCTTTGTTCATGATGATACTCCTGAATTATAGATAAAAAAGAAAAGGGGAGGTAATCCTCCCCGGATACAGATTAGTGCATCACGACCAGTAAACAGCTACCAGTCAGATCAACACCGAAGGTTGGTGTAACACGATACTGCGCAGCAGCCTGATGCAGCGCAGACAGCAGTGATTCTTCCAGAGAAACCGGACCATCGAAAGCATCCCCGCCGTTATAGCCGCCATTGGTGCGATTGAATCGTGGTGTCACATTAGGGATCGGCCACAGCGAAATGAACTGTTGCAGCAGTGAACCCATAGGTGTGAAGCGGTGCATTTGCGTATGACTGTTGCTGTAATGCAGTCCGCGAACACCCATGCTCGCTGCGTCGAACAGTTCGTGACAGATGCGCATTTCGACTATGCCGTTACGCAGGATATCGGTGGTGATTGCTAACACACCGTTTTCAAGTTCCAGTGTATCGGTACGGGTATGCTTCATTAAGAAACTCGCATGCCCCTTTTCAAGAGGGTTAGCGATAGCCAGCAATACAGACGCTGTGGTATCTTTCACAAAGTCCAGCAGTTCAGTACGGGCCAGCTGCCGAGCTGTGGTTACCGGGCAGTAACCGTCACTGAATTGTTGTAACAGACCGTTACGATCACGGGTATTAGGATCGCCGTTGAATCTGGAGCTATTTACACGTTCCTCCAATGCCTGCTTAGCAACAGTAACCCGATCATTGTTTGTCACCGGTTCACCGAGCTTCATAAAAGCATCGATGTGCGGTGTTTTGATAGGACTGGCGTACAGACTACGAAGTGTGTCTTCCAGATGTTCACGCTCACTGTCAGGAATGGTACCTACCGCATTGATCAAAGAGATGAAATAGTCGACAAGCAGGATGTTGTCAACATATTTAGGATCGTCATGATACAATTCCATTACCAGTGCTGAAATTTGTTTCTCAGCATCGGCGTAGAACTTACAGACATTTTGATGGTTTTGTGAGGTACCAATCACGTTAAATGCATCACGTGCGCTACTGCTCGCTGAGGTAGGTTTGTTTGCACAAACCCAGTTCTCGACTTCAGCCTTGGTTGGGAACTTTGGAAAAGTCTTTTTCTCTTCAGCCTTCACGGCCTGATCCTTTTCTCTTTTAAGGTATGCTGCTACTTGAACCGCATTGAAATTATCCAAGGCTATCCTGACTACCTCTACTGTGTCGGCTCCACTCTTACCCAGCGTATAAGCGATATTTACAACTGTAGTTTGCGTGAAGACATGGTCATAACCCACTGCATTCAGAATATCGGCAATGAGCTCAGCTTTATTCCGGGTAATTTCTTTACCACCTTCAAAGAAAGCGTCAAGGGCGTCGACGATCCCCCTTTCAAATTCGATCACCGTAATTTTATTGGATTTCAAATTTGTTTTCAGGTCCATGTACCAGTCGAACAAAGCTGTTTTAGATCTCAGTGCTGCCATGATAAAGCTCCTTACAAGGGTTAAATTGGATTGGTTAATTCACGTGTGTCATGTAGGTTTGAGATTTTCTGCAGTTAACTTTATTCGCTATATCGGCATAAAAGGAGGACCGAAGTCCTCCTCTAAATTATGCGACATCCAATACAATGTTTTTCTCTACCTCCAGGCTTCTACCGCTTAATGCCACTTGCAATTGATACCCATCCCATTTATGCACTTCTTTTAGCATGAGGAGGAGGTCGGTTGCCACCAGACCGTGATGAGTATACAATGTAGAATGACTACAGTCTCGGCCATTAAAGTCGAATAAACACGATACATCTACTGTCTTAACCTGATCTACAACAACATCGCCGTTTTTGGAAATGAATCTGTAGTGAACTACTTCTACCTTGAATTCCCGTCGGGAACACTTGGCAAGTCCGTTACGCATCTTGATGAGGAATTGCTTGAGGTTTTGAACGTCTTCATCACCACTTACCTCACCAAATGTTAATGTACAGTTTTCATTACAGTTCATGTTATTGCTCCGTCAATACACAGGGGTTAACCTACGTTGATGGCTCTGGCTAAATAACGCTCATCTACAACATCTTGGATAGTCACGTTGTCAACGCCCTTTGCAATCGCGGCCATTAATACTGCTTGTGTTTTAATCGGCACTTGATGCTTGGATGTTAGCTCAACCAACTTTCTTTCGACCAGTTCATAAGCATCGCTAGAGATATGCACCGTAGGCATTACACAGCTCTCTCATATTTAATGAACGGATGTGGGTCGTAGCCTTCCAACTTAAAGTCTTCCAGCTTGTAATCCTCCAATTTATCGTGAGGGTTAAGAACAGTGAGTGTGGGTAACTCACGCGGGGTACGACTCGCCTGCATAATTGCTTTTTCCTTATGGAAATTGTAAATATGCACGTTAGTCATGTCCGCCTCTAACATCCGAGGAATCATGTTCGCTGCACCGGCAAACATATGCTGCAACACAGCATAGCTTGCGATGTTATACGGCACGCCAACCATGTAGTCACATGAACGCTGATGATATTTCAGATCCAGGTAATACTTCGGTACGTTAGCATCATCCATGAACTCAATAAGGCGTTTATCATCAGTATCGCCTAACCACTGACCTCGATGCGAACGGTCATTGTAATCTTCCCAGGCGCTAGGTGCGTTAGCCTCGATCCAATCGATACGATCTTCAACCGGGATCTCATCGGTATACAGCTCGAACGCCCAATGACACGGAGTCAGGCATGGTTTACCGCCAATGACATTATCCTGCGGGCTAATGGATTCATCTGGCATGTTAGCCGGATCCCATGCAGATAGCACCATACGACGGCTCGTAGGATTCGTTTTAAGCATGTTTAGCAGATAACCGATCTGATCATGCACTTCGCCATTACGACCCTTCCAAGCGCGCCATGCTGGTCCGTATGGTGCATTGAGCGCACCTTCTGGTACCAGCACGACTTTCTTAGTACGCGGTACACCCTGTTGATCCAGGAAAGCATGACCCGCTTTCGCAGAACCCATGCCATTGAGTTGTGCCTCAGCGACCGGGCGTTTTAGATCAGACAGCTCACACCAGGCAGTAAGACGCTCGTGATTATCCATCGGGATTTCGCGAGAGATCTCTTCCTTAACACGCCAGTCATCCCAGATACTGATTCCGGGCATATCGGGATTACCCGCCAGGAAGGAGATCAGTTCATGAACGATGAAATCGAAACGAACCTTTTTACTGGTAACCAGCGGGAAGCCTTGACGCAGGTCGTAAGTCTGTTTCATGGAGAATACAGATAACGTACCCACACCAGTACGATCGCCACGTTGAGACCCGTTCTCAAAGATGTAACGAACCCCGTCTAAATATTGACGCATGTTGCTTTTCCTTATTAGCCGTAATGTTGTTCTTTGATCAGACGATCCATCGTTTCTTGTGGACTGTGCTCGTTATCCAACATACGAACACTACCGCCGACTACCCCGCCTTTCCAGCCGCTGCGATCATGACCGATTCCATTCCCGCCATTGCCTTCATATTTGAAGTCAACACTGCGCACACGCCTTGCAAATAATGACAACCAAGGTAACCAGGCTAAACGCCACGTCATGCGCTCAATGATAGCGCTGATCATGAGTTCCTGGACTTCACCATGTTTCGTGGTATAGGTCGCTGGAAACGCCCATTGACTAGCATTGGTTGGATTCTCATCAGAGTTAACCCATTTGCCGCCAGTGGTCATGATTTCACGTTTATAGAACTCGCGCGCCCAAGGCAGAGGGAATGACTTGGTGCGCTTACGCAGACTGATGTGTTCGCCTGACTTCGCTGACTTATTACCCAGGTGAAGGTAGACGTGATTATCCATGACACTAAAACCGTACGACGGCTTATTGTCATTCTCTGTCCAGGTCAGTTGTTTACGCGGCTTCGACCAGGCGATCAGCACAAACCAGTAGAGACGCAATACCAGTGAGAGCTTTCTGCCATTTTCGACATAACAGGCAAAACCATAACCAACTTTACGGTTAAGGGTTTTATTGAACGTTCGGCCGTAAGACAACTCGTATTGGTCACCACACACCCGAGTGCTACCATCTTCGTCTTTGCGTGCAGATGAGGCACCTAACCAACGCTTAAACACGGCTGCCAACATGACTTGCCCCTTTTGGATCGTAGTTTTCAATTGCCATCATGATATCGACGTAGTCTTCAACCCGCCAATTCCTACCGGTCACTAAGCCCGCCAGTAACCACACCGCCGCGACCTCGGTATCTTTCTGCACGATCTGACGTTGCGCCAGTCGATGGATAGCGTACCGCGCAGCTTGATTTATGAATTTATACTCTTCAAAGATCACTCTACCTTTTTGGTCGATAACGCCGGTATGGATCTCGTGATGAGGTTGATGATCGCGAGAACTGCTTACATCACGGCTATAGGTGCGAGCCCGATCAAATGATTTAAAGGCTGTAAGAATCGCATGGGTTATCGGATTACCTTGCATGTCCGTGACGATCAGGTCCACGCCCAGGTTGACCGGATAGTGATTGCGCACATGACACCAGTACGGCAATGTTGGATTAACCTTACGATCAAACACACCCAATGCAATGAATACCCGGTAATCGTTTTGAATTGGATGTGGTTTGTCCTGATCAGCCAGTAACTCCATTAGATAAACTGTAGCACCACCGACATACGCATTGTGATCCATCCACGTGACCAGAGTTTCCATTTGGTCGGCCGTGATGATCTGTTCGGCCAGCTGCAGGCGATCACTTGAAATAAAGTGCTCGTTGATTGCCTCAATGTGCTGGTCATAACTTGCAAAGAACTTCTTTTTCAAATCAGAAGTGGTTTGGTGTAGCCGATCCAGACGCGCCTGACGTTGTGCCTGCAGTTCAGTTGGTGATAATTCTTTACCCATAACGTTGCTCCTTAGGTGGATACTTCTTAACGAGCTTTTGGACTTCGGCATCTACTGTTTTCGATGCGACCTTTTGCAAGTTGTTGATGTGATACGCAATGGCCATTTCAAAACCGTCAATTAAGACGTCTTCCATGGAGTTGTGACGCTCCAGACCAGCGGGATAACCCAGCCATGGGATAAACCCGATATCGGTATCCAACTTGGCATCGATGTAAGTGCGGATCTCTTTGTTAGAGCGATGATTGTGCGGTAGCTTCACACCGGCATCACGTGCTAAAGACGCAATAGCACGAGCATCAAAGTCACCACGGTAATAAATGTTCACCAGTGCATCTTCCCCACGTTCTTCTTTGGTGAGAGTGATGAGGTTCTGAATGAACTCGACGTATTGTTCCATAGCAGCTTTCAATGGCGTAGTTGGTTCCAGAATAGCAGCCTGTGCTGCCTTGGTTGTCTTCTTCACCCACCACGCTTGTGTGCTCGCCAGGAACGTACGACCCAGGAGGTATTGTTCAGTGATGTTAAACACCACATGGAACGACCCTTCTGGTTTTTTCTTTGCTTTATAATCAGCAATCTGTTTTTCAATATCAGACAGATCAGTCACATTCAGGATAATACCCGAAAGGGTAAACAGACCGGCGCTATCAACCAGGTCAGTAGATTCAGCATCAACTACACCAACAAGCATTTCTCTTTCCTTAACTTAAAGTAACGATAATCGAGTCATCACGTGTTTCAACAGCAAGAGTCCATTTAGATTCTGGAAACTCTTTTTCCGGGTAGTTTTCATTGTATACTTTGATTAAATCAAATCTCAAGTACATAGGCGACGATAGCTTTTTAGCGACCTCGGCCACGTCAGATAAAAACTTAGGTGCAAGTACATCGCGATTAAAACGATAGGTACACACGATACACAGCGACTCATCAGCCGCACCAGGTTTACGAGTGATGCGCGCATTTCCTTGCGCCACAGCCAAATCATCTAGGTTGGTGCATCCATGAAGGCGCGACCAAAGCCTCTGGTCTTCATTATAAAACCCCTCAACGATATCATCTATCTTACGTCGGTCTTTCAAATCGATATGAAACTCGCCGGTGTTATAAATCAAAGCAACCATAGCCTCACTGCTTCTGATAATATCCCATGCAAAACGATCGATATTACTGCGCTGTTCTTCTAACTTAGCTTCAGATCTTTCGCGTAGACGTTTAAGAATGCCGGCACTCGTGATAGTTTCCATGAATATCTCTCTATTTATATTTGGCTAAATGATTGGACAATGGATGTCGGAAAGAACAAAAAAAATGGCATAAAGGGAGGCCGAAGCCCCCCATCTGATTAGCGCATACTGTAAACAGGTCGGTAGTTCACACCGAAGTCATTGCAATGTTTTATTGCGACTACTGCAAAGCAAACAGCCACTGCAAAGATACCGGGGTAAACATAACGCTTTACTTTATTTTCTGTCATGGGTAATCCGTAAGATCCCCAGAGATAGCATAAAAGTAAGATCGAGATGTAGAGCCATAAATCATCCATGAAGTCACTCCGCTTTGAATACATCCGTGCTAGCAGGTACGTATACTGGCCCGTCAATACGTTTGTAGCAACGATCGTTTGACATCACACCCTGACCCGGTGGTAGATCACGACACTTACCACGCTCCATGTAAGCATCGAATGCGGCGAAGCCATACGTTATCAATACCACTACGATTCCCGCAATAGTCGGTATGCCATAACGCCCCAGCTTGGTTTCAGCAGTGTTTGTCCCGCCGCTACCAAAGTAGAACCAGATGAACACCATGATAAAGATGACGAGATCGAGGATGTATGAAAAATATGCGTGAAAGAATTCTGACATGAAATAAGTTCCTATGCGGCATAAAGGGGTAGGATATCCTACCCCTTGATTATGAGAGCTTGAGCTGTGTAGAAAAAGGAGAGCAATATACAATGCAAAGTTCGCCGAATAACTAAAATCCGTCGACTTGAGTTATACGACTTTGGCTATGCTGCCACTGCCGGGTTCTAACCCTTACCCAAGGGAGATAATGGATCACCTCTTTAGAGTTACAACCTATATAATAAGCATTATATTTCTTCTTTCTTCTCTACACGGATTGTAAGTTGACACGGTGGTAATACGTTACCGAGTACGACCTTACAATCAGGATAGTACAGCTCAAGGTGAGAACTGATAATATCCACAAACGATTTGATAAGACCTGCATCCTGAACGAATTGCGGGATATTGATTTCATACACCGTGCAGGTTTCACTGCGAATCTCAACAGACCAACACGTGATCTTTTCCAGGTCGTTGTATTGGACAAACTTGTGTTCACCAAAACGTGGAATGGAACGATCGGTTAACCCGTTGCGATGATAGAACGCGGTACTGATCAACGTGCTGACTAAAGCGTTACAATAATCAGGTAATACCGCCACCTCCTTGGCGGCAGCATGGTCTTTGTCAATTTCCCGGACATGGGTAATAATACCACGATTTGGCATCAGGCTTTCCCTTTGGATGCTTTAACTAAAACGAACTCGAATTCGTGGTTAAACGCCTCGCCACTACTAACAGCATGGTAATCGTCAATCCTTGCATTAAGGTGACCTGCCAGTTGATGTCCGGCAACGTACTGTAGTTTGTGATCACGAATGAAGCTAGCCCAGTCAATGCTAATATAAATAGATCCCTTTGGGTACACCATAATGCGTACACCCGTGATACGATCGCCGAAACAGAGAAATAGACGGTCAGTACAGCTAACAGACCTAACAACAGTTTCATCATGGTAATCCGCCTTACGAATCGCTTTCTCAATTACCTTTTGAAGCTTAGCTGCCATTTTGCTTATATAACCAGGCAGAGTTGCTTCTTGCTTTCTGCACAGCGTAGTACGTTCGTTTTGAGTATCAAACTCGATTACATCCAGCGCATCATCAATACGTGTGTTCATAAGTTTCCTTTTATGGACAAGTTAAGTTAGATTGGTTCTTTACTCTTGCATAAGTGAAGGTGGTTTCCCGGTGATCTTCCGTTTGACCATTTCAGCATATACATTAGTCAGTTGTGTATACTTGTACGTATTTAATAAAATCTTGCGAGATTGCGAAACCAGATTCATTGCATCAACCAGTTCCGCATGAACTTCCATTGCCGCTTGCATACACTCCTCAAGGTGAGGGTCGTTAGAGCGACAATAGCGCAGGCCTTTGCCCCGCGGAATAATGCGACGAGTAACCATGCTGTCAACCAGGGTGTATTCGTACACTAATCCGTGCGGTGTTATCAGAATACCTAGAACATAGTTGTTGTAGGAACTATCAACCGACAGTTTACCTGGTTCAAGGAAATACTCGATTAGCGCAAGCCCTTGATGCGAGACAGGAAAGAATCGACCACATGGCATCCACAGTGATCCCTCACCTGGCGTGAATGGCAGTCCGTTCAGTTTAAGCAATTGATGGGCGTAAACGATGTTATTTTCTGAGATGGCAAAGATGCTGCTCATTATACCGCCTCTTTAATAAGTGGTTTTAACGTAGCCTGATTGATAAGAGTAAACCGCTTACTGACTTCCTGGTTTACTTTAGACACCGCTTCAACTGTCTTTTGTGGTGACAGACCCGCTGTTAAGAAAACGTCCGCCATCACTTGCCCGCTACCTGTTGCATACCAAGGCTCGTTACTGAGATCGATCAGCATACCCGCTTCCACAGCGAAGATATGAGTACGGGTCATGATCATAAAGTGACGAATAGTCATCCCCATGCGCAACGCATCTTCTTCACTGTATCTGTTGTTGTAATCCAAATCCCGATGACGGTAGTGATGATCAGTAACGGAGTTAATGAAGAAATCAAACGCGACCTGTAGGTCTTCCTCAGTTAACACCTGTCCAGTAACCGCCAACACAATCCTGCCACATTTAGACTTATAGAGCTTCTTGACATCACGTGCCATGTCAAAAGAAGCGACATAGCGTGATCCCTGCCTATCCCCAACTAATAGCCCGTCTTTGTAAATCACTAAACTCATATAACCCCCGAACGGCATAAGGGAGGGTTTCCCCTCCCCGCATGGATTAACCTGGACGACGCATGTTCATCGAACCGGCAGTAGCCGCGCTATTTACTTTCTTCTCGGGGATATCCCAGCCCGTCACTTCGCCTTCTGGACTGAAGTACAGCTTGGTACCGTTGACGCGTGCTTCGAGCGGAACGTCCTGTGCCGGCGCACCTAACTCTTGAGTCAGGTTATGATCCATTGAAATGATCAGTTTGGTTTTGTTACCACCAGACACATTAGCGTACAGACGGCCATCTTTTGTTTTGAACAGGAATGGAACGAGTTTTGCATCAAGGGCAAAGGCCATGATAATTTCCTTACTTGGTTAGTTAATAACGAGCAGTTAGCTCATGAACACAATACTAATCACTGCCATAGCCACAAATATGCCAGGACAGGACACGAGAAGGAACCTCATGCTCGATATAGCAGATCACTGTCAGTTCAGCACCACGGGTTAGTGGCAGGTTATCGTTGATATCCTTTACAAAGAGATCAACGGCTTCCTGGGCTGACTTGGCCATGATGACAGCTATACGATCTATGTAGTCCAATGGATCCTTCTCATGTACTTTATAGACGTTGCTGGTAACCATGATTACTGCACATCTACTTTGGTGACGATCCCTTCTACGGTATCGCGCAAGAAGAGTTCGATACTGAAGGTTTCGACGAGGTCAACGGCTTCAGTTGATTTCACCGACCAACCAATCGGACCGGTGACCTTAACCATGTCGCCTGACTTCCATCCCTGGAACACCATAGAGACTTCATCTTTGGTATTAAGACTGCGTAGATCATCAAGGTTCATTACCGCACGGCAAGTGAACTGCTCGGCAAACACGCCATAGTCACCTGGCATGACGTAAGCACGTAAACCGAATTTAGGATGCAGACCAGGACCTACCGTTCGCGACAGCGTAAAGATGAGTTCACCTGTGATACCCGCAACTAATTCATGACGAGGATCTTCAAGCGCCATCATTGTTTCCGGGGAGAGTGCGTAGACCTTATTCAGTTCCATCGACCACCACCTTATCACGTTCTGCCTGACGCATTTTCTTTTGCATCTTACGCAGTTGTTTACCAGTCAGTTTCTTTCCATCCACTGAACGCATTTCTGACTTGGTGACAAAACGGCCATCCTTCTCGTTCTTACCACCGCCTGGTGCCTTACGATCAATCGCACGATGTAGGTGCGGGGTAACCATGTGCGCTGCAAGTGCAGATACCGCGACCCGACGACGCATCGCCTTACCAGTAGGCGTGAAACCCAAGCTAGCAACACGATTAGCTTCGGCCTGTTCGGCACGATCTTTCTCAATCTGGATTGCCGCCATCTCTTCCAGTGTCTTAATTGCACACAGACATACCGCTGGCTGATAATCCGTTGGCGACTCCAGGTTAAATGGCAACGTACTGGTCTTCCAGGCAACCTGCACATGCGCGTCAGTATGGTTAGCCTTCTTGCACAGTACATTGAGGTAAGACCGCAGGCTGTCACCCAGATCAGTGTTTGGCTCGATGTCGTTGTGACGTTCGCTCAGTTGTGTTTTGAGTTCCTCAACAGAGAGTTCATTCACATGTAACCACATCGCTTCTTCACCGCTCCAGGTACTCAGCACCCAGTCATCAAAGATACGACGCTTGATCGGCGTGAAGGTCACCGCGCCATCTTCGGCAATGTTAACCGTTGGCAGCACATCACCAAACATCTTCACATTACGGTCTAGACGGTCTTTGCCTTTGAAGTAATACTCTTCAGTGATCTCTTCATCCAACATCTGACGGATTTCAGCAATCTCATCATCTTCAACCCGGTCAGGGCCTTCATGATCAGATGTCCATTTAGCAAACGATCCCCCGTTAGGATAGTAATACCGCCAGACCTCACCGGTCTTCAGCTTGATATCATAACGGTCTTTGAGACGCCAACCAGTATACGGAACCCAGATACCTGGATGAGCAGGATGGTGATTCATCCCATCTTTTAATTCAACGACTTGTGCCATGATAAAGTAGTCCTACTTAAACAGGGGTGATGGTCAGGAAAGGCGCGCGTTCCATCAAATCGATTTCCTGCAACTCTTTCCAACTATCGTCGCGTAACATGGCCAGTGCGACCTGGTTAGTGTCGGCAACCTGGGTACGCAGGAACAGTGGCGAATCAACAATCGCGTCAACCACACGCATCGCACCGCCTGAGAAGTTAGCATCGATGCCGTATTCCATACTGACCACATTAGAGCCCGGAATAACACCCATGCCCGCTTTAGCGAGAGTTGCCCTGGGGTCTCCACCACAGAAGTCTGGTTTAGCAACATCAATGGCTTTGCGAATGTGAGTATCGATATCATTGTTAGTGATCTCTTTACTCACTTCCAGGAACAGGTAACGTGTGTTGTACGACGTGTCACTGATGATAACCAGTTTAATTACATTGTCCATTTATTCTTCCTCTACGTAAGCAATGCCACGCATCGAACCGTTATAGATGCTTAAGGTTGGGTTTGCACGGGTAAGTAAAGCTGCAGCTGCGCGTACAGTGCAGGAGTTACGGAAATGGGGCTCGTCGTCAACAAATGCCTTGGCGAGCTTTGGAATAAAATCTTCCCATTCAGTGTCGCTATAAATGAAGTGTACCGTGGGGGTATCGCCGTCATCGATAACATCAATTAAAGTTTCTACTTTGTGACGGTTACACAATGTGTCATTACTGTCACGAAATACATCACGATGAGTAGCCGAATGTAACCAAGTTTCGACCCGTTCGAAGTCAACTTCGTGGTAAGGGTCTTTGATGATTAGGGCAATGGATTTCTGTGCAGAAGGTTCTGATAATACAACAACGAGTGAACGCATGGTTAATTTCCTTTTGATTGGCATAAAAGGAGGGCCAAAGCCCTCCTATAGTTTACTCGGCAGGTGAAGTACCGCGTGGGATAACCTTCATACCGCCTGCATGACGAATGGCCACATAACCTTTCGGTGCGGCACCACCTTCAAGAACAGGCGCTGGCATAGTGAGCTCTTCGATAGAGATTTCAACCTTATCAGCGATCTCTGGTAAGATGTCAATACCCACGAAGTTTTCTGCTTCAGAGGCGGCGTTAGAAAGCAGCTTAGGTTCGATACCCGCTTCTTTCAATGCTTTCTCAATCACTGCAATGACAGCAGTCTTAGCCGAATTATGTTCACCGGCAACAAAGATAGTGACTTGCTTTTTATTTGACATGATTAACCCTTCACGCAAAGAATCTGTTTCAATATATACTTGATTTTCACCAAGTCATCCTGGGAACGCATGACATCGTCAATTGACTTATACGCTTTTGGCGTTTCATCAATCACACCGGCATCTTTACGACACTCAACACCCGCCGTGTCGCGAATATGATCTTCGACACTGAACTTATTGTTTGCGGCAGCGCGCGACATCAACCGACCAGCACCATGCGAACATGAACAGAAGCTCTCTTCATTACCCAAACCTTCGACAATGAATGACTTAGCACCCATGCTACCAGGGATAATCGCCAGATCACCTACACGGGCACGAACTGCGCCTTTACGGGTTACCAGTACATTGGCATTAAAGTGGTTTTCCATTGCCACGTAGTTGTGATGGCAGTTAACCGCAATGGTGCTTTCCGTAAACGGTTTAGCAATAGTTGTGTGTAGTGCCTTAAGTGTTGCACTCAGCATGATTGCGCGATTGACTGCAGCGAAGTCCTGCGCCCAGCTAACTGCTTCCAGGTAGTCGTGGTAATACTGAGAGCCCTCTGGAAGATAAGCCAGATCCTGATCCACTAGGTGAATGAAGAAGCGCGCCATCTCTTCTTTGGCTTTCTCAATAAAGTACTTACCAATACTGTTACCAATGCCGCGCGAGCCAGAGTGTAACATTACCCACACCCGTTGCTCCTCATCAAGACAGATTTCAACGAAATGGTTACCGCTACCCAGTGTGCCGGCATGGCGAGCAAAGCGCGAACTGGCTTTCAGTAACTTAGGATGCTTACCAGTGATTGTCTTCAAGCGATCCTGAAGTGCAATCAACGCGTCCTTATGCACCTGGTCGAGATTCATACTGAATTCGGTCCCCCAGGCACCACGATCGTTAGCACCACCGTTATCAGTACGGCCATGCGGAATACCTGCTTCAATACGAGAACGCAGCGGAGCGAGGTTATCAGGCAGATCAGCTGCAACCAACGAGGTCTGCTGAGCGATCATCCCACAACCGATATCCACACCGACTGCAGCGGGGATAATCGCACCTTTGGTTGCAATGACAGAGCCGATAGTTGCACCCATCCCCCAGTGGACATCCGGCATGACGGCCAGGTGTTTATAAATGAATGGCAGAGTTGCCAAATTCTTTAACTGGACTTCAGCACGTTCTTCGACAGGAACAAACTTTGTCCACATCTTGATCGGCACTTGCTGTCCTCCGAGTTCGATAATATTTGACATTACTAATCCTTAGTCTTCGCTTAAGAGATATTTGTTACTGATTACCTTGAACGAGAAGTCCCGTGTCAACGATTTGTAAACCACGCCTTCACGATTGGGCTTACCGGAATAGAAGCGTTTACCGTCTGCCTTGGCCAACACTTCCTTAATAGTAGCCGGCAACGTAGTGACTTCTTCCAGAACAGGAACGTACTTCAGTCCCAGACGTGTGCATACGTTGCGTGCCTGCTCAGGTGACAGGGCCATGGTACCGTTGACGTATACACGGTAGACATTGAAGGAGACTTTATCTACACCTTCGTAGTTTCCCTGGATACCCGGTCCAAAGAGCTCGCCCTGAACGGTATACTCGCAACGGTCCATTACTGACAGCGCACCGAGCTTAGTCAGAATGCCATTCTCGTGAGCATAGCGGAAGAAGTTATCATCCAACGCCGAGATAACACGCTCTACACGAGGCAGACCCACATTGATGATGTCACGCAGTTCATTGCTATTAAAGAAATCACGTAACCACGGGATTGGCGCTGAAGTGTATTCAGGCCAGGTAATACGTCGCCAACTAAATGCACGACGGTTACGTAGCATGAGTCCACCTACCCAACGACGTACTGTTTGCCATGGGGTAAAGACAATATCGTCTTGACGGATTTCACAGTTACGTGAGCACACGCCGGTAATCACTTCGCCGTCGTCAATGAACGAATAAACGGTCATTGATTCACCATCCAGTTTCACCGTGACTTCGAACTCTTCACCGGACTCTACGGCGCGCTGATACTGAGACGAGGAGTTCTGCACCCGGTTCTCTTCTGACTTACGCAGAAACGCCGGGAATGGCAACGGACTGATTTCAGGCCCACGGATACGCAATGCCAGGCGATGGTACCAACTGTATGACGGTTCAACAGCAGTGGTGTTCTTGGAGTCTGATTTCTCATACTTCAATACACCCAGCACCATTGTCAGATCGTCGCCTTCCACACAGTTGGTTACCTTGACAACCTGCTGTGGAATAGGGATTAACAGGCCCTGTGACAGCTCTTTACGCAGCTTGATGGTTTTAATGCGAGCATACGTCTGATCGCCAAAAGACTTCAGTCCTTCTTTGCGCTCCTCTAAGAAGGCAAACTCAGGAATGCTGGTTGGGACCAAGGAATCGATCTCGCAGTACAGCGCCAGATCACCCTTGTTAAATTCACCCAGCTTGATACAGACTTGCCAGCCGCCAATAATGGCTAATGCCAGACGGTCAGCATTCGGATGTGGGATAACATCATCGATGGTCACTACACGTGCCATCTGGCGAAAGGTCTCTACAACAGCCTTTGCATCACTCATTTAATTTTTCCGTATATCTTCTTGTGAATAATCTTTAACATTTCATTGTCAGTAGATAATTTAGTTCTCCTGACAACAACCCAAAAACAACCTTCAAACAGTTTATTTAAATTAGTTTCCGGTGTTGTGACAACATCCGTTATTGAATACATACGCATCCGTGTGACACCAACAGATAACATCGCTTTATGGAGTGTCTCAAATTCATCAGCAGTTATACCTACCTTGTCGGTCCAGTAAGTTATCTTGCTGTGCACACATCCTAAAACTTCGGCAATTTCACTCAGAGGTGTATAATTACCTCTGAACATTAATCGCCGAGTATCTCTCTTGTTACGTCCCTGTTGTTTAGTTGTCGCCCAAACACAGTTACCAGGTTCGTAATTACCATCTGGATCAATACGTTCGATGCTGTGTTTAGGTGTTGGTCTTTTACCCATATCACGAATAAAAGCAGCATAAGAGTTTTTCCATTCGTCGGACACAATTATTCCACGTCCACCATATATGGCGTAATCTGTAGCCGAAGGGATATAACATCTTGCTTTCATGCCATTCCATACTTTAAATTCAGGGTCTTTGCAGCCGCCATGCTTGACTATTTTATCCCTCAGTTTCTCCAGGCGATAACAACCGCAAGATATTTGATGACCACCGACTATTGTTTTTACGACTCTGGAGATGACGTTGCCACAATCACAACGCCATTTCCACATGGTACGTCCTTCTTTGTTTTTACCATCGGGAGATACCGCTGTTAGTCGTCCGTACTTATTACCTACTTCTATTTCAATCTTTTTCATTGCAACCTCGGTGAAGGGAACAATTAAGTTCCCGTTTTAGATTCCTTAGAACCGCTTAAGGGGATTGTCCTCATCGCCGTTCATGTGTAAGTAATTATCAAGCCTGACCGATAAGACTTCGCCGACCAGTTCAGGTTTAAATGCAGCAAGTTCTTCTTTTACTTTCGAATTCCAGATATGGGTATAACGTTTTGACCCATCTGGGAATCGAGTGATAATAACGAGACTATTCTCTAACATCGGTTCATTGATTGTATCGACGGTTTGGAACGCCTGAACGATCTTGACCGCATCAATGTTTTTATTAAACAAACCGAAGAACCGTTTCAGACTGGTTATTGAATCCGGGGTCAGCTTGACTTCTTTTACTTTGAATCGAATGAATGGCATGACCACCCCTCCATTAAAAGGACATCCCTGTCCATTATCAGTTAACTACCCAGATCGATGGTTTTCTGCTTGCCGGTTTTAAACGCTTCCTGCGTCTGGTCATCAGACACCACTTGGCAAAGTTTCGCCAGATCTTTCTTCGGGTAACCCGCCCATTTCAGGAACATGCCCTGCCAGAAGTAACCCAGGCTGTTTTCATAGTTACGACACGCAGTGAGCTTATTGCTTTGCGCAATACGGAACTCATCTTGCCCGGCGGCCATTTCGTTTTGAATGTTCAGATACAGTTTCGAGTCAACCTGATGGTTTTGCTCTTGAATGAACTGCACCACCGCTTTCGATCCATCTTTACCATAACGGCCTTCAAACGTCGCCCGGATGATCTCTTTCAAGTCTTTGACATACATCCCAGGGATCTGAGCCATGTTCTTTATCTTGATGGTAGAGGTCGACAGCACGTTCTCTGAGTCTTTGTTCAGCTGCTCAATGCGAGACTCCGCTTGCACGCCGCCATTAGAGGCAGAGACATAACCCAGGAACAGGCTGCCCGCTATGGCCAGGACCAGTACCAGGAGACCAGCAAAGATGAAACCCACAATAGCACCAGTAGACAAACCTTTCTTGTTACCATCTTGCATTACGATACCCTTTATGTTTATTCATGAATTGAAATTCGCCCATGTCGTTTTTTACGAGATAGAGACAAACCCCAATGTTCAAAAGCAGGTTGATCAGAACCGTCATGACGATTGCCCACATCGGTGGCGTAAAATCTTCATTCAGGTATTCAAAGGTTTTATTCGGAAGTCTATTAAAACGTTCCTGAATCACGTGAAGTTGTTCGTGTACCAGATCCGCATCAAGTGTGCGATCGAGCGCTGTCGAGTTCAGTGTTTTGATCATCGACATGTTCGACTGCCCGTCTGCAAACGCATCTGCTTTAAACCAGTTCACATGATGTTCCTTGTCGATGCCGTAGACGAGTATTACATCGTTCTTACGGGCACCATCCCAGGATTCACGGAGAGCTTCATAGAAGTCCTTGCTGTAGTCGGTGATGACTACAACGATGTTGAGTTGTTTTTGTGCGCCGAGTGTGATCAGTTCCTTATTAAGGTAATCGTTGATGTAATTGAAATCATCCTTGGTAGTATTCACCACCCGGTTGAATCGGTAATAGTCGTACGTTGACGGATAGTCAGGTATACGACCTTTATAACGCGCCATAACGCCTTCTGCGGCTTTAAACCGTTCAGGGTCGAGTAAGAGGTAGTTTCGCGTCATGTGCTCGCTAGCAGCCGGTTCACCGAGTTTAACCGCCGTAAAGCGACCAGGCTCACGTAACCCCTGACGATCAACACGGTCGATAGTAAAAGTACCAACCGTTGTCTTCACATCCCAGTCAACATCAAAGGCATGGTCAGGACAATAGATTGGTGTACAATGTTTCTTACCTTTACTGTCAGTAGAACAGGTCTCACCGCACTGGTGTTCATGGGTGCAGGAAACCTTGACAGGTGCTTTTGATACAACTGCGCCATTCCAGACTTCGTGGTCAAAACTCATACCGGCTGTTGTCGCATAGAGTATCCCCACTGACAGCGCCGTCCCAATCACCACCGCGCCACCTTGCATTGTCCATTCCATGTATGTAATGCGATGTGCAAACACTGCCTTAGATAACAGAACGAGCAACAGGGACGGGATCAAAATCCAGACCAGGTAGATCATTTGATTTTACTCAGTCGAGTGAAGATATGCCCTGGGTGAGTTTGTGGTCCGCCAACAACATTGTATTCCAGCGCATCCAATACGTTAACACAACTGGCACCACGATCATTAAGACGCAAGACATCGCCCAGTGAGAACAGATTACCCAGGCAATTCATCAGAGCAGGTCCGACGGTGTTATCAAGTTCAACCGTTGTAGACTGTTCTTTATGACCACCAAAATGCGGCAGTAACTCACGTTTCATGAGGCGGTTGTTAATAGGCTTAAGGGCGGTGATTGGTACTTTAGGTCCATCGTAGATACCGTCGTCACCACGGGCTTTAACGAGCTGCACACTGTATGTCAGTGTCTTTTCATTAATGTCGGATAAACTGCTGGTTTGAAATACATAGTCGCGCCACATGTGCGAGAGGAACACCCAAAGGATCGTATCGGGAACCTGTTTTGCGGCACCGCGCAACAAGTAACCGCTATCACCAATGATAACAAGCTTAGCATCCACCTCTTCATCATGAGGATTGCTATCGCCATTCAGCGCCTGCCAGTCCGCTACCAGCTTTTGAAAGTAGGCACGTTGGTAAGCTGGTTCAAACTTCGGTTTGTCCAAATCGTCCGTCTCATCAGAGTGATGGCGGATATCCTCAGGTTTACGACTGATGATTTCTTTGCCAAACAAGAATTCTTTTAACCAAGCCATGATGCTTCCTTTTTTAATTGGCTCTACGGATTTATACTCACGCAGAGTCACAGTTAAGATGTAACGAGTGTCTTCATGACGAGTAGCAAAGCTTCTGGACATGTTGTCTTTAAGATACAGCACATCCTCACCGCTTAGCTCGTCAAGCAACAACTCCATAGACGGCCAGTGCCAGTTATCATTGTACGCGGCGTGTTCCTGCCAAGCTTTTGTCGCCACACCACGTGCAGCGAACATCAGACTGAAACGATCCATCACTGTGCTAACAGATGGCAGTTCCTCACGATCGATTTTAAATACAGTGATAAGTTCAACTTTATCACACATCACCAACCCTCTTCCTTAAAGGTGCTCTGGTATACTTTGTATTCCAGCGCTACCCCGTCGAGTGTAATTGCCGTCAAAGGAATCACCCTGGCATTACCCTGCAGGGCCGCACGCATTTCATTAAGGAGTTTATCGATCACCGCCTTGTGCTCTTTGCTGGCTTCATCGAACTTAATTCGTTCTTTGTGGCACTTTGCAATTAAATCAATACGGTGATTGATATCGAGTTCGTTCTGGTTGACGAATACCGTGATGGGTGTTTTACGCTCACCAAACACAATTAGAACGGTCATGAGTTCAAACTTCATGATTCCTCCTTATTAGTTCGGATAAATTTATACAGCGTCTCACGGACTTCGGTATCGCCCCAATCCCACATCCGAGCCATGTTGCGGATGTCCTCTGGGATCTTTGCCGCCCAGTGCGCCATTGAGGTATCAGTAGGCTCGATACCATTATCGAGTAAACCGTCCCACAGGACGTCGTGCAGATCAGGATCCATTAGATTTGTTTCCCTTTGAGTTTACCTAACGCATCCGTTAGTACGGCCTTTGCAGCACGGGAGACAGACGCAAACTGCAGAGAACGGTAAAGCTCCAGCTGCTCGTTGTTGTGACGATGTGGTGCCAGGTGCGCGAGCTCAGATGCGATCATGGTGTGTAGGAGCTCTTCAGTGCGCGGTTCGTCATGCGGAAGATCGCCTACCCAGAAATGCAGGCGGTTATTAATCCAGTCAGCAAAACCCCAGCACTGCTGTGTGCGCATATCGCTGAGTTCCTGCTCACGGGTCATCTCAACGGGCGAGCCATCGGCTAACACACCTTGACGAGACTGTGCCATCAGATCTTCGTAGGTCATGCCCGAGGCTTCAGCCATTGGTGCCCAGTGCGCCTGGTGAATACTCTCAGGTGTGTCATGCCAACACACTTCAAAGGCAGGTTGATCCGGGTAAGGTACCACATCACCGATGGAATAATGAACCTCCAGCAGTTCTTCCAGGAGTGCTACCCGTTTAGCGAGTTTCCAGTTTTTAAACTTGTCGACAACTGACATGATCATTTCCTTTAAATAGGTTATCTGTTAAAAGATGATTCAACTTTGTTCGTAAAAACAAGACGGCATAAGAGAGCCCCGAAGGACTCTCTATTATAAAGTTTGTTTGTGTGATTTGTGTCTGGTAATTAAACGTATTACTTCTGCAGGCCAATAACTTGCTCGCATGAGGGCATTGGGCTGTTTGAGTAAAACCAACACCGTGTAGGTTATAACAGTGGCGAATATGGTTAATGGAATACTGATCGTCGTGCCTGCTGCTATAAGGAACAACTCGACCGTAGTGTTTTCCGGTTCTTCCCGGTGGATGACGCGTTCCAGTAATACCAACATGACAAAGATCACTGCCGTGGCTACTAGATGGTCAAGATAGTGATACATGGTTACCCAACCTTATTAAGGCTATCTTATTACCTATCTGTAATGTAGGCTTAAAGAATTCTCGACAAAAAATAAAGGGCTGCGTGTAGAAGGGGGACAACTGTCCCCCGAACTGCTGAAGTTACACTACGGCTAAGAGGGATGAACTCTAACCATAAGATTTACTTGACGACAGTCAGCCCACTCTTCCGTAGTGGTGTGACATTGCTCGTCTCTTCAGCGGCTTCTACAGCAGGTGTATCAAACACAGTAGACGGTGCCTTACCTTCATTCACTGGCGTGCCAAAGAGATCACCGACGAAACCTACTGCATAGTTAGGATTCTCACGAGAATAAAGTGCTTTGACCCAGCCGACCGGAATAAAAGCACGATGTGGTTTACCGTTGAAACGCTGTTCAACGACCATGTAGCCTTCTTCGCTGATCTGGTAGGATCGACACGCAGTATTGCTCAGATTGAGTATCAGCGACCCATCTTCTCTGACGTACTGATCAAGAACCTCATCTACACCAGGAATAGGCTGCAGCACGGCATATGGCGTCATGTTATTCGCGATCAGAAAATCACGAAAAGCATTGATTGCAAAATGCAGGTAAGGAATCTTTGCTGTTGGTTGTTCTTGCATGTCTTACTCCGTTAATGGATTACAATGGGGTCGTTGATCACAGCCCCACGTTTACGTGGTATGAATGAAATCTGTTTTTCGACATTGCCGATTTTACCGTTGCGTTCATTGATATAAAAGCAAAAGACAGCTTCTGTGAATTTATCCATCAGCTTGAGGAACTTATCGGCGACTAAGTCTGCCGACTTATTGGAGCGGATAAGTTTTGAATCAAGCTCATTGATGAATTCGAATGGCGCGATATACATCTCCATGATTTTGTTGTATGACTCACGTGGGATGTTGTGCCATACATCAGGTAGTTCTTCGATCAACAGTACTTCGTCGTTCTGTGTGACCATGAACTGGTTACCACGGATCAGATAGACATGATCATGGAATACCCCATCTTCATCAAAGATCTCTTCAGCTTCTTGAAGATGGGGAGGGAGGAATGCGATGCACGTACCAAAATCACCCAGGATCACGGGCAAACAGAAATAAGACGCCACCCGTTCAAGGTGCGTCATCTCATTGGGGTCTTTATCAATCCCCTCTGTTCTGAATGCAACCAAAAACGTGTGACCGTTAGAGCGATATATGTAGTTCATAGCTATCCTCTTTTAGCGAAACAGGTTTTTCAATAAAGCGCGTTCACGTAAAATGTGAGAACGTTTATCTTCGATATATTTTGCCAGGGATTCCCATATTGCGTTATCAGGCTCAAGGCAGACCTGAGGAAGCTTATCCAACCACACGACACCCGCGATTAACACGATGCCCCGATATGCCACGTTATTCACCGTTACCGTCAGTGTGCGTCCGCCGCATAATCCAGCAATCAACCCACAACACTCTTGTGAATTATAAGGCATCGTTGGGAAACAACGCAGTGCTTCTTCAACGACTGTCACCAACTGCGATACATGATGCGATGTTGCCATTTGTGCAACAACACGACGATACCCTTCGATTTCCGACACACCAATCGGATAGCAGATCTGCAAAGGTGGATTGACTGGGATAACACGATTACCCAGATCGAAACTATAATAAAGCGGTTGCTTTCCGAAGAACTTACAAAACATATCCGAAAGCACTAAAGTCTTAGGGGAAGGTTGATACTGACCGATATCCATATATGACTCACTTATTGATTAATTAAAAAGCGCTGACAAATGCCAGCGCATACGGGGTATCAATTCCCTGGTGTAAAATAAATCAGTAACGCGTCTGTAATTCGGTCAGACGTTCGTTAAACACATCGATCGCTTCTTTTGGCGTATTGACTGTAGTGACCGACAAGTAGTTCAAAGAGTCTTTGCCGTTCTTACCGGGATAAGCCGCATCGAAGAGAGGTACGACACAAAAGGTGTGGTATACCTGTGGACGGAATTTAGTCCATAAACGCATGTACCAACGTTTATAGATAACGGTAGTTGCCGCCATACTCACTCTCCACTTGGCATAACGAATCCCGTTAGGTTCGTCCAGATGCGACACCGCGGCTTGTTCGTAAACAGACTGACCCATAGGTTTGTTGTCTACAAACCAGTCACCACAAAGAACATCTTTCCAGGTGCTGATATAACTCCAACCATTGAGCTCGCCTTTAGTGTGGTCATACGTATCATGCCACAGCGCCAGGTTGATATACTGGTCGCAGAAATGGATACGTATGATGTCACGGTCTTTGGCTTTACCCAATGCCTTCATCCACCATGCCCAGGGCTGGAAGTTAAACGTGAGATAGATCAGAAACAGGAATGGAAGGCCGAACATAAACTGAAAGGTATCTTCCGTATCACGACCTAAGCTTAAACTGAAACCCAGCGTCTTTGCCCGCTTCCCAAAATGTGACTCAAACCGAATTGCACTTAGGCGTTTAAAACTATCATAGAACCAGACTTTAGAGAGTTCCACTATATCAACCTCATTTGGTATTTGACTTGCACAGACTGGAAACCCATGCGTTCATAAAGCCTGCGCACCGGATTGGCTGAGCTCACATTTAACGTTAGTGCAACGATCTTCTGTTTCTCAGCATGACGTTTAATTCGAACAAGGGTTGCACTGCCGATACCACGTCCACGATAGGGTTCATCTATAAAGACCTCATCGATGTGGCAGATCATCCCTTTGTCAGTACGTTCGACACTCAACAGAGCAAACCCAATCATCGTTTCATTTACATCACGAATGATTAACTTGATCGCTGCATTCTTCACATAGTTTGCCATATGCGAGTGGATCGTCTTTGGCTGTGGAGAATTCCAGTCTACGCCCAGTTCTTTCCAATAGGTGGCCTGAGCGTAGTACTGTTTTACTGCAAGGGCGGTCATGGCGCTATGATCAGCTTCGTTTAGATTACTGAGCCAGCGCCAGTCAATTCCCTTCATAAGCTCGGTACTGAGAGTTCCTCTTCTTCGCGTTCCACTTCGCGACGAAGATCTTGGATCTCTTCAAATTTAGCTACCGACAAAGGTACACCGCTAATAGACTGCAGAATACGTTTCACGTGAGGTGATTTCGCTTTACGCGCCAGACTGAAACACTTGTTCTTCAACAAGGTGTTGATACGATCTGGGTTATGCAAGCGAATGTGCTGGAGTTCACGAGCCAATGTATCAAGCACAGTGATCAGTTCAGGTGTTAATTGCTTCTTATCCATTTAACCGGTATCCTTCCTATCAGTGAGGTTAATTAAAGGTTGTTGTAACCAACGCCGTATTTAGTCGCCAGACCAATTGTCGCTTCTGCTACATCGGCGTCAGTTCCGAAGTCGCCTACCCAGACATTGAGGTCTACACCGCCGACATACTCAATGCGGTACACACTACGCACGCCGGTCTCGGTATTACAGCGCGCTTCAATGGATTCGACACGGCCCTTGATCGGGATCAGACTATCGAACAGACCAAAGTCACGCTCGACACCACCATCACCATCGATCACCCGCACCTGGATGTTCTTCGGAATGAAGTTCTTGGCTTCGCGAAGATATGACAATGAAGAGTCGCTTTCAACCCGTGCCTGAATGTCATTTGCACGCAGGGCGTTATCAATTACTGAGGCAACCGCAGTCTTACCCGCTTTAGTAGGACCGACAACACGGATGATGATTTCATTTACTTCGTTAAACTCGCTCATGAGGTTTTTCCTGATCTAAACTATATCGTTCAATAAGGGTGTCGGCGTATGCGGTCAAATCGCCCGGATACATGAAAAGACCAACAATGGGATACGTCCAGCCATTGCTCGTCTGTTCAACACGACGGAGTTCATACCACTTAGTGGCAATAAAAGGAGGGTGTATAACGTCTTTCGGCTTACGGTGATTAATACTCACACGTTTACGAGGATCGTTAATAGTCAGATCGATGTCTTGGTAATGCTCAGCAACCCGCACCACAATCAACCTGACAACCCTGCCGATCAATGGCACTTCATAATCTTTGCGAACGTGGGTGACCATCACGCATACCCGACATCAAAAGTAATGAACTTCCAACCGTTGTCCCATTTAAGACGCGGGTAGACTTTGTACTTAGTCTTGCGCTCAGTACTGGCATTGAATGCCTTGATCAGTTTGTTGGCATGAATACCAAAAGGAATCAGACGACCAACCAAACGACCTTCGGTGTCTAAGCGAACCTGATCGACCATACAACCCAGGTTATTTTCATTCACCCGCAGATATTTATTGATTTCATCCGTTGCATCCCACGGGCGGAGATAAGCGCGCATGAAATCATCTTTCGGCGGAATAGTAGCACTACCAAACTCACCTTTAAAGATGGTGTTGTTAGCGGCCATGATATCGTAGACGTTGATCGAATACTCACTCAGTTGTTCAGGTGTCATAATGACCACGTCACGAAACACCGGTGGGTTAATAACAGAACCAGACTGATTCAACGAAGTATTAAACATAATGCACTCCAGGGTAATTTACAGATAATACTGACTAAATGTTAATGAATACAAATAATCAATCTTTCAGGATGTTGACTGCCAGGCGCCAGTTCTCATTAGGGAATGACCGAAGCTCCCATGTCTCTGATTTGAACGGCGCAAACACTTTAGCCAACGTCTTAGTGTGATTGACTTCGACTACTGAAAGCGGGATAAGTGCCACCACACTCGAGTTGTCATGCTTGTTAATTAATTTAATGACCTCACGGGTAATCGGAATGAAATCAACAACCGGGCACTCCACCCGTACCATCACTGCTTTGCCATGACCATAGAAAAGCCAATGGGTGTTATCCGGCGCCATGTCTTCCAGTAGATTGTTGGTTCCGTCAGACAGCGTTATTTGAAACCAATGCCCTGTTTCATTAATCAGGATATCGCGTCGATTAGCTTCCGTGCCATCGGTTACAGTTAATCCCGCAACTTTATGTAATTCAATTAGGGTGGTCATGTTAATTTGTTCCTTTAAGTAACCCGCGTTTGTACTCAGTCGCGTTATGCAGATGCAGTGGGTTAACCACATAGTTCAACACAGGCATCTCTAAGATAGGCGCCGTCCGTTTGACACATTGTTTAACGAGCGACAGTTTAGCGCAATCACTAATACAATGCTTGGCGATAAAGAAACGGTCAAGATCGGTCAGTAGTTCATAACTTGCCGTCACACCTTTGACAACATCAATACCTAACTTAGCGTACTCTTTAAATTTACCTGATCCACCAGGTACACTTGCCGACATTAAAAGATTACCGTTGTCATAGTCAGTAACCCAGTATATGTAATCCAGACAGATATTCTTTTGTGTCCATTCATCAAGCGAGTTCCACATATCGATCTTTTTCATATCCCAGGCAGGCGTTAATAACTTACTTATCGATCCTCGTCGTCTTGGGTCCATTAAACGCAACATCGGCAGAAGGGTATCTTTTAGCATAAAGAGTGATTCTTCACCCGTGCCTTGGTTAGGGTCTCCTTCAAGTACGTCCTCATGATGCCAACCTACCATCGGTCGATACCAGGGTACTTCAGAACTGATCATGACTTGGATCAGTGACAGCATAGTGTTTGACTGCTGGACGATTTGTGGTCGTTTGGTTTCAAGCGGTATTTGCGAGATATGAACCGGGGTGTTAAGGTTCACCCATTCATCTTTAATCTGGTCAGGGTATTTCTTGTAGAAGTGCTCAAGGATTCGACGCCGACAGGTGATCTCAGCAATAATCGACTGCTCGCCTTGACTCACTGCCCCGTACATCACCTCAACTTCATATCCCTTCTTTAGTTCTTCCTCTAACACATAAGTAGAATCCAAACCGCCAGTAAAAGCAATCAACGAACGAGCCATAAAAGGGTCCTTATAAAAATGACGGCATAGCAGGAGAAGCCTTCGCTTCTCCTAAACTATATTATCAGTGGTTTATGTACGAAATTACATATTTCTTACGTAAGCTGTACTAAACCCTATATTTGCAGGTTTTTCATCGAGCTTAGCGACCAGGTCATCCAGTCGTTTATTTTGCTCGTAGCGTGCTGCGTACTTTACGGCCGTGGGTTTATAAACCCGGCTATGGTTAGCCACTTTACGATCCATGCTGGCTCTGAACTGGGCAACAGTCAGTGGTCGACCTTTATTGTAGAATAATCGTGCGTTCCCGCGGGAGACACTCACTACAGATGTGATCGACCGGTTACCCCTGGCTTTGAGTACTTTGATTGCAGTACCCGGTCCAACGAAGTGTGCCATATAGACTTCGGATGTGGTGATATCACGTTTTAGTGCCTGCTGTAAAAGGCTCCTATTCTGCTTTATGTATTCGGCCGTCATAGCGGCATTAGCATAGGCATTAAAACGAGACACGTTCTTGCTTAACCCGTACTGCTTGCGATGGTCGCGCATTAATGATCGGAAAGTAGATTCAGTCATACCCCCAAGTCCAGCTGCTGTGGAGTGTCCGCCGATGTTCTTAACGCCGGCTTTCATACCTGACTCAATAGAGAAGAATGAAACAAGTTCGCCGAGTGGTACGCCCGACGCAACTGCAGCTTTCGCCATCATCGCTTTGTTCTTGTCCCAACCGACTTGGTTAAACTCTACGGCTGGTTTCGCAGAGGTGCTCGCATGAGCGTGTTGCGTGTATGTAACAAAGAGGCACATCATTAGCGCCAGAGAAGTAAAGAGAGTGGTGATTTTCTTCATTTTTGGTTTTTACCGAAGTCGTGGTTCTTTAAGTGGAGGCTTATACCCCCACGGCCTTGGTCACTTCGCTTAAGTCAGAAGTGAATAACTGTCAATGGTTCCTTATAAGTAGTGGGTTCGTAGATGGTAACGTCCATAACGAAGTTACGTTTGTTGTGCTCGATAAGGACACATTTCACCACATGACCTGCTCTGCCTGGGGCGAGTGTCGGTACGGCACGTTTCAAGGCCGCAGCAATGTTATCCACCGAGTCTATAAACCAGTTCACCGCTTCTTCGGTTAATGGTTTGCTCGCTGCTTTCTGGATCGCATTAACTGCTTCGTCCATGGCATCGACTTCGAAGGTACGCGTTGCCAGGATTTTGTTCAAGACGAACTCAAAGACGTCTCGTTTGATTTGGAACTCAGGATTTTCCATCACAAGCTGAGAGAACTCTGCCCATGCTTTATTTGCTTCATCCGATTGAACGATACAAATGATGTTGTGGTAATTAGATTCTATCATGGAGTTCACTCGTCATCGCAGATTGCGAATCCGACATAAGCTGTTTGAGTGTGAGCTGTTATCAAATAAATATCTCGAATATGTTGATCTAAACTAATTTCAGGCATAAACGAGAGGAATTCCTCTGCAAGGGAGTTCTTGAATTCGACGCATCACTTGGTAATCATTACCCTCTATCCACTCGATAACAACACGCATCAAATGATCGGTGCTGATATCAAGCTCACGCGCAATAACGCGCATAGAGGGCACTGGGATGACTGCGTGATATTGCAGCTTCATCACGACACCTTATATAAGATAATACCGTTTCGCACCTGGCAGCTTAAATGAAAATGCGATATCTTCAACACCCTGATGATGACTGGTAGTGATCACCAGCTGAGTGTCTGCAGTGAGTTCGCCTATCATGCGCTTGTACAGTTGCAATCCGACTACGTGGTTGATCATGATCACCTCGTTATCTTCAGCCCACTTAATCAATTGGGAGCGAGTCTCTTTACTCACTTCTTCCTTGGAAAGTTTCTGATAGATTTCGATGGCAATCCCTACCAGCTTTTGACGTGCTGTCTGCTGGAAGAACGGATTCTCAGTCTGTTGTAACCGCCACTTGTCAAAACCATCCGTGCACTCTTTAGCACGCGCTTTGAAAAGTTTTTGGAATTCCTGCTGATGTTGTAAAGACATAGCTATTCTCCGTCCAATATCCGTGCTATTCTCTTCTGCTTTTACGATGTCGGTGGAGAAGTCCATCCCGACGCTTACGCGCTTGCCCAGCTCCTGTACATTACTCATAGTTTTAGTTCCTACTCTTCAAGGGTTAAGGTGAGGTGATGCTGACCTGCGTCTACAACCCGCGGGATCATCACCCCATTACATAGCCGATACAGTGTAGTGTTAATCTCACGACTGGCTGTCTTGATCACATCCATTAATACCCGATCAGACGGCGTGTCGTAAGGCAGGTCAGCGAGGCTATCATCTAGCTTATTGATCTCACCAAAGAGATTATCCATCGCGCAATCAATGTCACCATTAATACAGTGCACCGCTGCATTCAAGATCTCTACAGGTGTGAACGCATAGTCGGTATTCTGCAAAGCATTATGTGCTTTGTGTGTCAGATGACCAACAGATAAAGTAACCAGCATGATGACCTCGCTAACTACACCACATTTGTAATGTAGGAATAAAATGATTTACAACTTACCGTGGTTTAGCTGAACACAGTCGACGAATCCACGCCCTGATTGGGTGGTCACGTTCAAACTGTTCTTGCCTCTTCTGCTCAATAAGCCTTTCTTGTTTCAGTGCCGATTCCGTTTCGTACTGACGATGCTGTTCTTCGAAGAGCTGATCTCTAGCCTGCTGCGACAACAACGGGTTATTCATGTCGTGACCAAGTTTAATCCGCTCTTTGAGTTCTTCTACCTGCATTGCCAATGTTAAATGACGTTGCGTATAAGGAATGCCAGCCGGCAGAACACGCCATGCATTTTCATGGTAAGTGTACAGCTGTTTTTCATTTAACCAAACATCACCATCTTCCGGGTCAAGACCATCCCATTGATAGCACGCATCGCGATAATGCAACGGTCCCATGACGACCATAGGTGCCCGTTTTCCCTCTGGGAACATAGAACGTTCCGGTAACTCAATTTCAACCAAAAAACCATACTGGTTATATAAAGAGTGTTTTCCGTCAGATTCTACAACGATCCAGCCACAACCATTTGGTTCACAAGGAAGGGCGTCAACATCACGGCGATAGACCCCCTGCATCGGAATGGGTTCTAATGCTTCCGGTGGGTAGAAGTTGAAAGGTACGTCATCACTTCCCGGAGCGCATTGGATTACCACAAAACGATTAACAATGGCATTGTAGATATACATGAAGTTATCGACGAGATATGCATCACCCGTTTTGTGAGGTCCACGCAAGCGCAGGACATCAATACCGGATAACATGCTGCCTCGATAATTAAATGCAATCTTACCGATAGGTATCCACATCCGTTCAGCGTCGAATACAAACTCATTGAATTCACTGTCAATCCAGTTATCGCCGGGTGACGGTGGCTTATCGGTGTTTACCGCAAAGCGTGCCGATATATCCAAATCTAAATACGGCATATATGGTTTCTCCTCGGCTAACCATCTATTAACGTACTCCCCAACCATATTAGCAGGAACATATTGTTCTGAGTTGAGCAAATAATCTTCACCCATGTGACGGTAAAACAACTTCAGAGTATTGCCGTCAACCATGCCATATTCTTCTGTTGGCTGGGCGTAGACATACACGGAGTCATCAGGGATAAGCTCAAAACTATACTGCCCATACAGCAACCCGAGTACCTTCGGTCCTTCTATCCGATTAGAGAGCGATAGCCAGGCATTGTCGCGATAGGTCGCCATTGGTTCATTTAAAGAAGCGAGAGTACCCTCAGGGATCGCAATCACATAATCCATCAGAGGTGCCCATCTTATTTTTTGTACCGTTGAGACATGGCTGATGAACGACCAGCCGTAATCACCACCCCGATACAGACGCTCGCCATCATTAAAGATGGCACCTGGGAGGGCATTGAGCGGGAGCTCCGGTCCAAAGTAGAGATTAGCGGGAATGTTTGACATGCGTCTCTCCAAAGGTTGCTTCGCCATTTTCCATCAATGCCAGTTGTTCCGAGTAGACAACCTTGACCGTCCCTCGATCAACTTCGCAGGTAACACTGAGTTGGTCAACGTACGGCGCAATCGCCTTAAGGGGGTAGTTAGCAATCAAGTCTTTGATACACTCGTTATAACGAATCTCTGCCATGACTGCCATCGACTCAACGCTCGAACTCATCGATTGTTCAAAGTAATCTTCAAAACACTGCTCTAACTTACCTGCTACTGCTTGGAAAAAGAAACGCTGCTGATCAGGAGACAACATACCAAAGCCCTCATAAAGGGGAGGTTACCCTCCCCATGGTTATTCTATCTCGACATGCTCATTATAGTGTTCAGGTAAGGCAACCCCGTCGACAGTCAGAGCACAGGTTTCAGCATGAGTCAGTACACCGTGGTTTGCGATGTAATGCGAGATCAGAAAGATCTGCGAATACGTACCTGAGTCAGCTGCACGCTTAATGTAGTTCATTAATGCTGGGCGGTGCGCCACATCAAAGTTAGCACCCGCCTCATCCATATGCAACGGATACTGCTCAAAACCCAGATACGACATAACCACCAATCGGAATACATAGTTGATGATCTGTGCCTCACCTGTTGAACTGTCAGAGATATCCTTCGCACCGCCATCAAACTCACCTGAGATCAATGGGAACTTAAAGGATAAATCCCCGTTCTCCATATTGCAAGGTAGGATACGTAATGTATCCCCCCAGATCTCTTCAATGATTGTATTCATCTCATCGACAAACGTACCAATGAAATCAGAGAGCTCTTCTGCAACAATGCCTTCAGTTGGTGAGGTTGCCTTCACCAGAAGCTGCAAGGCCTTCTCTGAGGCGTTAAGTGAGGTAAGATGGGATTCCGTGCTACTGATGGTTCCTTCAAGCGAGCGTGCGTTATAGAGCCCCGCATTGATCGCTTTATGTTGCTCACCCAATTCACGGTATTCATTATTCGCTGCATCATTAATAGCTTGACGCGCTAAGAGCCCAGTGTTCTCCCGAATACGTGCCATGGTTGTCTGCAGGATCTCTGAGGCAACGACGGCGTCATCAGCTTTACGCAGGTCGGCTTCTAAGCGAGCGATATCACGCTGCACCACACGCATCTCATTGATGGTCTTGGACAACGCTTCTTCGTGCTCGCTATGTCGTCGTTTCCACCATTCAATCGCATCGTCAGTAAACAGTTTGAGTTTGTTTTCAATCTGTACTAAACGCTGCGTATCAGATAGATGGTTCTCACGAGCCTGGATACCATGCTTGATCGCAGGAAGTACAGTCGCAAAACGACGGTTACCTTCATACAAGACATCGTTTGCCAGTAACCACTCAAAGATCTCACGACACTCCGGCATTGAGTCGGTATAGCGCAGGTAACGCACTGCTGCTTGATACCATGTCTCATTGCTTGCCAGGTATTCATTACATTTCGCTAAACGATCACGGCGGGTTGCGAGCTCTACAACCAATGTGGTGTGTTTGGTGCGAATATCTTCAACTTGATGCTCAGTAACGCCGGGTATCCATTTATGATGACAGGCTGGGCATTCGGTTTTATCCGCGTTATTGAAATGATTAAGCTTGTGCGTGTACTTCGCATCATCTTGCTCAAGCACTTCAATGGCCGAAGTGAGTTCATACTGCAAACGACGTACTTTGTCATATTGCGTAATTGTCACTGTACGGTCATCTAAGACCACCATGCGTAACAGGTAGTCAATGAGCTGTTCTAATTGCGATAACAGCACACGGACCGATTCATACGGCATTTGATACATCTTCTGCCATAGAGGATCATTACCTAAACGAGCAATAGCATCTTCGTGGATAATCCGACTCTGTTCAATCAGTTCGGCGACCTGCAGCTTCGAGGCTTCCAGCTCCGCTTTATCTTTCTCAACATTTCCGCTGCTAAAGGCTTCATTCTTTGCAAGTTCAGATAACTCGTTAGAATGGGTCTTATGCGCATATTGCAGTTTACTGAGTTCACCACGACTGTATTCGAGTTTAGACAAGATCTCGCCACGTGAGGTGTATTGTTGAGAAAGGGATAACGGTGAACGCTGGTATTGGTCGCCCATCTGTCGTAATGTCACCACATCATCATCAATGTGCTGCTGATAGTTGATACCCGAGATCTCATTACTTACAAACTGGGCGATGCGGTCACGACGAGATTGTATCTGGTCAAGCTGTCGTTGTTGACCTTCGATATCCATCCCGTCTTTACGCTGGCCATAAAGTTCAGTCAGATGACTGTTACCTGTTTTAATACCGCCTTTGGTATCACGTAGTACAGTTTTTAACAACTGATGTAATTCCGTGACAAACGACATGTCTGTCGGATGGAGCATGGTAAACCACTCGCGACGTTTCTGCGGTGTCATGCTAGTAAAGGCAACGCCATTGACCATCCCAAGCAATAACTCATGGATCTCTTTGGTATAGCCGAAATGTTCTTTGACCAAAATGCTCTGTGCGTTCATGGTCATGGATTCATTAAGCTCGACATCAATACCATCGCGCTTAACTTTGAAACTGTGACGAGACGGTGAACCCGGTGTGGAATAGAGTTCGTACTCAACGCCTTTATGCTCAATGACGATGTGCTTATAACCGCCTTTGTCATATTCGTCGTTAGCAGGAGGCAGTGGTGAAAGCTCTCTTACTAAAGAGGACTTGCCACTACCGTTCTTACCCAGAATTACCTGCACAGTTTCAGTGAACCGAATGCTGATGCGGTTGATTCCTTTATTCTTCAACCGCTGGTAATTGTATAGTTCGATAAATTTTATCAGCATGATGGCTCGGCCGCTTATGAGTTGATAGTGATGTTGGTTCCGTCAAAGATTAATTGGTTACCAACTGAAGCCACTTCACCGTTAACGATAAAATGCTGGACGTTTGTACCGGAGTCGCCATGAACAATCACGGTGCCTTCAAGAATTGCTTGGGAGAGCCACTCAGGAATCTGTTGTGGTTCGCCTTTAATAAAGAATACGTCTTTCATGATCGTTTCCTGTTTAGATTCGGTCTACGTTATACCATGATCGAACTACGTAAAAAATAACATTAGGGTTTGCTATGGCCAGTAACATTTCCGTCTTGAAGTTTTATTCAATGGGTATCGTTGCCGCCCCTAAGGACACGAACAGCAAAGAGATCCAGGTTATCCCACGTGAAACCCAGCCAATGATGTCAGGTACGGCGGATGTGAATCCCCAAGTCATGACGTATAAAGGAAAGGATTCAAATGGAAACGCGATTGAAGACAAGGTTGTAACCAACTCTTCAATGTCAGCGATCTGGTTCCCGTTTCGTTCTAACCGCGTTACCGCACCTGATGTAGTTAAAGGTGAACGTGTTGTTATCTGGCAAGTGGGTGATGAAGACAAATACTACTGGACAGAGTCAGGACTTGATGACAACCTGCGCCGGTTAGAAACCATCGTCATTGCAATCAGTGGGTCACCCGCAACGACTGAAGATAAGAACATAGGTGAAGGTGATTGGTACTTCATCGAATGGTCATCTCATAAGAAGCACTTTATGATGTCCAACTCAAAAGCCAACGGAGAACAAGTTCAGTATGTCATTAAAGCTGACTACGGTGAAGCGATCTTCTCCCTTGCCGATGACTTGGATAACAACCTGGTATTGGATTCACTGAATGCCTTATGGCAGATCACTAACACCGACAAGTGTTTGATCACCATGAGTAAGAAGAACATCGAGATCATCGCACAGGAAAATTTCAGCCTGACTGCACAGAAGATGATCAAGATGCTTTGTCAGACCATGCAAATCCAGGCCAATGACACCTTCCAGTTAAAAACCAATACCACCTCAATCGACTCACCGGGTGGTGTTACCATCAACGGGGATATCCACCATATCGGATTGATCGATACCTCAGGCGGATTAACCACCCCTGCTGATGTTATGGCTGGCGGGATATCGTTGAAGGGACATAGGCACGGTGGCGTGCAAAGTGGTGGTTCACAAACATCGGGTCCAATATAAAGACGGCATAGAGGAGAGGGCAAACGCCCTCTCCTTATGCTGATCTTAGTTACGCCAAGCGAAGTTACCTGCGCCTGATGGCACCCCAGTGGAGATTGGGATGGCCGAACCAATGCGATTCGCTGATAACTCAAAAGTCTCTACACGCACTTTCTTGTTAACGCTGATCGATTGGATTTGAGTGCTGTTGGTAACAATACTGCCGATATACATTAGAGTCATTGACGGGGCCTGTGCCTGGGTCGTGATGAGATACGACACTTGCTCGTCAACCAGCTGCACGTACAGATAGAACGTCGTGTTTGCTGGATTGGCTTGGATGCTACGCAGATCGATGTTACCGGCCGGAAGGGTGTATTCGTTACCCGCTAAGAACACTTGGGTCGGTGCCGTAAAGTAAACGAGGTAACCCTGCTCAACCTGTTGCGCAGCCAGGATAAACTTCCCACGAGAAGTCCAGTTAATGAACTCTTGATAGGTCGTTGCCATGGAATCCATGACCATGACTGCAGTGGCGTTATTACGGTTGGTCGCATAATCCATTACACAAATACCAGATCCCGGTACAACTAATGGCGTTGGGTTATCAGCCGTTGGGTAATACCCGTGGTTAAACCGTTTCACCGTACTGTCTTCGATGGTCCCAGTACCTGCACGAATTGCCGCATACCACACATAGCTGTAAATACCGCCATACGTTTGATGGTTAGGTGGGCAACCAATTCCTAAGAGGTAATCACCTGCCGCAGTCTTGTAGATATTTAAACCACCTTGACCGGCGAGCTCCATGGTAACGCCCGATGGTTGCTGTTCTTCAATGCGTCTGTCGATTACACGTTTGATGGTGTAACCTGTTACACTGCCTGAACGAGATCCAGTGTAGTTAAGTTCAACTAACGCAAATGCAGCACGGTAAGCAAGACCATCATCACGCAGGACTTCACCGTTACACACCATGATCAATGGCACCGCCGTATCTTGCGGAACATAGATCAGCCCCATGTTCAGTGTTGGGGCTTTACCGAGCACTTGGGTAATGGCCGCTTTCGCCAACGCGTTCATCTCTGCTTTATCAAAACTGAACGAACCCGTCATGTTCAGATTAGCATCAATGTCAGTGCAACCAACCCAACTGGTTGACTTATCGTTATCTTCCCAGATTACAGAAGGTGACGAAATGATGTTACCTCCACTGTCCACTTGGGTAATTACGTGTGCAAAGCGATAACGATCGATCGCTGTCCGTGCAGCCGGGATTTCAGAACGATTGCCATTAGGCGCGAAGCCATTGATTGTACGACCATCCAGTAGTTTATACGGGAAGTTTGCATTACCTGTTATGACAACACGTTTTGTGGTGCCGTAGGTGTAATAACCGACTTCCTTATACTTCGTACCGGTTAACAACAATCCAAATCCTCGGAGCAGCTGAGGTTTCATGAAGTTGTTGGTCAACGCACTGCCTGTTACCAATGGATCGTTAACCTGGGTAATCAACCGAGTGACCCGACTCCGCTCACGCATTGCATCGAAGCGGGAGACAAAGTTAAGGATCTGACCTTTACCGTACAACGGGTTCTCGTCTGGCTGATTACCTGACATACGGGTTAGCAAATAACCACGGTTAGTAACAAGCGTGTTATGATGTCGGTTACCGCCCATCATATCCATGCCAGTTGCTGTCGTTGAACCTGTCTGCAAAGGTGAACTGATCGGCGCACTGTATTGGTTGCCAGAAATGGTGATTGGCCCAGGGCTATCTTCCACCACGGATGTTTTGGCAGTCGTATCGATCAAAATAGAGAAGGCAATTGGTGCTAGACCGGTCCCGCCTGCTTTGGCTTGTGAATAGGTAGTGTGGTGATAATTCACACGTACCTGATTCGGGTTGGCTGGATTCACCGCTGATTGCAAACGACGTTGGGCATTCTGTATGTTGATCGCGAACAACTGTTTATTGGTAACATAAACGTACGGGTTGTTGTTAGCGTCGGAGCTTGACCACTGCGCTGCAATCAAGACGTCAGCATTCGTAATACTGCGGCCATACACATCTTTACATGACCAATTCGTAACCGGTTCTAAAGTGACAGTACCACCGGCCTGAATTGCCGAGATAGCCACACGCCAAACTACCAGCCTAGCTGAATCAGTACGTTCCGCATTACCGTTCGCATCTGGGGTAACCGTCACGAAATCTTCAAGTCCGCCAAAGATATAAACGTAGGTACCGACAATTGCTGCGGTCATAAAGCGGATATGGTAGTTCCCGTTAGCCATACCGGCAGCTTTATAGTAAGCGGTGTAATGTTTACTGACATCAAAGGTACCGTTAGTCAGTGAGATAAAACGATCGACACTGCTTGATCCTTTAATCGCACCCAGCAACACTTCAGAGTCATTGTTGTAGATGTCAGAACAGTATGTTCCAGCCGGAAGGTTAGGTGGCACGTATTTAAAGTTTGTACGAATTGGACTGGTGCTGTCAATGCGATCTTCAGCAGATGGCAGATAGAAGTAATACAAACCTTCTGAGGTACCCGTTGCGCCGTAACGCAGACCCACCATGGTGCCGTCATCTTCAATGATCATCGGACCACAAGAGTTACCTGACAACTGACCAGAACCTTCAAACGAACCTGAGATATCCGGTGGTAAAAAGGACAATGAACCGAACGCTGAAATCGGGTTAATCCCCTGGTGATGCAAAGATGAACCGAAGTCACCAAATACCTTCGACGCTAAAGCATTATATCCCGGCGGGGTGATAAACAGATTGTCATACTCGCCTTCACCTGCTTGAGCAACTGTCGCGGTCTTAAAGTTATCCACCAGACCAAAACCAATTTGAGTCGCGTTGACTTTATGGATATTGGTGCGGTTACTCGCATGGGCGTTCAGGTTAGACTGGGCTTCGGTGACCAACATCTCAACCGTGTTGGTAAAGTTGGTCATCACCCCCGCAGCTAAGTCGTATTGCGAATAACGTGCGTTTTGTAATTTCCAGGTGAGTGCTTCAATCGAGGCATAAAACGAACCCCAACTACCCGGATCAACCGTCAGGTTGTCGCTCATGACAACTCCTTTCAAAATAAAAGGAGGGGTTTCCCCCTCCCGACATTACGTCTGACTCCAGTTACCCGTTTGTTGCGGCAGTCCCGTCGACACAGGAATAGATGAACCTGCTTTGATTGCAGAGATCTGATACTTATTGATCCCTGAACGCTTCGTGATGTTGATCGAGTTGATCTGTGAAGTGTTCGTTGCAACCGTCCCGATAAACATACGGGTCGTTTCAGCAGTTAATTCCGTAGCCGAAATGGTGTACTTCGCTGTTGTCGCATCCACAACCTCAATGTAAACATAATAGGTTGTGCTTGCTGGGTTAGCTTTTATCGTACGCAGGTCAATGCTGGTAATTGGAATGGTGTATTCACGACCACCCAGGATGATTGGGATAGGTTCTGCAAAATACAGAATCCAACCTTGCTCTACAGTTTGTGATAACAACACTGAGGTCCCGTTGCCCGGAATGGTCCATTGGCGAATCGTATCAAAGTTCTCACCTTGTGCGGCTAACACAATGGCACACGGGCCTACTGCTGATTGCGCACTTGGCGTAACCGGGACAGTATAGTTGGTGTCCGAATAAGTAACAAACAAACCTTTACCCGGAAGTGCAAAAGGGGTGTTTGATAACAGATCGACATACGGTGAGACAAAGTACTGGTTTGACGGATTGCCTGAGATGCGTCCATTCGTCATCTTCAGATACACTAACGGCAGGTTGTTAGCAGGACCCACGGTGTATGGGCAATAGAAACCACCCATGGCAACGATGTATTCACCACCGACTTTATACGTCAGCATACCAAACGTCGTCAGGATACGAGAAATATCCGTTGTACCGACAGACTGAGGCTTGCTGATAATATCATCGAGGTTAGCTGTCCAGCCATTTAACACACCGTCACGTGCACCGCCGTAAGACACGGTAGCGATGGCTGTGATGGTATCGGTAATGCCGTTGGCCTGCGCCGGTGTGAAGCCTACCACCTTAAGCATCAGTGACATTCCGCCATCCGTTGGGACAAACAGTATGCAGCGATACTTAGCCGCAGTGATACCCAGCTGGTTAAGTACCCGTTGGCCTTGAGCACGCAGATAGTTCACATCGGTACTGATCGCACCTGACGTGGTCAACGTAGGATCAATATTTGCAGGACCAGTTGGTGCATCATCAGAGATTGCGCGACAATGCGTAACAACCGACGCTCCATTGATCTCAGTGATGATCTCACGACTAGGGCGATCCACTGTGGCTCTAACTCGATCGTTAGAAGGCTGGAAACCCTGAACATTACCGAGGCCAATCAGCTTATACTGGAAATCACCATTACCCACGAGAGGCTGAGAAGCAAAATAAGTATTTGTTCCATCAAACGCCCAGAAGCCCAATCGGTTGTTCGGGAAGAGAATCGGACATCGCAGGTTACCTTTCGCTTCGGATCCGTAGGAAGTACCGTCACCAATAGTGCGGAACAGGACGTTGGTGTAAGCCGCTGGATTACGCCAGTACGTATCGGCATCAACAAAGTTTGGGATCTGCTGAATATCGATGCGCATTCCGACGTTTGACGCCTGCTGACGACTGGTACAAATTGAGAAGCCTTTCTTTGTAATCAGTCGACTACCGTGGTAATCGCCGCTCAGTGCAGCAGTCCCGTCATTAACACCACGCAGTTTAAAGTAGTTGAGGTTAGAACCATTGGTTACCACCGTCATCTTCAACGTACTGCTTGTGTCATCGACCACGGTAAACGGGTTCATGGTATCGGCAGGTCTGGCGGTCTTGGCATTAACATCAATAATAAAGCGAATGGGGAACACTGAAATATTAGAGTTGTTACGCCCGTCGACGTTAATGGTGAAATCCACTAACATTGTCAAGGTGCCGTCACTGTTCGCCACCATCTTACCGTAACCGCCTGGCCATGAGCGGTACTGTGCTTTGGCGTATTGATTGCCGTTATACTGCACCAGGACGTGCTGGTTAGAGCGTCCGATTACCTGATCACAGATCTGCATACTGCGGGCAGCAGTACGGACTTGACCGAGGAACGTAGTTGCCCAGCCTGTGATCTGTGTAAACGTAACCGCAGCGCCAGCGATAATATCCGCAACGTTGATATACCCCAGGTAGATCTGTGGGATCGCGTTGTAAGAGATCGCCCCGCCGGCTTCCATGGTTGTGGCAATGTTCGGGTTCTGATGAATCACGTAGATCCGCGAACCGACCATACACAACTGCGTCCACGACGGGCTGAACTCTTGTGTTGAACCATCGTCCATGGTGAAGAACGCGTTACTGATCTGGGCGCAGTTATGTTTGGTACTATCCAGTGTGCCGTTGGTCAGGGCAATCCAGTATTTGTAATCACTGGTTGCCGGCAGAGCAGCCTTGTTGTACATGATACCGGCGATCACATCACCCTGGCAGTCAAACAAACGTGCCGGGATATATGCCTGGTCTAAACCAGATGGCGTATATTTGTTGTTGGTGTTGGTGACCGTAAAGGTATTGATGTTACGGTGAATGTTAGTGACATAATCGTAATACAACGCGATCGATTCGCCGTTCGTACCAGGACGAAGACGAATATACGTACCGTCATTCTCAACCACCTGAGCGTAATGGTCATGCGCATCTACCATCGACGCCCCTTCAAACGAACCGATGATACCCGGTTGTAAGAAGTTCAGGTTACCAAACCGTGTAACAGGCAGGTTGCCCTGATGTACTAAGTTTGAAGAATACCCTTGCAGTGCGTTGGCAAGAATGTCCTGCGCACCTTTTACCGTCAGACGTAGATCAGGTCGCAAACCTTCAACAGCTTGAATGCTATCAGCGGTCGCCAGGTTCTGTAGTTTTGCGATACCAAAGGTTTTAGCGGTATCGGCATGTGGATTGCCGTCTTCAGTGGAATGCGTCAGGATTTCACCGTTGATGCTTGCCTGTAGATCTTTGATCTGGTTGAGTACAACGGCAACCTTGTTGGTGAACCCTTCGTAGTTCAGGTTCTCGCCACGCAAGATAAGACCATCAGCCACCCAGGTGCTGAACGCGATGCGGTCTTCCCAGCCATAGGTATCCATGAACATGTCATGGGTGTGATACGACGGCGGGTATGTCGCAGGACGGTTATTGATATTATCCCACAGGACATCACGCTCATCATTGATGATTGCCCACAACAAATTCTCAAGCGTAATTGAATTGAAAGTAAACAATCCACCTACAACTTGATACTCGACAAAGATATCCCCAACGACCGTTTCATTGAGAATCTTGATAAAACAAGTACATGAACGCCCAGTCTTCTTAGAGGCTTCTGGGAAGTGATGTACAGGTTGGAAATCCACCCAAGGTTCAAGGTAGCTCCCATTTGGTAAACGTACCTTTACTGAGTCAGAAAAGAACGGACCTTCCAATGCGGCAATGATCTTGTTCTTAGGACCGGGGGTTAAGGTATGTCGTTCACCCCCAATCAAGTTCTGCGGATCTTTACCCGTAACATCAAATTTATATTTCGTAAGAATCGGGGTATTCATTGGATATCTCCTGGGATATCGGAAAGTGGGTGAGGGCATCACCCACTCACCCTTACCAGTTCAAATTCGCAGACTGAGATGGCAGACCCGCAGTTGCAGCAATCGCAGAACCAATCTTCGTTTCAGATACACGTGTGGTACCCAGACCAGAGATCTTGTTGATCGTGGCTGAAGTAATTGCGCTCGCACCACAAACGATACGACCCACGTTTACATACGTCGTTGTTTCGGGTGACGCCGCTTCTGCTACTTCATACGCAGCCTTACCATTACGAACGCGCACATAAAGGAAGAGAGTTTTATTCGCCGGTGCAGATACGAAGTCAGTCAGTTTAATACTGCTCGCCGGTAATACCCATTCGCGTGACGCCATGATAGCTGGCACAACCGCGGTGATGTTCAGTACAAATCCATTAATCGTAAATGGAATCGCTGTTGTGCTTAGATCACCAAACTGCAACATTGGTACCCAGCCCACGTGCACGATCGAATTGTCGTTCTTAAGCAGGGTATCGTAAGCTGCACCTGTTGCTGTCAAGGGGGACAGGAACTTATTCGACGCCGTGCCTGCAATCGCCTCGGCTAATGACGCCATGTCAAAGTCATCGACATTATTAAGTCCAACCAACATGCTCTTAGTGTCAACATGTGGATTGGTGTAATTACGACGGTGAGCAATGAAGGTGTTATAGATCGCGAGCAGGCGCACGGCGGTTGCTGCAAAAGAACTGTCCAACGAATCGATGTAGGACTGAATCGACGGTAAATGACTGATGTTCTGCAAGCAAACGTGGAAGCGTGCCATTGACTCAGTCATCGGCGCCCAGTTGTAAGTATCCTTTATATCCAGCGTGTGCGGAGATGGCGGGAACTTGTCTGGCTTATCAAAGATATCATCCCAGTAGTACTTACGGTTATCGTTTGCAATTGCATCTAAGATATCCGTAAGGTCACGGTTAGAGATCCCTGATGGCAAGCCAACAGCCTGGTACGACGCATTCACCCGTCCTTTGAGATTATCATTAAGGATCATGATAAACGCTGCTGTAGACTTACCTGTCATTTCATCGAGGTTGAGTTCAGGGCGGTTATAAGGATAAACAGGTTTGTAGTCCGTCCATTTGGTCAGAGTATTACCGTTGTCATCCACTAACACCAAAGACTCAGAATAGAACGCACCATGCTTTAATACAATCGCACGGTTAGTCAGCTCATCTGGGATCTCGATGACATCATCGGTAATGTGGTTATCCTGACTGACACCTGTGATGTCGAATTCAAGTCGCACCACATCGGGAAACAGAGTCCCGGCCATATTAACCTCCTAACAGTCGTGCAAACGCCGTGTTGGTCGCAGGTGGCGTAATTACCGTGGTTGACCCGGTCGATGCTTTAATTAACATCTGTGCACGGTAGCTTTTCCACTGGGTAAAGTTACTGACCTCATCTGAAGTAAGTAGACCTGCATCATTTAGGATAGCGAGCTGTTGCACAATACTTGCTGACGATAACACATCAGAGACAACGGCTGACTTCAACGCCGTAACTGACGCACCGGAGTACATGTAGTTAAAAGCGCGCTTCACCATATCCAGTGACATCACAAGATCTGATCCCTGTGCGGGTAGATCGTCTACCGTGGCTGGCGCCCAGTTAGGCACGTTACCAATACCAAACTGCAGCTTGGTCATCTGGTGTGCGTTGCCTTCGGTATCAATATGTGTGTTAAGCGCCCCCACGTAACCATTGATTGCTGCGATAATAACACTCTTCAAACCATCCAGCTGTTCGATATAATCCATGTAGTTCAGCGTCTGATCTGCAGGATGCTGATGGTCAATCGGTGGATAAGTCGCTGGCGTATCGGCAATTTGCGACCAGTCGAGTTCACGTGGGTTATTAACGATGTTTGCAGCAAGTTCTGCGTACTTCGTCGAGTTCAGTACAAAGTCACCACCCAGGGTATCGTACGTGATCTGCACTTCGATCGGGGCGTCGAGTTCATTGAAGGTAATGCCACCGTACAAACCTTTATAGGTCAGGGCAGTAAACGGCGCAAAGAAATAACCTAAGGTAAAGTTCTGGTCTAACACCAACGGTTGATTCGTTGCCACGTTGATAATCTTTACCGTGCTGCGAAAGAAAGGTGCAGCGCGTGGAATGATCGTTACATAGTTCACACCGTTCGCAGGAGTCAACGTATGGTTCTCTACAATGCCTTGTGCCCCGGCAACGTTGTTCAGGGGGTTGTATGGGTAGACAACGTCTCCCACGGAAATCTGTTGAGCCATGTCGGTCTCCAAGTAATTTTATAGCTTAGGTGTAATTAGTAATGAACACATATGATTGATTTTTCAAACTAAGGGCGGAGCGCATGTACAACTACGTTGCCTGTATTTCTCAAACCGTGGGCAAGCGCCCGAAATTAGTTGATGACGATATCTCGTCCATGCAGCTGAAAACGGTATTGCAGACCTATAGTCAAAACCGGGTCATATTATCATCACCCTTCTTAAAGAAGGATGTGTGCCTGGTGCTGCAAGACTACTATAATGAAGTCGCTGCATTTAATGGAACTATTGTGCAGTGGTTAGCTTCCATTGGTAACCGCGCACTGACTACCAGTGAAACATTGCCGAACCTCACTAAGAAGTTCGCTTTGTTCAACAACCTCAATGAGTATTGGTTTACTCAGAGACCAACGAACATCAACTCGTCATTGAAGCGTGAGTTTTCCTACGCAGATTCTGACGACGTGATCTTGATGAAAGAAGGTGTCGATTATCCAAAGTTGTTTAATTGCGCACTCTTTACAGTCAATGGATACCTGCATCGGAGTTCATTAGCCGATGAAGGGATTTATCTGATTGATGCGTGTAAAAACGCCAAGATCAGTAATGATGTGAAAACCGGTGTTTTGACGTTTCACAATGTCAGCACCCTAAACTGTTATGGTATTACTGCTGATCAGTTCTTGCCGTCCGATGAATTCAACCCCTATCGTGAAACGATTATGCTTTCCCCTCCGTTTAATACCAAAGGGAAACAAGTGGGGATTGTTATCGGCGGTGTGTTATATCTGCAGGATAATGTCGTCTCAGTGATTGGTGAAAAACTCGTAAGCTTGTCAACGGTAAATGTTGATTGGATTGGCCGCTATTTCTATGACCGTGAATTCATAGACCTATCTACGATCCCGGCTAACATTAACCCTGATTCGCCTCGGGTAATTGGCAAAGGCGATTACCAGAAGGATGACTTCTATAAAGCCTGGTTACTCTTATCTACCAGTTTCTGGGTGGTCTTCGATAATCCGCTCTTAGAAGTGGAGCAGATCCCATTAGAAACGCACAGATGGCCTGGTATGTTTACAGTGCCCGATAACACTCGCATCCCTATTCAGTTGAACAACGGGGTGATGGCGGAGCCTTTGCTACGTCCTGGCGAGAATCGCTCACGGCTGTATACCTTGCATCATCGCAGGCGATCAGCACTCAATACCACCGTGCAGTATAAGAACGAGGGTATTGTAACGGACTATGCACTGATGCCTAAACCTTGGCGGTACGCCAAAGCTTGGTGGTTGAAAATATCTACCTACTAGGATCGTGTTATGCTTACACTGCTGAAAGAGTTGTTAATAAAAAACTTCATGCCCATTCTGGTTGCTCTAGCGCTCGGCGTGGCAATTTACTTTCTTTGGTCAACGGCAACTACGGTTGCGGTATTGGGTGAAGAGCAAAAGAAATTGTCGCAAGACGTGAAGCAACTCGGTACGCAAATGAATGAACTAAAGGTCCTCGGGGAGCAGACGAGGGACATCCAGCGAGAACAGATGGCGCTTACTAAGCGGATAGGAGATTCGTATGATAAAGACACGCAAACTGCCGATGCTTATACCAGCAGTGCTCTTGGTGCTGTTAGTGACGGTACTTTCCGGTTGCGAATCAAAAAGCCAAGTGCCACTGTCGTCCCCTACCGTCCAGTTGCTGGGTCAAACGGTACTGCAAGTCCAGGAGCCGCCGGCTCCCCTGATGCGACCAGCGGCTCCGACAGTTCAAAAGCGTATCATTGATCGATTTGGTTCAGGTGACGTTCCTGCCATAGCGCCTACAAGTGTTCCAGCAGGTGCAACCTCAGTCACTACTGCGGTGAGCGCACCTTTACCAGAGGTCAATACCAATGTAACAAGTATGCTCGTGCAAGATGACGACTACTTGTATTTTCCACCTGAAGATAGTCGATTTCTTCTTAACCTAGGTGCAGAGGCAGACGACACTGCTCGTCGTCTGAACAGTCTGCAGGATTACACCAATGGATTACTGGCTGCAATTAAGCGGTTAAATGATCTGAAAGTCAATCCAACTTCAGGGGCATCGAAATAGCTAACCGACGGCATAAAACAAGACAGAGGGCCTCCGCAAGGAAGCTCTCTGTCTTTATGCCGATTAAATCAGTTCAGTGGAATTCATCGCGCATCCTCACTAGGCGGTACTGGCGGTACGTTCTGGGCAAACCCTGGTGGTGGCTCAGGATAGTTGATCGGTTGTTGTGCCGGTGGCATTGGCGCGGTGTTCTGCTTTGGCGCTGGGTTGTAATCAAACCCCATACGTTTTGCAATCACCTCTTTCGCAATTCCGCCTAAACCCAATCCATTCTCATTAGAAAGGAGTGAGGTTAGGATTTTGCGTACACCCATGAACTGCCAGGATGTCAACACCGGTCCGATCAATACCATCATCACAACACCGATACCAACGTTCGGCGGCCATGACCCATTGCGCCAAACATGGATGGTCATGTTAGCGAAAAAGGCAGCGGCACACAGGCACGTTGTCAGAACTGCAAGCACACCTGAGAAGATCATTGCCTTTACAACTGGCGGATGCACCGTCTGAATAACTGGCGTGATCACGTCGGAGGGATCAACATCTGGCATAATTGTATCGTCATCTTTCTGTGTAGTCATTTTATCTCCAAGTGCCTGCACGAATGGCATCCGAGATCTGGTCTAATGCATAAATACCAATAGCGACCGAGTCAACAGCATGCTCACTCATTTCGGCAAGACTTTGCGGCGGAACCTTTAATTTTTCAGACTTCATAAGTCCCTGTCGCACTAACTCCTTATCATGCTTCTGTCCACGCGGAGCAATGGCATTTACTGCGCCTTTAGCCTGCATTGGAGAGATTTCATAAAATGGCATATAAGGGTTATACATCCACGTTGCACGCTTGATTGCCTCGACGGCCTGGATGAGGGCTTTAAAGGCCTGTGGGGAGTGCCTGAGGAAGTTATCTTCGTAAACCACGACATGTGGGTTGACTGTTCCAAAGTAGCGCAGGAGCGCTTCTGAGAGCCCCATGATGCGTGCTTCACGTTGACGGTCTTCTTCGTACTGATATCCCGAGCGATAGTTCAATAACGAACCATATAACGTAAAGGATTCCTTCCAGTTCATCTCAAGGGTAAGTGGGTTCAACCCGAGCAGACTTACGCCCATGGTATCCGTACCGGGGTCGATTGATACTAACAACAAATCACTAGGATCACGACCATCTTGAAACACCATCATACAACTCCCTAAAGGGAGCCCGTAAGGACTCCCTCATCAACTACTATGGATCAATTTCAACCGTGTAGCCAATTGCCAGATAACCACCGACATCACCAACACCACTTAACTTAAGAATCAAGTAGTTAGTCGCATCACCTTTAATGTGTCCGTATGCAGCAGGAACATTTGTCTTAACACCGTTGTAGATAACTTCGGCATTATAAAGGCTAGCGCCAGTCTGACGGAACCCCCATTCGATGTTGGTGTACTCTGAGAGCAAATCAGCAATGGACCAATCGTCTTGAGATGGGATTGCCATCTTGTAGCCGACTTTCTCATTACGTAATGCTTCATTATTACCACTGAACACCGAGTAGTTAGTTCCATAGCTCAACAGCGGGCCCTGCATCTTCGTCGTATCTGCAGAAGGATAATTCAACCCGGTCAGTGAGGTACGCTTAATCACGTACGCCAAGTCAGTGGTTGGATCTTCTGCATAGATGTAGATGTTATCCTGGGTGTTTTTGTAAACCCAAGAGGTAGGTTTCACACGAATCTGCAGTTTCCAGATAGACTCGGTGGTATCGACCGTTGTGAGATACAGATCATCAGTTGTCAACTGCAGACCGTAACGTGCAATCAACGCGGGCAGAATGCTGTGACTGGTTGAGTTTGCCTGTAAAGGAATGGTCAGGTGTTGATTAAGCCAATGCTTAGACAGGTCAAGCTTACCGAACTTGATGGTCTTCTTACGATAATAGACATCAGGATCGGCTGGGGCGATATCCGCTTGTGCATCAAACTCCCCGTCACCGGCGATATTCTGGAAATTGATGATCTTAGAGGCGCCAGGAATCAACGTGACATTGTTGTGCCCTGCGGCTAACTCCTTGATCAAGGTTTGTGCGTCTTTACCAAGAATGTTCATGTCGCCCTCTTATTAAACAGTGGTGGCATTCACACCGCTGTCAGCCAGCAACGGTTCAGTCGCGCCGTAGTTAACCAGGCAGGTGATGCCTTTGTCATCATCGTCCGCACCGGATCCACGGTTGGTCATGAAGTCAACGATCTGCGCTGCGATCACTTCGGTGTACTGGATCGTGCCACCCTGGCCATTTGAACCTTGAGCTGGAACATCAACACCAGATACCAGACCATACTCAGAGACTAAAGCATATGCTTCATCTTTGAACAGGATACGCGCAACATCAAGCAACTCTGCGCAGTCAACTTCATTTAATGAGATATCCAGTTCAGCATTGGCTGACAGGAATATCGTGGAAGTCACAACCTGGTTGCTGTTGTTGGTATTGATATCGGGCTGCTGCGGGTTCAGTGCTGATGCATCAGGCACATAGTCCGTGGTGGTGATCAGACCGTTTGGATCGCGCACGTTCTTTTGTGAGCGCACCGTGACGTTACTGAGATCGATCTTCTTCAGATAGTAGGCAATATAACGACTACCATCATCCAATGTAATGATCGAACGTAAACGATATTTGTCACGTTGTGCCGTAGTCAGGTCATTACCGAACTCACGCAGTACAAACGGTAACATCTTGTACAATGCAGCATGATCTGGATAATGATCGATAGAGGTGGAAAGGTAAGTGTTATTCTTACCCAGTGTACCTTTGTGACCGCCGTAACCAATGCAGAAATACTGCAAGTTAGGGCGACCAGTGGCAGGGATTTGATCAGCCAAGATAGTCAGCTTTTCGTTAAGCGTCGTGTGTTCCTGGATGACATGCGGGATACCCAGCATCTGAGCGACCTGCAACATGTTGCCCGCGTGTGATCTGACATTACGTTTCATTCATCGTTCCTTTACAAACAGATCAATTCATGTTAACCATTAGCAGACCACTAAAGTTATTACACAAATCTGTTAATTTAAACAAAGCAACCATGGCGTAGTCTTTGTTAACTGGATAACCGGCAGTATCAGCTGCAGCAGCATTCCCGTTAAAGACCAGCTCGGCATTGCCTAAGTTGAATTCCGTGGAGCCCGCAGTGTCAACCACCCAAGGATCACCTGTGATGTTTGCTACTGCATCCGCGAGTTCTTGTGTAGCCAGTGAACCAACTGCCATCTGCGGCACAAACGATTTCATAAACGTCATGTCGTAGCGGTAGCTGTAATAAGTCACGTTAGGTTTCTCAGTACGCTCCGGCATATCGAGCACACCGATTTCAGGATCTGCGATGAGTTCTTCCAAGTCAATGGCTTCATCGTAGAAGTCAAACTGCACCGACCCTTTAATCATCGGAGAGTTATCTGAGAACGTAACAATGGCTTTGCCTGTTTTTACTTCAACCTTTTCGATATGGTTGATGTCAAGCTTCAGCCCATAACGTTGCGCCATCAAACCGACAACAGTATACGGGTCAAGTTCCGTGCTCCCAACTGGGAAGAACTTGCGTACACCATAGAACAGCTCAGTGGCATCAAGGCGGTCATAAAGAATAGGGCGTTGACCTTTATAGCCCGAATCGGTATTAATGACTTTGAGCGTTGCTTGGGTATCGGTATCCAGTGAAGAACCAACCGGCGCCACATCAATTAATTCAAAATCATCTGCGGTAAGATTCGTGCCAAACGCAGTATTGAACGGTTTAACAATAACTTCGTTAACCGTCTTCTGCAAAATATACTGAAGTTGCATATTGAGCTCCCTCGGTTAAGCGACGTAGTAAAGGACTAACGGACTTTCGAACTCCAGGCATTTGTTTGCAGCCGTATCAATGATAACGATACGATTGTAACCTTCACGCACGGGATAGTCAGTCTGATCAGCTGGTCGGCCATTAAAGCGTACGGCTGATTCCATCAGGTTGCGAGTAGACGCCGCGGCACTAAATGCCCAGTAATCCTCCGTGGCAGCGCTCAGTGCAGATGCCAGGTTAGAACCGCTGGTCTGTGACAGTTCACCAATCGGCAATGTCTTCAGTGCGGTATTCATGTCGACGGTTGGTGTTGCATAACCATAGAGCTGACCATAAGTGCGTGGGTGCTGCTGAACCACATTAATCACATCCAATTCATTGTTACCGGTTAAGGTCGCGATATCGATCGGTTCCAGTGTAACTTTGAACGGAATTGAATCCTGCCAGGCTAAAGAACCGGCAGAGATAACAAAACGGTTTTGTGCATTCGGTGTGCGACTAATCGCATCGGGACGAACATCAGCGGCCACGAGACCTAAACCAAACTTGGCATTCATCCACGGGATCAGATCCTGCATGGTCGTCATGTCGTCGGTCAAGTCAACAGTCAGATCAGGATAGTTCTGCAGGTAATAAGCCAGCGAGATACGGTCATAGTAGAAATCCGTTTCACCTTGCTTCGGTGCACCAGGGCGCGTTGAAGCATGGATTTTGGTATTACGAGGATGCTGGGTATTGTTATTTACAGTCGGGGTTCCTAACCGTAACGTCAGTGAGGTGTAGTCAGTTTGGTTGTCATGGTTGATAAGACCATATACTAACTCCTGGGAACTCAATGAGACGTCTCATT
>Ga0265797_10000583_pt1 | contig 66384 bp, 60 predicted proteins | sample P2T30metagenome_FD_192433 | JGI IMG/M metagenome (GOLD analysis project Ga0265797, IMG submission 192433) | Plant litter microbial communities from East Loma Ridge, Irvine, California - P2 T30 | ecosystem: Environmental > Terrestrial > Plant litter > Unclassified | place: USA: California...
AATCCCCAAAAAAGTCGCCGCAAGATCCGTATGACTAGTAACAACCCCCCTGCCCACCCTCCTCCCTCCCTTAGGAACGCCCGGCCCGCGAACCAAAAAGGGCACATTGACATCCTCCCTATAAGCGCACTGTTTCCCCGGCTGCAACCGATGCTGGCCAATATGGTAGCCGTTATCAGACGTGTAGAAAACGTACGTCTCCTCCCACACTCCCAATTCGCGGAGCGCGTCGTCGAGTCCCTGAACCATCTCGTCGACGCTCTGCAGAGCGCGCAGGCGGGCGCGGTACCAGGCGTCGTTGTAAGCGATGTTGGAGGCGTTTTGGCGCGGGAGGTGGGGGATCCAGGGGCCGGCGGCGGCGTTGGGAGCGGGAGGGTTGAAAGCGGGGTTCCGCGGGACTTGGGCGTCGGGGAAAAGGTGGGCGTGTCGTGCGGCGGGGATTGGGGGGGATTGCACAGCGGAGGCGCCGGAGTAGTTGCCGTGGATGTTTTTGTCTATGATGTGGACGTTGCTGTGCGGGGCGACGGGGGCGACGGTGAGCATGAAGGGCGGGCCTGCGCGGACGGCGTCGTGGAGGAAGCTGTAGGCTTTGGAGGCGAGGACGTCGGTTGAGTATTGGCCTTCGTGGGAGATTGGGGGGTCGTGGTTGCGTTGGAAGGTGGCGTTCATGTATTCGTAGGTGTAGGGGTCGAGGAGGAAGTCTGAGCCCGTGAAGCCGGCGGCGTGAGGGGAGTCGTAGTTTGTGACCTTGTGGGCGTTGAAGAGCTTGCCTACGTAGTAGTTGTTGTAGCCAGCTGCCTGGAGCCATAGGGGGAGGTAGTTGTCGTTGAAGCCTTGGGAGACGAATTTGGGGTAGCCGCCTGGTTTGATGGAGTTAGATGTTGGTGGAGTAGGTAGACAGGGAAAGGTTCGACGGGGCAACATCAGATCTACCTACCATGTGGCGGATTAACATCAGTAACATTATGATTATGAGGCGCTTTTCCCGTCCAAATCGTGACACGGGAAGGACAACACAGAGCGTTGGTGCAGAAATGGGACGTAAACTCAGTCCCTTGGTCCGCGATGAGTTTTCGAGTAAGGGGCATGTAATCCAGAGAGTTCATGTGCAAGTCTTGATCGTCGGTGAGGATCAAGATGATGTTAGGTCTTTTAGTAACGGTCTTGCCAATCGCTGTCTCAAACGGCGATGCATCTCCCAGAGTCAGCTCCCAGGCGATGTATAGAAAGAGGCATGTTGATATGAAGGAGAGGAAGTATACCAGGCGTGGCATGATATGGGATGGTGGATTGGCGGATGCAACGTGAGGTGTAAAGCATACCAAGTATCTGACGGTGCGATGTCGTGATGTGTCGAATGTGGAGATCGATCATCCAATTTAGCCTTTCCAAGACTTGTTTTGGATGCAGCTACTAATCGACACCGATATATCTCTACTCATACAGCCAGAGAACAGGTAGATCAGTATAGTTACATATCTGAAAGCTAGATGTAAGCTGGAGTTCCTCTATTGTACAAAGACAATCAGTCGATTTGAGATGTGTGGCCTCTCTTCAACACCCGCATGCCTCAAATCGTACATGAATACACAAAACCGAGTCTATCTTTGAAGATGCGATGGAATATCATACATGCGCCGTCGTTTCCTGGTTCATGACTGGCCGAAACCAATCCACGCGTTGGGTCTGGAATAAAGTCAACATCAGGTACTCGAGTTTGTCAGTCGACATTTCGACCAAAACAACTCACCTTTTGAACAACATCTCAATCATCGCCCACCCTCTCCCCTCGTCGCTCTCCTGCTTCTTAATCCAAGCCTGCAGTTCCGCCTTCAACTTCTCCTCAGGCTTGCCCAGAACATCAATCCCACGCTCCTCACAAGCAACCACCAGTTCCTCGCTCGCCAGATTTTCAATCCCGCCCGCCTCAATGATCAAGAAATCGTCAAGAGCGAGATATTGTACCCTCTTGCATACGCCCCTGCGGATCAACGCAGCCGGCGGCGTCAACTGTACCCGGTCCCAAACACCACTGTGCTGGCCGAGCACGCACGACAAGTGCATCAACTGCTCCGACCCCAAGCTCTTCAACACCTCACCAACACTCGCCCTATCCGTCATGCGCCACTTGCCGCCCTCACCAGTAGCAACCTGCCCAGCGCCGGGCTCCGCCACACCAGACCTAAAACTCCACCTGCGCCTCGCCTCGCTCTTCTCGCGCATCCCGCGCACCTGCTTGGGAATCCGACACGTGCCCGGCACTCTGTTCGGGATAAAAGGCACGAGCAGCGGCAGCCACTCGCCAAAGAGCAAGACGAGCAGGGCGAAAAACGGCAGTTTCCCAATGTCGCGCGCATTGCGCTCTAGCAGCTGGAACTCGGCGCGGCTCAGCACGCGGCGCTGCACGGCTTCGTCCCTGAACGAACTCCACGTCTTGCTCGCGCTCACGGGCGGGGCGAGATCGGGTTTGCGCGCGTTGAGAGCAACTACGATGCGTTTCTTCAGCGCCGAGGCCGCTTTGTGGTTGTGCCAGACATTCTTCAGGCCGTCTTTGTAGAAGGTACCGGTGGCGCGGCCGATTCGGTAGAGGTAGACTGGGTAGGATTCTTTGCCGCGGGTTGGGAGGTCGAGGGGTGGAGGGCGGGTGGTGGGAGGAGGATTGAGGGTGGACGAGGTTGTTGTTTTTTCGTCTGCTGGTTTAGGTGTGAGGATGAAGCGGGGTGGCGGAGGTTGTGTGGGTCTGTTTTTGGAGGCGGTCTTGGAAGCGTTCTTGGTGAAGGAGTATTGGCGCGAGGTGTAAGCAGTGTTGTGTTGGATGTGGGTGTATTGGGAGTGTTGGAAGTATTGGAAGCGCGAGCAAGCCGTCAAGCAGCTACTCGAGTACCGCGTTGTCATCTCATGTAGCGAGGGTGTTGAAGAGATGTAACGTTTGTTCTCTTCGGTGTATTAAAAAGAGTGGAAGGTGAAGGTGGATGGGAATCATGAGGAGGAAACATTTCCATCTCCGTTTCCACGTGCAAGAGTTACGAAACGAGGGATCATGTCTAGGATCGCCGCTAGCCAAACTCTATCTCACAATCCATCGGTCATCACTTTCAAGCAAGAATATCATTATTGAAAACATGCAACGAGTACGCTTTCACCAAATCAAACCAACAACGATCAATGCATAAGAGAGAAGAAAACAACGGCAATGGAATTTCGGGTATCTAAATCACACATTTCATCAGAATAGAAGAAAAGAGAAGATACCGCCCAAGTAGGCTGTAGTGCCTGGATTGATGAGAAGAGAGAAGAGAGGAAGGAAACTGCCGCCCGAGTGAACGAATGAAGAAAACAAACAAAGCCAATAGCCGGACAAACACACGATCGACTGAGACTCGTGTATATGTATCCAATCCCAACATGCTTCCAAGAAATTAGAAGTCAAAGTCTGTTCAGTGCTCGCCCAGTCGTACACCATGTTGTCGTGATATACCATTCGAACGGAAGAAGAAAGAAAAGGTAGAAGAAATCTCGTCGAGTGCACCTGTCAAGAGACGGTGCACCTCTCAGGAACCTGCGTCCGGGCCGCGAAAGGTGATTTATGTGAGTGCTGTTCCGGACAAAACCACCACCGACCGGGTGAGTGGTCAAATAACTGTGATCGTTAATTTCGATCGCCTCACGGAGCGATCACCTCTCCCACCCACCATCCCTCACATGGATGACCCCTCAAGAGATCAAAGCCGCAGAAGGCACAGCGCTCTGCCTAGGCGTGACATCCCTGCTCTCTTGGGACTCCTCAAACACGTCTTGCGAGCTGCTGTCGTCGTCATCGTCGTCGTCATCATTATCGATCTTCTCGCCAGCTAACTTGCCAGCGTTGCCGGCCTCTTCATCGGCAGCAGCAACAGCGGCGGCGGCTCTGCTCCTGATCCCGGCCAACTCAGCATCCCTCTCCGCCCTGCGCGCAAGGACGACTTCCTTGGCGGCAGAAGCGGCAGTCAGGGACTCGATGTAAGTTCTGAACTTGACGATTTCGCGCAGCAGGTATTCGGATTTGCGCTGCCAGTTGGACATGGCTTTGTAGTAGTTTGAAGCGCGGAAGGAGTACTGACATGCATGTTAGCGTGGGAATTTCTAGGATCGAGTTCGTGAACGACAATACTTACAGCAAGTTCAATGGCATGCTTCAGCTCGTTGTGTGACTCCAACTCAGCTTCCACGTTGGCGACGTACGCCTGCAAACTCTTGAGTTGATCGACCTCCATCAGTTGGCTGGCCATCATGCTCTGGCTTGGCGGCTGCCAGTCCGTGATCTGGATCTTGTCGCCTTGAGTCTTGTGGCGTGAGCCGCCGCCGATGTTATCAAAGCTGCTGCGGACAGACGATTGAATTGAAGGTCTTCCGCCAATCCCACCGTTGGACGAGCTGTGCGTGTGGCCACGCGTGCGGTTGTGGATCGAAGGCGGGGGGGCGTTGTTGACGGTGCTAGTGGCGCTCGGTGGGCGCTCGAGTAGCGCCGGGTTGATGATTGCCTCGGACCAACCGTACTCGATGTTCGATACACCACCAGACAAGGGCTCTTTACTGAGACGCGCGGACCAGTAATTCGCGGTGCTCATCCACTCGTGTGCAATCTCGGGGGTGCCAACCTGGAACAAGTGAACGGCACCGGAGGGTAGACTGAGGGCCCAGACGTGAGGGCGGGTCTTGCTGTAGCCAGGAGGTGGGAGTGTGGAAGCAATGGTCTGACGAAGGGTGAAAGAATCGAGCTGCTCTGCATTCTCGCCCCAGTCGCCACCTCCGACGTGAGCACCGGAGATGCTAGGTGCGCGGCCGCCGGCATTCTTCTGCAGGCGGGCACGGCCAAGGGAGTACGTCTTGCTTGTCCCGGTGTTGAAGTTGAAGAGTGTTAGTTTGCCCTTTCCGATGACAGCGAAGCAGTCGGACCAGTTTCGGTCCCTGGATTTGCGCTCTGGGCCTTCAAGGTGATGCTTGTGCTTCACCAGACCCTCTTTAGCCCACGGAGCACCCTCAAGAGTCAGCGACTCGTCCTCAAGAAGATCCTGCTTGAGCGTGACGGAATCCTCGTCGACGTTTCCGGCGCCCTCCTCTCGAATGATGGCCTGCGAGAGGGCATTGGCGAATCCGATAGAATGCTTGTAAGCCGCATCGCCCGGACTCAGATGATATCCGAGACTGCCCACTGAAGTTGACGTGAGGGTCCTTGCGTATGAGTTCTTACTCCACGTGCTACTCTGTGCAGGCGAGTAAAGACTGCTGTTATCGTCAAAGCTCGTGCGAGATGAGCCGATAGTGCTTGCCGGATACATCTTGGGTCGAGTCCTGGCGTTGCGACTTTGCCAGCCGAGGGACAAACCGCGAAGGCCTGCCTTTGAACGGTAAGAGGCGGCATCGGAGGGTGCCTTGCTGATGATAGATCCCGTACGCTTCAAGTTGCCAGCCACAGACAAATTCCGCTCAGCAGGTCGGACATCCGCGACTGCAAGATCAAGCAAAGGTAGAGGCTCGTTCTTGATGGAGCTGTAGAAAGACTTGAGGGCAGACTCGATTTCGAACTCCCAGGCACGCATCGAACCAGTCCACGGCGTAGAAACGAGGGCATTCGAGGAGCTGCTGTTGGCTGAGTCGGGTGTGTAGCCGTCTGACTCGGCACGGAACATGCCTGGACGTATCGACATGCGTTTGTTGACTGGGCGCGGGAGTTCAGAAGACGTCCTCTCAGGCAGCACATCCAAGGCGGTGGAATCCCTGACAACAGGCGCCGAGTTGCTGGAGTCCATCCAAGGTATCGATGGCCTAGGCGCGAGACCCGCAGTCCCCTTTGTGGTCGCGTCATCGAAAGCATTGGGAGCGGCATCTGTAACTACCCGCCGTACCGTTGGCAGCGTGTTCTTGACGTATGCGTTCTTGGACATCTTCTCGCCAATGTCGGCCATGTGCAGGTCGGTGTTTAGCAAGATCAGTGAGTAGAAGATGGTGTGTACCACGTCTTGTGCCTTGAATCCATGGTCGGGGTTGCATTCACACCAACGTGAAGAGAGCGCGGTGATGATGCGGTCGAATTGTTGCGTCTCACCTTTGAGCACTAGCTTGCCGCAAAGTGTTCGAAGGGTGGAGAGCACGTTCATCCCGGCGAAGTCGAACATGTGCATGTATGCATCCAGCACCTGTTTATTGTAGACCTTCAGCTCTCCAAGCCAAGCCGCCGCCTCCATCCTTGTCACATCTTCCTCGTTCCCGTCGAAGATGCGGCGTGCGCGCTGCTTCACGTCTTCATCATCCTCACCTGCGGGGTGTCTTTCGCGTGCGCCGATGGTGTCGACGGAAGGTCTGGGTGCGTCATTGCCATCGACCTGCACAACGGGTAGGCTGAGGCTAGTAGCAGAATGATATCGTGTGCTGGGTGCCGTAGGCGTTCGCGCAGAGGTCATGAAAGGCATCTTCATCGAGGAGGAACTTGAGGGTGACTGTTGCGAAGAGGGGGCATTATCAGTCTTGTTTTCCACCCCATCCTCCGCACCGGGTTGCTGCAGGTGTGGATGTCCGATTGTATTGATCCCTGGCCGATCATATGCATGCAGGGCGTCGTGTGTTGCCAGTTTGCTCTGACCATCTATATCAGAGGCTCCACTATTATGATCCGCGGGGGTGATCCGGGCGGCCTGATATAGCTCCACATCTTTTCCAGCTCCGACGATTCGGTCGCCGGTACTGGTACGACTGACAAAGCTAATAGGGCTAACAGGTCGGCTCTCGCCAGCCTTTGCTGAAATAGGCGAAACCTTGATGGGAGCCGCATCCAGTGGGTGGGTGACAGTCATTGGCGAAACCTGCGCTGATGAACTTCCATCACCATCGCGTACCACAGTCGTACGCGACAACTCGGGCGCGCTCGCTGTGGGCATGACAACCTCAGGCCTGCGCTTCTTCACTTTCATTTTGTCTTGCGTGTTCCCGTTTTCCTGCTCACCACGCAGAGTCGCATGCCGAGAAAGGGGACTTGTCATGCCACGGCTAGCGTCTGGCGATGGCCCGTAACCAGAGTGAAACAAGTCCAAGTCGTCCGAGTCTTCATTCCGCGAGTCATTCCGCGAGTCGCGGGATATTGAGCGGGAGGGAGGCTGCTCACGTGGGCGTAGCTTCGAGGAACCATCCGTCTTGGACAGGTAAGTGTCCATCACTTCGCGCAGGCTGCTGATTGACGGACTGGGCTGCATGTGAGCCGCTCTCTTGTCCGCTGCCATGTTGAGAGGCAAGGCCGGAGGAGCGTCCTCGGAGATCGAGCGCTTTCTCCGCCTGAAGAAAGAGGACGGCTTCTTGTTGAGCTGAGGCGGCGCGTGCGACACGCTCACAGAGTACTCGTTCAGCGGAGGGGCGTCTTTTGGCGTGTTTGATTGTTTGCGACCAGTGAAAGGGACGTCTGTGACATGCGGCATATCGGCGGCTGATGAGCGTGCTGATGAGCCTCCGAAGACGCGCTTGAAGAATCCTTGCTTTTCGCGCTGGGGTGAGGTGTCCTTTCGTCTCATGTTGCCAGATGCTGTTCTGTCCCCATTCGAGCGTACGAATTCACTCGCTTGGTCCCTGACGTCCTGTGGGATCTCATTGTTTGCCGAGCGCAGGTCGGATTGAGTAGTCGTCTTGCGAAGTGCACTCTGCCTTTGCGCAGCATTCACGTATACCGGACCCGTGGCTGATGGGTTCTCCTTTTTGCGTGGCCCGGCTGCGACGTTGGGCTCGGGTGCAGCGTCCAATGGCGATTCGAACTTGCTGTGCACCGACGGCACAGGCCTCCCGCGGCTCATCATGGACGCACTGCGCTCGTTATTTGCTTCAGAGTACATCTGATCTAAGCTGATGGACCTGCCATTGAAGGCCAATCTACTGGACTCCAGGACTGCATCGTATCCAAGATCCATAATTGAGTTCTCGCTCTCATCTCTATAATGTCCGGCAGTCCTGGTGGGCGACGAGAGGTTCCTCTTTGGTTCCAATTCGCCGCTCGGTCTCCCACGCGCATGACTGCTGTATTTGGAAGTGGGAGGCAGCGCTCTGGCCTGCTTTGCCGTCTTAAATGTGTTGAACGTAGAGCTACTGTTGCTCCGCCGACTCTTGTAATTCGGGCTCGCATACTTTGTATTGGACGGCGAATCGTGGGCGGTTGGGCGACGGTCAAAGTCCGAGGACATGGACGACGAGTACGTGTGACCGCGAGCCCGCGGGGTGATGTCCATGGCGGCGTGCAGGGGTGCCTGTCTGATCTTGTCGGCCTCTCGCTCGGCGGCTTGGTCCATGCTGTCCATGCGCACGCTGGCGAAGGTGTTGTTCATCTGCATGGAGAGCTCGTCGAGCGACATGAGCAGGTTGTCGACGACGCTGTCCCGGGTGGTGCTAGACCACGAGTCTCCATGGGAGTGTTTGGGAGTAGCTGTGGAAGCAATGTTGGTGAGGGCGGAGTGGTGGTCGGCGGCGGAGGGAGGATCTCGATCTCGACGGACGGTGGATGGATCTCGACGGGAGGTGAAAGTGTCTCCGCGGGCGGCAGGTTCCTTGCCCTTGCGAGGACGGCGGAGAGGGGTGGAGGGAGGGATTGGGTGGGAGGCGGACGACGAGGAGGTGTAGGTGTCGCGCAGTGTTCTGGAACTCGGCCTGCTGGACAATCGGATAGGTGGCGGCGGCGACGACTGCAGAGCTGCAGCAGATGAAGGTCGACGAGCCGACATACCAGCCAGCACACACGCAGGAGAGCAGCAGCAGCAGCAGCAGCAGTAGCAGCAGCAGTAGCACAACTCTGCGCGCGAGCTGCAGGTACGGGCTCAGGGACGGACGGCACTAGGTAGTGTTTGTCGACAGCAGTGTTAGAGAGTAGTGCACCATACAACCACCAGCGGTATTAGGCGCCCGACAGGGTGTTCAACGGGCCGGCCGGCGTGAAGCCAAAAGACAAGACCTGGGCCAAGAATGGTTTGGTGGGATTGGAAGGATGGTAGTGGCAGTTTTTTGGCAGTGTCAGTAGGCAAGGATAGGAGTAGTGTAAAGGAGACAAGTCAATTGTTTCTTTCTCGGATCCTCCTGCAGTAGCTGGATCGCCTAGTAGTTACACCGCAGTAGTAGCAGCACTCGCTTGAAACAAACATCCTTGCTCTCGACCGTGTCGACCGTGTCATCAACCTCACTTACACTCCCGTGACCACTCCCAAAACTCCCCTTCCCGGTCTCGCTTTAGCCTTCAAGGGGTTCCTCGTGCGTCTTCTCCACGAGTCAAGGCTCGCAGATCCGTTCGGCACCAGTTTGGCTTGGTCTCACTTTTACTCCGACCATCCGAATCTGAATCTCCCAACGGCTGAGACGAGTTAGACAACTATCAATTGTTGTTGATCGGTGAGGACGCTTTCATGATATCAATTCGATCGTGCAGATGATCGCCTCAATATACTTGCATCAAGGTATCTCCAGCTCCTTCATACAGGCAGCGGTACCTGATCAACAACATGTTGCATGTCTCATCATCAGATTCACACTCAAGTATCCAATGATTCATGATCGATCGAATCCACCTCCACCCACACCCCCCAGATGGTTCTCCCGCGCAAAAGCCGAATGCTGCTCGGAGGCCCATCCTTGCCATCCTTGTCCAGTACAAACCAAAAGAATAAATTTCGACGTCGCTACCTGGTACCTGTTCCTAGCCACATCAGCTGTGAAGAAGAAAAAAGTAATGATATGTATTATTCAGCAATATCGATGGCGAAGAAAAATAGATTACATCCAGCCAGCCCCCTTCGGCATTCGTGAAGAAATAGAAGAAGATGAAGAAGAAACATGATCCGATTCATAAAAAGCATCAACTGATACGCGCTTTTCCAAGCAACCTTGAAAAGTTGATCTAGCAGCACATGCATGAGACATGCAGCAGACACAATCTACGAAACGCGTCTGGCTGCGTGGTGGTGGTCCCCCTGAGATATGCATGTGCTAATGCAAGCAAAAGCTGCTAGGCACCGAGGTGGGAAGCCTCGGCCACCTAGTCAGCAGGCGTGCATGTCACCGTGTGAGGACCGGATGTCTACGACTCCTGATGAAACACTTTGGGACATTTCGTTCTGTTCTTTTCTCACCACTGTTTGTTGTTGTGCATACTCCATGACGACTTGGAGTTAAAATTCGTGTAGCTTCGTGCCTGCTACCCTGTGCCTGTTTGAGAGTTCGTGAGATACAGGCTACAGCCAGGCGTGCAGTAGTGGCGTGCTTCCTACAGGTAGGGCTGCCTGTGCCCTTGTTTGGACTGCATTGATTTTTTGTATGCAGGGGTAGTACCTGGTGTGTGTGGAGAGAGGAAGTGGAAGTGAAAGCAAGCACGCAAAAAGGGCATCGGGGTAGGCGATCACGGTTCTTGTTCTCCTGTTGCTTATCTAGGTTTTGGTCAACATTTCTAGTACTAACTTACTACTGCTACATAAGTATACTATACTACCTACGACTCCTCATGTGGGTAAGCTATATCATACTACATGAGGAGATGCCTATACTAGCATACATCCCTACCCGATAATGATCTCGTCAAGAGAAGATTACGCGATTGCTACCTAGCAGCGACGACTTCATTATTGCATCGAAGACCTGGGAACATTGTGATCTCTCTGCATCTGCCCATCATACATACATGCATACTGTCACCATCTCTTCATGCGAACATGGAATAATAGAATGCACAGATGTCCGCACTGTACTTTGCGCCTGGTAACTTAACCCACTGCTTTGGGAAGAATCGAAAAGCATCGACCACAGACAGTTATCCATTTTCGACTCGACTCCTTCGTCTTTCCTCTTCTTCAGGCTCTCCTAGGAGATTGCAGCAACATTATCATGATTACACCCAGTAAAAGTCACCCCTCAATCAAAGCAGCCGTTTCGTACCAGATTTCTGCAGCGGCGGCACTTGCTATGGAAGGTTGTCGGGTTTTCCGCTGCCTGACTGACTACTTATTTCTTGTTGACGACGACGACGATGACGGTGACGACGATGGTAGGTGTATGAGGGTAAGGCACGAGCGCATGTGCAACGCAAGGTACGAGCGTATCTCAGGTACAAAGAAGAGAATGATTGGTGTTCGGTGTACACTGTAAGGTTACCTACCATGCGACAGACGATCGCAGCTAGCTAGCTGTAGCTGTAGATATATAAGGTATGTATGCTGGCTCACTACAGGTACCTTATGCTATGCGATATCGAAAACCAAGCAGCACCTATGTTACAGAGCCCAGTCCAAGAGACATTATTGCTGTTCGATTCAAGTTGTATGCATGTGCTGATACAAGTACCTCCAACTCATCACTCCTATCTCACAGCCACTCCGCCCATCCCTTTTTTTCACCACCACCACTCACCACCCTCTGCCTCTCCCAATCATCATCATCAAGATTAGCATAACCTTCCTGTTCCAGCCCTCCTCTCCCAGCATACAACTCAATAATGGACCCACCCACCGACTTCATCGTCTCAGCGCGTTGAACCACAACCGGAGGAGAATAATGCCTGCCATGGACCAGCGACGGCGAAAGCGACGGGGGCGGAGGGGCATCCTCATATTCTTCTCCTTCTTCTTCGAGGACTGGAGGCTTCGGGAGTTCCTTATTGATACCCGCCACCACCGGCGGTGGAGAAGGGCAACAGGTAGAATTTGTGAATTTCGTCATGGGCATCGCGATTGCTTCTTCGGTCGTTGTTTTGGGTGGGGTGCTTGTGCGAGGGGTTTGGGGGAGGGAGGAGATTATTGGGACTGAAGAGGAGCTGCTGCTGCTGCTGCTGCTGCTGCTGCTGCTGCTGCTGCTTTTGCTTGATGAGAGAGATGGGGACGGGGACGGGGTACGTGCTGTTGTAGGTACATGGCTTGGGGGTGGGAGTGTGGACTTGGGTGTGGTTGGGTGCTTGGTTCGGTAAGTCTGTGGTACGGCAGAGTCGGAGGGTTTGAGGGTGCGTTTTGGGGGGTTGAGCTCGTCGAGATGAGGGTCGTCTGGCGGGGAGATTAGGGCGTCCTGGACCTGCACGCACTCACTACGGTGGGTCCGAGATTCGCGGCGTTCTATTGTGACGGTGTCCTTCATCAGCGTGGGGAACAAGGTCGTGGTGATGTTTGGGCCAGTACCATCATGCGCGGAGGGCCTCGTGGATTCTGGTCTGTGCTTTTCGCGGGCAGTGACATGCGTGCCAGCATTGTCCGCGTGGGCCTGTTGTTGCTTGTCCGGGGATCCAGGTCCAAGACGTCGCTTTGGCGCGCCTTCCAGTAGCATCGGGCTACTTAGGGCATTTTGAGCCGGAGGTGGTCCAGATCTTGCGTTCTGGTAGCTGACATCCGAGCTCACACGGCGATGGCCTGATTTCTTGTACCTCGCAGTGGCATGAACATTGTTCAGCAAGACTGTTGACCTCATGGTGCATAGAGTGCGACGTCGCAACTCTTCATTCTCCCGCACAAGACCGGTCTCTCTTTCAGCAAGCCTTTGTAAATCCCTACTCGCTTCGAAGAAGCCTTCTTGGACATCCAAGCGTTCGTTGTTCGCGGCTAACAGACGAGATCGCAAGCCGCCGTTTTCATTTTTCAACGATAGCTCAAGACGTTGCAATCTGGATATCGTCTCTTCAGCGTGCGCGACTTGTCTTTTGTACGCGTCAAGACTCTCTCGTAGATGGTTACACTCGAGCCAGAGCTCGCCGTAGCCGGCGTATGATGTGCATTTTGGATCGTCTGCTGAATCGAGATGTCCGTGGCGAGTATCTTGACGAGGCAAATGTGACCCTTCAGCCTCGGTACGTTTGCCGGCAAGCTTCATGTCAAGTCTATTCGCCACATTTGCGTCCGCTTGGAGCGTAGAGCGTGGTCGCACAGATGTTTGAGCATGAGCATCGTTGGTTCGAGACACGCCCTGGCGTTGTTCCAGAAAAGTAATGTACATTCGAAGGGAAGCGACTTCGCGCCGATGCGTTTCTGCCGTCGTGGCCATGAGAGCTTCGTGAGATGCATGTAGTGAAGCTATGTCGGAAAGAGGTATCTTGGTGTCTTCCGATGGTTCTACGTGGTCCTCAATGAGAGGTTGACTCTCTCTGCGTGTGAAATTCAAATCAGAGTGCGAGAGCCGCGGATCGCTTTCGCGGGATATCGAGCCACGCCACGAGGTAGGGGTTTCCGGAACATGAGATTGTCGGGTTCGAGGAGCGGTACTTGCGGCAGGGAGAGACGCTCTCATCCGTGCGGACCCGTTGGAAGCACTGTCTCGTTGCGAGTGTTGCGGGTGATGGTGCGAGTCGCCATGTGTAGCTTCCTCCACGGGATTCACAATCGACCTTTCACTGTTGGTGTTGAAAGTATCTTCCAGCCATGGATGGGATGGTCTTTTTGCACTTCTACACGGTTGATCGTGGCGGGGATCCCGGCTCAGCCTCGTCTTGAGCTTCCCTTCAAAAGAGTGGTGGTATGATGCACGAGGTCGGTCGGGAATTGATCCTGGAAGCTCCACTAATGGCGGTCGCGCAGGTGCCTCGACAAGTGGTGTAGATGGTGCTGTGCGAGACCGAGGCCGTCCATGACTCGGCGCCAGACCTGACGGCTCCGGTGGCGGCAATCGTGCAGATGCAAGAGGTGACTTGAGCATGTCGTTTACGACAGCTATCAGAGATGTGGCTGATTTAACTGCCGCATCCTGAAGGGCTGTAGAGTCTTCGAGTTGCCGATCGTATGTTGACCAATCTCCGGGGCTCTGTTCCAGTGTCAGAGGGACCGGGCGGCGACGGCTGCTCTGCAAACACGGTACAGTCAGTATCGTTACGGCGGATGTCATGAGATGGACATGAATACCTTGGGAGTCCGCGAGTAATCGAAGCCTTTGATGTGTATACACTCGACGGGAATGGGAACAACGGCACCGGTAAACAAGGACTCGGATGCGTGTTTGCTGCGATCACCTTTCGTCCAGGTGAAGAACTTGGATGACATCCCAATTGCTAGCTTGATAAATGAAAATATGCACAGGCGGTGGAGACAGACAAAGGAGATGGGTTAAGCAATCTACCGTGGACGACGTGAGCTACTCTTGACTATGTCTTGCGATGTTGACAACCCGTTTCCAGTTGATACGTGCTAGTGATGTCGGGGTAGGCGCTGCACCGCGTCGAAATTAGCGAAGGCTGAGCTCCTACCTTTGCCCATTGCTTCATAATTGGACAGGCAAAGGCGTGCTAGGAGAGTAGAGGGTTCGGGCAAAGGCAGATTCGATGTTCGATTAGCCGCCAACACCCGAGACCGAATAGAATAGCCGCGCCGAAATAGAAGCTAGATGCAGCTGAAACACGATGCTATATTGTCGTGTCTTCCAATGCAGAGGCTTGGTGTGTTAAGCGCTGGGGGCGGTGTTGGAGATGGGAATGGACTGGAAGGACTGCAATTGGAAGACGAAGAGCACGCATTTGAAGTCGTCCAGCGCCAAGCCATCTCAGGACTTTCGTCGCTTTGCGCCTTCCAAGGTTTCCTCTTGGTTGGTGATATTCTCACGCCACATCCCAATACTGCTCACTTTAACAACATCAAATCGACATCTCACAACAAATCAGAAAAAAGCCTAGTCGTCTTCGCGAGGTCGTGGAAATCGCTCAGCCCTGCACACTGACACTACACCTCTGGGCATACGAAGCTTCACAGCAGTAGTCTTGTATGCAGTTCCTCTGAAACACGGTTCGACTGGCAGGCAGCCCGTGGCTAGAAACAGACGCGTGTGAACTTCACAGCTGCCAAAAAGATGCCCGCTTCGCCTGAAGGCAGATACGAAAGATCTCGTGCAAGGGTCGACTTTTCTCGAGACGAAGCAAGAGATCGAAAACCCCGTCGAGACAGGAGTGTAAGCAGCGACGAGGGTAGCCACCGAAGGAGAGACGGCAGAAACGACAGAAACGACCGCAGCCATAGATCCAGAAGAGACCGCTCACCCGATGATTCTCACCGCCGGCGTGACAGAGACGACGACCGTAGCCATCGAAGGAGAAGATCGCGAGACCGGTCTCGCTCACCTGACGCCAAAAAGAGCAGACGTGCTCACACTGCATCGCGCTCCAGGTCTCCGCCACCCAAGAAGTCTCGCGGTCCCTTGCCATCTCAGAACGAACAGTTCCGTGGCGAAGTGGCACCAGCAGGGTCAGGAACAGAGGAGCTGCCAGAGAAGCAGAAGCCCAACTGGAAGCCAACCGGTCTGCTAGCAAAAGAGGCAAACACCGTCAAGGGTACGAGTACAGTACTGAAGTACCACGAACCGGCCGAGGCTCGAAAACCACCAGCAAAGGAGCAGTGGCGTATGTACGTGTTCAAGAAGAAGGACCTGCTCGACACGTTGCAGCTATACCAGCGTAGTTGCTGGCTCGCAGGTCGCGATCAGAACGTTACAGATCTCACACTCGAACACCCTAGCATCTCGAAGCAGCATGCCGTGATACAATTCCGCCACCAAACTACGACGAACGAGTATGGTGATAAGACGAATAAAGTCAAGCCTTATTTGATTGACTTGGAGAGCGCGAACGGGACAAAACTCAATGGCAAGCTGATCGCCACGAGTCGGTATGTGCAGCTGGTTGATGGGGATGTAATCTCGTTTGGAGATAGCGAGAGGGAATATGTGATGATGCTGCCACCTCCATAGACAACTCTTGCAGCAGATGGTCTCATGTAGATCTTCTGTCGAATTACTACCTCATTTTCATCATATATTGGTTTTTGCAATACACATCAGACCCGCCTTCACTCGGGCGACTTGCCCGTTTGGGAATCCTCACTACCGCTTTTGAGTGCCCGCCGCGGATTCTTGAAGCCAGACAATTATCCCCAAAACAGCACCGTCTGTTTGCCCGCACGTCCACAGCTCGACAACACGCAACAAACTACCGGTCTTCTCTCCAGTTCCCCAACAACCCAGGAACTCCTCTCCAGAATGTCTTTCGGCGGCCAAACGCCGACCGTCATCGTCCTCAGAGAAGGTTAGAACCCTGAAGAATCCCCCGCGCCTGTGAATCGATTTACTGAACAATACAGGCACCGACCAGTCACAAGGCAAAAACCAGATCATCTCCAACATCAACGCGTGTACCGCAGTCCAGGCGACCATCAAGAGCACACTCGGTCCTTACGGCGGTGACTTGCTCATTGTCGACGAGAATGGCAGACAAACAATCACAAACGACGGCGCGACCGTCATGAAGCTCCTCGACATTGTGCACCCTGCCGCTCGCATTCTCGTGGATATCGCAAGGTCACAAGATGCCGAGGTCGGCGACGGCACAACTTCCGTCGTGGTGCTCGCAGGCGAGATTCTGAAGGAAGTCAAGGAGTTTGTCGAGGCGGGCGTGAGCAGTCAGACTATCATCAAGGGCTTGAGAAGAGCAGGCACAATGGCGGTGAACAAGGTCAAGGAGATTGCAGTCAACACAACCGAGAACAACCAGAGGGACACGCTACGGAAACTTGCTGGAACCGCCATGTCTTCGAAATTGATCCACCGCAACTCCGACTTTTTCACAAAGATGGTCGTGGATGCTGTGCTCTCGCTGGACCAGGACGATCTGAACAACAAGCTCATCGGTGTCAAGAAGGTGACCGGCGGTGGACTGCAGGACTCGCTCTTCGTCAACGGCGTGGCATTCAAGAAAACCTTCTCGTATGCCGGTTTCGAGCAGCAGCCCAAGTCTTTCAAGAACCCGAAAATTGCCTGTCTGAACGTCGAGCTGGAGCTGAAGGCCGAGAAGGACAATGCCGAGGTGCGTGTCGAGCAGGTGTCAGAATACCAGGCGATTGTGGACGCAGAGTGGAGGATCATTTACGAGAAGATGGAGCTGCTGTACAAGTCCGGCGCCAAGGTCGTGCTTTCAAAGCTCCCCATTGGCGATCTTGCGACACAGTACTTCGCCGACAGAGACGTTTTCTGCGCAGGACGTGTGTCTTCCGAGGACCTTGAGCGTGTCTGCCAGGCCACCGGCGCGAGCGTACAGTCGACTTGCTCAGACATTCAGGACAGGCATCTCGGCACGTGCGAGTCGTTCGAGGAGAGGCAGATTGGTGGCGAGCGTTTCAACTTCTTCGAGGGCTGCTCTACCGCAAAGACTTGCACACTCGTGCTCCGTGGTGGTGCCGAGCAGTTCATCGCCGAAGTCGAGCGCTCGCTCCACGACGCGATCATGATTGTTAAGCGCGCCATCAAGAACCAGACCATCGTTGCCGGCGGCGGTGCTTGCGAGATGGAGGTGTCTGCATACCTGCACAGCTTCGCCGACAAGAACATCGCAACCAAGCAGCAGAGCATCATCAAGGCCTTCGCCAAGGCACTGGAAGTCATCCCCCGTCAGCTGTGCGACAACGCCGGCTTCGACGCCACCGACATCCTCAACCGCCTGCGCGTCGAGCACCGCAAGGGCAACGTCTGGGCCGGTGTCGACTTCGACGACGAGGGCATCCGGGATAACATGGAGGCCTTTGTCTGGGAGCCCGCGCTCGTCAAGGTCAACGCCATGCAGGCCGCGATCGAGGCAAGCTGCCTCATCCTGTCTGTCGACGAGACCATCAAGAACCAGGAGTCACAGCAGCCGCAGGCGCCCCAGCGAGGGCTGCCTCCGGGTGCCGCCCAGCGGGCCATGAGAGGCAGAGGCCGCGGCATGCCGCGCAGGTAAAGAAACGGCAATGAAAGCGATGACCAAGGACGGTATAGTGCAAGGCATAGAGCAAGAAAAAGTACGTATCGACAATTATGTATAAGCTGTACGAGCTGATGGCTCTACTTGATCATGTCTGGTTCGCGCAACATCTCGCCATGTTTCCTTTCTCAGTTTCCAAGCCTGATGGTCCGGTGTTTTGCAAGTTGCTGGCATTTGCGTACAGTACCTCTTGTCGATGTTGCCAGAAGCAAGTCTTGAGGAGAGCTTCTCGTGCTAGGTATCATGCACAGATCTCATTTTCAATTCCATTCCCTTTACCTCCGCCTTCCCGTCCGGTCCCAACAATCCGGCGCAGAGTCCACCGGGCGGACTATCCACAACGCCCCATTGCGATCCATGGATGTAAACGATTGACTGAACAATACCGCCTTCCTTCCTTCTTTTGTTACAGACCACCGCGTGCTAAATCTCACACAAATTGTATCGGTTTCCTACCCACACAACACAACACAACAAGTCGGCAATAATAATAATCAATCCCGTTTCCAGTCAGTGGCAGGGAGCTTGTTCTCGGCGCCAAAAAGCTTGACGTCTTGTGTCGTTGTATCTATCTCCTTATCTTTGCGAGCGACGGTGGCCTATGAAGCCCCAGTTCAACGACGGGCTAGTCAAAAGGAAAGCAATGTCCGTTTTCTTCTCGGCATATGTCATCTTCTCGGTAGGAGTGTTGAACACGATGGCGGAATGTGGAACAAGTTCGATCGTTTCGATTACTTTTTCGAAGCGGATGCTGGTGGTGGGATTCTTCATGCTGAAGAATCAATGGCTAGGGTTGATGTTGATGTTGATTTTGATGATACCTTACCATCCTAGCACCATTGATTTGGTACAGTGTTCCCGCCAAAAACTGTTTCCATTCTTCATCAAATCAACCCGCACGCGTGAAGCAAGTGGTTGATCGAAAACTGCTCGTGTCAAGGCAGCTTCAAACCTGGTTGGTCGGATTTCCACTGTTATCTATCGGACTATAGTTACCATCATCCTTACCGCACAAAATCATGCATGGCTGACGATGATGTCTCTTCCTGTTCGTCTGTCCCCTCACTGACTCCCACTGCTCTCGGGAGAAGTACCAGGCGATGCGTGATGTGATTATCAAGGGCTCGGAATGATGGGCTACATTACATTACATTACATTACATTACATTACATTACATTACCTCGCTTAGCCGTCTCGTGAGAATACCAAGCATGTATATGACGGCTTCGATGCTGGTCAACGTAGTTCTCGAACACATACGTGCATATCTCACATGTGTGATGGATCCTTATAGTCCGTGATGGTTTCCTACTTAGTTTTCTTGCTCGCGCCTTTCCCTTCGACGGTCTATCTACTCTCCTCGTGCAAGTCAGCTATTCTTACCTCCTTTCTCTCTCTCTCTCTCTCTCTCTCTCTCTTCCTCACGAGATCCACCCATATCACTCTCAACACATCCACCTCCAACCCCCTTTCCTCCTACCACATCCAAACTCACCTGCCAAAAAAAAACACAATATGCACATGCAAGTCGTTCACAATGCGTACACCCCCAAAGAAACGACCGAGCTCTGCTCGCGCGCCGGAACGACCAAAGCCAACATGCGAGCCGACAAAGTCTTCGTGAGCTCTTTCGTCGCCGGCTGCTTTTTGGCTCTGGCGTGCGCCTGCAGCCTTACCATCTCGGTCAGCCCGTGGTACCAAGAGAACGCTCCCGGACTGATGACCTTGCTCGCGGCGTTGATTTTCCCCTGGGGGTTAGTTGCGATTTTGTCGACGGGGACGGATCTGTGCACAGGGAGTTTCTTGGTGAGTCGCCTTGATCTAACTCGAAAGGCAGTTTGGGTAGTGTTGTCGTATATCAAGTACGCTCGCTGACGGGATGGTCTGTCCCGCCAATAACAGCTCACGACCATCGCCGTCTTGCACCGCCGGATCTCGCCCGCGAAAATGCTGCTGCATTGGTTCATCACGTTCTGGGGCAATCTCGCCGGCTCGCTCTTCGTCATGGCCATCATAGTCGGTTACGCGGGGACGTTCGACCAGCCCGTGTACCGAGAGCGAGTCGTAACCTTCGGGACGGCCAACGCCATCACGCCCGCGTGGCACCAGATCTTCCTGCGCGGCATCGGGGCCAACTGGCTGGTCTGTCTGTCTGCGTATCTGTCTTTTATGGGCAGGGAGTATTTCAGCAAGGTCGTTGGGATTTGGTTTCCGGTGATGGCGTTCCAGATTCTGCAGATGGATCATGTTGTCGCCAACTTTTTCTTGTTGGGGATAGCCATTTTCGTAGGCACTCCGGGGTTGAGTGTGGGGCATTATATCGCTCACTCGTTGATACCTTCTTTGATCGGGAATATCATCGGTGGCGGGCTGATGATGGGCGTTGTGTTCTGGTACCTGGTGAGTGGCTCTTGCGTGCGCGTAGATGGTAAGATTTGCTGACTTGTTTTTTTATTATCGTAGCACCTCGCTGGAGATGACAAGCCCAACTCAATCGACGGCGAGTTATTCGCGGCGGACAAGCGCCCTCTTGTTGGAGAAGGACCAGAGGCGCCAGCCTCTGATGGAGGCTCTGGGTCGCGGACACCACGCTCGAATCGCGGGAAAGAAAGCAAGGATCCTGAGAACATGGTTTAGTCTGAGGAAAAAGGCAGCTTTTGTCCAACAGAGAGCGAGTTGGGCCATGTAGATAGCAGTGTTGCCATCAACCACGTGAAATGGAGAGAGCGAGCTGTGAAGCAGGCGTAGACCGAGCTTGTGGCTGCGAAGCAAACCTTAGGCAGACCGACGACCTCACTTCCCAGGATCTCAGTGATACTCTTTTTAATTCATCCAGTGCGTGCAGCCTCTTTCGCTGTGATCACCACTATTTGTACGGCTCGTTTCGCCTCGATCTGTACAACCTCTGTCACCCTATCTCTAACCCTAGGTTGATACCACGGTTATCTTGAAAGACAAGGAGGAATTCGGCAGCGTCCCGGGATGTCTTCGTTTCTTCGAGGGTATAGGAGAGTATTCACTTACACCAGTCCATGTGGGCCAATGAAGTAGAGGTCACTTCCATCTGCGGCTCGGCGGGCGAAAGTGACGATCCTTGGATGAGCCGCACGGTGGGGTTCAAAGGTGATGTCGGCGTTTCAACATTTTCCCAGACTAAACTGCCCCGCGACCCGATACGACAACAACACACTCACTGCTTCGTTGTCAGTGATTTGGTATACAACACAGCCATCTACAGGGTGAGTGTACACTGCCTGTTATCTGAATATCTTCAAACCACCCTGCTAACCCTCCACAGCCTTCTCCAACATGGTCAACCAAAAGGTCGCTCTTATCTGCATCGACGGATGGGGAATCCCCTCTGCCACCAGCGCTCCCGAAGGCAATGCAATCCTCAACGCTGAGACTCCCTGGATGGACGAATTCGCCAAGGATGGCAGCAAGTACGCCGAGGGATACACCGAGATCGATGCCTCTTCCCTCGCCGTCGGCCTGCCCGAGGGCCTCATGGGCAACTCCGAGGTCGGCCACTTGAACATCGGCGCCGGCAGGATCGTATGGCAGGACGTTGTCCGCATTGACAAAACCATCAAGGATGGCGAGATGAACAAGGTCGAGAACGTGGTCAGGAGCTTCAAGCGCGCGCAGGAGGGCAACGGCAGACTCCACCTCTGCGGTCTGGTCTCGGACGGCGGTGTGCACTCGCACATCAACCACCTCAAGTCGCTGCTCAAGGTCGCCAAGGAGATGGGTGTACCTGAGGTCTACATCCACTTCTTCGGTGACGGCCGCGACTGTGACCCCAAGAGCGGGAAGGGACACCTCGAGGACCTGCTGGCCTTCACCAAGGACATCGGACTTGGCAAGGTCGCGACGATTGTCGGCCGTTACTACATCATGGACCGCGACAAGCGCTGGGACCGCGTCGAGGTTGGCATGAAGGGTCTTGTCACCGGCGAGGGCGAGGAGTCCAGCGACCCTGTCGCAACCTTTGCCCAGCGCTACGAGGCTGGCGAGACCGACGAGTTCATCAAGCCGATCATTGTCAACGGCAAGGAGGCCCGCATTCAGGACAACGACACCGTCTTCTTCTTCAACTACCGCTCTGACCGCGTCCGCGAGATCACCCAGCTTCTCGGTGACCAGGACCGCAGCCCCAAGCCCGACTTCCCCTACCCCCAGAACATCGACATCACCACCATGACCCGCTACAAGACCGACTTCACCTTCCCCGTCGCCTTTGCGCCGCAGGTCATGGACAACGTGCTTGCCGACTGGCTCTCCCAGAAGGGCATCAAGCAGTCTCACATTGCCGAGACCGAGAAGTACGCTCACGTCACTTTCTTCTTCAACGGTGGCCAGGAAGTGCAGTACGATGGCGAAGACCGCGACATGATCCCCTCGCCCAAGGTCGCCACCTACGACAAGGAGCCCAAGATGTCCGCAATGGGTGTCGCCGAGAAAATGGCCGAGCGTATTGCCGAGGGCAAGTACGAGTTTGTCATGAACAACTTTGCCCCGCCCGACATGGTCGGCCACACTGGTGTGTACGAGGCGGCTGTCGAGGCCGTTTCCGAGACCGACAAGGCTATTGGCAAGGTGTACGAGGCTTGCAAGGCCAACGGATACACTCTGTTCATCACCTCTGATCACGGGTAAGCGAAACTCCTCATCATGAACAGCATGACACTTTGACTAACACACTCGCAGCAACGCCGAGGAGATGCTCAACGAGCAAAAGACTCCCAAGACCTCGCACACCCTCAACAAGGTCCCCTTCGTCATGGCCAACGCTCCCAAGGGCTTCTCCCTCAAGAAGACTGACGGCGTCCTTGGTGACGTCGCTCCCACTGTTCTCGCTGTCATGGGTCTTGACCAGCCCAAGGAGATGACTGGTACCTCTCTCCTCGTCAAGGCTTAGATGGTGTGAGATAATGTTGTTATGAGCGGATGATCTTTTGAAGGGTTGAGCGTAGGCGCTGGTGGCGCTGATGAGGGTGTCGATGATTTTGATGATGGCTTGTCCGGACTGGGTTTGGCCGGCATGAAATGTGGATAGATGGACTTTATACAGATTGTCGAAAATGTCGAAGACCAAGAGTTCTGCCTTGACATTCTCTCCTCGGGGCATGTAGATGTTGTTGACTTTCGGACGTGGTCACCGTGTCCTTGATCAATGGTACATTCGTACAAGGTATTTTACAGTATGTCACGGAAATGACACCAGTATCCGCGGGACCAACTACCAGACCTTCCACCAAGACTTGCCATTCCCTCCATCCTTTGCAGCCTTTGCCTCCGCGAAAGCCGCAAACTGCGCATCTTGCTCCTGATCTTTCTGTTTCCGTCTTTCTTCCCTCGCCTTCTCCCGCCTCGCCTCCCTGGCCTTCTTCTCCATATCCTTCTTACTCAGAATTTCCATTGCCCGCGTCATGCCTTCCTTCTCCATCTGACGCTTATATTGGCAATACTGGTACATTCCCAACGAGCCAAACACCCAGGCTCCGACAGCCCAGTTGCAAGCAGACCATACTGTTCCTACAAAAACAATGTTAGAACAGAAACTCTCCAGCACTCTCGCGATCCCATGACAACAACATACGAGGTCTAACCAGCATTCTCAACCCCCCAACACCGAACCCAGACCCAATACCCGTCATAAGCGCATCCCGCACGCAAGGCTTCTTATGAATCTCCGTGAACTCCTCCAGCTTAATCGACTCAAGAGCATCTCCAACTCCGATTTCCTTCGTCTGCCCGCCCGCCGTGTTCTCAGTCCCGCCGGACATCAAGTTGGCGTTCTGCGGCGGTTTGTAGCCCTCCGCTTTGCCGTCATGCCATTGTGCGCCGGTGAAGGCTTTTTGTGTGGGGTCGACGGTTAGGGCCTCTCGCGAGAGGTCTTCTTTGATTGCGGAGTTTCGCGTGTCGTCGGCCATGGTTTGTGGTGCGTTGTTGTGGAAGGGAAGTGTTGGGAGGGTTCTTTTAGTGGCGCATTCGTTCGTTCTTGAATCGCTGATATCATGGATTGGATGCTTGGAGACCTGGACTTTCGGTCGGCGGGCGGCTGCTTCCGTCGCCGACTTTCTACTGTAATTTGCTAGTCAGTCGCGTTGAAACCACCCGAACGCGCCTTCTCGCGTCTGCTCGCGTTAAGTTCTAATCCCAAGTTCCACCCCTCTTCATACGCTCAACACCAGCAATGTTTACATGATACCCCGATTGCATTTCTTTTTCTTTGAACAGCACTCGACACGCGAAATGCTCAATTGAGAACCACACGAAAACAACCCGGTCGAAAATCGGCCAGTAAACATCACACAATGCCCGTCAAGAGGAACGAGGGCAAAAGCCGCTTCAGCAAAACAAGCACACTACACTCCGGAGGCCGGAAGACAAAGACGATAGATGCCGGCTCATTACGGTCCACAGAGGCAACGGCACAGAATGAGCGACTGGAAGCGACACGGCTCGCTCACAAGATCGACCAGAATCAAGGCTTCGAGCGATTCGAGGCGGGGAAGAAGCGAACGGGATGGCTCGTGAACATGCACAGCACGACTCTGGAGGACTCGAAGGTACCAGGTGGCCGCGCGGCGGTCGACTACTACTTCATCGACGATGATGGGACCACCTTCAAGGCGAGCGTGGAGTACCTACCATACTTCATGATTGCCGTCAAAAAGGGCAAAGAGGCGGAGGTTGAAGAGTGGGTGCGAAGGAACTGCGAGGGCTTGGTCAAGACGGTGGATCGATTGGAGAAGGAGGATCTCAAGATGCCGAACCATTTGCTTGGATACCGGCGGCAGTTTCTCAAGCTCAGCTTCATGAATGTCACCGATCTGCTGTCGGCACGGCGAGTGATTGCTCCGATCGCAGAGAAGAACAAGAGCAAGGTCAGCGCGATGGACATGTATGCAGAAGTCGCGAGTGCCAACGCCGGCTTCGATCTGTTCGACGAGGATGCAGAGGGCGGTCGCAAGCCCACGTCACTCGCCGATGCAAGCGACTTCATTGTGGATATCCGCGAATATGATGTGCCTTATCACGTGCGAGTGGCGATCGATCTGGACATCCGGATTGGAAAGTGGTACAGCGTGGAGTCGAAGAACAGTCGCATATCGCTCACATGCATCGAGGAGCGCCTGCAACGCGCGGATCCCGTCGTGCTGGCTTTCGACATTGAGACCACCAAGCTGCCTCTCAAGTTCCCTGACGCTTCATTTGATCAGGTCATGATGATTTCCTTCATGGTCGACGGCCAAGGTTTCCTCATCACGAATCGAGAGATTGTCAGCGAAGATATCCAGGATTTCGACTACACGCCTAAACCAGAGTTCGAGGGCCCTTTCGTCATTTACAACGAGGCGAACGAAGAAGCGGTGATTGAGCGATTCTTCGCGTTCATCAAAGAGGCCAAACCTACGATCATCTCAACATACAACGGAGACTTCTTCGATTGGCCTTTCGTAGAAGCTCGTGCGAGCGTGCACGGCATCGACATGTACGCCGAGATTGGATTCAGGAAGAACAGCGACGACATCTACCAATCAACGCATTGTGCGCACATGGACGCTTTTGCTTGGGTGACACGAGACAGTTACCTGCCCCAAGGTTCAAGAGGTCTGAAAGCAGTCACAGTTGCGAAGCTGGGCTACGATCCTGACGAGCTGGATCCCGAATTGATGACACCTTACGCCATTGAACGACCACAGGTTCTTGCAGAGTACTCAGTCTCTGATGCCGTTGCGACCTACTACCTATACATGAAATACGTCCATCCTTTTATCTTCTCGCTCTGTACGATCATTCCTTTTGGTCCGGATGATGTGTTGCGGAAGGGTACGGGAACGCTTTGTGAGACTCTTCTGATGGTACAGGCCTACCAAAAGGAGATCATTTTACCGAACAAATACATCCAGCCTAGAGAAGCATTCTGGGAGGGACACCTACTGGAGTCGGAGACATACGTCGGCGGTCACGTTGAGAGTATTGAGGCTGGTGTTTTCCGCAGTGACATCCCTTGCAACTTTGCTGTCGACCCCACTGCGATCGACGAGTTGCTGAACGATCTGGATGGTGCACTCAAGTTCAGCATCACTGTCGAGGAGAAGAAATCGATGGACGATATCGAGAACTTCGAAGAGGTCAAGGCGCAAATCGCTGAAAAGCTGGTGCAGTTGAAGGAGACCCCCAACCGCAGTGAACGACCTTCAATCTACCATTTGGACGTTGCATCCATGTACCCGAATATCATGACTACAAATCGGCTTCAACCCGATAGTATGATTGATGAGTCGGTCTGCGCCGCTTGCGACTTCAATCGACCTGGCAAGACATGCGACAGGAAAATGCCATGGGCATGGCGTGGCGAATTCTTGCCAGCCAAACGCGACGAATACAATATGATCAGGCACGCCCTAGAGAACGAAAAATTCCCTGCCAAGTATGCCGGCGGCCTCTCGCGCGCCTTCCATGATCTCACACTGGACGAGCAAACGAGCCATGTCAAGAAGCGCCTGACAGATTACAGCAAGAAGATCTATCACAAAATCCACGATCAGAAAACAATCGAGCGAGAGGCCATCATTTGTCAAAGAGAAAACCCTTTCTACATCGATACAGTGAAGGACTTCCGTGACCGTCGGTACGACTACAAGGGGAAGCAGAAAGTGTGGAAGAATAAGACCTCGGATCTGGAGAAAGGCGGTGCAAGCTCATCAGAAGTTGAAGAAGCGCGGAAGATGATCGTGCTCTTTGACTCTCTTCAGCTGGCTCACAAAGTCATTCTCAATTCGTTCTACGGATATGTCATGCGGAAGGGTTCGAGATGGTACTCGCTTGAGATGGCTGGTGTTACTTGCCTGACAGGTGCCCGCATCATCCAGATGGCGCGACAAATTGTCGAGCGCATCGGTCGTCCATTGGAGCTTGACACTGATGGCATTTGGTGTATTCTGCCCGCTACATTCCCAGAGAACTTCAACTTCAAGTTGAAGAACGGCAAAAAGCTGACGGTCGCCTACCCTTGTGTCATGTTGAACCATCTGGTACACAGGCATTTCACAAACGATCAGTATCAGACGCTTGTGGATCCTACGACCTTCAAGTACGAGACACACAGCGACAACACCATCTTCTTCGAAGTCGACGGCCCTTACAAGGCTATGGTCCTGCCCACATCGAAAGAAGAGGACAAGAATTTGAAAAAGCGGTATGCCGTCTTCAACGACGATGGCACGCTTGCTGAGCTGAAGGGTTTCGAGATCAAGCGGCGTGGTGAGCTGAAGTTGATCAAGATCTTCCAGCAACAAATCTTCAAGTTCTTCTTGGACGGTACTACGCTCGCTGAAGTGTACGGCGCGGTTGCAAAGGTCGCTAACAAGTGGCTCGATGTTTTGTACAGCCGCGGCTCAACCTTGGTCGACGAGGAACTAATCGAGCTGATTTGCGAAAACAAGAGCATGAGCAAGACGCTTGAAGAATACGGATCACAGAAGTCCACCGCCATCACCACGGCGAAGCGGCTGGCGGAGTTTTTAGGCGACCAGATCATCAAAGACAAGGGCTTGAACTGCAAGTACATTGTGGCATCCCGGCCGCGCAACTCGCCTGTCACAGACCGCGCCATTCCTGTCGCCATCTTCTCCGCCGAAGAGTCTGTCAAGCGTCACTACCTTCGCAAATGGCTCAGGGAAGACCCTGGCGACATGGATCCCAGAACTGTCATTGACTGGAACTACTACCTCGAACGCTTGAGCTCGCAGATCCAGAAGCTCATTACTATCCCTGCTGCTCTGCAGAAGGTCAGCAACCCTGTGCCCCGTGTGCCGCATCCTGACTGGCTGATCCGAAGAATTCGAATCAAAGAAGATGTCTTCAAGCAGAAGAAGATGACCGATCTTTTCGCAAAGAAGCCATTGGAGGAGCTGGATGCCAATGCCATCAATCCCAGAGCCGGTGCGGATCTTGAAGACTTTGGCGCGACGACGATGTCTAAGATCAGACCTGCTTTGACTGCGAAGAACTCGGGCAAACAGAAGCGGAAAGAGCGAGAGACTGAGACCGTCTCTATCAACCCGTACGATGCCCTGCCAGCCGTCATGCCCAACATCCACACCGACTACAAGGGCTGGCTTAATTACCAAAAGCAAAAATGGAAGATTCAGAAAGAGGCTCGCAAGCGTCGTCGACAGCTCTTTGGTGAAAAGCGCCAGGATGCAACCGATGCTATTGGAACACTCTTCCGTCAACAAGCTGAATTGGTCTACACTGCCGACTGGCAGGTCCTGCAACTGCGTGAGACCGAGACCCCAGGCGAAGTCCGGGCTTTCGTTCTTATCGACCAGAAGGTTCATCAGCTTAAGGTTGTCGTTCCCCGACAGGTCTTCCTCAACTTGAAAGAAGATGACATGCCTGGCGTGTCGGTTGATGGCGTTGAAGCTGAGAAGGTCACCAACTGGACACTTCCGAATGGCCATCCCTCGAAGCACCTCTTCAAGCTGAGCATGAGCGAGCAGATCTACGTGCAGGAAAGCGAGAAGCTGGCGATGCTGTTCCAACACCCCAGTGTGGAAGGCGTATACGAGACCCAGGTCCCGCTCAACCTCCGTGCCATGCTTGATCTGGGCTGCTCTTGCACATTCGACGAAACTCAGCGCGGTGTTCTCGGTAGAGGTTTGGAGCAAGGCTTCGACTTGTCGTCGCTGCGGACAGTGCCTCCCAAGAAACCCTACATGAGGAATGCGAATCTTAGCTACCTCGCGCTGTATCACATCAGCGCTGGCGAACGTCAGATCTACGCGCTGATCTCCTCGACCAAGGCAGAGGCCCAAATTATTGTCCACAATCGTGCCAGAGGCGAGCAGGGTATGCCCAATGTCGACCGCATATACGAGGAGTCGCTGGAGAGGACCTTGCAGCAGGCTCGACTCGATGAGGTTGAGGCAAAGGCCAAGGGAGAAAGCAGAACTTGGCAGACTACCATTGACTACCAGGAGACTTTGCACTTCAAGACCGTCCAAGTCACCACCCAACGCAGAGCCCATCAGGAGCTGGCCGATGCCATCAAGAAGCTGCAGAAGGAAGAGACCCGGCCGATTATGTTGGTTATTCAGTCTCCTACCGCTCAGATGCTGGTACAGGATGTGCCTCAGCTGCAAAGCATGCCCATTCTCCAACTTCGCTCGGAAGAGACCGACCGACAGCTCCCTCCTCTTGGCTGGCAGTCGTATGTGGCTAAGCGATTGGTGAACCACTACCTCTATCTGGGCACAGCGGTAGAGCAGCTCGTTGATTTCTCACGCTATGGCAATGTGCCACTCTGCAATTTGGAGCGCAATGACCCGCGTTTCCTGATTGACATTGCTTATGCCAGACGTCTGCGCAAAGAGCGGGTCGTGCTTTGGTGGTCTGAAAACGCCAGGCCGGATCATGCTGGTTATGAAAAGGACGATGTACTGGGTGGTATGGAAGTCGTCGAGATGCCTGCGGTGAACAATCCTGGAACCTACTCCTCGGTCTGCATCGACCTGTCTGTCAAGAATTTGGCTATCAACACAATCTTGTGTGCCGCTGTGCTCAATGAGTCTGAAGGTGCAGATCCCATCGGAGTCTCTGGCGCTGGCGCGCAGGAAGACGCTCTTGATGAATCATCGCACAACTTCCAGTCCGAGAACGCTTTCGCCACCGCCGGCATCAGTGCGCTCCGCGAGATGGTGCGCACATGGCGGCAAGAAGTCTTCGAAAAAGGCGACGACACGATGGCTGACGTTCTCGTTCAACATCTTGTCCGCTGGGTGGAAAGTCCAAGCTGTCACCTGTACGATCGCAATTTGCATTACTGGGTGCAGATCATGTCGCGCAAAGCATTCCAGCAGTTGATGGGCGAGTTCCGAAGAGTCGGCTCGCATATCGTCTTCGCCAATGCCGGACGACTGCTGCTGCAGACTTCCAAGGCTGAAGTCGGCAATGCGTATGCATACAGTGAGTACATCCTGAAGACCATCAGGACTAAACCAGCTTTCCACTTTTTGGATCTCAAAATCACGGAATACTGGGACTATCTCGCGTGGTACGACGAGTTCAACTACGGCGGCAAGGGATGTGCGCAAGTCGTGGAAGCCGAGAACCAACAGCTCGAGATGATCATGCACTGGCAGATGGCGACTTTCCTCCCGCCTATCCTCCAGCCGGCTTTCAACGATCGCGTCGTCGACTACGTCGATCTCATGCATCAACGCAAGCAAACAGGCGGCATAACTAGCGCGGCTCCCCGGCCGACACAACTACCAATCCACGCCTCGGTGTTCAATTCCGAAAAAGAAGACCAAACAGTCCCCGGCACAGCGCTCGAGAAGACCTTCTCCAAGCCCCTGAAGAAAGAAATCGCCTCCCTCATCCGCCGCCAACGCAATGAGTCCATGCACGAGGAGCTCGCGCAAGACTGGGTCTTCCCCAACCTCCCCGGCTCACACGTCAAGCTGTCGAACCCCGTCCTCGAGCTGGTGAAAAGCATCATGCAGGTCCTCAGCCTCGACAAAACAATTACCCTGGAAGCCCGCCTCCTGCGCAAAGACCTGCTGAAAATGTTCGAAATCCGCGAGTTCAGCGCCGAAGGCGCCTTCGCCAACCCCAGCTCCTCCCTCGCGTTCAAGCAGCTCAGCTGCCCGGACTGCTGCTTGCCGCGCGATATAGACCTGTGCCGCGACAGCGACTTGGTCCCCGTAGTCGACGGCGCGCAGCAGCAGCAGCAGCAGCAGCAGCAGCAGCAGCAGCAAACGAACGCCCTGGCGCCGGTCTGCGACAACTGCGGCGCGGTCTTTGATCGTTTGGCGCTGGAGGAGACGCTGCTGGGCGAAGTGCAGAAGATGGCTGTGCAGTGGATGACGCAGGACTTGAAGTGCGCCAAATGCGCGAGGATCCGCTCGAATGAGTTTATGGATCACTGCGGGTGCGCGGGCGAGTGGGTTGTTACTGTTAAGAAGGAGGAGTTGGTTAGGACGCTGAGGGATTTTGAGGGCGTGGCGCGGTTTTATGGGTTGAGGATGTTGGGGGGTGTGGTTGGGGAGGTGATTGGGGGGGTTTGATTTTGCTTGTGCTTGTTCTCTGTTTGGGTAGGGTAGCCGGTGCTGGGTTGGGTTGGGTTGGTTCTGTTCAGTAGTCTGGGGGGTTTTGGCGCGGAGTGCATACTGTACTGTACATAGCGACGGCGTTTGGGTGTTGTTGGAACGATGGGACCGTAGTTTTGCTGCCAATGATGATAGGAATGATGGTCTCTTCCGATCTATGTACTCATCAGATCACTTACAACAGTGATGAGGCTTCTATGTCGACCACTCGGATCATAAGGCGGCGACTGCATCGATTGTGTACTGTAACAGGCAAGCCTGCATGGTTCCGGTAACAGCTGGTCGTCCACATTGCACAAGAATGCAGTCGACCGCTAGTGTCTCGCTTCGACAGCCAATAATCACGCCATGCCTGACTCGGCATACGAAGGTTACCAACTCATCGGTTCGTAGGGCTGTAGGGCTGTGACGGGTGCTGCGGAAGACACACCACAAAGGTTCTCTTGCCGATCGAACCGGCTTTCTTCTCTCCTTCATCCCCTTCACCGACCCACTCATTCAAATCCGATAGCTCAGCCCTACGAGTATGTATGCATTTGTACGCGTGTCAAGGACCGGTGCACACACTGCCTGTGTAGCGGTTGTCATTCTCAAGCCTGGCTGGAAGAGGTGGCGTGGTGTAGTTAGACCACAACATGCCATTGTCGAGGATTTCTCAGTCAAGATCAGCGAACCTCGGAAATGCTCAAGACGGCATTCGACCATCTGTTGTGATCCACGTTGGCGTCTCCGACACCCTTGTGCTTGGCAGTTTCTGGGCAAGCACCGGAATGATCATGGTAGTAGGACTTTTGGTAACAATGTTGATTTCTTGCTAGTCAGGCTCATCAGAAACCGGCACTTACAGTACGGCACGCGGTATGGCGGTCGATCCTCCCAGGACCCAAGGTAGATGCGCGGGTGGTTCCTCCAAATGCATGAAGGATCGATCGCTCCAAGAACTCCATTGTTGCCAACCTTGGCAGTCCAACGCTCGCCGTGGTGCGTGTTTCCTGGCTCCAAGCTCGGGCTGGGCGGTTATAGCGGAGCCCAAGTATGATGCTCCTGCGATCTTGCGCGTACTCATGGTAAGTCTTGGATGGATGGAGTTACCAGTCAGACAAACGACAAAGTCATCTACGTCCCATCTCTGGACTCATCTGCCCAGGAATCCTTCGCGTCAAGCCATGATCTCAATGAGCCGCGATCATGGCGATTCCACAGGTGCCCGGTGTTCGCCAGCGGGTTTCGACTTTCAGGAAGCATTTCGAAGGCTTCACTTGGAGGCTTTGGTATGCCGTTGTTTTGTTCGGCACGATGGGCGTCGCGAGAGGTATTCCTTGATGGACACCACGGCACTTCAGACGGTCCCGAGCTGATTCAAGCGTTGCAGGCATTGAGGAAGCGCTCGTCGGCACAATGGTTGAACAACAATCCTTCATCGCAGACTTCCGTCTCGACGAGATGGGCGAGGACCAGAGGGCCAGCACTATCGGCAACCTGGTTGCTATATCTCAACTTGGTTGCATTGCAGGTGCTTTGACGTGAGATGCTATCCCTACCTCTTTTCTTTCGGCTGTTGGCTGACGATACCGCTACCAGAAGCCTGATCATTGGCGACCGCTTAGGAAGAGTATGGTGGGGCCGCATCATGTGCTCACTGTGGCTGCTAGGAATCCTCGTTTATACAACTAGTTCTGGGAATCTCGCTCAAATGTATGGCGGCAAATTTGTCGTCGGCATTGGGCTGGGGCAGATGTCTGTCATTGCCCCTGCGTATGTTGCTGTAAGTGAAGGTTATACTGTTGGGCATGACCCTTGCGAGCTCTGACTGATGTTGGTATCACAGGAGTGCTGCCATTCGAAGAATAGAGGTAAGCTGGAAGACCTGCTCGAGGTAATAGAGCTGTAAAGAACGTGAGACTGACTTTCGTCCCAGGTTTCGCGGTTGCTATATTCGGCGCCAGTGAGTACCTTGGAGCAATCATCGGGTACTTTACAAGCTACGGTACAGCCGTAAGCATGTCCAACGACTCTTCCGGCCAATGGGTAAGGTTGTAGATTACCAATGGAATGAGCAATCGCTAAGACAACCTCCACAGAAAATACCACAAACGACTGCTGGAGCATTCGCTGCAGTATTCCTCGTCTTGCTCGCCTTCGCCATCGAGTCACCGCGCATTCTCGTCAAAAAGTGCCGTCGTGTCGAGGCTAAAGTCGCCTTGCGGAAGCTACGTGGCAGCGAAGTAAGCAACGAAGACATCGAGCGAGAACTGGACGGTATCGAATTGCAGCTCAAATCTGAACGCGAATCCATGGACCTTGGTCTGTTCGGATCTCTATGGAGTCTAGTGACAACCAGGAAGCATCTGGACCGACTATGCCTAGCTTGCACTGCACATCTCCTGCAGGTCTGGTCCGGTGCCTCCAGCATCACCGTCTACGCCCCTCGATACTTTGCCTTGCTAGGAGTAAAAGACGAGCATGAGAGACTGCTGTACACCTCAATCGTCGGAATAGTCAAGCTCCTCGCGGCCACCGCCTGCGCGGTGTTCGCCGTCGATCAGATCGGACGGCGGAAGTCTCTGACGATTGGAATCACGGTCCAGTTGTTCTGCATCACCTACATCGCCGCGGTCTTATCAGTGGTACCCGAGCTTGCCGAAGGCGGAACCACGCCTGCAGACCGCGATGTCGGTATCAGCGCGATTGTCTTCATGTACCTCTGCGGAGCCGGCTACGCTTTCGGCTGGAACTCCCTCTCCTACCTCATCACCTCCGAGATCTTCCCCTCGCAGACCCGCACCGTCGGCACAGCCCTGGTCATGATCGTGCACTACGCCAGCCGCTACGGGATGCAAAAGGCAGTCCCCCTGATGCTGCTCGACAGTGCGATGCGTCCTCTGGGGACCTTCTGGTTCTTTTCTGGTGTTACTTTGACGGGGATTATCTGGGTCTGGGCTTGGTTGCCTGAGACGGGGAGTATGCAGCTTGAGAAGACTGCGTATGTGAGTAATTCGGGGTCGAATGCTGATCCTTGGGGTGATGGACGGCCGGTGGATGCTGGGTCTGGGAGGAAGATGGGTGAGTTGCAGCCTGGTGGTTATGGGGGCGGGGGCGATCGGTTTGAGATGAAGGCTGGGAAGAAGAATTCGGGAAGGAGTAGGTGGTGATTCGATTGCTCGAGTTGATAGGCACTATGGTGGTATGAGTGTTTTATCATCGGGAATGCTAGGATGTAGTATGGAGATGTTCAAGCTTCCAGTATTCAATGTTGCTCAAGTCAGATGAACGTTTTTCTCGTTGGCGAGATCACTGTCAACATCAGAGGGGAATCGGTCGATTGGCGGTTGAATTCAGCGCTATCGACACATTATGATATCGACTACTAAACCTGACTTTCCAGCATTCCATGAGGTCTATCTCGCATGATTGATCGATGGATGTTCGAATGCCCACTAACCCAACCCGAACCCTAGCCAAAGCCCACCGAGCGAATTCGCGCCACCCAAAACCTTCAACAAGATTTATGTTGATTGACATTCTGTACACAGCAACATCACTCCCTTGATTCAGAAAGGTATACGTGCGATTCCATGTCGCTGTGGAATAGCCGTGCTGGCAGGTGTAGGAAAGTCCAAACGCACTCGGGACAGACTTCTCGTACAACAGCGATCGCAGCCGATACGAGAGCGTTCACACACCAGACAATCGAGTAGTCATACGTCTCATCTGTTATTGAATTGACCCGAACAAATGATTCTCAGTCCCGACGTCCAATCACGCGCACAGAGAAACATCATGAAATGGGGATGCCCATATCTCCAGTTTTATTGGACGATCGATCGCTTTCAAACTAAAAGGACGCGATGGATAAGAACTGCGATCGATCTGCTCGATCCCAACGATCACAAATCCATGTACCAACCGCGAGGGTATCAGTCCTACACACGCCGAGTCGTCTCGAGTCGGAAACAACACTTTCCATTCCACTCCCCAAATCTATTATCAAAAAAAATCAGCTCAAAGTCACCGTGACTTCCTAGGTTCATTTCGCGTGTACCAGCCCCGAAGCAGATCGCTACCATCGCTCTCCAGTCACAATCTAACGATATATTTTGTAGACACGCGAAATTCATCAACAAATCAAGCTTTCATGGTGTAGTGGTTATCACGCGTCCTTCACACGGACGAGGTCCTGAGTTCGACCCTCAGTGAAAGCTATCGTTTTGCTGTGGCTGGGGTTGATCATGAGGTCGTCTGCGATATTTTTTGGGCTGTCAGGACGAAATCGAGATTTTTGTCGAGTGGGAATCGATTTAGGGGCTGTTGCTTCATTGCGATAGAGAGCACGGGGTGTGCTTTGGTAGGTGGATCATTGGTGGGGATGGTGGATCGATTGTGCTGGCGCGACATCATGGGGGGCGAATAGTGGATTGGCGGGAGAAAATGGGGGAATGGCAACATTACTGTGGGAGGACTACGCTTGACATGAGAGGCGTGGCAGGTTGGCTGGTGATTAGCACGCTGGCGGCTTCTACGGCATCAAACTCCCCAGAAAGGATTGCTTCGTGTGTTACGGTGATGGTTGATCAATCGCAGCACCACGTCTTTACTCTCTCATTGACATATTGGAGCATGCAGCATTTCTATCAAGACGGTATCATTTCCTCTACTTTACTGTTGCACAGACTGCAGCAGACCATCAACCCGACGACTTCTCACCCCACAGCTTCCACGCGCCAACCTCCTTGGATTTCCGCATCATGATAACCGCCGCAATAACAAACATCGCAGCACACATGCACGCATAGAAGACCCACATCCGCCAAAAAGCGTCCGAATAGACACCCAACTCAGCGGCAGTCCGATCCGCCGAGTCCAGCGAGCCCCCAATCTTTGCTTCCAGAAGCACAGTTCCGACAACAATACTCACACTAGTGAACAGACTCCTCGCGAAGTTTTGCGCAGAAATGGCTGGTGTGAGGTGTGCGGCGCTGACAAAGGATTGCAGCGCTAGCAGTGGTGTTTGGAAGACCTGGCCAACTCCGACTCCCAAGATAATCTGAAAGCAGATGATCTTCGCCCACTCCGTCTGCAGACCGAAAGTAGTGAACATCGAGACCCCCAGAAGCATCATCGTGCTGCCTATCAGCATGAAGAGGGCGAAGTTCCCTGTCTTGCGAACTAGCACGCCCGTGAGGAAAGTAGTCAAGGACAGCGGCACGACCAGCGCGAGAAGAGCCAGGCCAGCTTTCAGCGGCGAGAATTGGAGGACGATTTGATAGTAAAGCGGTAGGAAGAAGTCGCATGCGATGAAGACGAAGCTGTGCAGGCAGGTGATTGCCATTGCGGAGGCGGGGCCGACGGAGCAGAAGATGCGCATTGGGATCAAAGGTTCGTTTGCGATTTTCGTTTCGTACCAGATGAAGACTGCGAAGGTTGCTACTCCGATGATCAGTGGCGCGAGTGCTGAGGGAGATGTCCACTGCGATTCTTCGCCGGCGCCAGTTTGTAGGCCGAATAAGAAGGCTACTGTGCCGCCGATGATCAGCAGCACGCCGGTCCAGTCGAGGGTGCGTAGACTGTCGAGTAGCAATGCGTCTGGTATATCGGGGGCGAGAGTGAAGATCAAGATCGTAAGAGCTAGTGCGTTGATGGGCAGGTTGATCCAGACTGGATATCGGTCAGCTTAACGAAAGTACTTCAACATGGAGCAGTAGCTTCCAGTAAAAACTCACAGCACCATCTCCAACCAATCGTCTGCGTGAAAACACCTCCTAAAACTGGCCCGAGACCGCTCGCCGCTGCGTATACAAGGCCCATAAGGCCATAGTATTTCGCTCTATCGCCCATGGCGAACATCTTGCCAATGAGAATTGTGATCAGCACTCCAATGCCTCCACCTCCCAGTCCTTGTATTGTACGGCCTCCTATAAGCATCGCCGGATCTTTCGCGAGGGCAGCGAGTAGACTGCCTGCGAAGAAGATTACGTTCGCAGAGATCAACATCCACTTCACGCCGAAGAGATCAGACAGCTTTGCCCATATAGGTGATGAAGTGGTGCCTGCGAGTGTGAACGAAGAGCCGATCCAGGCGTACTCGGACGCGTTGGCATTGAGTGCTCGTGTGACGGTGGGCAGCGCGGTGGCGATGATGGTTATGTCCAAGGCAGTGATGAATTGCGTAAGACATAGCGAGGCCATTGTAGTCCTCCTCTTCCAGACGGATGTTGCGTTTTCACCAAGTGGCTGAGCTTCGGTATCGTCATTATTGCTGGCCTCGCCCTTTGTGATGATCGTGTCTCGGTGCTTCTCTTGCGCGAGGTCTGGCTGAACGGCTTGTTGCTCTTTTGCTGGTTCTGTCATAACGAACGTGTCGGCGTTTCTGCACAAGTTTTTGCTGGAGTGGAGGAAAAAAATGAACAGAACGCTCAGCCCACAAGCAACGTGATCAGCTAGTTCAAGGATAGATCGACCTTGCATCTCTGCATTATGCCCACATGATCCGAAATGTGTGCTATCGTGCATGCATACTACGCGTGTTGTTTGAAGGCCGCCCGTCGGAGGCTCGGATCATGTGGGTGGATGGCCTACCGTAGATTTAGATACCATTCCATCAGTGGATGTCATTGTTGTCTTGTTTCATCGACACATGTATGTCTCTGTGTTCATACAAGAGAAAGCAGGCGGAAAGGTAATAATGCACTTTCGAACTGTCACCCACCATTGTGTTGATACGCCGAGCGGGTGCTTATGTATGTAATGTATGTGAGGACCAGGGGACCGACCCACTTCTCCGTGGTCTTTCTGCCTGCCATCCATGGATGTTTCCTAAACAACATCCTACAGTAATCCGAGCCTCTTTTACTTGCATGTTTGCATACGGGGATGTCGCTTGCATCGCTTAAGCGTCTGTTTATCGACGATCCAACTCCAATTCGAGCTATACAACCGCCATCACAAAACAATGAACTCAGAATCCCAGTCATCCTCCCCATCACTTTTGCAGATTCTCCACCCAGAGTTGCTTCACCACATCTTTACCTATCTGTCATTACAAGACGTATGAGGCCCAGTTTCGGTGGCGATCATCTCATAGATTTGACTGCAGGAATCCGGTCGGACCGATACTCGCCAACAGCCTCTTTTAATAACAACTAGATCGCAGCCACAATAATTGGGAAAGCAGCAACTGCCAACATCGCCGCATGCACACTGGACCGAGGCGTCGTGCCACCTGTGTATTGAGTCGCAGCCGCGTTGACCGAAGACGAACCGGAGGAGCCCGAAGATGATGCACCAGCAGCAACACTCCCGGTCTGTGAAGAAGAACTGGATGCACCCGAATGCTGAGAGCCACTAGCAAGAGCACCAGACCCCGACTGTGCCGGCACCGACGTCGTCTCTTCACCTGCCTCCGCAGTCGCCGTGCTAGCCGGCTGCGTGACGGTCGTAACATCTCCATTTGCCATGGTGTAGATAGGGATGAAAACGTTCCCACTTCCGCCAGTGTCATCGTGGAAATTGCCTTGCACGAAGAATTAGTATCGATCTGCAGAGCATGAAAGCACGAGAGGCATCGACTACCCACCATTCAACACCTCCAGACACAGCAAAGAATTATCCGTGAAAAACGTGCACGTCTCGCCGCTCGCGCAGTCGAGGTCCACGCCGCGCTTCTCCAGCAGATCACGCCCATGGACGCAAGTGCCACCGCTGATGGCGCTGACTGCCACGCAGTTCGCGTACGCCTGGTCTGCCGCGCAAGCGGCGGTCTCGCAGGGTTCGTCGGGCTTGTATGGCCAAGGGGACGCGACGTCGGGTGTGCAGCTTGTCGCTGCAGCGACTGACACCGTCGAAGCGATCGCGAGGTAGCTGATGCTGAGCTTCATGTTGAGCTGAGTTGATTGTGCGGGTGAGGGCGAAAACAGAAGGGATCCGCTGCTGTATGTATACAGAACCCTTCTTTGAAAGACGCAATAATCAAGCTCCGGCATTAGGTGGGTGCCACATCGCTAAGAGAATGCTTCGCATGAACCACACAAAAGCTTAAGCGGCGTTTCTCTGCTCGAGAGTCGAGATCTCGTGGCGTCGCGTGAACATGTCCCTTCGCGATCTCGGCGGTTTCCGTTGGTGTGTGGAATGCAAACCTCGAGCCGGAAGGCGTCTGATAGTCGTGTTGCCCTCACGCGATGATAATGCGACAAAGTCCGAGCGCCGCACCACCATCCCCGGAACGACCGACGAACGATTCGATGGAGAGGACGTGTCTCAAGCCATGGGTTGAATGGAGAGGTTATAGACCGAATGCGGGTTGCTTGCTCCCGATGTAATGGTCACTGCCAAGGCGGGGCTGGGAATGCTTGTTACACCGCATGAATCTAGCCGTTGACACAACAGTTGTGTGAGAGCCATAGTCTATGGCCGTGCCTCGATACTGTTCATCGGTAGGGCGTCGCAGTCAAGATAAGCGAGTTAGGTGTTTGGTGCGTAAATTTGACAGAGAACTGGAAAGGTTCCAGTCAGTCGCCTCGGTATCAGCTAACGAAGCACATCTTCTTCTAGGCTGCTCTAGTTTGACTGCCCAGCCGATGTGCCACCACCCCCCAAAGAGCTAAAGGATGGCGTGTTTATCGGTGTGCACTTCTGTGTTCCGAATGATACCTCCGATCAAAACTTTGACACGGTCAACTCGCACAGTCGCAGCAGACTGTATGTAAATGTAGCCGCATCCTCAAAGACTGAGAGGGATTGATGCGGGCGAAAACCTGGGCGATTTGGCACAGTTAGGAACAATGTCAGTGATCGTCTGTCTCGTTTCACTCGACGCTGATGGAAGTAGTCAACGCGCGATTTTCCAGCTTCAAAGCTCGATGGTACATACTGGAAGGTATCGTTTGCCTCGAGTCGGGCTTACCGAGAACTTTCGGGGACTGTAGATGGGATTAGTCTTACGCGAGATGGTCAAGGTCCGAGAGGTGAGAAGTGGGTTTATCGTGTAGATGAGACAAATTAGCCGGAGGAGTGAAGGTTCGTTGCCTTGTGTTCGGAGATCGTCACATTGTCTGCGTGATGCAGAGAGGAAGGGCTGGTCAGTCTATCTCGTCGCTGAAATGCTTTTCCGCCGTGCCGTTCCTAGGCCTTACTCTTCCTTTAATGTGACCAAACCATCTAATGCAGGAATGCTCAGTCATCGATCCACAGATTCTCAACGTGTAACTCGTAATGCCCAACTAAAGCCTCGCTCTCTCCTCGATCAGTCTTTTCGCAACCTGCTGCTCACGTTGCTGCTCCACAACCCATGACTCGACAACATCAACCAGACCTTCGACTTGCTCCCTTGTATTACCCGCATGGAGACAAATCCGCACTCTCTCGCCACCCTCTGGTACAGTTGGCGGCACGATCCCACGAACGACGAAACCATTTCGCTGACAGTACGCTGCGAGTTGTTTTGGTGCGGGCGTGAGTAGCGAGAAGATTGGAGACTGTGGAGCTTGGGGTGGGATTGAGAGAAGTGGAGCATCTCCATTGTCGGTAGTGTCAGGCAGGGTGGCGATCAAGGCTTGTAGTAGGTCGTAAAGGTGTGTTGTCAGAGTGGTCAGATTGCGGGAAAGCTGGTGAAGATGTTAGCTGAACGATGTGATTCCGTGCATAGCTTCCAATTTTCTTACAATCTCGGTCTTGCCACTTATCAGGTATGTATAAGAGGCTCGGATGGCGGCAAGAGCAGGATATGAGAGGAAAGTTGTGTAGATCAGAGGGCGAGCGTAGTTAATAAGGTATTGGCGGATAAGGGGAGAACATAGAAGGATTGCTGTCATGTTGTCAGTTTGGATCGGTCTGTGCCTCCATCACAGTGCACCAGCTCACCTCCATTGCAAGCCAATGCTTTGCCAAAAGTATGCAAGCGTACTGAAGTCTGATCTTCCAGACCCAATTCGCAAACGAGGCCACGACCTTGAGGGCCCAAAACACCATTCGAGTGTGCTTCATCGACAATCAGATGGCCGTTGCCCAAAGGCAGTAGTTCGTGCATGACATCAACAATCTTCTTGAGCGGTGCAACGTCACCGTCCATACTGTACACTGCTTCTAGCGCAATGAAGACATTGCGATGACCAGAGACAATAGCTTCGTCGTTGTCTATTAGCTGCTCGATGATCGCTTTCAAAGCGTCTGCCGAGTTATGGGCAAAAGCGATTTTTCGGCCGGCTCGGCTGAGACGCATACCATCGTGAACACTGGCGTGGATGAATTCGTCATATACAATGACATCTCGCGGTTGAGGTAGGCAAGAGAAGAGACCAACGTTCGCGTCGAAGCCGGAGTTGCACAACAAGCCCTTCTCCGCTCGATGGAAATCCGCAATGTCATCTTCCAGTTGCTCGGCATAAGTCGAGTTGCCGTCGAGAAGTCTAGAGCCGCCACTCCCAAGATGGACCGTCGATGGTCCAGTTCGTAGTTCTTCCAGAAACAAATCTCTCACTTCCTGAGATGTGGCCAGGGAAAGGAAATCATTACTGCTGAAGTCGACGGAATTGGGTGGCTGGACGGTGAGTCGTCGAATAGTGCTCTGCGACTCGCGGTTGTCCAACGCTCTTGCGAGGGCAGCATTGAGATGCTTTCCTCTCGGCTGTGTCATGTCTCAAGTCGGAAATATCGTGTTCATTGTCGACATCTTTCAACAGAAGAGACATGTCCACACCTGGCTCGGCTTTATTTCCAACGCAGGGCTCGTGCACACAATGCCTGCATTGCCCCAGGAGATCCGTTTGGTGGGGACATGGAGAATCTCAACAAGCTACCGCTGCACCTCAAAAGGACCGAGGTGTGGGTACGGTACGTAGACTATTGTTGTGCAGCCCTACCCGGCACAAGCTCAGGCAACATGCTTTCTTGAAAGAGCTCTCTTCGAGTCCACATCTCATCCACATGCCATCGCTGATTTCGACATGAGACGAGTGGCTGGGACGGCCTTGTGGCCTCGATTGAGGGCTCTCCAGATATACGGCGCCAACACCGGGGTCGGTAAGACCATCTTCTCGACACTGCTCTGCCGAGCTTTCCAGAGGAAGCTCCAGAGAGTGCAGTATGTGAAGCCAGTGTCTACTGGGCCCCTAGACGAGGCGGATGACAGGTATGTGTCGATTCGAGGGCGAAGGATGAAGCTTCCTCGAGCTAGAATTGACTGCACTCCATCCATCGGTCTGACATCAGTTGTCACTTAGTCATATTGTCAAGTTCGCCCAAGGCGTCAAGTCCAAGACATTGTATCAGTTTGCAGAACCGGTCAGCCCGCATATTGCTTCTCGTGGATCTTCTGTAAGTTGAGTAGTATAGTCTACTCAAATGGGAGGATGCATCACTAACACTACCCTAGCAAGCCCTTTCAGACAACGACATCAGCGTTGCTCTATATGACGAACTGACGAGCTACGCAACCGGCGAAGATGGTGTCGCCATTGTTGAGACTGCAGGCGGCGTACTTTCTCCAGCACCTTCCGGCAGCACGCAAGCAGATGTTTACAGGCCTCTCCGGTTACCCACATTCCTTGTTGGTGATCATCGTCTGGGTGGCATTGGATCGACGATATCTGCTTGGGAGTCACTACATCTCCGTGGCTACAACGTCCAGTCTGTCGGCTTGTTCGCAGAAGGGAGATACGAGAATGCTGCCTATCTGAAAGATTACTTCGCTGAGAGGAACATCTCGTCCTTCTCCATCCCGCCACCGCCCGATCCCGTAGCAGACACTCGCGAGGATGTCAAAGCCATGTCTTCTTATTACGAAGAGACGAGCATCAGCACCGAGGTCGATACCTTCATCGACTCGTTCCTGCAGGCACACGACAAGCGTATTGAAGACCTTCGCAACATGCCCAAGCAAGCAACCGAAGCCATCTGGCACCCTTTCATGCAACACAGTGAGAGAAACGAAAACAACGTCGTCGCTATGGAGTCTGCATACGGCGACTACTTCCAGACTTACACCAAGCAGAAAGACGCATCCCAAGCCTCAGGCGAGGCAAAGACCTCACTGCTGCAACCCGCCTTCGACGCTTCAGCATCCTGGTGGACTCAAGGTCTCGGCCATGGCAACCCACAGCTAGCCCTCACAGCAGCTCACGCTGCAGGCAAGTATGGCCATGTCATGTTCGCCGGCGCCGTCCACGAGCCCGCGTTGACACTTGCGCAAACACTCATCCAGCGCATGGACAACCCTCGTCTGAGTAAAGTCTTCTACACCGACAACGGCAGCACAGGCATGGAAGTAGCCGTGAAGATGGCTCTTCGCGCGGCTTCCAAGCGCCATGGCTGGTCACCGGAGGACAATGTAGAGATTTTGGGCTTGATCGGCAGCTATCACGGCGACACCATGGGCACGATGGACTGCTCCGAACCAAGCATATTCAACAAGAAGGTCGAATGGTACCAAGGCCGCGGGCACTGGCTGGACTTCCCACAGGTCAAGCTCCGAGATGGTCAATGGATAGTTGAGCCGCCCAAGTCAATGCACAAAGCTGTGGGCAAAACTCGCACGTTCAACTCACTCGAAGAGATCTTCGACCTCGAGGCTCGCCGTGCAGACTGGGGCCGTTACCGTTCGTACCTCGATGCAGAGCTGTGGCATCTTCGTCAGCAAGGTCACAAATTCGGCGCTCTCATCATGGAGCCCGTTATCTTGGGCGCAGGCGGCATGATGTTCGCCGATCCACTCTTCCAGCGCTGTCTCGTGGATGCAGTCCGAGGGATCGACCCTAACATGGACAACGCGAGAGCCATGGACGCACAGGGCGCAGACAAAGATTGGCAGGGGATGCCGGTGATTTTCGACGAGGTGTTCACAGGGCTTTACCGCTTGGGACGATTCGACGCTGCTGGTTTCCTCGGGACAGACCCGGACATTGTGGTGAACGCGAAGCTGTTGACTGGTGGTCTACTACCGCTCTGCACGACGACTGCCAGCGAGGCGATTTTCGAGGCTTTCCTGAGCGCCGATAAGAGTGATGCTCTTCTCCATGGCCACAGCTACACTGCACACGCTATCGGTTGCTCGGTCGCGAACGAGAGTCTGAGTACGATGGCAAGCATCAGCCAGAATGAGGACTGGGAGGGTTTCCGAAAAGACTGGAAAGCACCTGCCCTGGCTGAAGGCCACCGCGACTCAACACCGTGGAGCATGTGGTCGAAGTCCTTCGTCGAGACTGTCTCGCGTAAGCCCAACGTCGAATCTGTGTTTGCGATTGGATCGGTTTTCGCCATGTCGCTGAAAGATCCTGCGGGATCCGGCTACGCTTCGACTGCTGCCACGGGTCTGCGTGATCGTTTGTTTAATGGTGGCCAGTCTGGTGAGCCGGTGATTCATTCGCGTGTGCTGGGTAATGTGCTTTATCTCATGGGCGCCATGACCAGCACGCCGGAGACATTGAAGGGCGTGGAAGAGACGGTGTTACGAGCTCTGGACGTGTAATGAAGCTGTTCGTAAAAGTTCTTGCCTATCAGCAATTTGTACGCATCATACCCATTGCCGTCCATTTACCATGATCTAGACATCTATCGCTTTTCGTCGTAAATTCGTACCCGGGTATCATCACAGATCCAATCCAATCCACCCAAACGCCCGTATTCACCAAACAAACCCAAACGAACCAGCCTCTTTCTTCCCCTCCTGACCCTCCTCCCCCGGTATCTCAACCCCCTGCTCCCTCGCAACCCGATAAATCTCACCCGTAACCCTCTCCACATCCGCCTTCTTAATCGGCACCCGATGCGCCCCCTCCCACTCAACAACCGTCGCGCTCTTCTCATCATGATACTGCCTCAACATCTTCCGATGCAAATGCAACCCCCCATCACTCAACCCATGCACATGAATCGTAGGCAACCGCAACACATGCGGGCTCACACCCGGGTAATCGAACCCCTCACTAACCTGCCCCGGCATCACCAGCGCCGGATGCCTCGAGTGCTCGCAGAACGAAACAAGCGGCGACCTCCCCGCGAGCAGCACCGCGAACTTGTAATCCGTATCCGCCCGCCCCTCCCTCTCAACCCGAATCTGCTGATCATAAAGCAAACTCGCGCTCAACTTCGCCCCCTGCGAAAACCCAATCAAGCCGACCCAAGGCCCCGTCCCGGGGTCCTCGCGCTTGCACGTCTCGATGCTGTAGCGCACTTCTTCGGCGGCGCTCTCGTCGTCGATCTCGGGGTGTTCGGGCAGCCAGCGCAGCCAGCGGCGGAAGGGGCCCCAGTCTTCGTAGACGGGGACGATGCCTGGGCCGGGGGCGCAGTAGAAGGGGCCGTCGGCGAAGACGAGGCGGAAGGAGGGTAGGTGTTTGATTAGGGAGCGGGCTTGGGCGCGGAAGATTTCGGCTGTTACGCCGCCGCCGTGGAGGCAGAGGATGCGTGGGTAGTGGAGGGTTGGGTCTGAGGTTGGGGCGGTGGGGGTTTGGGAGGGTGGTTCCATGGTTGTGGTTGTGCTTTGCTGGAGGTGAGTTGGAGGGCTGTAGTTGGTGATCTCTTGGGGGTGGATAGTGTTGTAGGACGAATTAGACGCGTCGTATAGCTTACAGATCAGAAGAACAGGTATAACAGTCCTAATATAGGACCCGGAAAAGTAATGTAGGAACAGATAGTCACCTTTGATGAGGCTGAGGTGATGTTACCTCGGATTCCGGACAATGTGGAGCGCCGGTATGATGACCATCATCTCAACGCTTGCTCTTTGCATGGTCGGTGGAAGGTCATTGCAGAACATGGATCGCAACAAACTGTATTCATTTACGGAGTCGTCATGGAACTGATGTTGTGGTGCTCAAGGTTGGATTGAAAGCACAACGAGGAAAAGAAGATCGACGACTTCGGGAAACATGGACTCTCCGCGAACACCGCACTTGCACCCAAATGGATCAACACGACCTACAACATACAACTATGGCTCCATCGACCTTACTGATGGCTCATTGAGAGTCTGTAAACTACACCAATGGCGGGATCTTGGGCGACCATGCTCGCATCGCCACAGCACAGCCGCCTCTGCATGTACAATAGTACAACACATGCAAGCCACTCAGGCAAAAGACACAGTACCATGCATGCAGTGTGACCCGCCGCCTTGATAAGGTAGCTATCTCAGCTCCTCCCTCCTTCACCTGCAGCCTTGTGCTGTCTATCTGGAAGCAACACAACTCCGATCAACGCCAAAAGATTGCCACGTCGAGAAGTCTTCAGGCATGGAGTTATCACTCACGCCAAACCGCGCCTCCGGACGCGCTGACGTGGCGTACCAGTCCATCCCAGCCAACATCTACAGCAATGTCCATGTCGGTGATGGTGGGCGCTCGCATCTGGGCAACAGCTACAACTTCGGCCCGACTGAGGATCAGCAGATACTGCAGGCGATACTCCAGAGCCTCCATTATCCAGAGATGGGACGACGAGGCTTGGATGTGTCTGACGCGAAAGCTGACACCTTTGAATGGCTGTTTGAAGAAGGTGGTAGTGAGACATCTCACAGCTTCGAAGATTCTGGACTGGACGAGACGGAAAGGCGTTCCATGGCTACGAAGCTCCGGTGTTGGCTGAAAAATGATGGCGACAGTGTATTCTGGATTACCGGAAAGCCCGGCTCCGGAAAATCGACTTTCATGAAGTTCTTGAGAGACCACGACGGCACCGATGCTTTGCTCCAAGAGTGGGCCCGAGATGATATGCTCATAGTCGCAGACCACTTCTTCTGGCTTCCAGGAACGCATCTACAAAATTCGTTTGAAGGACTTGTGAGAAGCCTGATGCACGCCATTTTGAGTTCTCTCGCTGCGGACATTGCTTCGGCCAAAAGCATCTGCGGTAAACGACGATGGAGCCTGCAAAGCAGCCGCCGACCTTGGCCACGAAGCGAGTTCAAGCGGATGTTTGACAGCATTGGTGCCATTAGCAGCGTTCGATTTTTCCTGTTGGTTGACGGGCTTGATGAATGCTGCCCGCAGGACAGTCATGATGATCTCATGGACACGCTCATGGGTATGATCGGACAGCCAAATGTCAAAGCCTGCTTGTCGAGTCGCCCCTGGAGAGAATTTGTCATGAGACTCGAATGCAGTCCATCACTTCGCCTTGACCACATCACCCGACTTGACATGATTACCTACATCAGAGAGAAGATCCTTAAAGCTACACGAGAGCAAGGCTTGACGGCAAGAGAGACACGCGAACTGATCCGGCTTGTCATCGACCGCGCCAGTGGAGTGTTTCTTTGGGTTGAGCTTGTCGTTCGTGCTATCAACGTCGAATTGAAGAAAGACCGAGGGGTGTCACGAGTCACCACGATTGTGCGAGAGTTTCCGTCGGAGCTGGACGAATACTTCGCTACCCTGATATACGAACGGATCGAGAAGTCGAGCGGTAACGAATCTGACACCGCAAGTGTACTCAGCTTGGCCCTGCATCGCGAACATCAACGAAGGGAACAGTTTTACCTCAACGATGTCGGCTCGTTCATTGATTATTGGCTTCTAAGCCGAGGCGCTACTGAACATGATTTGGAATGCCCCAGCACTGAAACGCCGAAGTACGATCGTGCCCAGGTTGATGTGATGATAGGGCAGACGAGGAAGTTTCTAGAACTCACCACCAGAGATCTTCTCGTACTGTCCAGCTCTCTAGAGGTTGGGTTCCTCCACCGTTGTGTTTATGATTTTTTGACGGACGGATGGGTCAGCAATGCTATTCATCAGCAATTGCCGGCTCATGTTCAACGAGCAGACTTCTTTCCAAATCTGACAGTTTTGCGTTGTGTGCATGCTCTGATGATGACAGAAATCGAATGTGGCGAAGTTGACGCCCTCCTGGCGTCCATTGTGTTTTTTCCAGGTCTCGACAACTTTACACAATCGAAGCGCAACGCCATACTTCGGGCTTGTGAGTCCCTTGCAATTGAGCACTTGCATGCGGGAAGGTTCTGTTTCGGCCAGGTGAGAATATCACAAAAGTCTTGGTCTTCCAGCCAACATCAAATCGGGACTTTCATGAGCGAGCCATGGCAGCTTGTAAGGAATTTAATTCCTTACCGATACGTACGAACAGTGTTTCTTCAATGGCCACATACTGTACACACCATGTTGATTAGGGACAACGACTTCATCGCATCGCGTCTTGCTGATACTCGGAGACTTGCCGACCTGGAATTGCGCAACCTTTGCAGTGCGTGCACCGACATCATTCACGACTGCCTCTACCTTGGATTGCTTCCAAATGATTGGATGGGAAAAGGTGATTTGTTGTCACGAGTGGGCTTCTCGCCGGTCACAGTCTCGAGAGAGTTCTTACAATCAGATGACGGGCCACAGCACTCTGTCTGTGAGTACTGTCACGTACATTTACCATATTCGAAGGACTGCGGACTTCGCGACAAATTCCTCCTTTTCGAGATGACAGCTTTTGAGAGTCGCGTCCCCAAGAACGCCCTTTTACGGCATTCATCCATTGGGAGTTCAAAATTGGAGCTCCGCATCGCCAACTTATTACCATTCGACATTCCTCAGTCCATGCTGTGCAGAGCAGGTGACTTGCAAACTCTCAGCGATGATCCTCGGTTTCGAGAATTCGTATGGTCCAGGCAAAAACTGCGGGCCGCACGCTCATTTCTTGTAACCACACGGCGACATCTGTCCATCGTTGCAAAATTGCCGCCCTCCTTCGACTCCAACGTACATGAGCTCGGGTCGATTCATCCGTTTCATCAGATTCAGCAGGTTCGGCTGTCTTTCTTAGACAGTTTCGTTCAGCCAGATCCGGCGCGAGACAGTGAAGACCGCAGCAGATATCGTTATGAATATGGGTGTTGTGGCGAACGCATTAACGCGCACGAGGATGTTGTTGTCATCTTGCAACCCGACGAATTTCCTCTGTTTTGCAAGGGTTGCTATAGACGAACAGCACCGCAACGCGGCTCGGGCCCATCGTTTACTTTCACCATCCAGCTCCAGATTGCTTCCGATGACCCTTGGGACTATTGCGACGACAATGTCCTCGCAGTAGCAGACTCCCGCACGGAGACTCGGGGCATCGCACATGCGGTTTCGACAATCATCGCCTGGTACTCGGCTACCGCGCCAGCTTATGGCTTGGGTCACACCATACCCTCCGACATGAAAGCAATCCAAGAAGCGCTGCTTACGATACCAGAGACTCCTGTGTGATTTCCAGACGACACGTCAACGCTCTAGCCTCAACGTCAGCTCACTGTCGCATTCGATTAACCTCAACATCCATACCGAAACCGAAAAACTTTCGCCATGGCTCTCGGTACAAAAGCATTTAAGATGCAAAATATCGTATCGAGTTTGCTCAAGCCATGAGCTGCCGTCTCAATGCGAGAGAACGGCCGCGAAGAAAGTGCATTACGCTCTCACTCCATCAGCTCGCCGCCACCTCATTGACCTGATACGCCGATCACGATCGAAACAGTACCATGGCACCAACGGTCGCCCATTATACCTTCACTGTGCTTACGGGGCCGCCACTCCCACCACCAAGCATCAACATAACTTCGTTCGGACACCGTTCAAAGTCCGGTAGTCACGGCACAGGACCGCTAGTACATCCCACTCCGCATAGACATACCGCCATTTCAGAAGTAGATGATCAAGTCAGTTCTGGAATTGATCAAAGAGGACCTTTCATATGGTCCTGCAATGACGACGACGAAAAGTGATATCGCACCCTATCACATACGTCATGAATTCGTAGCACGACAAAAACAGCCTTTGTCCGTCCAAGGGAGAAGGAACACCGTATGCCTTCTTGATACATCTTCCACAAAAGCAAAGCTTTCACACGTCTGCTATTCTACACGGCCTATAGAAAGAAAGCGTCCACCAAGCCAGGCCAAATAACACCTTCAATTTCTACCTAGTCAGTCAGCCAAATCCCATCCAACACTCTCCTCCCCCTAAACATCCCCAACAACATCACTACTCCCCAACCTCAACTCGCCCCTCAACCCCCCAACCGTACTCCTCCGCCTCCTAATCCCCTCCAACCCACTACCCGTAACCCCCGTCCTAGCCGAAGCAGCATCATTGCTATAAACACTCCGACTCCCCCTCCTCCTCCTCAACGCATCCACATACCCTCCAGGGCCATCCCACATATCCCCGCCCAAAACATCGTCCACATCCTCCATATCCTCCAGCACGCTCAGCGGCGGCTCCGTGTCAAAGACAGCCTGCAAATCGCCATGAGCGCCAAAGTGCTCCCAGATTTTCAGCCAGGATTGTTTGCGCGGCGGGCCGGCGCGGCTGTTGCTGCGTTTCCAGAGGTATTGGCGTTCGTAGAGGGAGACGAGGAGCAGGAGCGGGGCGTTGAGGACTCGCACGAAGGTGACGTTTAATTTGTGGAACCAGCGGTCTGTGAGGGCTGTCTTGAGGGGGAGCAGGAAGAGGAGGGCGAGGAGGTTGAAGGGCGGGCGGTAAGCGAAGATGGCGTCTGATTTCACTCCCTCGAAGGTGAGGACTGCGCGGCGGAACTGGATCTCGGCGGTCGCGTTGCTGGCTAGGTTGGTGTAGGTGTTGCTGAGCATGGCGACGAGGATGGTGAGGAAGAGGGTGTTGCCGAGGAAGGCGAAGGTTATCATGAGCGTGGGGCCGAGCAGCCAGTGCATTTCGGCGGAGCGCTGGACGCCCGTGCCGTCGAGGCCGAACCAGATCCACAGCATCCATTTGGCGATTGTGATGGGCGAGTGTTTGCTGTAGCCGTCTTGGGACTCGGACAGCCAGTGCATGGAGAGGAGGAAGCCGCCGAAGCACCAGCCGGCTAGGAGAGTGAGGAAGGTGAAGTCGGCCATCATTGCGCGGAGGGCGATGAAGAGCATGTTCTCTGGCATGAGGCAGAAGGCAAGGCGAGGTAGGAGGACGGGGGCGCCGAGTGATAAGACGTCGAGTGCGAGCTTGGAGATGCTGCCGTCGTTCGTCGCGAGGCCGTGCATGCGGATGCCGAAGTAGGAGGCGAAGATCAGCACGAATGTGATGTCGAGGAATGACCACAGATTTTCAGTGTGCACCGTCCAGCCATGCTCTGTGATCGAAGCCATCTCGTCGAGACACCAGCCGAGCCCGTAAGCAGCGAACACGAGCTCTGCGACTGTGAAGCGCAGGTGCTCGGCACCTATGGAGCGGGATTTGTTGGTCATTGTCAAGACGTAGAGGAGAAGTAAGAGGATGAATTGACAGGCTTCGATGATGTTTCGAGTCCTTGGGACGATGAGTCGGTATTGGTTGAGGAGCGGCGCTTTTCTGGGATCGTAAAGTGATATTCCGCGGCTCTTGTAGCGGTCTGGCAATATATCAATGAAAGATGTGGGCGTGTAAGTGATTCTTCCGCGGTACACGGCGTCTACGATTTTCTGGCATGTGGAAGAGCTTAGGAAGTTCTTTGACTCTGTGACGATTGCGACTTCTAGAGCGGTCAACATCCTCTCAGCTTCCGGTCGGATGAAGTGTGATCTGACGGCCCAATGGAGTGCGTCCTTGTTGGTACGGGCAACCTCAGGTGGCGCATTCTGGAAGGGTTCGAAGCCGGCGACAAGCACGTTAGCAATGAGAAGCAAGCCTTGCCTTCCCTCATGGTCTTCGTCGAAACGTCTCAAGACACGGCCGGCGATGAGTTCGCAAACAGTGGCGCGTGTATTATTTACCGATCCATGGTGGGCTTGGTAGCTCTGCTCTCGCAAGAACTGCATGCGATTGACGAGCAAGCAGTACACAATGGAGACATCATCGGGATCGTACAAGTGGTCGACAAGCGGTCTGATGACGCTGATGTTCATTCGAGGGCTCTTGAGTTGTTCGACGGAGTATGGATCATCTATCTAGGGGACATGGTCCCTCCAAAATCAGCGGGACGCCCTTGCAAGTTCTGTTGAAGAATCGCAAGCTTCCTCCCGCGCACGAACAGAGAGAAGAGGACAGGCGTGAACAGGCGCGTGATCAGATTGAAGCCAATTGAGAATAACGAAAGATGGGAATGAACCTACCGATGCTTGCAACGACCAGACGTCTGATTTTGTGGATTGATGTGTACACAGGTAGCCAGCCATGCGGGTTTGGTACACGCGGATCGTCGTTCTTCCTCGGCGGATAGCAACCGTCGTCGTCGGCTTGTTCCTCGTCGTCTAGTAGCTCCTCTTGCTCCTGGCGGGATCGCGCCAAACGTAATGCCTCGCTCATACTTCTGTGACTCTCGCCGCGTCCGACTGCGGTCAAGCGAGCCGGCAATGCAGGACGTGTAGGCTCGGTGAGGGCAATGTGTTGTCGCGGAGGAGTCGAAGAGGCAGGAAAGTCGCCATGCCCATCTGCGTGTGCTGAAGACTCGCGGACAGATGCGCTGGAGGCCTTGGGAGCGGGAGCCAAGATGCTCGGAGGACGAAAGGGCGAGCTGGGAGTGAATGTCTCGCTCTGAGGGGAGGACTGGGGGAAGTCGGCCATGGTGAGCGGCGTTGGCGTCCCAAATGCGCAGTGATTGGCCTTCTCCAGCGATGACGGTCAGCTTGTCTCAGCTTGCCAGTACTGTCGACGCTGGGAAATGGAAGTGAAAGGATCGGAGCAGTGGAGGGAGGATAAACGGAGGCGGAATGCACTTGGCGTGAGGAGATAAACTTGTAACTTGTGTGAGTTCCGAGTGTGCCAGCTTTATCGCGCACGCTAAGACATGCCGACATGTTGCAGATGCAGATGACTTGACTCGCCGTGTTGATCATCAATCACTTGTTGCGCCATTAATGTCGATATTAATACCTCGAAGCTACGAGGGAACTTTGGAAGAAATGCCTCGCGAGACGTCTTGATCGAATCTCGAATATCAAGTGCTACTGCAACTACAGCCAGTCGAACTGATCACAAACCTCTACTGAACGAGCTCAGCCAGGTATTCGGGACATAGTATTTTCCAGGAACCATGATTGCAGTAATGCTTACTACTAAAGTCATCCATTGTCGCGACAAATCGTTTGTACAATGGATCCAGCAACCGTCTCAGCATTGTCTCGGGACTACCAGTATGAAGAGAGATCGATCTCATCAACATTATTGAAATGTTCCATCTCGTTATGCTCACGTCATTTCTACCCAGATCTGAGATCTGAGATCTGTGCTTTGAAGAGAAGTGTCACGTGCCTGACTGGTTCCGACCAGACCACGACCAGGATTTTCCAACCGCAATATTGCTTGTTACCATTCGATTGATACTAACTGACCTCCATACGACTTCGAAGAACAGACGATTGAAAGTGTAATATCGACTCTCTCTTCAACATCGTTCCTGCAGCAAGCAACTTCCTACCCGCCTCTTGCCGGCGCACCCCGGTTCAGCCGATCTGCAAACACCTTCTTCCACACGAACAGAAGTGGACTCTTGCATTGACCAAACAAATTACTTGCATTCCACACGGGAGGCATAGGGCTGATGGCATCTCGCAATGGCTACGGGACTATTGCCCAGGACTACCCTGTGGCAGACCAAGTAGACGCCGAGAGAGCGGCCATGCTCCAAACCTCTTCGTCCAAAAATGCCTTTGCTTCGAGATGCGTCGATCATATGACTGTCAATGTGACAAAGTCTTGGGGAGATATCGCGTTACTTGGTTGCTATGTCATTACCGGACTGCTGGACAGTAGCAGTGTTATGGTATGGGGAAGTTTCGTGAGCATGCAGACTGGTTAGTATCGGCGTCGCCATCTTATTGCACTGGCCATGAACTTGTGCATCTGACACACATATCTCAGGAAACACAGTTTACCTCGGACTAGGCATGGTCGCCCCCAATGAAGGCGACCGCTGGATTCGAGCTCTCATCTCCATCGCTTGCTTCTGCTTGGGAAGTCTGTTCTTCGGTTCTTTCCACCGCCAATTCTCGCCTTGCAAACGATGGGTCTTGGTCGGCTCCTTCCTCTTCCAGTTGACATGCATTCTACTCGCGGCATTGATAGCAACTCTCGGACCAGCAGTGGACAGATCGACCCCGCTCAGCCCTTGGGTTGGAGTGTCTATCGCACTGGTGGCTTTTCAATCCGCAGGCCAGACAGTGGCATCCCGTGCGTTGCAATACTCAGGCTTGACCACTTCAGTCTTGACGTCCAACTATTGCGACTTATTCTCGGATCCGGGCCTGTTCAAGCTCGGCCTGAAAGACAACCCTCAGCGGAATCGACGGATGGCCGCACCTGTATTGCTTTTGGGAGGCGCAGCCATTGGCGGCTTGTGGGCGCATAGCTCTGTTGGACTTGTCGGAGCTCTATGGACTGCTGTTGCGCTCAAGGCTGTCGTCGTGGTCGCTTGGGCTGTCTGGGCGCCCGAGAGACAACACTGAGTTTCTTGACCTGGACGGGACCGGAACCGGTTTTCTCACTTTTTGGATGTACGCCAATCCATCATTAATCTTATTCCTCTCTGGGTCTGTGACCTGCGGCAGCTTTCGATTAGCCTTGATGATTGCCGCCATGCGATTTCTAGGCGGATTCTTACATCACCGCAACTACATCTAATACCAGATTCGTGTACTATAACAACGGCCCGCAACGACACTTCACTGGAATCTACATACTCACAATCTAGACTATCTCTGCCATGAAAGATTCCGCACTCAACGTCACCTATACTCAGCGTCATGCACGTATATGACATCGGAGTAGGGCTCTCCGCATACCTTCAAGCTAATACACGCACGGAGAAGCCAACGCGCATATAGCCCGCACGAAGCCCTGAGACTTTCCTACCCATCTTTGACTCTGTTATTTAGGGCAGATCTACTTTCCGTTCTGCAGTCTCTACACGTTCCCTCCGCTTAGCCATACAGAGCGATGGCGAGCACTCTCCGCGTTGAGAAAAGTCACATCCCATGACGGCCAAGATGGCGCCTCTAATGCTTCCCGGCGAAACAATTTCCCACCTAATCGAACGGCAATACTGCTCGTGTATAAAAAGAAGTAGCAGTAACACGCCTTCAATGCCACGACTCTCCATCGCCATTTATCTGTTTGTCCCTGACCATCACGCTCCACGATGTTGATCAGCCTCGCCTCCCTCGCCCTGCTCGCGAGCACAGCAGCAGCACTTCCCAGCAAACCCCCCAAGGGCTTCGTGACGACCTCCGGAACGAAGTTCAAGCTAGACGGCAAGGACTTCTACTTCGCCGGCAGCAATGCATACGTGAGAAACCAACCAAACAACAAACGAACCAACCAAACCACACAACCCCCAGCTAACAACCGCACCCAGTACTTCCCCTTCAACAACAACCAAGCAGACGTCGAAGCAGGTCTGACGGCCGCGAAAAAGGCCGGCCTCCAAGTCTTCCGCACCTGGGGTTTCAACGACAAGAACGCCACTTACGACCCGGCCGGCTTGCCTCAGTACGGTGGCGAAGGCGCTGGGGGCACGGATGTTGTTTTCCAGCGCTGGACTGCGGACGGCAAGTCGACTATCAACGTGCAGGCTTTTGACAAGGTTGTTGATGCTGCGAGCAAAGCCGACGTTAAGCTGATTGTTGCGCTGACGAACAATTGGGCTGATTATGGGGGGATGGATGTGTACACCGTCAACCTGGGCGGGAAGTACCACGACGACGTGAGTATACCTGTTTGCCGCTGCTGCTGCTGCTGCTGCTGTCCTCGCAGTGCGAGCCATGTCATCGCTTTCCGAACCACGCACGCATTCACGCACGTATCTTGCACCGCTAACAAACCACCAACCCCCCCAACAGTTCTACCGCCTCCCCCAAATCAAAGCAGCCTTCAAACGCTACCTCGCAGCCCTCATCCCCCGGCACGCCAACAACCCCACGATCCTCGCCTGGGAACTCGCCAACGAAGCCCGCTGCGGCGCCGACGGCGTCCGCAACCTCCCGCGCTCAGCCAACTGCACCCCGGCCTTACTCACAGAGTGGTACGGCGAGATGAGCGCGTACATCAAGAGCCTGGACCCGCACCACCTGGTCACGACAGGGAGCGAAGGCGGTTTCAACGTTGCTTCGGACGACTGGGCGTACAATGGTGCTGACGGGAGCGATTTCGACGCCGAGTTGAGGTTGAAAGATGTCGATTTCGGGACGTTCCATTCGTACCCTGATTGGTGGTCGAAGAGTGTCGAATGGACGGTTCAATGGATCAAAGACCACGGGGCTTCGATGCGGAAGGCGAAGAAGCCGGTTGTGCACGAGGAGTATGGTGAGTGAGTTTTTTTTTTTTTGGAGTGCTCGGTTTCAGCATTTTTTTGTATCGCGAGGATCCATGTCCACTGTCCATTCGATATCCCAGCAATGCTGACGGGGCGGTGTACTTTTGTGTGACAAATAGGATGGCTAACCCCCGAAAAACGCCTCGAATACCTCGGGCGGACCGAAAACGCGACGCGAGTCGAGGTCCTGTCGCTGTGGCAGAAGACGAGCCTGAAGGAGAAGATGTCGGACCTGTACTGGCAATTCGGGTTCTCGGGCTACTCGTACGGGAGGAACCACGACGATGGGTTTACGATTTATTTGGACGAGTGAGTTTTTTTTTTCTTCCGCCGGCTGGCTGCTACGGAGTGGTTTCTCTGGGACATTTTTCTTTTACTGACTGACAGTCTCGATAGTGCGGAGGCGAAGCCATTGGTTTATGAGCATGCTGCTGCTGTGAAACGGTTGAACAAATGATGTGTTGGCGAAGTGGGACTGGGTTGTTGAGTTATTTTGGTTGTTATTATGTTGTATTCTGGAAATGGGGCACGTGGGTTTTGACTGCTAGGTAAGGGCCTGCTGAAGATGAAGTTGCAAGATTAAAAAATGGAGTTGCTCGATTGCATACATATAAACATTTTCATTCCAGGAAACGATAAAGCGATTAGAGCCCTTCCGACGGTTAATAAACAGGCTTGTCGTATCAATTTCAGTGTGAAAGAATCGACGATAAAAGCTCCCTTATCCCACCTTCCATCCCATCCATCCCATCCATCCTTGTGTCCGTATGTATATCACCCACCCCCCAGCACCCAACTCTCCATCCTTATGGCAAGAGGGCGACGAAAGCCAAAAAGAAAGAAAGTAATAAACAGAATCTTCGCCGAGATCGCGACCAATGTAAAAAAATAAAAATGAAAATGACCAAAATCACCCACACCCAAAAACACATCCGCAAGAGAAAATAAACGCCAAATTTCCCCATCTCAACACCCTTGGAGAAAGTATCCGCAGCGAATGCGAACTACTCCCACTTCTACCCATGCAATACCTAAAGCTTCCCATGCCTCGCCTTAAACACCGCAACCTTGTCATCGTAAAACAATATCTCCCTCAACCGCAGCTTCGCCGCCCTCCCATTCCTGCCGCTCTTGCGCGGACTGTCAGAGGAGTCGGAGTCGGAGTCCGTGAGATCGTCTTCGTCGTCATCAGCATCAGCATCGTCATCGTCGTCGTCGTCGTCGTGGTTCTCGCCGTCGCTTTCTGTTTCCTCGTCCGCGTCGCTGTCGCCGTCTAGCTCGTCGACATCGTCGTCGTCCTCTTCGTCGACGTCCTCGTCTTCTTCGCCTTCGGAGCCGGCGCCGGCGCCGCCTATTGATGGGAGGCCCAAGTGGGCGGCGTCCGAGCGGGAGTCCCAGTCTCGGCGGGTTTCGAGGATTTCAAAGCACTTAGTTCCGACGCCCATGTAGCAGAGTTCGACTTCGGGTCGGAGAGCGACGATGTCGACGACTTGCAGGGCGAGCTCGCGGGGGTCGGTGTTGCTGCCGTGGACGTGATCTGCGAGGAAGGGGATGTAGAGGCTGCGAAGGTGGGGTATCGACGGTAGGTGCTGGAGGAAGAAGTGCTGGGGAACTCGTTAGTATTTTTAGAAACATGAAATACTCCTGGCAATGCTTACCCAGTCGTGATAGTCGAGCGCTATTCCCAATTCGCGTAGATTGGTCATCTTTCCACTGCAGACGAAGGCGAGAATGTCTCGTGTGAGCATCCAGCGGCGCCATCGACTTGAGCTTGTTGGGTGGCCATCAGGTGCTTTTTCTGAGCTGTCAATTAGGACTTTCTTCAGACTTGATCGATGCCGTCGCAAGGGCCCTCGATAGATAGCGTCAACAGAAACTGTAGATGTGTAGGTACGACATTCTTGGAGGAACAACACCTCAAGACTGTTGGGTGCCAGCGTCTCCTTCAGGAAGGAGATGAGCGAGGAGGAAACGGTGTTTGTGTGTACCCGCTTGAGATTGAGGTGATATTGCATTTCGACTTCTGATGATACAAGCGAATGCTTGCCGTTCTTTCGGGGTGGGTTGTGTGTGCTTCGTCGAGGAGTTGGGTACATGGGAGATTTGGGAGTTGCAGCAAAGCTTCGTTTCAGGGTCTTCCAGAGTGCCTCATGATTTAGACAGTGTAGAATCGTCAACGAAGTCAGCGTGGACCAGTCGACTGCCCTTTGAAGTACAGGTATTGATAGAGGTACTCGTTCCATTTCCAGAGTTTCGAGCCGCAAGGCGTTTTGCAGGTGGTCGTCAGGCGGCTGCTCCAACTCGGACGGTATATCGGGCACTGGCACAGGCTCCAGGCTGGAGGTCTCCGGGGCTACTGGCAGACATTCTGATGAGAGGGGACGAGGCGATGCGCACCGGCTGCTGGCGATCAACGGATCGCTGTCAAATGCAGAGCCAGCATCTGGAGTGTTCAGATTTGGCGACAAAAGTGACGGCGAAGGACTCGCACTGATGACTTCCTGTGGCGTCGATATACCGAGATTGTCAGGAAGTAAAGTTGTTTCTCGTATCGCAGTTCGGGGAGGGCTCTCAACCCTCAGTTCGGGACGAGGAGGTGAAGCACGCCGTGTTCGTAATGGCAACGCCCGTCTCGGCCTCATGTCATGCACAAATCCCATAAGAGTTCCCAGAACACCTCCAAGTCGTTTCTCGCCAATCGTGAGGAACCCAGCAGTCGGATTGTCGCGGTCCACTTGCTGCAAATTGTCACCCTCCCACACAGTCACCCAATCTCGTGTGATGGCATGACGTGCAAGACCTATGCGCAGTTCACGCAGCTTTTCGACTGACCGCCCGATTAGGACTGCCATTTCATCGAGATATGCGAGCTCATCGATATCCAGCACGCTCAGGCTACGCATAGCCGGAAGAACGGAAAAGCTAGGGTGTTCAACGCGATCGAGATCGGCTAGACGAATGTGTGCTGGCAAACCTGGATTGTTCAAATTCCCAATCGCTGCATGCAGAGGTGGTGGCGCGGCATTGTAGGGTGGCGGCATGGCATGTGGATGATCGGCGGACGAATTGTCGTGCCATCGCACCCAGACTTTATCCAGTCGGCAAGGTTCTCCGTCCGCTCGATCGGTCAAAGACGACAAAGCAAGCCAGACATCGCGTAAGATTCCCGTTGGCATGTCCCAGACGAATGTCTCAAGTGATCGCATCCGCGCGACCGCTAATGCGACAAGTGTTCCAAGCATCTTTCCACCTTCCTTTGAGATTAGATATTCCTGCACCCAGTCGGCAGGCCCATTCCCTAGCGAGAACTTCTTGGTGAAATGCGCATAGTGGTTTCCTCTCCTCTGCCTGATTGCTCTCTCGTTGGCCTTGCCCTGACCCGTTGCTGCGAAACGATTGTTTAAGCCTTCCTTCCGCTGACCAGGCGCTTCGCCAAAGATCTCTTCGGCCATTACGAGGGTTGACAGGCCATACGTGAGCGCGTCGACACCAGAGCGAGGCTCAGCATGCGTACTACTATCCGGCCATACGATGTCGAAGCGAGAGTAAATGTGCGGGACTGTGAGTTGGTGTAGAGCGCTGTGGCAGAGCGCCAACGACGTCAGGTCATTTGTGTGTGTAACCTCGCGCACAATCTCCTTAAGAATGTCCAAGGGTAGATCCAGAAGACCCTTGGGTTTCTTGGCCTCCCGCTCAACTGTCAAGGTCTCTTTCCCTTTGCCCTTCCAAACGCGGCTCGATCGCAGTCGCGGGCTGGGGAGGTCGGTCTCGTGACAATCCTCGTGAAAGCGTGTACCGACATTCTTGACGTCTTTCGCAGTCTCGGGAGGAGGGTTCGTGTGTGGAATCGGAGGCATGCTCGTCGCAGCCGGCTTCGGGACCTGTGAAGCCGTGGTGGCGTAGTGTCTCGCATCGTCGTCGAAGGTCGCCGGGGTGGTCGCTTCGCTCGAAGGACCCGCGAATACACTGGAGGCAGTTGCAGTGTCCATGTCGGGGAGTAGTGTGTCGTCTGCAGTCCGCAACGCCGATCACTGCTCAGACTCGCGGAGCGGGATACGAATGGAGAGTCGCATACGAATGTTCAGATCAGGTGGGGAGGCGTGTTAGCGATAGATGAGTTCGCCGGCCCATTCAGTTGGCGGCAGCACGGTATAGCGAGTTGTGGATTTGGTGGTGTTGGCTAGTAAGGTGTAGCGTCGGTGGTGGCTTGTGAATGCGTTGGAAGCCGCCTGCCTCTCTCTCTCTCCACACCCCAGCTCTCTCTCCCAGTCAAAGCGTTGGCGGAGAAGCAGTTGAGCACGTGCGATCCTCGAATTCGTGACAGCCTCAGGTAAGCCACTTCACTTCACTCGACAACCTCACTTGACACCCGCTGCATTGACAATTTGACCGTACTTTAATACTATTGTTCAATCAAACCTTCAAACTGGCAGGTACAACCTCCGACTTTCCTTCAACCCTGTCTCCATTCTCGCTGCTCGCAATTGATTAACCTCGCATTTCTAACCATTTTCGATGTACTCCCCGCCCTTCCCACTGCTGGCTTGATTCCGCTGCCTATTCCCAATCAACTCATCAACCTCGCAACACTAACCATTCTCAACGCACTCGCCCTTCTCGCCGCTGGCTCCGTCTTCATCCTCGCCTCCCTCTCCGCGCTCAGCATCAACCACCTCTGAAAATGCCTCCTCAATCCTCCCACCTTCGCAGCATGGCAAGCGCCTCCACTCCCCACCATCTCCCTTCACGTGCCTCTCCCTGAAGGCCTGAACAGCATTCCTCCACCTGTTGTCCTGCTCCGAAGTGCCCACCCAATTCTTCGCCTGCATATGCATTCTAGGACTCACCTGAACATGCTCCTTGAAGATCGCCATCTGAGCCTGCACGAACCACAACCTCACCACCCCGATCCTGCACCCCAACAGCTGCGCAACGCGCTCGTCGCTCAGATGCAGAGCAACCGCGAAGAAGACATCGTCCACCGAGCCATGCATCCACGTGCCACTCCGGACCGCTTCCAGCAACTGCGCCACGCCCCTCGAGTCGACGATCTGGATGAAGTTCGCGATCTGGACCACCGGATCCTCGCCAGCGACCCACGTCTCCTCGTCGCTCGCCACATCCGCGTAGACGTTCTCGCGCGTGTCGACATAGTAAGGGTTCGCGCCTGGGATCGCGAGGTGAGCAGCGTTCTTCCTCTCCAGTTCCGCCGATGAAGTCGGCCAGCCGCTGAGAGCAGGCCAAGAAACCGCGGGCTCGCCGGCGCTTTCACCGTAGAGCTGGTGATCAGGGTAGAAGGGTCGAGCGCAGTGGAGGGCCAGGGCGAGATTTGGTGTCAAACATGAGGGGTGGTCGTGCCTGTATTTCACTGTGCGTAAGTGTTCTGGGGTCAAGACATGAGATCGAATTGATGATGCGGTTGACCAGATCACTCACCATTTTGCCTTTGGGTGCGTAAGGCTATGCTTGCGAAAGCAGGAACCGATGAAGTGGCGTTCGACGTAGTAGCGCAAGGCGAACTTGCGGTAGCATAAGTTGCATTCGTAAGGTTCACCAGGTATGAGGAACACGGTTGGGCGGTTACGCCGTTGTGACTGGTTCTGTTGCATCGTTAGTACCTCTCTATTCGTTGTGGTTCGACGAAAGGGCTCGTTGTGCGTGGCATGCACAAGGTACGTGTGAACGGCAGTTTGCTATCGAGGGAGTTTGAATGATATACAGCGCGAGCTCCACTTTTCCGTGTGAAGAGGTGCAACGCTGCAAACGCGCGCGATGACTCCGACAGCACTTGAGAGCTACTACCATAGCATACATACCTAGCCAACATTGATCAAAGCAGTAATCCAAGAAATCTTCCCTTTTTTTTCTATTGAAACATCTGTAGCATAGCTACCAAAGAAGAGGCGCATAACCCGGCGCCTAGTAGGACAGTACAGCCAGCCATTTCCGTCTTTCGCCTCAAACGCCGTTACCGATATGCATCATTTTCGTCCGCCTCCAGCTGGTGAGGACGCGAGCGAGCAGCCTAGTAACCGCCCCTGCCGCGGCCGCGAGGTGTGCCACGGCCACGGCCACCAAATCCACCACGGTCGCCGAATCCACCCCTAGAGCCACCGCGACCGCCGAAAGAGCCACCACGGCCACCACGGTCTCCGAATCCACCACGGCCCCTGGGTGCGCCGCGACCTCTGGGTGCACCACGGCCACGAGGGCCAGCGCCGCCAGCACCTCTCGGCTTCTTGACCTTGGCTGCGCCGGGGTGGGGCTTGGGCTTGGGCAGGAACTTCTCGAGGGGCAGGAGCTTGTCGCCGCCAATGTAGACCTTGTCGCCGGCCTTGAAGCTGGTGGCGTGGATGCCGTCGCCGGGCTTGACAGTGAAGTAGACCTGGTTCAGCGGGCCGAGGATCTCGTCGACCTTGCCGATCTGCGACTTGTTCTCGAGGAAGATCGGGGCGTTGAAGTAGGGGATTTTCGGGTTGATCGAGGTGCAGACCATCTCGCCCTCGGTGGCGTGCATGAAGGTGCCCATTTCTGGAGAGAAAAAAAGATGGAGCGGTTAGTAACATGGCTCTTTTCTTCTCGCCAGAGCTTCAATGCAAGCGGACGAGCATTGGAGCTTGTAGAATGCGCATACCGAGCACAGTCGCAGGTGGGCCGTAAGACTGGAATCCACCCCTGCCGCCGCCGCGACCTCCACCGCCACGGTCGCCTCTGAAGCCACCACGTCCACCGCCGCGGAAAGACATGTCTGCTGGTTGTCCGACGCTTCTGCTGGTCGAAGATCGAGGTTCGGAAGGCTCAGTCGGATGTGTACCGCCGAGCTTTTTGTGTGTGAGAGGTTCGCTTTGCGCGACCGTATAGACTGTCGTTTGGGGGGGTTGCAGCTTCGATATGCTGCGTTTGGAATAGCTGTCGTGGATTAGTAGCAGCGCGGCGCAATGTGAAAGTCGAATGAAATTCTCTCCACCGAGCTCCCAAAAGAAAGCGGAATGCTTCCGAAAGCGAAGATGGTCTTGGCGACCTCACATCAATCCTCCTCACTTCCGGGCTTTCAATGGAGACTGACCTAAGTATGTACCTACATGTAACTCTTCGGTCAAGGTATTCGCATTTTTTGATGGTCGACGACAGCGGCACTTTTTCAAATCTAGCAGCCTCCATCGCCGACTTCCATAGCGAAGCAACATCCCCAGCGCAGTGTGGAAGTAACAGACATGAGCTCTTGCTGCAGCCATGAAAGCTACATAAGTACAAACATCTCTCATCTCTTGCCTTACCAAAGAAACAGGTACCAGCACGCATGACGACGGTCTCAATTCATCAGGCCATCGCAAATGAATCAACAACTACATCCTAGAGCTCAAGCTCTCGTTCATGGTCCAGCAAACCCCACCAGAGCCCCTCCATCGGAGACCACAAGAAGCACATGGTGATCATTTGCACAGGAAGGACAAACCACCACCCTTACGCTCAGCACATCAAGCGGCGTTTTTATGGAGCTGCTGTGTCGAGGATGCAGACAAAGTTTCACGCACGATCAGATCCACTGGTGAACTTACAGAGATGTTGTTTCCACGTGTCTGGCGCTACGTGTACAATGTCGAATGTTTCAGATACCACCATGCCGAGGAGTCTGCGCCAGGTGAAGCCTACGATCAAATAGTCTCCTCGCCCACTTTTGGGTCGATCTCTCCACACTTCTTGCGGTCCAGCTTCTGCAGGCCTTCCACGAAGTCGTTGACCTCAGGCACTCGACGTCAACAGAGGCAGCCAAATAGGTGGTTATCGCCCAAGCCATGTGGGTATTCCCGACACCTCCGGTACAGGGTCTTGACGATGTTCCTCCAAACTTCCTGCATTCCAACAATTCCACGTTCGGCCGGCACCTCCTCCACAGGCCCTCGTTCAATTGGCGCGCTCTAGCGGGAATACTCGGGCAACATGTGCCACCTGTGGCCACCGAGACAGGGCATCTTCGACGCATCCAAGAAGTTCCTAGGCTGACGGACAGCTCCATGGAATTTGCCAAACGATTGCCGTTCGGCCCCGATGGTTACGACAAAGTGATCCTCGATGTCGACACGGTGGGCGAGCAAACCTTTGCTCGAACAAATTGTAGGAGACGGCCAAACGCCTTTGTCGCAGACCTCGATTCCCCACGAGATGACGTTGCGCTACAGAGCCGCGTGTGTACAGCTGCTGCTAACGGCTTTGGCCGCTGTACGAATTGGAGGTCGGGTCGTGTACTACGCTCCTTCAAGAGCGCATCGTGAGCACGATACAATTGTTTAGAGAGCGTTGCAACTCACGACATCGATGACCACGCAGGCCTCTTCATGGTTCGACGAAGTGGAGATCCTACCTCGTCCTTTGACGCTTTCGTTCAAGCTAAGACGGTAGATCAGGCAGACAGGGCTAGGATAGCATCTCATACCAGCTGTTGCATACGACTTGCAGTCCGGCCATTGCTACATCGCCTTGCTCAAAAGAAAAGAGCATCCGTCAAACCATCAGGCTAGAGAAAAGTGGGAAGGTGCTCCTAGATCTTCCTACTATTGCTCGTAAAATTGGGAGAAAAGAAGGAGCATCCATTCTGATGGACATATAAACTCAGGGGAAGAATGCATATTTTTAACAAGAATCCAAGACTCAATTCGTTCTCCAGGCCTAATATTAAATTCCCGCCGACATTACATTCATCGTTGTTTGTTTCGTTACAATCGTCAAAAATCTCCCATGGCCGAGCCCACGCTCTGATGAGGCAGACCAACCGGGACAGACTGTTACCAGCGTCGCTCGCTCGTATCTGTTCCCCGTCTATTCGTCCCTCGAGAGCCACGCAACGGGTATAAATCTTGCCCGCGTCGAAAGTTGCGTCTTCTCCGGAGTTGGCCAAGCAGTGAACCAGCACTGCTTCATTACGACCACAAACAGCATCGACCGCATCTCCTCTTTCTTCCCCAAGAGCCTCAAGCCCCGAGTACCTGAGAGCTCAAAATATCCCCGGCAGCGCCACCATACTCGCATTCAACCCCACGCCGCCGCCGCCGCCGCCCTCTCTCAAAGTCGCAGCAGCAGCAGCCGCCGCCTCCCCAGGCAAAACCCCCCTCAAAAGCGCCCCTTGCATCCTCCTCTCCTGCGCCCCAGCGCCGCCGCCGCCGACCAGGAGGAGCTCCCCAACCCCGCCGACCGCGCGCTGCGCAAAGCCGACCAGCTCGAGCGGCAGGAAAAAGTAGAAGACTGCGCTGAACAACAGCGCGGCGAAAGCGAGGTTGACCAGGTTGAAAGCCAGTTTCTCGCCGGGCGACATGACGTAGAGGCCTGTGTTGATTTCGTAGCGGTAGTGGAGGAGTTGGGCTTGGTAGCGGATCGAGGCGGCCGTGGAGGGGGTCTTGGGACGGCGGGGGAAGGGGAGGGGTGCGTAGGTTGCCATTTTTTTTTTGGGTTGGGTTGGGGGTGGTGGTGCTGGCTGCTGGCTGTCTTGATGTTGCCGTTCTCTCAAAGCTCGTGGTTTGATTTTTTTGATCGGGTTGGATGGTCTTCCAGTATTAGTCAAGAGAACAAAGTTGTTTTCTTCTGCGACTCGTTCGTTCGCGCTTTCGCCTGGTCTCGTAATAAAGGATCCCGCAGGGCGAGACACACAACAGGGTAGGCGGCCGCCGGATATATACCTTCGGCACCTACTGTACCTACCTACCTCTCAGGCAATCAGCAAGCCATCCGAATCGGATGAACAACCAACCAAAAGATCAAAGAAAAAACAAGGTCATCGACGACGCTATGCCGACAGATCCGTCCGATGCGCTCCACCCAACCACACATGGCCGTTGGGTGTCCTTGCCAGGTCCAACGTAGCGCGAGGATGCTAGTAAGGAATGATTTCATCATGAGTAGAGAGTCAAGGAGCCGGAGCCACGCCCGGTCAATAGCTTCGACCTGGGTGAGCATATTTTCTTTCCTCCCTCATGTCATGTCATGTCGATGGTGGTGGTTCCGCGGAGGAGGAAGGGCCGGATCTGCCGATTGTTCAGTTCAGCCTTAGCGGGATTCCGTCAACCAAGCACAAGTCATGTCGAACGGTATGGCCGTGCTTTTTGGCGGCTGTTTGTCCGTTGGGTCGAGTACATGTATGTATGCGCTGGCGAAGGCACACAAACAATCGGTTTGAATGACAAGAACAGATCTTGTCCTTTCGGAGTAGAGCAGACCATCATCGCCAACGATATGTCCTGTCTCCGAAAACGCAGCAACCAACGACATGTGAAGGGGGGGGATGAGGTGAGAATAGACTTCGCCTTGCCGGCACG
>Ga0265797_10000584_pt1 | contig 66331 bp, 55 predicted proteins | sample P2T30metagenome_FD_192433 | JGI IMG/M metagenome (GOLD analysis project Ga0265797, IMG submission 192433) | Plant litter microbial communities from East Loma Ridge, Irvine, California - P2 T30 | ecosystem: Environmental > Terrestrial > Plant litter > Unclassified | place: USA: California...
CGTGCGGCCTCGGCAAAGCTGCCGACCTCGGCGCTGCGCACAAAGCATTCGATACTGCTGAACGTTTCCATGATCACCACTATAAACTTCTGGTTTACACAGACTATAGCAATCATGGTCTACCCGGCTTCGTCGGTCATTAGAAACTAAAACGGAGTCATTAGATTCTAAATCCAAGGGGGTTAAAAGCCTGCTCCATTGGGGTTTTCGTTTTGCGCTCAGTCAGCGTTGATAAAATTGCCGTAACCCCGACAACACATAAAGGCTTAGATAACCGGTTCTTGAGCAGGAATCCGTAGGATGGCCTGATAAGATCCAGTTCATCGCGCTCGGCCGTGACCTTGCCATAAATGTTGTAGGTGTAAGTGCGGGTCGCATTGTCAGGCTTTATAGTCTGCGCCAAGCGACCAACCGTATGTGGTTGGTATTAGGTTACTCATTGACGCCCGCGGTCAGATCGTCATTGGCGCGTGCTTCGAATTCGCGGTGGACATAGCCGGTGTGGTTTTGTTCGGCTTTGAATCCCATTTAGCGCCTTTCCGTGAAGGCGTCGCGGCGTTCGTTACCGACGCGAACTTTCAAGTCGCGTTCATTATTTTCGTGCCGGCCCCGCTGGGCGTTCATTAAGTCCGCAAGAATGGAGTTTCGCATTTAATTTTGCGTCGCCTTCCGCCGTTGGCGTCCACCGGGCCCAAGCGGCCTCCCATACGCCCTAATTTTGTCCTAACAGCAACGACGGCTTTCGGCCAATGGCGGTCATTTGTTCGATGTGTCTGCAGGCTGCAGCAGTCGGCTCCAGCAAAAACTGATATAAATCAGTACGTTCGATAAGTGGGTGACGGGGAGTCTGATAAGTGTAATAAAATCCAACTTGGTTGCATTTCAAGATGCTACACCGCTCGTGGGTTCAGATTAAGACCCTCAGCAATCCAATCGAGCGGATAGCTCTATGGAGTGTTGCATTTTGGGTTTTTCACCCATGAGATGCACGGTTCCCCCAATAGTTTTGTGGGAGGGGCGTAGATTTAGGTAACGTCGTCAGTCGCCCGAATACTCGCTACTTTCGTAGATATTTGTGGCGGATACCACTGTCTCCATAAGCTCAAATTTATCTCGTACCAGCATAATTTAGTTGAGGGCATCGGATGAGTAAGAGAAGGATTTTAACCATCGGTCTTGATTTGGCCACCGATGATACCGAATACGTCGAGTTTTCATCCAAAATATCCCTCTTAGATTGGGATATAGTTTTATTCAAGCCCGAAATAGATGATTTTGTCCGTGGCTGCACTCGGAGTTATCAAGGTAAGCCCCGGCTTGATGAAATTAAATCCTTTCAGCTAAAAGAGAGCTGCGAACACTGGCGACGGGAGATAAAGCAGGCAGTTGAAGCAGGTAAAACTGTATTTGTGTTTCTGCCACTCCCTCTCGATGTATATGTTGATACGGGAGGTCGCCAATATTCTGGTACTGGAAGGAATCAGAAAACAACTGTCCTCGTTGACTCTTACAGTAACTACGAAGCTCTGCCAATGGATATTCCAAAAGTCGTTGCAAGCGGAAGCTCTATGAAATTATCACCGAAAGGTGGGGACGTAATTGCTGCTTATTGGACGCAATTTGAATCGTTGTCTACCTATCAGATTATCATGAGTGGCTCCGAAGTTCCCGCATGTTTGACGACGAAGGCCGGAGACAAGCCGGTCGGAGCAATCTATCGCATGGGTGCTTCTCACGGCACGTTGTTGCTTCTTCCCGACTTGGATTTCTACGACCAAAGTTACATGCTCGACGATGACGAATGTTCTTGGAGTAAGGAGGGGGAGCAATTCGCGAGTCGCATGATGGCGTGTGTCGTAGGAATAAATAAAATTCTTCGTTCAAGGTCCGAGAAGACCCCTGAGCCGAAGTGGGCATCGGATCTAGAATTCGAACTTAGGGCCGAATCAGATTTAAAAGTTAAGCTGCTACATGCAGAGCACCTTCTTGAGGAAGCCCAAAAGAATAAGGAGTTAATAGTTGATAGCCTAGCTAAGACTGGATCTTTTCGAGCGTTATTGTTTGAAAAAGGCAAACCTCTTGAGTTCGCAATTATAGACGCTTTACGGCTATTAGGATTTACCGTTTCAAATTTTCAGAATGCCGAGTCAGAGTTCGATGTGGTATTCGAATGCGATCAGGGGAGATTGGTGGGCGAGGCTGAAGGCAAGGATACCAAAGCTGTGAATATCGAAAAGCTTCGGCAACTTGCAATGAATATACATGAGGATTTGGCGCGAGAGGAAGTTAGTGTGCCCGCCAAGCCCGTGCTTTTTGGAAATGGTTATAGGCTATTGGCACTTCCTGAAAGAGGCGACCCATTCACTACTAAATGCCATAGTGCGGCTGCTAATTCGTCAACGGCGTTAGTGTTTACTCCAGACCTCTTCCCTGTGGTGAAATATATACATTCTAAAACTGACCTGGCCTATGCTCAGTTGTGTAGGGAAGCAATACTGTCAAGCACTGGGCGAGTGATATTTCCAGTTGTTCCTACATCAGATGATAAAATTGAGGTAGTAAGTCTTGCCGAAAAGCCTCCAAGCTAGTAAGACCTGCAGGCAGCGATGGGCTTTTGATTTCGTAGGAAAATAAAGAGTGCAGTGGATCTCGGGCCGAAGATGGTGGTCTTCCCTCAGCCTTAAGACTGACTGACTTTACTTGAGTTCCCCACGGCTTTTCGCATAAGCTGCATTACTTAATTCAGAACAGTGTTTTTAGAGGTCAGATATTGAAAAATCCAAAAGTTTTTATTTCTTATAGCTGGTCCAGTCCTTCTCACGAACGTTGGGTTCTGGATCTCGCAGAAAATCTTATGGCGTCAGGAATAGAGGTAAAATTAGATAAGTGGGACTTGAAGCCTGGCGGGGATGCTGTTGCTTTCATGGAGTCGATGGTGACCGATGAAACCATTGATAAAGTGCTCATAATTTCAGATAAAAGTTATTCAGAAAAAGCCGATGAGCGTCGCGGCGGTGTAGGAACAGAGACGCAAATTATTTCCAGAAAAGTGTACGAGCAAGTGGATCAAGAGCGGTTTATTGCAGTCATTGCAGAAAAAGACGATGAAGGTAAAGCGTACACGCCCATCTTCTATCATTCTCGCCTCTATATTGATCTTAGTAGTCCGGCAGCTTTTGCCGAAGGGTACGAAGAGCTGATTCGATGCATCTATGGCCAGCCCCAGCACCAGAAGCCGAAACTGGGAAAAAAACCAGACTTTCTCAGTAAAGAAATTACCCTTAATCTCGGTACCGCCCCATTAGCTCGACGAGCCATCACCTCCATTAAGGAAGGAAAAAATATCGCAGGTGCTGCGTTCGAAGAGTATTTGGCAACTTTTTCTGAAAATTTAGAGCGAATCCGAATTGAACCTAATAATGAGGTGCTTTTCGATGACCAAGTTACGGAAAATATTACAGAATTTACTGCGTGCAGAAATGAATTGATTCAAGTGATCACAAACGCAGCACGATACCTAGATCAGCAGGAAGCTGCAGATCATCTTCACAGGTTCTTAGAAGAGATTTTAAGATACCAAGAAGCACCAGAAAACTTAAATAGTTGGCGAGAAACGGACTTCGACAATTACAGGTTTGTAATCCATGAGATCTTCCTGTATACGATAACAATTTGCCTAAAATACAACAAGCTGCATATAGTAACTCAGTTGCTGGAACGGTCTTATTACGTTAATTCTCGTCGCGCCGCCGCATACCTTTCTAGTTATGATTGTTTCTATAAAGACATTGGCGCTTTAAATCAGAGAAATCAACGCCTTCAGTTGAATCGAATATCTCTTAGCGCAGACCTCACAAAAGAATTCAACGTTACCAGTAGTGTTGATTTTTCGAGCCTGATGCAAACAGACTTTATTTTATTCGTTCGCTGTGAAATTCATTCTGGCCATTGGTGGCCCAAAACTCTTGTCTACTTGGGCCATTATCCAGGTGCTTTCGAAATTTTTACTAGGTCCGCTTCAGCACAATATTTTGAGAACTTGAAGAAAATTCTCAAAGTGAGTGGAAAGGGTGAACTTGAACAATTTGTAGCGGACGCCACCCAGCGTGGAGGCCGCTACTATGGCTTCAGTACATGGGGAGTCGACTGGAAGAGACTGATGAATCTGGATGATCTCGGTTGCTTGCCATAATGTACCCACTCAAACGAACTGCGTATCAGTACGGCTAGCAAGATCGGGCCGAATGTTGACTCCTGAGGAGTAGGTTCTGAGAGCTTCCTCCTATACGCTCCAGAGCCGCTCGCGAGTGACCGCTATTGGCCGAAAACAGTCACTCCCGCCCGAAATGTCTACGGAGAATTGGTCCATGAAAATCGCCCTGATATCGGACACTCACAATCTCCTCCGCTCCGAAGCCATCGGAGCGCTTCAAGGTTGTGACCTGATCATCCACGCCGGCGACATCGGCAACCCGGACATCCTCGCCCAATTGTCCAAAATTGCTCCCGTCCACGCCGTGCGCGGCAACAATGATCTCAGCAGCCCATGGGCCAAAGACCTCCCCGACCTTCTGACCTGCACTCTCAACGGCTGGCACACCCTCCTTATCCACGACATCGCCGACGTCCCCGTCGATCTAGATCCAGACATAAAGCTCATCATCACCGGCCATTCCCACAAACCGAGCATAGAATGGCGCGGCGATCGTCTATACGTGAACCCTGGTAGCGCCGGCCCTCGGCGTTTCAAATTGCCGGTCACGCTGGCAATTCTCGAGATACAACCCGACAGCATCGAGCCGCGCCTGATTTCCCTGCTGGATCCCCCTGCCTGAAATCGCTACGGTTACCGCGATCCAGAACAGGGAATCCACGCGTGATCTGCATCGCCAACAGTTGCCGCAGCGTTTTGTAAGAGGCGGTGTTCAGCCACTTGGCGCCAGCCGGTTCCAAAGCGGTCAGGGGCACAAAAGGGAACTCACTTATTCCTCAGAGGAGACGAGCTTTGGCCGAAGCTGCCAGGGTGACAGGCAGCTATCGGCAATAGCTGCCTGTCGAATAATCATCGGAAACGACTCGGATGGGATAACCGTTCGGTAGTCAGGTCTCGTCCAATTTACACTGGGCGGCGCGACAAAGGTGCCCATGCCAAGGGCGCGGTGGCTGCTCAAATCGATGCAATCACGCAGCAGGGATGACGCAGGCTCATTTCGCGACCGATATTAGATTGCGCGCCCTTCCCAGCTCCAGCGAGCGATTCACCTCAATTAAACCGATGCAGCCAGAAAACCCCAATGCAAAATTTGCCTAACGAACGTTAGATAGGTGTTGACGCACGCCGAATCGCTCGCTAAGGTTTGACTACCTAACGGTAGATAGATAAACCAGCCACCCATCTGTAGGATCGACCATGACTAATAAACTTCAGCTTTTCACTTCGCCTTCGGCCTTTCCAAACCCACAGCGGCTGCGTCTGTTCATGCACGAAAAGGGCATCGCCGACCAATTTGCCGAGACCATCTATGACATGTCCCCCTTAGGCGAACAGCGTGGCTGGCGTCACTTGAATATGAATCCGTGGGGCGAAACTCCCACCCTACAACTGGCAGACGGCAGCTACATTTCCGAAACGGCTGCCATTGTTCGTTATCTTGACCAGGAGTATCCCGGTCGCAAGATCATGGGCGCGACCGCACTGGAACAGGGTCTGGACAACATGTGGGATAACCGGGTGTGGGTGCACATTCTGTACCGCATCGTTACAGCGTTCCATGTGCTGCACACTGGGCTCGGCTTCAAGCTGGAATTGACCAAAAATGAGGCTTGGGGCGAACACTGCCGTAAGGAAGCTTTGGCTCACGCGGCACTGGTTAATCGTCATCTGTCAGATGGTCGCGAATGGCTGCTCGGCGGCGATGCCCCGACCTTCTCGGACATTACCTTGGCAACCGCGATCGCATTTTCGAAATTCCCGGTCAATGCCACTCCATTGGACGAGCGTTTTGAGTTCTTGGATGCGTACTGGCAGCGCTGGACAAAACGTCCAAGCTTCCAGACTGCTTACGCTGATCGCAACAGCGGCATTCCTGAACTGGATTCGCCAGCCCAGTAACAGCGACTCAATAGAACTAGGGACGCCGAGATCGCCACAGCCCTGGCTATCTCGGTGACCGTAGTGATCTCAATAATGTCGCCTTGCGATGCCGCTTACCGACCATGATGCAACGGCCTCTGCTTGAGCACCAAATCACGTTGAGCTCGCGGCTCGCCGCCAACACTCTACCTGTCACACGGTAGGTCTTTGCTGTAAATTAACTTCCCCAATTTGAGAGATCGTCCCCGAGACGAAAGGCACCAAGATGAGCGTCAACTCCAAAGAAGCCATTCTGTTGGCGGCCAAGAAAATTGCCCAATCGCAAGGCTACAATGGTTTGAATTTCCGCGACCTTGCGCAAGATGTTGGTATCAAAGCGGCGAGTATTTACTACCATTTTCCTAGCAAAGCCGATCTGGGTATTGCCGTTGCCAAACGGTATTGGGAGGACGGTGCACTCGCGCTCCAGGCCATCGAATCTGAAAGCCCCTCTCCGATTGATGCTCTGCGTCGCTTTCCTGAAATCTTCCGTAGATCGCTTGAAGCCGACAATCGCCTCTGTCTGGGCAGTTTCATGGGCGCTGAAACCGATACTTTACCGATTGAAATGACAAAAGAGATCCAGACCTTTGCTGATGTAAACATTGCATGGCTTAACAAGCTTTTACTGGCTGCGAAGGTGTGCAAAGCAAGTGAGAGTGAAGCGAGAGCACGTGCAATTTTCGCTGCTGTTGTCGGTGCCCAGCTCTTTGCTAGAAGTCGTTCGGATATTTCGCTTTTCGATTCTTTAGTCGATTCATACCGAGAGTTTGGGCCTTTGTCATTTAGCAGCTAAATGCGACTCGGTTCAACGAGCTGGCGGCCTCGTCGCAGGTGCGCCAATGCGATGCGCCAAAGCTATTGCGAACTTGCATCCTCTGGGTTGTTTGATTGCATCGATACTGCATGATCACAACGGACAGAAGCAGCAGCCCTCTACGCCTCAAAATTCAGGTTCTCAGATGTCCACGTGCTCATCAGTGCACCATTGCCGATTTAGAGCGTCAGCATTTCAACATGTCGCATGCGAGGAAAACCTGAGGAAAAACCAAAGTGAAGCTTTCGATGGATTTCAATCAATGAATGCGCGCGAGTGGGTAGTGTTTAATATAGCGGGGCTGACAGCACCTCTGAGGTAAACGACTGCGAGAACAGCCTGCCGTGAAAATCTCAAAGTTCAGAACTTGGCGTACATCGACGACTGCGTACCACTTTGGGCGCGTCCCCAAATTTCCGCGTCACTCAGGCTTGTCTCGATGAACTCCACCGGGATGCCTGCGTTATCTATGATCCCGACTTTGTATCCATCGATGGGCTCGTAGGGCCCGAGAATGACGGAGTGACCCACCAAGGCCGCCGGCAAATCATTCACCGAGTAGGCTACATGTGGCGTAGTGCGAATGAGACTGTGCAGCGGACTGTCGTCGCTGAAGCGGTGCCACTGAACGGGGATCGAGCCTGAAAAATCGTCGGATGTCCACATTCCGAAGCGCTCGGCATAACGTTCTCCCTTTCGCTCCTCCTCAGTCGGAATACCGATGTGATGCAATTGATAGGTCACTCCTTCACGTTTCATCGCTCGCTCCTCGATCAAAACACACCGAAAATCGGTCACCGCTCCGAATGAAACAGTGACCGTTGCTGCAATTAGGCCTTCGGCGCCAACCAGGAGTCCTCGGCTTCGACACCATCAGGTACCCAAGTCCAGACGATCTTCTCGTAGGTCAGACCGATGTCCTCCATGTGCCCCATTTGCTTAAACTCAGGATCAAGCACGTTCGGCACCCAAGTACGGGTCGACACCAGTACCGCGTTGGAAAGGACCACCGTATAGTACTTCTCTTCGGTACCCTTCGGCGAGATACGGTAGAACTCCAAGGTTACGGTCTTGAGCTGTTCACCCGATGTTAACGCCTGAAACAGCTTTGGCGAAGACTTGTCGATTTCCTTAGTTAAGGTCATGCCCTGGTGGACACGCTTACCTGCCGGCAGGCCCGTTTGTGGGTTCTTCGGAATGTCGACTAAGTGTTCGACTGCCTGGACCAGAATCATTCCCTCATGGCCGGTAACGGCGCAGGAGCCCTCGATCTTGCCTTGATTCTGACCTTCGATACTGAGATAGCATGGCATTGGCATGTGTGATTCTCCGATAGCTTAGTATAAATCCGCCATTATGGGCTGACTGCCCGTTTCGTCGTGCGGTGAGTTCATCTTATGCAGTGCTCATGAATTAGGCTCTCGGGTGAACACCTGAACATTAGCTAAAAAACTATTACGTGGGATATTGTAGTTTCTCCACTTTTTTGTGATGGCCTGTGAAATCGCGCATGCTGAACTCCATTTAGTAATATGTGACACTGACCATTTGAGAAGAGGACTACTTTATGACGATTAATCGTCAGCAATCGGCCGGAGGTCAGCTGAGGCCATTCGCGACACTCCGACGGTGCTGTCTTCATCTAAGCTTTTGGTTAAAACCGAATGGCATCCCAAATTAGCGGCCAATCTCTAAATGTTCCTCTCGGAGAGTAATTTGGGTTGAGAGGCCATTGCAGTTCGTAGGTCCCCGTTCCGGCAACACGCCTTAGTACGAAGCGCCAAGTATTGAAACTTGTGAATTGCGTTCCATTTTCGCGCGCATTGGAAGTGGATTGTCAGTGCATTTAATCGACGACGTTGAGGCTTTGCCGTCAATGTACATAAACCGTGCGACCGGACTTGGTTACAATGGCGAAGAGCTAAACTATCCACTCTATTTACAAGGCATCTTGGCCGACCCGAGCGCGGCTGCGCTTGCTCCTGCTTGGGTGAAGCGGTATCGGAACCTTGATCAGTTTTGGAGTCGTATAGAGCCAAAATATGATTCTTACGCCGAACCTAGAATCTTTATCTGGGACCTCTCGCCGATCATGCAGAGTCTGCTGAGCATGTGCGTAGTGCTTGAACTAAAGCGATTGAGCACCATGCTTCGGACCCAGAGGGTGCGATCACCACGGCTCGGACGCTTCTTAAGTACGCCTGTTAGCATCTCTGGACGAGGTAGGTGAGAGCGCGCATGAAAGAAATCGCGATCTTAGTAGGCTTTACAACCAAACCACCGCTCAGCTCCATTTGACAAAACCGCAGCATGAAGAGGTCGTTTCCAAGCGAATATTGGGCGGCTGCGCTGCAGTTGTAGACGGACTGAGGTCGTTAAGAAATCGGCGTAGCGATGCGCAAGGAAAGGGCAAAAAGGTGGCGCAAAGGCAGTGCCACGGCACGTCGAGCGGCCGTAAGCTTGGCCGGCTTTATAGCTATGTTTTCGCTAGCGACGTGCTAGCCCAGATCAAGCCAGTAACTAAGTTATGATCACCGCTCAGAGCCGAGTCGTAGCTGGCTACGACAGTTTTAAATCTTTCGCGAGATCGCCTAAATCAGCATTTCGGCCCTTTGTGACCGTTTCGCACTATCCAAGAGGTAGGCTCGAGCCCAGTGAAAAGGTACTTTTATGCGACAGTTTCAATTCTCAAGGACCAGATTTCGGCCTGCTAATCGTTTCGTTGTGCGGTGAGTTCATATTGCAGCGGCCATCATAGCTGCCCCCTCTCCCACCCCCGGGGATGAACACTCAAACCTGTTCTCAATTTTCTTGCGGGAAGTATTGCCAGGGCGGCCGCTCAATCATTCCCCAGTAGGCCGAGGCGAAATGCCCACTGGGTCAGATCGGCTGCGTTGTGCGCATCCAGTTTCTTCATCAGATTTAGGCGATGGGTCTCGACTGTTTTGAGGCTGATGTTGAGCAACTCGGCGATGTCGCGGTTGCGTGATCCACCGGCAATCAACTTGAGCAGTTGGCGCTCCCGTTCGGTCAGGGTGACGCCCGCCGACGACTCACCGTCCGCGCGCAACGACGCAACCTGAGCGGCGTCGATACTGGGATCAATGAATGCCTGTCCCGCCCCGACCCGCTCCACGGCCGCTAGTAGCACCTCGCGGCGGCTGCGCTTGAGCAGATAGCCATGCGCGCCAGCATCCAGTGCCAGCGCGGCATTGGCCTCGGAGACATTGGATGTTAATGCGAGGATTCGTATGTGCGGCCAGCGAGCCCGTATAAGGTTGATGGCAGACACGCCGTCGAGCAGTGGCATGTTTAAATCCATCAGTATCAGATCCGGGTTGACCTCACGACACACAGTGAGAGCTTCGTGCCCGTTTTCTGCCTCGCCCACGACCTGTACACCTCTGACGCCGTCGAGAAGGGTTTTAATACCTTCTCGAATCAATGCATGATCATCGACCAGCAATAAACGATACCCGGCCATTGGTGGCTCCTGTGTTGTAATTCGTGGGTGGGACTAAGCTGATTTCAGTCGAGTAACAGCGTCACTCAGTTGCTCGACTACCTCTGTAAGCGCTTCGAAGTTCTCGGATTGCGCGGCATGTTCGGCCGTTGTCGCTAAAGTTTCGAGCAATCTTTCGCAGAACTGTCCGCTACTGCCTTTGAGACTATGCGCTGCGTGGCTTGCGCGTTGGAAATCGGCCGCGGACAGTGCCTGCCGCAAATCAGCCATCAGTGCTTCGCAGTCGTCCAAAAACAGCTGGCGCATTCTTGGAGTCTGTAAAGGGGAAAAATCGTCGTCCGTATGGCGCAACGTGCATTGATATGTAGGAGGTTCGGCCATTGGCCGCAGATCGACGCCTCGCTGGAGCAGATGCTCGATCACCCGATCAATCGCGGCAAACAACTGATTTGGCAACACCGGCTTGGCTAGGTAATCGCTCGCCCCCACCTTCATGAAACGTGCGCGGTCGCCGCTCATGGCATTCGCTGTGAGCGCGATGATCCAGATGTCCTCGTCCAGAACTTCGGCGCCTCCCGATCGGATTTTCTCGATGGCGCCAATCCCGTCCAGCCTTGGCATCTGACCATCCATGAGCACTAGGTCGAAGACCTTTGTGCGCATGGCTTCAAGTGCTTCGACGCCATCGCAGCACAGCGTCACGCGATGCCCGAAACGCTCAAGGTACAACTGAGATACCTCTCGATTGGTTGCTATATCGTCCACCACCAGCACATCCAGGGACCACTCATGGTGATTCAACGAGCGCAGTTTTTCCGGAGCCTCGGCGATCTTTAGGGCTTGCCCCTCACGGACTTGGCACAAGGTCTTATAAAGGACGTGGCGTCGTGCGGGCCGGGTAATACTTGCGGCGATGCCGTGATTGATCAGTGTGCGAGAAGATATCGAGAGATCTCCATGGGTGGCCATCAGTATCAAACGGCTATGAGATAACTGCGGTGTGGCGCGGCAATCGTCCGCGAATTCAAGCGCGTCGATAAACGGCAGGCGGTGATTGACTAAGACCAGATCGAACGGGGTGTTGCGCTTCGCCTGATCCTGCATCGCCCCCCGCGCCTGTTCCGCCGAGTCAACGCCTTGGCACAGCATTCCCCATTGCTCCAACGTTTCGATTAACGCTTGCCGTTCCTCCGAATGCTCATCGACCACCAGTGCGCGCAAGCCCCACAAAGCCTTGGTGTCGGGTTCGACGATATGCCGGGGTTCAAGCATCAGCACCAGCGAAAATGTAGACCCCGCTCCCGGTTCGCTATGCAATGACAGCGTGCCATCCATCAACTCCGCCAAACGCTTGCTGATCGACAATCCCAGCCCGGTCCCTCCGTAATTGCGCGTAATCGAAGCGTCTGCCTGAATGAACGCATCGAAAATACAGCGCTGCACTTTGTTTTCAATGCCAATGCCTGTGTCGATGACCTGAAAACCGATCCGTCCGCCGGTTGCATTGAACACCACTAGCCGAATCGAACCGCTGGCTGTGAACTTGATGGCGTTGCTTACAAGGTTCAACAGGATCTGACGGATCCGCCACGGATCACCCAGAACCTGTTGAGGCACGTCGGTGCCAATCTGGCAGATCAGGCGCAATGACTTTTGTACAGCTCTGACCGCCATCAGATCGATGACCTCCTCGACCAGCTCGATCAAATCGAACTCGGTACGCTCGATGACCAGACTACCGGATTCGATTTTCGACAGATCCAAGATGTCGTTGATTAATGTGAGTAGCGCATCGGAGTTCTCGCTGATCGATTTAACGAAGTGCTTTTGCTGAAGGGACAGCGGCGTATCGGCGAGCATATGGCTCATGCCAATAACAGCGTTCATCGGAGTCCGAATTTCGTGGCTCATGTTGGCCAGAAATTGGCCTTTCAACTGGCTGGCGCGGTCGGCGATCTCCCGTGCCTTTTTCAGTTCGCTAGTACGGACCTCGATAACATTCTCCAGCCCCGCGTGCTGGGCCTGCATGGCATCGAGAAGACTGTTGTAAGCCTTGGCAAATCGCCCTAATTCATCTTCGCGTTCGGTAGGCAAGCGCTGGGACAGATCGTCGCTGCGCGCCGAGTTTTCCAAAGCCTCGGCAAACTTCGCCAAGGGTAAAGCCAATTGTCGTCGCAGTACAATCAGCAAGCCCAGTGTTAGCAGCACGAAGCCGATGGCTGCAAAGAAGACATCCCCCGCAACTGCCTGCAAAGCGCCCGCACGCAATCGACTTTCCTTGTAGGTCGAAACCAGGTACCAGTCCGGTTGATCAAGGCGTGCGACCACTGCTGGTGCTCCAGCGAAACGCGTGATCTGCGGTAACTGACCGGTGATGCGGGCTGAATTGATGAGTGAGCTGCGCTCTTGTGCGGAGACAAACTTGAGACGATTTTTCGACAGGTCGGCTATCACGTCGCCTTTGGCATTCAGAATCAGGCTGTCATGCTCGTCTAGCAACGTCTCCATTCGCTTTAGACGCTCATGCAATTTGAGCTCGTATCCTGCGATAAACAGAGGCTTTCCCTGGTCATTGCGCGAGACCACCACCACGCTCAATATCTGCCGCCCTAGGCTGGGATCAACTCGTGGCCCGTCCCAGATCACCTCATCGCTCCCTGCGTCAATACGCGCAAATAACTCCCGTAACTGGTCTGCTCGGGAGTTGGCAAAATCCTCCGGCATGTTCGGCGCAATGGAAAGCGCAGCGCCCGCGTCTGGGAAATAGAAAAAGGCGTCTACAATCATCGATTGTCCTGCCCCACCGAAGGCTTCGGCCGCCGCAGCCGCACGAGAGAGCAGACGCTCATTGCCACCCTTATTAGGGACCCAGTGCCTCGTCAATCGCTGAGTTAGGTGCTCTCCGAAGCTGTCTGCAGCTCCAGTGCTCCAGAGCATCATAAGACGCTGCGCCCCCGCTTGCGCATCGCGTAGTTCATCGTTGTCGACGCTAGCCAGAAGACGCACCCGTTGACTGAGGTCGCTCAGCGCTTCGGTCTCAAGCTGCTGGTAGGTGCGCCACGCACTTAGAAAGGTGGCGGCGCACCAACTTAATGCCAGCACGACCGCCAGCACCATCGTGATACGAAGCGCGAATGACCTGCGCCACCGGCCGATCACTTCAGCTCGGCCTGTGTATCAGGTGTCACATCGTCCGGCTTGGCAGCAATCCCCAACTTGCGCGAGATCTCGCGAATGGCACGCTGGGCTGCCAAAGTGTCTGGTAAATCTACAACCTGTAGCTTTTGCAACTTCTCCCCCGTTTGGGTGCGCATGGGTTCCCGGCTGGTTTGGAACCCCATCGCCACCAACTGACGTTCCACTGCTTTCAAGCGAGTTTCGTTGTCGAATATCCCGACCTCAATGCGCTCGGTCTCGCCCGCAGCGAGCACCGTATCGACAGGTCGCGGCGTCCAGCACCAGGCGATTTGTTGGGGCGGTTGAAAAACGGCCAGACCTTTCTGTACGGGAGAACCCTGAGTCGCAAGGTTGACGCTCAACGCCGCCGCTTGCGTGTCCATGGCGTTGAGTTGCTCGTCGATCACCCTCAAACGTTCGGTAGCCGTGGTCAGTTGGCTCTCCAGTTGGTCAGCGGCGCTGTAGTTGGACATCAACGCCTGTTCGCCTTGCTGACGGTAGGTCAGTACGATGGTCTGCAGATTTTCGCTACCCATCAGATCGCGCTGAGCCGGGAAATCATCTGGAGTAAAAGTGTGCTGTCCGCCCTTGAACAAGCGCAAGAAATCAACGAACCCATGTTCACCCGGCCAATGCTTGACCAGTTTGAAATTCGCGAAGGAAACCTCGAGCATGACATCAGCACAGGATCCCGGTGCCCAGGCAAAAGAGGCGCTGGTGGGGAAGTTGTAGTTGTCGAGCACGGTAGACCTGCCGTTACACTGCAGAGTCAGTCGCGTCTGGCGAGGCAGTTGTCGAGCACCAAGATTGATCTGCGACGGCGTTGCGGTAATATCGACCACCGCTGCCGTTGCCATCAATTTTGTCATTTTCTGTTGCAGATCACCCTGACTGGCCTGCAGGGTTTTCTGCTCGATCGTCAGTGCTTGCTTGCTCTGTTGCTCGGTCGCCTGTTGGGCCTGACTTTGCCTGCGCGCGTCGGCGAGATCGTTCTGCGCATGCTGCATACGGCTGATATAGCCGTAGAACGCACCGGTCAACGGTAGCTGGACGCCCAAGGCTTCACGCCCGCTGAAGCGCTGAGTGTCTCGTTGCAGGAAGGTTTTCGCCGAGCCATTCAGGAAGGCAGGTAATTGACCTTTTTCGCCATACAGCAGATCGTTGAGCAATTGCGGATCCTGCACGCCCTGTACCGCGCTCAACAGCTGACCGCTCCAGTCGCGCTGCAATTGGCAGGCGGCAACCTCGGCTGCATAGTTGACGCTGAAATCCACTGAGCCGGTGGCCAGCGCCCAGATGACATCCTCCCGAGAGTCGCTGCCTTTCATGGACTTGATCAGGTTGTCGCGCAGATCACGTGCCGACCACAGCGCCGACTCTTTGACTGCCGGATCGCTGCCGAAACCCCAAGTGTCGAGGGCCACCTGGAAGGCTTGGGCATCGCTTTTCTGCAGGTCGGTAATGACGCCTTTGATTACCTGCTGGAACTGCGCAAGGGAACGGGCACGGTTCATTTCATCCTGCATCTGCGTGATGCCACTGGAAACCGTTGCGCCATCGGTGATCCGCTTGAGCATATCACCACCCATGGCGTTGGTGACTTTAAAGCTCGACAGCGCGCCGCCTTCACTATGCACGTCGGCGTTGCTGGCAAGGCTCAGCAGGCGATCGATCTCTACGGCACGCTCGGCCCAAGGGGCGCGCTGATCAACCGGTATTTTGGCAAACCGCTCAGCACTGCGATGCAACAGCCTGAGAAATGGGTCATTGGGCGTGCCTACCACGTTAAGAGTTTCCTGCCATTCCGCTCGACTTCCCAGACGAGTTTGCGAGCTCAGAAGAAAACGTTGGATGAACTGGTACCAGGCATCTTGCGCTTCGCTGCGGTACTGCGCCAAAAAACGATCCCGCTGAGTGATCCACAGTGCCTGATCCCGGCTGGCGCGGCCCAGTTCATCTATGAAGCTTAAAATGGCCTCGGAACCTTGAACGGTGTAAGCCCCGGAAATCTGCACATCGGGGTGATCCGTATCGACCCAGTACTCGCTCAAACGTACAGGCGGCAGGTTGCCCTGCTGTTCAGCCCATGCGGTTAACCATTCCAACGGTCGCTCCTCAAGCCCCATGCTGTCGAGCTGCACAAGTAGCGTCTGACGCTGAGTGATCAGTTGAGCATCGTCAGGCTGCCAGGCAAGGTACGCCCGGTAGCTGGTGCCGATCGTCGCCAGCTGCGCAGCGCTGATGGACGAGGATGGGCCGTACTTCTGATAGAGCAAGCTGAGCTCGCTGCCCGGCAGTGGCAGATCTTCCATCGGCTTGCCGCTTAGTCGGGCATCGAGCAGGTTAATACGCCTCACCAGAAGCTCCGCGTAAGCCGCGATCAAGCGTGGATCGCCGCTGCTAACCGCATTGGCAAGGTTCTGCGAAACTACCCCGTCGAAGACTGGCGTGCGCACTTCGCTGTTGAACAGCCGTACGTAGTCATTGCGGTAATGCGTCTGGACTTTATCGATGTGTCTGGAAAACGGCAGGTAATCGCGGTAGCCGCTCTGTTCATTCGCCGAGAAGGTTTCCAAGGACTGTCTGAATCGCCGCAGAGCATCCAAGTCGCTGTCCAGACCACCGGCAAAGTCCTCCGCCGCAGGGGGTTCTTTCAGCGCATCCACTAGTACCTGCTGAGTATGCCGGTCGGCATAAACGAGGAGAACCCCGGCCGCGAGGCAAAGGCTCAACCAGACGATGACCGCCAGATGCCCGGCCAGTCGGCGCCATCGGCTCCAATTGTCCAACGATTCATAGGCGTGGCGCTGCTCGGGTAGCAGCTGATCAAACAGATCGTGGCTGAACCACCCCGAACGTACGCCCTCGTTCTGGTTTTCCCCCGTGAGAAACAAACCACACAACAGCGGCGGCTCGCTGTAGGGATTGGCGTCGAACGCGGGCATGAGCATCGTGGCAAGCAGCGGCCGTAACTCAGCGATACGCTCGGGAAGGCTGAACGCTGCATCGTCGGTAACCCCTTGTTGGCCTAGAGTGAACCTGAGTTCAAACAGGCGGTGGCTGATGCCACTGAAGACGTCGTCCAGAAAGCCCTCGGCACCACTGTTCCTGGCGCGCGACAGCAGACCGAAAGGCTGTTCGCGTTGCTCGATGCTCAACGCCGAAGCCCAAGCACCGAAGCCTGGCAACGCCTCGGCACCGGTGAGAACGAAATACACCGGTAGGCGGGCACCGAATACCTTGACCAAGTCATCGATTCGGCTACGCAGGCGTTGACCTTGTTCGACAAGGCTTTCGGCCGAATCCTGCAGTAGTTTTTCGACGTTGATCACCAGAATCACGCCGTTCAATGGCTCGCGACGACGGGATCGCAACAACCAGTAAAGCAAGCGCCTCCACTCGACATCGCCCTGAGTGGTCGTTAGGCGGCCGGAAGGATCGATGACCACCCCGCGATCCAAGAACCACCATTCCATGGAGTCGGTCGCCGCGATGCGATTACGCGGGTTAGTCGAGCGAAAGGCCGCGGTCAAGCCGCAGCGCGCCATCAACGAACTCTTGCCGCTGCCCTGTTCGCCCAGCGTTACGAACCAAGGCAGCACATACAACGGTGAACCCAACTTACCCAGTCGCGACTTGCGCAGCAAGCGAATGCCCGCTGTCCAAGCTTCGTCGATGACCGGAGCCTCTTCACGGTGTTTGGGCAGTTCACGCTGCATCCGAGCCCGCAGGCGCCACGCGTGCCAGCGGCGATAAACCAATCGCAGGAGAAACCAGCCGAGCACGATAGCGACGAAGCCCCCCACGGCATACCAGAAAGGCCAGCTCTGATAAAGCGTGACGCCCCAGCAAACAAATCCAAGAGCCATCAGAAAGGCTATCCACAACAACAGGGTCCATGCTTTGCGCATCAGCGGACCTCCAGAAGCTGACCGACCTGGTGCGACAGCGACAGGTCAAAGGTGAAGTAGAGGGCGCAAAGAATCGCCAGCGGGATCCCAATTACCATAACCAAAGCCATGCCCGGTAATCCCCGGCGAATCGATTTCGCGCCGCGCGGAACGATTTCGACAGGTTGGTTAAACAAGGGGGTGGTCGAGTCCAGTCCGGTCATTCGATTATCCAGCGCTATCCGCTCAAGACACTTTTGCCGGTAGAGCGCCAGTTCACCAGCCGGTCGGGTCGCGAACCGCCCTTGGAATCCGGCCAACAGCGCTAGGCCATACACTTCACGCGCGCCCATCGCCGACTCCGGCAGTGCCTCCAGTCGCTGAAAAAACTCGACACCTGCGCGGCTGGTTGAAAAATAGTGGTTCTGCAGTAACGCCGCGCGCCACTGCATCGCGCCCGACCATTGACGCGACATAGCCGTTTCGTCGATCCAGGCGGCCACTGCAAACTGCGCCTCACGGATTTCAGCTTCGGCGAATTGGAAGTTTCGGGCGCGGGCGACTGCGCCATCCACCAGCGCGATTAACATCGCGGACAACGACGCGTGGGTTTGCGAGGGGTCCGCAAATCCGCGTTTCGCCGTGTCGAAAACCGGCATCCAGCAATCAGCGAGGCGTGTTGGAGTCATGCGCGCACCACTACCATTTCAATCAAAAGGTCATCCGGGACCTGAGGCAGAAACAGCGCTGCCTCACGATCTTGCTGCACGTTTTCCCAACCGTCGCTGAGAGTCTCAAGCCGAAAATACAGCGCGTTCGCCAGCCTTGGCAGGCCTTGGGGTGGGACCTGCAGATAGATCAGTTCGATCCCCGGCAGCGCCCGGCTGATCAGTTCATGCATGACCGCGGGAGCCCCCAGCTTGCCGTCTCGCGGCAGGCTTTCGGACAACCAGACCAGGTCGCCTTCACTGCGCGCGATCAGGTAATAGCGGTGACGCGGCCCGAAGAAGCCTTCCGGCAGCGGCGCTTTGAACATCCCGTCCTCACGCACCAGGCGCACCAAAAGCTCGGAACCGACACTGATTTCGTTGAGCTGCTGACCGATCAGCACCCCCATGCCGGCAACGCTTGCGCCGGCATCTTCGTGACGGTAAGCCATGACCAGCGAGCGGCCGTCAGGAGTTTCGCCCAGCATGTCACAGCGGTCGGAAAACAGGCTCAGCTCTCCGATCAACTGGCGTAGCACGCCATACAACTGCCACGGCGAGACCTGAGGAGTTTCTAGCAGATGCGTCAGCAGTGGGCCATAACGATTAAGCACGGCCAGCGCCATCAGATAGTTGATTTGTGTTGCGTCCAGATCGCCGCGGTGGCCCTGGCCGGGTTGCTTGAAGACGGCGAGTTGCCGGGCGCGTCCCACCAGTTCGTCGCGAATTTCACGCAGGGTCTGCAACAGCATCGGCGACGCCGACAGGTTGACGCAGGGTGGTACATAGCGTGTCGCCAAGCGAATACGGTCGCCATCCTGCTCTAGGCGTGCCACTGGCAGCAGCTCATAGGTGCTCAGGTGTTCAAGTTCGTCATCCCAGAACAGACGCAGGATGTAGGACATACCCCGGACCCTCGCCTCGGCCGAATCACCGAAGCGATCGGCAACCACTTCGGGATCGGCGGCGACTACAAAGCGCGCCTGGGCACTCGCGCCCTCCGAGACTGACTCGAACACCTTGGCATTGGCATCAACCGGCAACATCCGGCGTAAGCCGACGTAAAGGGTGCGCGATCCGCTAGAAAAATCCCCCGGATTGAGGTTTCGCGACTCCACAACGCTATTGCCTGGAAACTCGGCCAGTGTGCCTTCGGGAAACCGCACCGACATTTGCTCGATCAGACATTGACGGGCCGCCAGGGCCGACTCGTTGACCTTTAATGAAATCAATCCCCAAGGATAAGGCTGAAGCAGTTCGGTCGTGCGAGTCAGCCTATTCTCGATGCGCGCATCATTGAGTTGGAAATGCTGTGGTTGCAAAAACAACCCTTGATGCCAATACAGCGGTTGATTGATGTTCATAAGGCCCGCTATCAAGAAAATGGACGGAAAATAAAAGTCGGAAAAACGCCATCGGCGCGGCGCGTTTTCATGGCTGCGCTCCGGGCAGGTTCAATTCGCCTGCCTTGGGTTGGGTGGGTACCGGGAGGGCGAGTTTGCTGTCTTTACCTCGCAGCAGGGCATCCGCTCCAAGCAGCAGGTCGATCGCGATCGGCTGGGGCTGGGCGGCCCATGTTTTGCTGAAAAAACCGGTGGAAGTGACGTCAACGCCGATCTGATACAGTTTGGCGCTTCGGGTTGGATCCAAGTGTGCGTAGCCGGCGGCAACACCGACCATTTTTGCGCCTTCAAGACGCGGGATAGTCAGGGTCTTGGTCTCACCCGGTTCTACGAAAACTCGCGTCAGACCAATCAGTCCGGGCGGCGCGCTGTCCGACAGCAGCAGCGTGCTCAACTGTTGGGAGCTGCCGGTGTAGTTGGCGAACGCGTTGGGTTGATCGAACTGCACTACCACCAACATAAGGTTATGCGACTGACCGTCGTACTGATTGAGGTCATTGCCGGCGGTGACGTTCAGCTGCACGTCATTTTCCGCATAGCTCCACTTCATATTGGTGAGTGCCGTCTGTTCCGGCGTGGGCTCATGACTGGAGCACCCTGCCAACCCCGCAACCAGCGCCAGCAGCGCAACGATGGCCGCCTTCATTCGAGTACCATCACCACGGTCTGGCAAGGTGCCGAAACCAGGCCGATCGTGTTTTCAGGGGAGCCGTTGTGGGTGGTCAGAGAGGTGACCTTCACCGCGGGTTTGCCGCCTACCATCACCATCGCACTGCCCATGGCGAAGGTCATCTCCCCCATGATCTTGGCGCTGACGACACCGCCGGTAGCCCCGGCCTGATCGCCGTTACTGAGCGTAACTTTGCTCATCAGGTTCATGGCTGGCATGCCGGCCACGATGACCTGTGGTATCAACCCTCCGGGATCGGCCATGCTGGTTTCCGCGATGTTGGGATATGGCATGGGAATAGGACCGGCAGGCGACGGCGTCTGGCAGACATCCGGCACGGTGGAGTTGGCCATCGCGCCGCCATTGGTGAGCATGAACATGAGACTTCTCCTTAACCGAGTTTGATGCGATCGCTGCGTACCGCCACGGTCACTTCAGCGAACAGATCCAGTGTTTCGCCCTGCAGGCTCCATTCTTTTTCGACGTGCTGATGCAGGGATTTGGCACTCAAGGATTCATGGCCTTCGACAGCGCGGCGCGAATCGCCGTACTCGGCGTCGTGCCGCACCGCCTGCTCGCTGTGATAAACCGCGCTGTCATGGCGTTCGGCCCAATGACTCTCGGCCTTTTCACCGATCACACACAGAGTGTTGACCGCGATCTGTGCGTCGCCCAAATGCGCCACTGTGCGCCGGGACTGAACAGCAAGGATTGTGCCGGCATCGACCGTCAGGCCGTCGCGGGTGTCCAGGCTCAAGCTGCCCCCCGGCAGGCTCAAGTGCAAGTCGCCCGGCACCGAGACCTGTGCGGCTTGGGGCTGGCTGCGTTCCAGCACGCTTAGGATGTAGCCCTCTTCCCCCGCCAGAGAGACCAGCACCGTATCGCCCACCGCCGGTTGCAACAGGCAACCTAGCGCCGGCCGCAACCAGTAGCGATAACCCTCGGCGCTGACTACGCCAAAACGCTCGCCATCGACCGCGTTGATGCGTACGTGTCGAAGCAAGGCTTCGCTACCCGGGACTTGCAAGGCTTCATTCATGTCGTTGCTCCTATACCGTCGCTCGCCAGCTTTCGGCCGCAAGACGCTCAGAGTCTTGGGGACGGATCTGGTCGTGATTGGCGTTACGCCAGTCGCAGCTCTCCAGCCGCGCAGCATGAAAATCGGCACCCATCAAATGGGCGCTGTCGAACGTTGCTTGGGTGGCGTTGACATTGCGCAGCATGGCGTACTCCATGACTGCACCGACGAAACGGGCACGATCCAACTGAGCGCCGCTTAAGTTGGCCATTTCCAGAAAAGCCCCACTAAAGTCGGCTTCGTCCAAATGCGCCTCGCTGAAGATCCCTTTGTCCAGACGGGCATTGGTGGCTTTGAGGTGTTGAGCCTTGCAGCGATAGAGTGAGAGTGAGATGGCGGTGGCCTCGGTGAAATCCGCTCCCGTCAACGTCGACTCGTCGAATGCACACTGAAGCATCGTCACCCGGTAAAAGCGCGCGTTCACTAATTGGCAACCAGTCAGGCGCATCTGTTGCCAGTGAGCGCCGGTGCCATCGAAGTCCTCAAGCGTGCAATCGCTCCACTGACACAGAGCAAGCGTGGCATTGGCCAATTTGGGCGCGCGCAGGCGGGTCTGCACTATGGACACGCCTTCTATACGCGCGTCGCTGAAGTCCAACGCTTCGCCAGCACAACGCAGCCAATACCCGGCATTGAATTGCGTGCCGACGAAGCTGGCCCGGTCCAGCGAGCAATCACTGAATTTGGTACCAGTGGCCGAAGCTCTGGCAAAGCGCGCACCATCCAGCTGACAGCCGTCCCACACAGTGTTGCCAAGCTGCGCTTCATCGAAGCACGCATCCCGCGCATCCACGCGCTCGAGACGGCAGTGGTTGAGATTAATACCGCGATAATTGCCGCCAGTCAGCACCAAATCACGGAGCGGTTGGCGCTTGGCGATTAAATCGCGCAATTGTTCGGCAGAGATCAAATCAGGCACGGGCCAGGTCCTCTTGCAGACGGCAGCGATTCAATAAAGTGTCGGTCAGCACGGTTCCGCGTCCAGTCACTCCTTCGGTACTGGCGCTAAACAGATTGCTGGCGGTCAGGTCGGTCTGCTCAAGGCGCACCTTGCGCAGCCGTGATTGCATGAGGTTGGCGCCCGGCCATTTCGCACGGCTTAGGTTGCTGCCCGTGAAGTCGGCTTCCAGTGCAGCCAGGCGATAACCGTCTGAATCGCTGAGGTCACAACGGCTGATTAGGGCTCTGTCCAGCGTCGCATTACGCAGACTGGCGCCAGTCAGGACCGCTCCCTGCAGGCTGGCGTTGCTCAAGTCAGCGCCTTCGAGGCGAACACCTGGCAGCCGGCAGTCCTGGTCGAGGCGCCAGTCCTGCAGCGAACTGCGGCTCATATCAACGCCCTTGCCTTCAACCCGTGACCACGAGGCGCCGGGCAGTTGCGCGCTGCACAGACGGGCTTGATTCAACATGCAGGCATCGAAATGCGACTTGCTTAGGCGGGCATGGCTCATGTCCACCTGCGTCAGGTCACAGCGCTGCAACACCGTGAGCGACATCTGCGCGCCGGTGAAGATCGCCTTCACAAAGGAACAATCGACGAAATATGCTTTGGTGAGTTGTGCTCCTGAGAAATCTGCTCCTGCACACTGGCTTTCCAGTATCTGGACGTTGGTTAGGTCGGCACCTTCAGCCTTGACGGCTTCGAGGCGGCAGCGCTGCAGGAAAGCCGCGTTCAAGGAAGTTTTCCGCAGGTCGGCCGCACTCAGATCGCAGTCATAGAAGCGGCATTCGCTCAACACCGAATCGCTCAAACGTATTTGGGCAAGATTGCAGCGTTCGAACACGCATTTTTTCACCACGCCTTTGCTGAGATCGATACCGGACAGATCCAGGTCTACAAAACGTTCATTTCTAAACGCATCGCCGGCCGCGTGGCGCTCTTCAAGTAACGGACGAGTCCAACCAATTGATGGAGCGGATAGCGGCAATGAAGGGATTTTTGGTTGCATGGCGGCGATCGCGGCGAGCACTTTGCCGACGCGGCTGCTGACTTCGGACTCGGTCGCCTGAACCTGCGCCATTCCGGTCTTCATTTGCGCCATCACCTGAGCTTTTTGCGGGGGGGGTAGGTCGAGCTTGGAGATCATTCCCGTCACAGTAGGGATCGACTTAGATTGAGCAGCGGCGGCAATAGCAGCCTGCGTCTCCTGCAAATTGAGTCCATGGGTTTTCGCGGCACGCTCGGCGTGTTCTTGCGCAGCGTCTTTTGCCCTGGCAATTTCCAGTTCGATGTTTGCTTTCAGTGCGGCGGCATCAAACGCCGGCCGAGGGCCTGCTTTCGCGGCGGCGGCGACGGCCGCATTGAGGTCTGGTAGCGTGCGTTCGAGAACAGAGGCATCGACAGTCTGACCGAAACGCTTGGCAACGGCAGACGCCGATGCAACAACTTGTTTTTGCGTGTCGCCAAACGCCTTGTATCGAGCATCAAGCGCGGCTTGCATCGTTGCCAGCATCGCAGGCATCGGATCTTCCTGAGGGGATGACACCGGGAAGGCCTGGGGTTTCGCAGGGGGTTTAGGCCACAGGCTTGCGACCCATTCATCTTTGGATCTGACGCACTCAGCCGCTAACTCGCAGCCAACGCCTAACGCGGCAATATCTTCCGCATCCAGATCCATGACTGGCAATTCGGCGCGGTACAACAGCAGTACCCGCTCCGCATCGGGGAACAGCCACACAGTGTCCAGGTCAAGATTGGTTTCATCGATGGGCTGCGCACTGTTGCCTACGCGTTCCACGAACAGGCGGGGCCTGAAACCCGGCAGCTGGCCGCTGACTTCGGCCAATTGTGGGTGCATGCCAGCAGCCGCCCATTTTTCGTTGCCGTTCCAGTGGTATTCGATGCACTGGTCCTGGGCTACCTCATCGAACCAGCGAGAGTCGGTATCTAAAGGCAGAAATGGTGCGCGCTGCTGTTTCCATTGCTCGTCTAATGTGCCCAGATAACAGCGGCGCAGCTCTGATTGTGGGGGCAGCGGCATGAGCCCTGCCCATTCCGCTACGTGCCTAGGATCGGTGCCGCCTTGAGCTTGTGTCTCGATGGCCGGCAATGATACGCCGTCATAACTCTGACCGTCATAGACATAACCCACGCCTTGCGGATTACTGCCGTAACCTTTACCGCCAAACGCATTCGCAGCCGTCATCGGCAAAGGCTGCAGCGGACCTGTGGCCACGGCCCGGTACCCCAAGAGTGTTTTCTCCCAGCGACGTGGTGGATGCACATGCAGTGTCTTGCTGCACTGTCCCACGCTTACCCGAACCGCCATACCCGTGGCCTGGCCCTCGGTCAAAGGGAACGCACAGCCCTGTACCGCGAAAGTTCCGCGAGTTTTCTTCAGCCCACGGTCGATCGGTTCATCGCCGAAACGCTCCTGAAGCCAGGGTTGCGCGAGGGCCATTTCGATGACCTCGTGATCTTTGTCACAGAGTAATCCGACAGTCACCACCAACGTGGGACTGTCTACTCGCTTATTTCGGGCAAGCAAGACCAAGCTTGCAGAGTCGGATTGAATTCGCATGAGGGGCCCCTTAGATGTACATACTCATTGCCTCGGGACTCATCGGACTTGCTTCTTCAAGAGGTTCTTGAATGATGTCGTTCACCTTCTTGAGGCCAGCTTTGACGCCTTCCATTGCCATTTCGAGAGATTTGATACCTGCAACTACCTCAAGGCTTTCCATCAGCAGCTCGTTGAGCAGGGGAGGCACATATGGCTGGGTTAAATTGGCTTGGGTGGCAGTCAGCGCTTCGCAACTGACTGTGGCCGCCTTGACCTCGCCTAGGGCCGTAACCGTAGTGTCTGCGCTCACCGATGCAGCAACGACCTCTCCGTTAACAATTAGGTCTCCCATGACAATGGCACCGCCCATCAGAATTATCGGCTCGGGGGCGTCAATCGTGACACTGTCGGGCAGAATCGTGATCTTCGCCTCTCCCACTCGGAACGAAACCGTCTGTGTTGCTGTGAGGTCATAAATGCCAGCTTGAATCGCCCGCATTTCTGTTCTCAAATCCGCGAAGCCGGTATCAACTCGCTGACTCAACGTCTTGATCAATTCCTCAGGCGAAACGTCTTTCTTGAAATTGCTAAAACCGTAGTTTGCTTTGTTGATTTTCAAGTCACAACTAGGACCCGAAAGCTTGACGCTGGCCGAACTCAGTTGCGCCCCCACTTCAACTTTAGTGACACCGAAACTCGCAGAGGCCTGCATGAACGCGGTACTCAGGTCGATCTTGAAGCTGCGGGTCTCGTTGTAGTCCACCTTGACGCCCAGGTTCATGTCTTTGGCTATTCCGCCCCAGAACGTCCCGGGCTTTCCCGTCCATTTCTGATTGAGGCCAGTCCAGGTCGGTTCCAGCGCTGTCAGTCGAGCGTTCTGGCCCTGGTCCACCGCCTGCTGCTCTGGTGACGCGTTAGGATCGTCCGCTGGCGGATTAGGCGGGTTGAGTGGCATGCCCAGTTGGGGCGGGGTACCACCGGAGGTCCCAGCTGAGTGTTCGAAGCTGTCAGGATCTCCTGAACCTACCTTGCTCGAGAAAATACCCGGCACCTCGTGGTAGAGCGATGAAGAAGACAGCTGCATGTGCGCCGCCGTCTGCAAATGTGCTCCAGTCACTTGCCCATTGCCCATAGTGAATGTCGTACTGCCCCCAGGCGCACCCATGGTCATGAGCGGTCCCGCGGCGGCGTCTTCCATTGCTAGGAAGTGTCCACCTGGGGTCGCTAGGCCGCTCTGAGTGGCGTTATCGGAATTGACCATGTTCGGGTTTTCCGAATTTGGCACTGCACCAGTGATGATCGGACGATCAGGGTCGCCGCCGAGGAACGACACCAATACTTCGGTGCCTTTGAGCAATGGAAAATGCATGCCGTGGTTTGCGCCGCTGGACATGCTCGCCATGCGTAGCCAAGCGGAGCCGCGGGTGTCGGGTTTGTCGCTGCGCACGAACGGAAACGTTACCTTGTAGCAGCCATTTTCGTTGAGCAGAGGGCGAGTGCTATCATCATCGCCATCGACAACGGCGCTCATCAAACCCTGTACATGCGGCTTGCGCGTCTTAATCAGCGGACGGTATTGAACCTGTGCCGGCAACGCGACGAAATGCGTATTGGTGTCACCAGCAGTATCAGCCTGATCCTTGCCAAGCCCCGGCAGAGGCTGGATGCCATTGTGCCGGACTTCAATGACATAATAGACGTCGTTCAAACTGATGCGCGGGTGGCCAACCATACGGATAACCCGCCCCGCATGAACACTCGCCGCGCGGCCGTAGCCCTGGAATTGTCGATGACGGCAGCCAAGTGCTTGTGCGCGTAGAGTCGCCAAGGCTTGGCCTTCGTCTATGGAACCGAAATGCTCGCCATACAGGCCCACATCGCCGAAGAAGGCAGGCGAAGCGTCGGCCTGGCTCAATGCATTAGCGTTGGCGTCCGTCGGTAGGCTGGCGCTGGCTACCGACGCCATGGTCTGCAAGGTCAATTGAGCATTGCTAGCGGAGAAATCCTGCAGCACCAGCTGTTTTGGCTGACTGGCCAGGCGGCGTTTGAAGGAACGTACGAACGGCGCACCATGCTCCACGTCCAGTGCGGTGTCGATCGGGCGGTAACTTAGCAGTATTTCGCTCTGCGCCTGATAACGTCGATCCCCGCAGAACACCAGGGCTTCATGATCGTCCTGCTGCTCGAAAAAGTAGTAAACGCCGTAGTACTCGAGCAGACGGGAGAGAAAATCGAAGCTGGTTTCCTCGAACTGGCACGTAAAGCTGGACTCATTTTGTGCCAGATCGTCGCTGACGAGACGGATATCGAAGTCGTAATCTCCGGCTTCGGCGCCACTGGTGCCGGGGCCTTCGCGCACCAAGCCGGTGTCGCTCAAAACATCACGAATCAAGTCCGGCAGGTTTTTGTCGAGCCAGATTTCCGAAAAGCGGAATTGCTTCAGCCGTGCGAGGCGTGGTTCGAGCACAACACGGAAATAGAAATACTCGCCATCGCTGTCCAGCTGTTCGACCTCAGTTACCAGACCGTGGTAGGCATGGGGCAAGCCAGATGCATCAGTCAGGCTCAGCGTCGCGGGGTTGCCAAGTAGGCTTTCGTCATCGAACAGCGGGTTCTTCGAGGCGAGACGGATCTCGAATCGGTACATGTGCGAAATCGCTTCCTCACCATTCCATTCCAGCACCAACATAGGTTCCGTCGGCATGGCCGTGCTGCTGAAACTACAGAGCGGCTGGTCGATCAAAGCCATCGGTCAATCCTCTTCGCGAAACTGAACAAACATATCGGGTGATCGCGGCGTCGCCCGTCTGAGAGGGCGGACGCCAAAATTGGCTGCTGCTTTACTCTAGGGATTGTTCTGTCGGCTCGCTCTCAGGTGTAGACCTGATTTGATCGGCCTCGACGGCCTCGATGACCCAGTCATGGTCCGCACCAACTCCCACCCGCAATTCGATCAATGCCCGCTGATCGGCGACGGCGCCCAGCAACACGTCTGAAAGGCGCGGCGTGAGGCTCTTGCGCAAAATGAAGTCGATATTGCGCGCGCCGCTTTCGACTTCGGTGCAACGCGCGGCGATGGCTTCGGCGACCTGTTCGTCGAATGTCAAACGGACTTTCGAGGACGCCATAAGGCGCTCGCTCAACCGCGACAATTTCAGCCGCACGATGCCCGCCAGCTGTTCCGCTGGCAGCGTGAAATACGGCACAATTGTCATCCGCGCCAATAGCGCAGGCTTGAAGTGACGGGACAGAATTGGACGGATCTTATCGGCTAGGACGTCAGAATCCGGGCGTCCATTGGCGCACAGCGACTGGATCTCATCAGTGGCTAGGTTGCTGGTCAGAAACACCACGGTATTGGTGAAGTCGATCTCCCGACCTTCGCCATCCGACAGGGTGCCCTTGTCGAATACCTGATAGAAAATGTTGACCACGTCTAGGTGAGCTTTCTCGACTTCATCGAGTAGTACCACCGAATAGGGACGTCGGCGCACGGCTTCGGTCAGCACTCCGCCCTCGCCGTAGCCGACATAACCGGCCGGTGAGCCGACCAGCCGACTGACCGTGTGTTTTTCCTGATACTCACTCATGTTCACCGCAGTCAGTGCCTGCTCGCCGCCGAACAGGTACTCAGCCACGGCCAGCGCCGTTTCGGTCTTGCCCACACCCGAAGGGCCGACCAGCAGGAACACGCCCAGCGGCTGCTGAGGATCACGCAAACCGGATTGCGCGGCCTTTAGGATCTCGGCGATCTGATGCACGGCCTGATCCTGACCGCGGATGCGGGTACGGATATTTTCGGCCAGGGCCATTACCCCACCGGCGGCGTCACGCAGAACTTTGCCGAGCGGTACACCGGTCCAATCCGATACGACCTTAGCGATTGCATCCGGGTTGACCTCGGTGAACAGTAATGGCGTATCGCCCTGAACCTGCGCCAAGTCCTCGCGGGCCGAATCCAGTTCGACCTGGCGCTCGGCGAAGGACGCGAGCGGCGAGGCGCCCTCGGCCGCCTCGCTTTCTTCAGTCAATGTCAACTGTTTGCGCGCATCGAGCACCCGCAAGGCCGCTGTGCGTTCGGCCTCCCAGCGATTGTGCAGTTGACCGCGCCGGCTTTCGATATCAGTTGTATCGCTCTCAATCGCGGTCAAGCGCTCGGCGTCAACCGGAAAGCCATTGGCGCGGTCGCGTTTCAGCGCGTCGTATTCACGTGCCAAGCCTGACAGGTGCCGTTCCAGACGCTCAAGCTCCGCGGGCTTGATCCCCATGCCGATCCGAACCCGGGCACTGGCGGTGTCCAGCAAGTCGACTGCTTTATCCGGCAGAAGGCGCCCCGTAATGTAGCGATCGGATAATTGCGCTGCTGCGACGATGGCATCATCACGAACGCTAACACCGTGGACTTTCTCGTAATGGCCCTTCAAACCGCGAAGAATCAGTATGGCAGTGTGAACATCTGGCTCGTCGAGCTTGACCAGTTGAAAGCGCCGCGCCAGGGCCGGATCTTTCTCGAAGTATTTCTTGTACTCCGACCAGGTGGTTGCCGCGATGGTCCGCAATTCACCACGGGCCAGGGCCGGTTTGAGCAGGTTGGCGGCATCCGACCCACCTGCAGCGCCACCGGCGCCAATCAGCATGTGCGCCTCGTCGATGAACAGAATCACCGGGGTGGTCGACGCCTTGATCTCGTCGATCACGCCACGCAGGCGGTTTTCAAATTCGCCTTTGACGCTTGCACCCGCCTCCAGCAACCCGAGGTCCAAGCTGAGCAAACGGGTTCCCTTGAGGAAGTCCGGCACTTCGCCTTGGCTGATCGCCAAGGCCAACCCTTCGACCACGGCGGACTTACCAACGCCTGGTTCGCCTACCACGATGGGATTGTTTTTGCGACGACGAGCTAGGATGTCGATCATCTGGCGGACTTCATCGTCGCGACCGAAGATCGGGTCTATGCGACCCGCTAGCGCCTTGGCAGTAAGGTTCTCACAGAATCGGGAAATACTGTCTTCAGCTGCTTGCAACGTTTTGCCTAAGCTGCCGCCTGCGAAAGGAACGCTACCGGCTTGAAGACTGTCCATTGCGCCTTCGCTGGAGCCTCTGACGATGGAGGCAAATTCGTCAGTCAGTTTCTCTTTGGAAATTGCCTTCAACGAATCGCCGTAACGCGTGCCCGCGGTGTAGTAACCCAAGCGGCTGATCAACGCTAACAACAGCGCGCCGCCACGGATTTTTGCACCGCCGAGTACCAGCGAGGCGATCAACCAGGAGTCCTGAACCCACTCAGTGAGCAAACTGGCGAAGACCGGACGTCCAGGATTGCCGTTTTTTAACTGCGCCAACGCGTCGTCCAGTTGCGCCATCAGGCGCAACGGATCGATCTCGAAATGCTGCAGAATGCGTACCAGGTCAGCATTGGAGTCGTCGAGCATTTGGCGCAACATGTGTTCGACCGAGATCTCGTAGTGGTTGCGCGCCAGGGTCAGACCCGCCGCGTTTTCCAAAGTCTTGGTGCTGTAGGGATTGAGCCGTGCGAACAACGGTTTTAGTTCAACCTGGATCATAAGCGTTTCCCCTCTCTTCGTTCGTCGGCCGTAGCAGTGCTCAAGGAAAATACAACATCGTCTTGCGCTGCGCCTTCGCCCAGCCAAGTGTCAAGGCCCAGCTGTTGCCAGCCGCTGCCCAAGGTCGCGCATCGCTGTTCATCGGCCGCTAGCCGAGTCACCAGACGGCAACGCACCGGGGCTTGTAGGTACAGTTTCACTAGCCCCTCTATCCGCTGAAAAAGCGCGGTTCCGGGCAGCATTAAGTGAAAACGTAGTGCATCCAGATCGCCGATACGAATGTCCAATGTGGTGCTGCGATCCGTCACTTCGCGCCCCAGTAGGCTGTCCTCGCCGAGCACGCCGCATTGCGTACCCAGATAGGTGCGTGCCGAACGGTCGATTCGTAACCGAGTCTCTACGCAGGGGATCACCTCTACCTGATCGTCCTCCAGCACACCTCGCATCAACTGCTGCAACCCTAGCGCGGAGCGCGGGTACTGGTTGAACAGGCCGGCGAAACGCAGCACGCTTTGAGCATTGCGTCGCTCCTTAGGCGGTGCGTCGGCGACGCCGATTAGCGCTTGCAGATGGCGCAAGCCAGTGATGTCGCGACGCTCGCATACTCCCATCCATATCCGATGTTTTTCCCAAGCGCGGAAAAGGAGTGGATAGAGCGACGCGTGGAGGATGTCGAGGAAATCGCGGCTTGCGGAATGCCCTTGTAGTTGCTCGTCAATCAGCTCTTCGGTATAGAAAGTCGGCAACGGTGAAGTCACGCCGTACAAGCCGAAAAAATTCGCCTCTAAGCGGTAACGACCGTCGTCGTCGCGCTCGATAATTTCGATGTCACGCTGCGGAAAGCCCAAGCCCAGACGCGGTCGAATCCGCACATTTTCGGCGAAGGCTTTTTCGCTGGGAAATCTCAGTCGCAACAGCCGCAGCGCCTGAAAAAAAGCGTAATCGCGCCCGTTCCCCAGCAAGGGGTCAATTACAGCAGGCGCTGGTGTCCGATCTTCGCTGGCCATTTCAGAGTCTCATGATTGACGGTGTCAAAAAGCGTAAAAGCAGTGAAGGTATTGATCGCCGTACACCCGGCGAAAAACTCGTCGAGTACGCAGCCGAAAAGGTAAAAATTGCCGGGGCTTAGGAAGTGGTCGGCGCGGGCATCCACGCGCACTAGAGTGCCCTCCATCGGCAGGCCACGAATGAAACGGCGCTCTTGGGTGGTAGTGACTTTCTCAATCGAATCAATGCGCCGCTGATTGGCGTCCATTGCACCTTCGCCCAGGCTGGGCAAATAGAGCGCGAGCAGACCGCGTAAGTAGTCGCGGTCCGCCAGCCGAAAGTGGTTGGCGTTCAGGTGCGACAGCATGCGCCAGAGCAGCTTGTCGTCAAATTTCGGCGGCTGACACGCAGTTATGCCGCGAATGTTCTTGAAAGCGACACGCGCCGGTGTGTTGTCAGTCGGCTGATTCAGGTCGCCGAGCCGCAGGCTTTCCGGCAGTTGCCCATTAGTGCACAGCAAATCGATGGACAGAGTCATGTCGGCCAACGACTGACCTTCGCTGTAAGGAAGGCTCAGATAATGGTCAAAGCCGAAGGCATCTACGCTTGAGGCGCGAATACGCAAGTTGTACATGTCTCGCTGAGAGAAAGTGTTGAACGGCTGCAAGCGCTTTTCACCGCCGCCTGAGGTGTATCCGGTGACGTTCAGCACTGAGTGGATGCGCAAGTTCTGACGCTGCCCGTGATTGGCCGGTTGGATTCGGTAGTCCGGTTGTTTGTGATCGATGCGCAGAGGGTGCGCATCCTGTTGGAACAAATTAACCGCCGGCGAGACGCCCAGCAAAAAGCTGTTGGCGGTGACGCCCGGGGTCCAGTCGGGCAGATTGTCGAACATAAAGCGGATTGTGAAGCGGCCACCCGCCCCGCGCTGGGTCCACTTTTTAAGGCCAGAAAGCTCGATGAACAGAAACTTCTCCGGTAGCGCAAAATACTCCTGTATGCAGCGATAGGCCGGATGGGCATTGTTCGGATACGGTAGCAGTACCGAATCGGCGTCAAAACCAGTGGGCCGAAGCGATTTGGCTGGCAGAATCGTCACCGGCTGGCCCGCAGCGCTGATGCGAATCTCACGCAGGTTAAGCTGCAGCAAACGTAACAATTTGCCGGCGTCGGCCAAGCCATCGCCAAGATAGAAGCGCAATGCGTCCTCCTCCCAGCTTTCCGGCGTTGCGGTCGTGAAGGCTAGATCCATCACCAGGCTGCGCTCCTGTGCGGTCCCCCCTTCCCAGCGTGAATCCATCAATTGCAGAGGGTCGAGCCTGACGGCGAAGGTTGAGCGGAACTTCACCCGTTGTCCATCTACCGGTACCGATGCCACTTCACAGCCGGCATCAATCAGTTGCGAATCCTGTAACGCAGAGCGGGGTTCGAACTGCAGTAGAGTCATGCACGGCAATGGCTGCAAATAGTGCGGATATAACAGTTGTGCGAGTTCTTGAATGAACTCGGGAAACTCGTCGTCCAGCCGTTGGCGGACCATTCCCGTCAGGAACGCGACACCTTCCAGCAGGCGCTCGACATCTGGATCACTGGCCGAATCCACACCGAGCAGCGGTGCCAGCGCCGGATTACGGCGGGCAAACTCGTCCGCAAGACGACGGAGGTGGTTCAGTTCACTCTGGTAGTGGCTGTTGAGCATGGGCTATTGCATCGCCAGTGAGACGCGGCCATCTGAAGAAACCCGCGTCGCTAGATGAATGGGAATGTCCCGATCGTCGATCGACACCAGGCCGTCCAGAGTAAAACTCAACGACAACACTTCCTGAGCGCCTTCGGCGACTTGGATGCGCGGCGATTTCAAGCGCGGCTCGTAACGCGCGATCATCCGCGTCATGTTGTCGATGATTTGCGTGGTCTCGCCGGTCGCGAACGAACCGGCCAGATTGGTAAAATCGGGGACGCCAAATTCAGCATCGATCGGGACGCTGCCCTGGCGTGTATTGAGGATGCGTTGCAAGTGTTCGCGGATGGACTGGATCAGCGTTTCCGCCTGAGTCAGGCGCGAGCGACCGACCTCAGCCTGCAGGCTGACGATACGTTCCAGCAATCTCTTCTCTTTCAACGGATCCTCGCTTGCTCGAAAGCACAAAAGCCGCCCTGAAGCAGGACGGCTCTTTTAGTGTCGACTTACGCTTTCGGCGCCAGCCAGGAGTCTTCGGCCTCGATGCCGTCCGGTACCCAAGTCCAGACAATTTTCTCGTAGGTCAGACCGATGTCTTCCATATGGCCCAATTGCTTGAACTCTGGATTTAGGACGTTCGGTACCCATGTGCGGGAGGACACGAGTACGGCATTGGACAGAGTGATGGTGTAATACTTCTCCTCGGTGCCCTTTGGCGAAATGCGATAGAACTCGAGGGTCACGGTCTTGAGTTGCTCACCAGAAGTCAGCGCTTGAAATAGCTTGGGCGATGACTTGTCGATTTCTTTGGTCAGGGTCATGCCCTGGTGTACACGCTTGCCTGCTGGCAAACCGGTTTGCGGGTTTTTCGGAATGTCGACCAGATGTTCCACGGCCTGGACCAGGATCATTCCTTGATGGCCGGTAACGGTGCAGGAGCCCTCGATCTTTCCCTGATTCTGACCTTCGATACTGACATAGCATGGCATTGGCATAACGTGAATCTCCCTTCGTGACTTCGAAATTCGGCCGCAGCAAGCTGACTCGCGGCACGTTTGGGGTGCAGTAAGTTCATATTAAGAGGACGCCAGAGTGACCGCCCTCGGGTGAAGACCTGAATCACTGAAGTATCGTCTTCAATGATCCAAGCATCGTTCATCAGCTCTTGTCGAGCTTGCCAACCAGGGACAACGTGAAGGAGGCGCCCATGTACTTGAAATGCGGGCGCACCTTCAGACCGACTCGGTACCAGCCTGGATCACCGTCAACATCGTTCACGGTGATCTCAGCCTGACGCAGCGGACGTCGGCTGCGTACACCGGCAGCAGGGTTATCCATGTCAGCCACGTACTGGCGGATCCAGGTGTTGAGTTCGGACTCAAGATCACCACGCTCTTTCCAAGTGCCAATGTTTTCGCGCTGGATCACCTTGATGTAATGCGCCAGGCGGCTCACCACGAAAATGTACGGCAGCTGAGTACCGAGCTTGTAGTTGAGCTCGGCTTCCTTGCCTTCCTTGTCGTTGCCGAAATACTTGGGCTTCTGGCAGGAGTTGGCAGAGAAGAACGCCGCGTTGTCAGTGTTCTTGCGCATGGTAAGCGCAATGAAGCCCTGCTCGGCGAGTTCGAACTCTCGGCGTTCGGAAATCAGCACTTCGGTTGGGATCTTGGTTTGCGTCTCACCCATTGCTTCATAGTTGTAGACCGGCAGATCGCTGACCGTGCCACCTCCTTGCGGGCCAATGACGTTGGCGCACCAGCGATACTGCGCGAAGCTGTCGGACAGCCGACTGGCGAAGGCGAACGCAGCGTTGCCCCATAGGAAATCCTTGTTGCCGCCGCTAACATTCTCGTTGTAGCGAAATGACTTGGCCGGAACGGTTTCCTCGCCATACGGAGTGCGCAAGAGGAAATGCGGAAGCGTTAGACCAACGAAACGCGCGTCTTCGCTTTCGCGGAAGGCGTTCCACTTGGTGAACTGCGGGCCTTCGAAAACGGCTTGCAAGTCTTTGAGGTTCGGCAGATCAGCAAAGCTATCTACACCGAAGAACTGTGGACCGGCCGCTGCAATGAACGGAGTGTGCGACATTGCGGAAATGGCACCGACCGATTGCAGAAGCTTGATGTCCTGCTGGCCTGGATTGAACTCGTAGTTGCCGATAATGGAACCGAACGGCTGACCACCGAACTGGCCAAATTCTGCGGTGTAGACCGCCTTGTACAGGCCCGAGCGGGTGATCTCCGGAGCATCCTCGAAATCGTCCAGCAACTTTTGCTTGGAGACGTTAAGAATTTCCAGCTTGTTGTTTTCGCGGAAATCGGTGCGATCTACCAAGAACTTCAGCGAGCGCCAGGACGATTCAAGCTTCTGAAAGCTTTCGTTGTGCACAATTGCGTCGACCTGCCGACACAGCTTGGCGTCAAGCGATGCGATCATGTCGTCGATCAGCGCGGCACTAACTTTCTCATTTTGACGCGCTGGTTCCAAAAGCTCGGCAACGAACGCTTCCAAGCCCTGGCGGGTGACGGTGTAGGCTTCGTCGCCCGGCTTCACGCGAGTCGCTTCAACCAGTTGATCCAACAGCGAAACGCCTTCGACAGCCCGGCCGTCCGCTGCGGGGGACAGTTCTTTTTCTTCACTCATATGATTACTCCTTGTCCTCGACACCCAGTTCACCCAGCAGGCGCTCGCGGGCACCTTCGTCATTCATCAGTGCCTGCAGTTGCTTGCGAAAATCCGGAAGGTTACCCAGCGGACCCTTCAGTGCCTTGAGCGAGTCGCGCAAAGCGATCAACTGTTGAAGCTCGGGTACTTGCTCCACAATGGCGTCCGGTTCGAAGTCGCGGATCGATTGGAACTTGAGGTTGACTGGCAGTTGTTCGTCCACTGGAGCGTTCTCTGCCAGACGGTTGGGGACGGCCAGTTGCAGGCTCAGGTTCTGGCCCTTGAGCACATCATTAAAGTTATCCTTGTCAACACGGATCGGCTTGATGTCTTCGACCGCAGTGTCATCTTCACGCAAGGTAAAATCGCCAAGGACCAACTGCTTTAGTGGCAGCTCGATCTGCTCTTGGGCATCGCCGGTTGAAGGCTTGTAGACAATGTTGACGCGCTCTTTCGGGGCAACGGAACCGTCGGTAGCCATGTTGGAACTCCTGCAAAATGGCCCGCATGTGGCCAAGGGGAAAACGTTGGTTAGGAACTGTTAACGGACCAGCAAACAGCATCAAAGCAGATCAGGGGGTCGTATCACGGGACAGCCTCCACAGCGACGGCAGATCCATCGCGGCCAGTTGATCACTCCATTCGTTTTGCGTCCGGCCCTCGCCACCTGAGACAGCGATTTCCAGCAACGGGCGAATTAGCTCCGGTTCCCATCGCTGCAGACCCACGTCCTGCGCTTCTTTGATCAGTACATCCAGGGCGACACCCAGCTGCGCCCGTGGATCGAAACGGTGTAGCAACTCACATTGAGCTCGGCGCAAGCGGAACCGGTCACGGCCTGCGGCCGAATGCTCTACTCGGCTTTGCAGCCCGGCCAGCGCATCCTCGAGAAGCCCCTCGGTCGCGGCCTGCTGAGCCTCGCCGATCAGTTGATCAATTGCGTCATGACCGCCTGCGCTTTGCCGATCCGACCCGCATAGCCCTTCCAGCCAAGTCCGGGTGACGCCATCAGCGAAGGGCTTGCTGTCGGCGAAGCTTAGATCAGCCAACGTTGGCAGCCGGACAATCAGTTGCCGCGTTTCCATGACCACACAAGATGCGGCTGCCGAAGCGCTCGCACCCAGTCGGATCAGCGCAGCATGACTTGCCCGATTGAGGTCCAGCCAGAACGGATAGGTGGCCAACCGGCTTTCGCAATATCTGAGGATGTCCAGCGGATCTCCAGAAGCCTGTAAACGGACGAAACTCTCAATCTGATTTTCCGGTGGCGCCGGGAGGCGGGTTACATTGGCTTGCGCCGGTGGTGCCTGCTCGACGGTCAACCAGGCCATTTGCCGGTTCAGACGGTACAGCAGCGGCAACGTCACCTGGTGATCCAGACAGAAGTTGATGACAGGCATCAGCGAACTGAAGACACTGCTGATCGACTTCTCGACAGATTCATTACTGTCCACCGTGATCGGGGACGGCATGGGGGCGAGGGCCGGAGCCGTGGGCTCTGTGAACGCGACATCGCTACTCGCTGTGGCCTGGGATCCCGGCTCGGCCGGCAGCTGCGCTTCCGGCACCAGTGCAACCGCTTCGCCCACTGGTTCGGCCTCGGCGAGCACGGACAAATCCAGCAGCCGTCGACGCATGCGGAAGAAGGCAGGGCCCTCGTTGTCCTGGTCCTTCCAGAAGGCGTCGATGGCGTCCCAGTCTGTCACCAAGCGTTGCTGACAGCTGGCCGGGATCGGTTCGAAGGTGCTGTTTAATTTGGCGTCGAGCCACTCCAGCAACCAGTCGCACTGATTACGCCGGGCCCGCAGACGGGACACCGCCGGTGTCAGCTCGCTCCAGTAGTTTTCCAGCACCTCGCGCAGTACATGAACGCCGCACGCCAAACCTTCAGCGCCGTGGATGGACGTCCAGCCACAGAGCAACCAGACGGCAGCGTTGAGGTCCTTACCCTCTTCGCGCAGCACTCGGCTGCACAAGAATGCGACCGATGCCCAATCGACACCGCTCGACGCGTTGATGTTGGTCAGTTTGTCTATTTGTTCCTGCACCGCGTAATAGGTCGCACCCTCTCTAGGGTTCTGTCCCGCCGGGTGCGCAATACTGATCGGCACGGATCCCAGCGTATCGTCCAAATCACTCATTCCATACGTCTCGCACATTGCCGGGAAGTGGACTCTGCAAGCGGGATTCGCAGGCAGGAACAGGGTTAACAAACGCGATTAATGATGAAGCTGATGCAGATAAATAAACAAAAGCTATTGAGGGCCTGAGTCAATTAAATCAGCACTATTGCAAAATGAAACATTTATCCGCGACCTACAGCACTGCTTGTATCCTCTACCCGTAACGATAAGCGGGACCATTGATATATTTTTTGAACTAGCTTGCGCATTTAGTTAAAGGGTAGACGCATTCTTCACGTCATTGTATGTCAACCATCATAATGTTATGACTACTCGCAGCCTGCTGTACGGTGCGCGGACTCAAGTCATTGAATAGCCTGAATAATCCTGCGACTGCTTGGCTCGCTATTGCAGGGAAATAAAAATTACCGTTACAACCCTTATCAACTCAATTCTGTCCGTAAACATCTATCATTGGCGATGATGGCCATATGGAATCAACTACTGGCGACATCACAGGGCGGGTCTCAGGCGCCGATTGTAAGGGAGCCGTAGAGCGGCTTATCATCTACTAACCGACAAAAAATAAATGAAACAGGACACACCTCATGGCAGGGATACCTCCGTTCAGTCGCTTCATCGTTCCCGAGACCTATCTCAATCCTATTGTTGGGGTTTCGTGTCGACTTGAGGATCATGACTCCGGCGAGCATTCCCATCCAATGGGGCAGATCGTGTTCACTTGCCAAGGTTGCCTTCGTATTCGATTTGCCTACCCTGCATTTCTTTGCATGCTTCCGCCGACTCGCATCGCCTGGATACCGCCAGGGGTAGTTCATCACGCCCGAATCCGGCGCCCCGTTGAATACCGATCGGTATATATCGGCGCACCCTATGTCGACGCGCTACCTTCGACGCCACAAGTGATGGCAATAACACCACTACTAAAGGAATTGCTGATACATATATGCCACGCTCCCTTTGATACGGACTGGTCGACAGGCAAAGCGAACCAAATCATCGATTTGTGCGTCGCGGAAATGCGCGATGCTCCTCGGCATACTCTACTGCTGCCATTACCTTCTGACCGTCGCCTAGCCATGCTCGGCCAACACCCGGAACGCTTGCCTCCGGCCTTGGGAGAACTCGCTCGACAGGTCGGTGCCTGTGAACGCACCATCGCTAGGATGGTGCGGCGCGATACTGGCATGTCCTATCAGGAATGGCGCCAGCAATGGAAACTGTTCCGGGCCATCGAGATGCTCACCGTCGATGAACGACTGTCGACCGTGGCCCAGGAGCTGGGTTTTACCAGCGATAGCGCATTCATCGCCTTCTTTCGCGGTATGACGGGGACCACGCCCAAAGCCTACTGTCGTCATGAATGACTTGCTTACCAGCGGCCATGTCCGTTGGCGACATCGGCTGCCATGCGCAATTCTTCATTGGCCTCACTCAACAACTCTTTGGCGCGGGCAGCATGACCACCTAGTTGCGCATGATTGGCGGACTGGGCGGCGTTTACTGCTTGCCAAGCAGCCGAAATGTGTTCCTGCGCGTTACGCAGATTGCCATGATTACCACCGATATCGACATAAGGTTGCTGTGCATAGCTGGCACAGCCGTACATCAAGAGGGACGTAAACACCACAGCTGTCATCGAAACTTTCTTGATCATCATGCGACTCCAATACTCATGATTAGCTCTTGCCGCGTTCGGTTTACAACCGGCGAGTGATACCGCCGGGTGCGGTACCTGTCTCAGGCCTTCGGAGCCAGCCAGGAATCTTCGGCTTCAATACCGTCCGGAACCCAGGTCCAGACAATCTTCTCGTAGGTCAGAGCGATGTCTTCCATATGCCCCATCTGCTTGTATTCAGGGTCGAGCACATTCGGGACCCAAGTACGAGTCGAGACAAGCACGGCGTTAGAGAGGACAATTGTGTAGTATTTCTCTTCGGTCCCTTTCGGTGAAATTCGGTAGAACTCCAAGGTCACCGTTTTCAGTTGCTCGCCCGAGGTCAGAGCCTGGAACAGCTTGGGCGACGACTTGTCGATCTCCTTGGTCAGCGTCATGCCCTGGTGGACGCGTTTACCGGCCGGCAGACCGGTTTGCGGGTTCTTCGGAATGTCGACCAAGTGCTCAACCGCTTGCACAAGGATCATTCCTTGATGGCCAGCAACGGTGCTCGATCCATCAATTTTGCCTTGGTTCTGACCTTCGATACTGACGTAGCATGGCATTGGCATGGGTGCATCTCCGTGGTTAGCTAAAGACTTTGTTTTGAAAACTGTCAACCAGTACGGCTGGCTGCCTGTTTCGTTGTTCGATGGGTTCATGGTATGCGGGCGCCCCTGAAATGCCCCTCAGGTGAACACCTGAACTGGCGAACTTTCTGCGGTCGATGCTTGCTACCTGCTCTCTTTTCAACCTAGGCAGCCGTCACAGCATCTGGGATGAACACCTTATTGCGCATGCATGCAGTAGGGGTGCAACTCCCATGCGCACGCCTGACAGTCCTGATTGCAAACCCCACACAAACCTGAGTTAACGGAATCTCTACCCGATGTCGGATAAGAACATGGCACCGTAGTCGGTAAATGCCCGCCTTTTCATCCAACTCAACGCCTGAACTCCCGACGCTGATCTCCAAGAAACTGTTGCCGCTCGCGGTGGTCTTGCCATGGTTCCGCAAATCGCCCAGACGCTTTATAGCCCGGGCGCTTTCCGATATTTGCCGAGTCAATGTCACCCCTGAACACTCGGCACAGACGCTGTAAGGATTTTTATCGTATTCGCACTGGGTCTCGTGGTCTGGGACGAGTCAGCGACAGCTACGGAGGGCGTCTGAGAATGTTGGCCGGGCTCGTGCCGTACGCCTGAGGCAGAGTCCTAGCGCTGACGGTCACGACGTTCTTATCTGCTTTTGGCTCGGCAATCGCCGCCTTTGTGCGGCGGTCGGCTTGGTAGTCAAACAAACTCTATTGCGCGATGGCTACCTGGACCGGCACTGGCGCAGATGTTCTCACTGATGGACAACGCCTTCGCAGCCATTCCGGCACTCGGCTTGTACGCCAGCTCCGCGATAGTGCGAGGGTTCGGATACCGTGGCGTCCTGACTTTCCTGTTGATGCTTGCGGACTCCTTTAGGCATGGTGCGTCTGGGAACCCGAGACTCCCAAAACAGCTTAAAACCACACCGATATTCGCGACGTCGAAACAGATGCTCGCCGCCCCCGCCATGTGGCGGTCATCCACCGGGGTAACCATGTCAACATGGCCCTATTCAGTTACTACAGCTTCGGGCCGTTCATGTTCCACGGTTGGGCTACCGAATAAACCCTTCGGCTACACCGGGTTATTACTGGCGTTGGGTTAGGTGTCCGACACATGGCTGATAAAGCGCCAGACTGATGCGCGATGCCGACAGTGCCCCGCTGTAAAATCACCAGCGCTGCGATATTGGCCGGCGGGTTGCTGATACAAAGTCCATTTTGTTGTTTGTCTGACCAATGCCGTTCGTGGTGGGCATTTGGCATGGCGATTCCCAATATTCTGAGTAGGGCCTCTCGGCCTATCAGATCGATCCGGCACCACAGGCGCGCTGTTCGGTTTGCTGTACTGATAATCGCCACCGAGCTGGCGCTAATGGCCGGGGTTAGGAGCTGGGTTGGACCGTGCTGGTGTGAGCAGCGTTGCGCTGGTGCTCTTCTGCCTTGGGACGCTCACTACACGTCGCCGCTTGCAGCCTGACGCCCTCAGTAGATGTTTTATTCGACAACTCAGGTATTGACCCTATACCGCTGATTCATACCTCACCTTACATTGAACTCGTGTTCGGCATTAGCGCCATTCGACGACGCAAAAGTCTAACGAGGATGAAACAAGCGCAATAAAGCGCTCCACTTTCCAACCGAGACTCAAGGTAAAGGTGAAATTATGGCTTTCCAGATAATAGGCATTGCCCTCATAGCATTATTTGTTTTCTATGGAATGGATATTCGCCGAAAAAAAGGCTCTAGCAACTTTGTTGCGACCCCCTGGCTGTTCCTGATGAAGTTTCTGTCTTTTGCATTGATCGCCTGTTTCGCAGCCGCCCTTTTCACCCTGAGCAAGGCGGACATTGTCGACTGGATTTGCCTGGCACTGATGGCCAGCGGCACCGCATTTATCATTGCTGCCAAAAAGACGTTAAACACCGCTCACACCTTTACCGGGCAGTTTTTGGATAAACCTCAACTCGTAACTCGCGGTGTTTATTCGATAACTCGAAACCCATTGTACTTCGGCGTATTTCAATGTGAGATCGCGGCGGCCGTTATTGTATTGCGACATGCAACTGCACTCTGGCCAAACAGCTACTTCCCTATGTTGACAATACTAACGTTGGCCATGGCGTATGTGGTGGGTTTTAACTTGAAGATGGCCAAGCTCGAATCATGTTACTTGCATACATTCTTCGGCCAGTCCTATTCCGAATATAGCGCCCGTACGCCGTTCCTGTTCCCTTCTTTCTCACTGGGCGGTAAATAACATGCATGCGATCCATGAAACGAATGCACACTCGCTCCAGCGCCGGGTGACAAGGACCGGGCCTTTCGAAGATGAATTGGGGGACGGTGAATGGTTTGTGGGCAGACCCTTTACCACTCAACTGTTGAACACCTACACATTACTGGTTCCCGGTGGCGAAAAATTCGTTATTCGAAGCTGCCGCCAATACATGGACAAGGCTTCGGCGCAGTTGCAGGACGAGTTGATGACTCTGTTTTTCCAAGAGGGCAGCCATTCGCGCGAACACGAAAGAATGCTCAAGGCCATGCAGAAACGCGGGCTCGATTCCAAAGTGTTCCGCGCCATCGTCGATTGGATGGCGTACCGGTTCCTGGAGCCCTTGACCCCGCGCAAACTGCGCCTGGCTACAGCGGCTGCGATCGAGCATCACAACGCCGTGATCTCCACCTATTTCCTAGAGCAGGACCTGCTCAAGGACGTAAGCGCTCCGCAGACCCGTCGCCTGTTTCTATGGCACTTCTGCGAAGAAATAGAACACAAGGAAACGGTCTACAAACTGATGAAAAAAATCAATATATCGTGGTTGTCGCGCACCGTGGGCATGGTTTTCAGCTTCACCACTTTTCTCGCCTACCTGCTGACCGGGTCGTTGGTGTTAAGCGTCAAGACGGGCGCCTGGAAACGCAGCGGCTTTTGGAAAAACTTGGCAAATGAACTGTTTTCCAGCAGGGGCCTGGGCCGCTTGCTGGTCCGAGAATCGGTGCAGTATGTGAAACCAGATTTTTACCCGTCGCTCGCTTCTACACGAGAGCTGTTGAGCCTCTCGCTTTCAGAGCTCGAACGTCTTCAAGGAGCAAGTCGTCATGACTGATAATACTCTGCAACTGATGGCGTCAGTGGTACCGGCGACCTTCCGGGTGAAGATGGCCAGAACCCTGCGCCGGCTGGCAAAAATACAGGCATCCGGACACCGTTTCTTCTTTGGGGCCATAGACGCTTACGATGATAAACGTGCAGCATGGACGGTGAGCGACGGCGTACCGATGCTCAACTTCTGCACCTATTCTTACCTGGGTTTGTTGAAACACGATTACATCCAACACCAAGCGCAAAAAGCACTGGAGCACTATGGCACCGGCACCCACGGTGTGCGCTTGCTCGGGGGCAATCTGACAGTACACGAGCAACTCGAGCGCAAGATCGCGTCATTCTTCGGCCGCGATGACGCGATCACCTTCACTTCGGGTTTCATGACCAACCTTACGGTCGTGGACAGCATGGTGAGCAAGGGCGATTACATCTTCTGTGACGAGCGCAACCACGCCAGCATCATGGATGGCTGCCGAATCTCCGGAGCGACGACCTTGAAGTTTCACCACAACGATCTGAAGGAATTGGAAGAGAAGATCGCCAGTGCACCGGCCACCGCCCGCAAGCTGATCGTCGTGGATGCTGTGTACAGCATGGACGGTGACATTGCCCCACTGCCAGCGCTGCTGAACATTCGCAATCGGTACCCTAATTGCATGTTGATGGTCGACGAGGCCCACAGCTTCGGCGTGATCGGCAACAACGCAAAAGGCATCGAAGAGCACTTCAATTGCCGGGGACAGATCGACATTTTGATGGGTACCTTGAGCAAAACTGTTCCGAGCCAAGGGGGCTTCATCGCGGCAAATGCCGATATCATCAATTACCTGCGCTACAGCGCAAGGGGATTCATTTTCAGCGCGGCGATCTCTCCCGTATCCGCCGCAGCGGCGCTTGCAGCCTTCGAAGTCATCGAGCAGGAAGGCCCTGGCCGACGCTTACGGCTGATGCGTAACGTGTCGTATTTTCTAACCCGGTTGCGTGAAGAAGGCTTCGACATAGGCAACACCGAAACGGCGATAATCCCAATCTTGATGAGTACCGAGGCGAAAGCCTTCGAGATGGCGCGCTACTGTCACGAGCAGGGAGTTTTCGCAATGCCCGTAGGCTACCCTGCTGTCCCTAAAGGGGCAGAGCGATTGAGGATGAACGTCACGTGCGATCACCGGCAGAGCGACCTAGACCATGCGCTGCAAGTGCTGATACAGGCACGCGAACATGTTCGCTCAACGATATAAACCCTTATGCTGGCCAGATCGTCACTTACTGAAGTACGACATTAGTATCAGCGAAATAATCGGAGAGCTTTTGGAAATGAGCTGCTCAAATCAACTATAGGGCTTGGATTAAAGCGCTTCAGAGCCATCACTGCGATAAAACCTTCCGGAATTATCGCAGTTGTGTGGCTAACCGCAAATGGGTTCTTTGTCTCAAGCGAGGCCACAACAACGCAACGAAAGTTCACACTACATACTCAAATGGCGGGATTATCGATCCGAACGTTGCCAGTTGCAAAAAACACGCTCTAAATTGAGCGCTAACACAGCGAAAATCCTCTCCGCTTTTTTTCATTTTTTTGCACCGGTCGTCCATACACCCGGTTTCACCGCCCCGCCCCCTATTATATGTGAAGGTCGTGGCAACGTTGCGCACGGGGAGGTGAGTTAAGTTGCGGGCTAGAAGCCTGCTGTCGACTGCCAGAACGAAACGAGCTGGCTGATACCGAGTTCTTTCCGGATTCTCAGCCTGACCAGATATCTCAGATTCTGAAGCGTTCGAATCACGTGATTAACTTAAGACAATTATATAAAATTTTAGATTACTAACTTGGCGTGTCGGTTTTTCTGGCATCTTTGCCAAACCTAACGTGCGAAGCAATTCACGCAACGGTCGTGCAGCGTGAATAGTCATTCGCGTTGAGCTGCGTGATGCACGCGCTCAGGTGATCGAATCACCGCCCTCCTCCGTTGTGAGTGGGAACTCCGAAGCAGCTCACTGGAGATCGTCCTGCTCAGTGTTGACCGGCCTGACGCAGGCCTCAAGCGGTTCTTCAAGGGAGCGATGGGTTCGACTATCTCGATAAGGCGTCTTACAGACCGATAGGCACGACATTTCAGGTTGGAAGCTTTAAAGGCCAAATGTATAGAAACTTAGCAAAGTTATCTTCAGGGCATAATTTAGCTAGTTTTAATACTCATGGAACGAGCGACGCGGATTCACAGCGTTTCGCTGGCCCATTGGTAAAGTAAGCACCGCTTACCGTCGCCATTCCCCGAACGGTGCTGTCGAATCGATATAGCGCAACGCCGACTGCACGTCCTGCCAATCGACATAGCCCATCAAAGCCTTAGCCCCCATGCGTTACGATTGGCTCAGGTCGCAAAACCGCGATGCATCGAATGTCCACTGTAAGCTGCCCCGTCCAAGCCGTTGCAGGCAAACGCCATTCTTAATAAACGCGACACACTATTGGCATTCATTGCCAAAGTACTGACACGCCCCCCATCGATCCATGGGCCGGAAAACCGGCCCTTTGTTGCAAACCACTGGCTGGCAGCCAGGCCTGATATGCCGCTATCGGGCATAACACTTGACCGCCGGCACCATGACCGTCCGCCCTAGATGCTCACGATCGGTTTTGCCGCTGGCGAGGAAAATCTCCAAGCTGGCTCCGGACCGGGCTGTGATGTGTTCAACGTGCAGCTGGCATAGACCGTCGCTGCGAAACGCCCATCGAAAGCCAAGCAAGATGAGCGCTTGGTCACTAAAGTAGCGCAGACGTTCGGAAGCAACCGTGGAGCGGGCCTTTTTTCTGTAGCCAGTAATACTCGCCTCCAGCGCCCGCAGTTGCAGGGACTCGGCCCGCTTCACTGGCTGAGAATGTTCAGCGCGGATCCCACGCAAGACATCTCGCACCTTCGCGTCCTTTGTCGGATCAATAAAACCATGGCGCCTGTGCCAGTCAGACAGTGCGGCTAAATGGATTTGCAGCGTAGCGATTGAAGTTACTAAGCATGATTTTGAGACAAGTCCTGATATTCAAGGCCTTGTCGTATTTGATGCCAGGGAATTTTGACGCCCCTCTAGGGATCGTTGTCTCATTTTCTCAGTACTTTCCGCAGCCTACCCTCCTGACACCCCACGTTGGCTGTAGTCAAACCTCACCAAGCAAAGCGTTTTGTTGCATTCGCTGCGGTCAGGAGGCCGCTTTCGGCCAAAAGCAGACGTTCAGGAACGACTGGTTCCGGCCATAAGCGGATTAACAGAAGTGTCTATAAAACACGGGGAGATTGACACCGCTAGTAACCCGAAACGGTCGGTTGTTGGCGCCACAAAAAACAAGGGGCCAGCATAGGCGTTGTTATTTTCATTCGTTAGGTAATCTGGACTGCTTCGGGAGGAGGACCAAATGCCGCCAACGATGCTTTTCCTGTCACCTTATGTTCAAAATGGTTGGACATAGCCTCTTCAAAAATTTTGACTACGACTTGCGGGTCAAAACCTGCCAGGTGCTGGAAAAGCACGGCATCATGCATTGGCACTTTTAGTTCGACTCGTGGCTCACCGCTCATCGTAATTAGAGCCTTTTTGAAAATAAGTGATGCGGTACCTTGTACTTGCTGGCTTATTGAGGATCTTTTCTCCTTTTCACTTAGAACTCCCGTTCGCTCCCGCTTAATATGGTTGCCAAGAGCGGTTCCAATTTTGCCGTTTGTTTCAAATTGAGTGTAAACTCTAGATTTCCAATCCTCAAATTCAGAGAATTGTTTAAAAAAAACCTTTGCATGTTGTCTGTCTGCACCGTACCCGCACGCCGCATCAATTAAGTCACGATGCTTCATTCCATACGCGTAAGATAGAAATAGCCGCTTCGCATCTTTTCGTTTTGTTACATCCCGAAAAACAGATTTCGCCGCTATTTCATAGAGATCACCTTCCGCATAAAGTTTCGTAAGTAGTGAATCGCCCGATAGCGCGGCCATAATTCCGGCCTCGTACTGGTCGTAATCGACGTAGGAGAAGAGTTTTCCTTCATCTGGGACCAGTATATCTCGGTGTTGCTTAGCAAGATTTTGCAATGATGGGTCTTTAAAGTAAATGCGCGAGGTAATCGAACCGAATGAATCTACTATTGGGAATATTTTTTTCTGGCTAAGCGGGATTGCCGCCAACACCATCCTAGATTTGTGAATTTTTCTTAGATTTAATAAGTCGTCAGCATATTCGTCCTGCATTGGGACAAAATTGAGTACGTAATCTACATTCACTCCAGAAAAATCAAAGCCGCGAGGCTCTAAGTATTCCACGACATCGTCATCTGACGGGACCTCTAGAGGAACACTGTATTTGGACGAAAATTGCTTTAGGGCCATGTAAAAATCGAATTCTATCTTATCCTTGTGGCCTCTGAGCACTTCCGTGCTTATATTTATTCCAGCCGCAGCAGAACCTATCAGGTAACGCGCAACAGGCTGTTCTACTTGGATTAGCCTGTCCCATTCCTGCTCGTGTTTTGCCTCAGCTTCAACTCGGTTGGAATACGATACGAGAGCATCGGCGAACACGGAAAGAGTTTCTTTGCAGATTTCTTCTTTCCTATTAAAAATCGCGAGATATTTTTGTATGATCTCTTTGGGTATAAGGCTTTGAAGCGAATTGGTGATATCTATCTTTTCTTTTTTTTCTCTCTCGGATCTCTTCCCAGAAATGGAAATTCTCAGCTCCTCGACGTCTGTAATTATGCTTGGGAGCCTCCCAGTTAGTCTAAAAAGTATTGGGGCTATAAGCCAGTAATCATGACAAACCAACTCTTCCGTTTCAGTGGAAATATCTTCAGCAGATACCTCTTTCAAAACCTTGTCAGACCATAGAAAGAACCTGTCCTTTCCTTGGTCCGTGTAATCTCTGATGAAAATTAGAGCCTTTTTAGTCATATGGGCTTATCTCTTCATATAGTTCCATTGGGCTTCTTGGTTCGCGCTCTGTAAGAGGCCGTCCTTCTTTGAAATGAGATCTCGCTCGCGTGGCAGTACCTTTTACCTTTGTTTTTAACTCTGATATTAAAGGCCGCAAGTCTTCCCTGCCAAATTCGCTAGTGGCAAGCAAAAAATTTCTTTGGTGGTAATAAGGCCATGTACTTTTGAATTGCGGGATGACTGGAATTAATGCAGCACTTTCATCAACGCAGCGGAGGTATATGAAGATCGCGGATGCTTCCGCTTGAAGAACGTCCGTCTGTATTTTCGCGGATGCGTACTGAATAATTTTGTCACTTTTGTAGCGGTTCTTCGCAAGCAACAACCAAAGATGAAAATTTTGCCAAGAATGAATGGATTTTTCATCGTCCATCAAATATTGAGTGATTTTTTCGTGCTCATCTTCTGTTAAGTTTAGAGCTGAAAGAAGGCGACAGTATTGGTCTGTAGAGGCAGCGTGATCTTCTAACGTTTCTATTATTAGCAGTTTCAGATCGTCTGAAATCTCGGTATGGACATCAAAGATCTTCGCTTCGCTCAGTTGAATTAGACGATTCACTGCAAATCGAAACTGTCGTGACTGAGTTTGTTTGTTGTCTATGCAGTCTTTGAGCAACTGATATATATACTTTGCTGATCTAGCTATAACTCTTCTGCTTCTGGAACGCCACATGCTGTCGATTGTAAGTGTTCTGTCGTCGGTAGTCGGGAAGTATTCGGCGATTTCGGAGTCTGGAGTATCCTTTGTAAGAATCGCGGTTTTTCCTGAGTTAATATTCATTCCGAGTTTCCGGAGCTGATCTATTAAATCTGTAAGCGCTTTTTTGGCTGTTCGCGGTGAAGAGCAAATTATCCTTATGTCATCCACATACCGATAGTAGTCGTATCCCAAAGCCACCATGTTCTGGTCAACTGCGTTGAGTACTACGTTGGCAATGAAGGAAGATGCATCTCTATTTTGAGGGAGGCCATGTCTCTCGTTGTATCCCCATCTTGCCAGAAGCGTACATAGCGTATGTATTGCATTTCGAATTAAAGTCTTCTCAGGTCCTGATGCGTTCACTTGTTCAAGCATTGTTTCAAACGATGTACGTATGGCAGTTAGAGAAATGTTCTCGAAATAGTTAATTAGATCGGTAACTAGCAGCGATTGGTCGTTAGAAAGTGCTGTTTTCGTTACGCCCTCGAAGGTTTTCCATAAATCGATACGGCTTTTGAATATGTATTTCTCTGATGATCGCTTTTTGTTATATCTATGGCCTAGCACCCGATAAGATAATAGCGGATCATAAAATGGCATCAAGTAAGAGCAAATAGCTTGATATATGAAGCGATCATAGAAGTCTGTCTCTAGTGAATAACGAACTCCTAGCCCTTTTTTGGGGATGTCGTACGCCTGTCTTTCACAGCCTAAGTAACATCCATTTTCTTCAAGCAAGAGTAACTTTAACGTGTTGTGCAGCTGTAACTTGTTAGAAAATAAATCTTGGTGCTGCAGTACGTCAACAAACCAATCGTCGCGCATATCTTGATTTAAGTGTTGTAATACTGCGTCGACATCGATTGGGAAGGCTAATAGCTCAAGAGGCTCTTTGCTATCTAAAGCTATTAGCTTTCTGGATTTTGACTCTTTAAATAGTGTGTTTAGTTTTTTTCGAAACACATTATCCTTAAGTACTGCCTTGTTGTTTTGTATCTCTGACAACAACAGGTCCAACGTAAGATGAAGTGGATCGCCTTCACAGGTGGCGGTGATTTCGCCGCTCTTTTCGGAAGCAATTTCTGTTTCCATACTTCAATCCTTGATAGTTGAGGTAGCGCAGCCAAATCACCCATCTATATTGCTATTTTCCATGCCGCCAATTAGACCATTCGTCGACGCCTGCGACGAGCGTAAAAATGCTGCGAGATAGCGTTATCCGAATGTCCAGGCGAAGTCTATTTGGTAACATGTCCGCTGGCGTATTTCCACAGGAATAGAAAGAATCATTGAGGATAAATTTCAGTCGAATCGTGGGTCCTCCTTTGTAGTGACACCCAGCTGTCGTCGGGAGTGAGGCAAATGATGGCGTCTGTCACCGTTTGTCTGAGTCGTTACTGATTCTTTAGATCCCTTGAAGGTCAGCTATCGGCCGATTGCTGCCCCTCGCGACAGGTCGCTTTTGGGTCGAAAGCAGCCGGTTGCGACCGGCAGCTATACCTACTGTTGCAAATAGTCAATGGAGCGTGGCAATTCCCGCCCCACGCATTTCCCTATGCGGCATCTTTCTACGCATTTCAGCTCAAAGCCGAGCATTGGTTCATTTATCATTGAACGCACTAGCCCGCTTGTAGCGGAACCTTAGAAAACGCGTCGCTCACATAAATTGGAATGGTTCGGAAGGAATCTGCGGTAGTGATCAAAAAAATAAACAGATGGCTTCTGGGCTATCTCGCAATCGTATTGCTGTTCAGTGGGGTGTATTACATAACCTGGAGCGCCCGTCCAGACAGCTTCATCGTCAACAGTGAACTGAACTTGAACCCACTGTCGGATATTCCATTCTTGGCTTGGCAGGTGACAGATACCCACGCCACTACTGGTGCTCCTAGCCTAGGAGGGATCAGTACAGAACTGGCGGTCATAAAAGCCCGAATCAACGAACTCGACCAAAAAGTAGGCGTGTTAGACCAGAAAATCGATTCTGGTCGCACAGAGCTTGCTGAGGTCGCAAAGCGAAATGAGACGATCACCATGGCCAACGGCGAACGTTATCGGGAAGACATTACCGCAGAGGCCAACCGCAAGGTTGCTGAAGCTGAACAAGTCTTGAGGTTGTTTACCGAGCGCGGTTTGCAAGGGCGGGATTATGGTGTCGCTGAAGCGAACCTGAGACTCACGCTCGCAGAGTTGAGAGTCGTTCAGGCTGAACAGATCGCCAACGCTTATGGTTATTTTATCAGCAACATCGGGCAGTTTGGCGATCCGCAGCTTACGGCGCAGATGGATCAACTGCATGACGCTACTCAGGCCTATGCACGTGATCGTGAAGAGGCTTCAAAGGAGCTCTGGCGAAAGCGTGCGGAACTCATAGACGTTGCTCAAACTTGGCGTCAACAACGCCTCGACGCCGTATCGTGGGTAGACTTTCTCTTTTTTAGCATCGGCATTTCAACGACAACCACCTATGGTGATGTAGTCGGTAACTCTAGGCTAGTCCGCGGTTTAATTTCCGCGCAACTGTTAATCTGCGTATTCGTGATGTCCGGCTTCGTGACCTCGGTGGTATCCGGTGGTGGGCGGCGGGAGGGTGGGCAGGTTGCCTAGCCCCATCCATACAGCAAAGAGTCATAGCGCGCTTTCGTTTATGGAAAAAGACCGAACCATAGATGCGGTCTTTTTATTTGAATGATGGCCTCCCTGGAGTCGAACCTGTAGGCATCGCTTAAAGTTGCGGTTGCACCGTTAGCTATCGGTAACGTAGGGCGTCCGCTTTTGGCCGAAAGCGGCCATTGGCGCAGGGCACAGAGGTTCCAGAAGGGGCTTGGCTAGGCTCATAGGGTTGTGAGTTCGAATCTCTCCTTCACCGCCACATTCAATAAACGCAAACCCCTGATTTTCCTAGAGAAAGTCGGGGGTTTGTGGTTTTTGGCATCCGAAAAATGGTCATATGGGACAGATCGGGGACAGATGCGCTTTTTTGGTGCGAAAAACTGCCGAGGAAAAGTGTCTGGGCTAATCTGATCTGGCGGGCACGAATTAGCCTTGCTGACCTTTCATTCAAGGACGATCCAAATGCCAAATGACTCGGGTTCAAATATCGCTACTGCTGATGCGCTGACATTGCTTCTGCACAACCAGCATGCACTGGGCGCGGCGATTGAAGAGATCACCCATTGGATTTCAGGCGCTGGTGCAGACATTGTTGCTGATAACGCCGTTGCTGCTTTAGAAACGCTGGACACGAACGCAAAAGCGATCACAGAAGCGATTATGCAATTGAGGACGTGCTAGGGAGTCGTTTGGACTGGCAGCAAGCGCTCCTGAACAGACGGTCGCCTTAACCTGTGTTCAGATTGAAAAAACCGGGCGCTCTCCCAAACGCTCTACCAACCTTACTAGATAGCCATCGGGATCCTGGACGATAAATTCGCGCTGACCGACTTCTACATTGTTAGCCCGATACCAGGTGTCTTTGCATTCTCGATAGAGTGGAAATCCTGCTTGACCAAGTTTTTGGATGATCGGGCCGACAGCCGCAACGTCAATCTGGAGGTTGACTCCTCTTCCAAACGGCTTGGTCAGGGGGGCAGTTAGCCATTGGCCTGCGTCGGGGTCAGCCTGCTCAAGCATTACTTGCGCACCGTTCAAGTCGAGGTAAGCGAATCCGTCTTCTGGGCGTTGATAAGCTACTTCAAATCCCAAGCAAGAAACCCAGAAGGCCAGACTGCTATCCAGGTCAGTGACCATTAACTCTGGAACCAGTTTGCTACGTTCGAACATGAGATGACTTCCATTTCATTCGGCTCAGTCGCCGGGGGTAAAAAGCTGCGTCGCGGGATCGGGCTGTGCTCTTCTGGCACGGCGCCATGGGAGCAGGTGGTGGTCATCATGATGCACGGTCAGCTGAGTATTATCGAATCGAGTTGAATGGCGGCTTCTGGTCGAAAATGCCCTAAGCGAGAGGCAGTAATCGACAGAACGCCGTTTATGTTCAACAGCCTCCCACACCCTTGCCAGGTGCGGGGACCTTTTCGTGGGGCAGTGAAAACCACTACTCCCTAGGCTGGACTACCATAGTCCCACCGTCTGGTTTGCTGCCGTCACCCTCCTCCAGGAAAGGATGCTTATGCCGTACGTCTACGAAGGCTTAGCCACTGTCACCGTGATGGCCCGCTATCTCGGGCAGCCGTCGGTCGAACTGATCACCTTGGAATGCCCGGTGCGGCTCATCAATGCCGGCCCCGGGCGCGTGCGCGTCGAACTGCAGCATTATCTGCAAGGCCCCGCGCGGGCCAACACAGTGCGGGTCATGCTGCCGCACGGGATGATGGTGCAAGGGCCAATCGTCGACGGCAGCAACGAACCTACCGGCGGCTGGCTGCTGATCAATGTCGAGCAGTACGACTTGGCATTTGAGCCACCGGGCGCTTCGAAGGGATGGCAATGGCAATGATCAAGCATGAGGTGCTCGCCGCACTCAACCTGCCACGCTCGGTTCATGCGCAGGCACTGAAACTGCTCACGGCCATCGCCAACGCCAGCACCGTGGCTGACACGCTGCACGCGGCCGACCGTGCCGAGGGTTTCACCTTGGGCATCGAAACCGTGAAGGCACTTAACCCTGGGGTGATCGAAAGCCTCTACGTGGCGTTTGATCACGCCTCACAAGCGCGTCAACAGGAACTTAAAGAATGATCGGTGACGGCATTCATGAAGAGGTGCTGCGCGCCTTGGTTGAACAACATGCGGTGCGCGAATGCCTAGTGACCAGGATCGATGGCGGCTCCGACTGGGGCCTGTCCATCCGCCTGGGCGGCAGCGGCGCACGCTGGGTGCCGGTGCGCTCGCGGCGTGAGCGGCTGCGCACCTGGGCCAGCTTGACGGCGGTGGGCCGTTTCGCCGACAGCATCGGTCTCAAGGGTTTCACCGTGGAGTTATGACCGGTTTTTGGTTGTATAATTGGCCCATCGGTGACGTGGCGCCAAGCGGACACCGAGATTCACTCGCCTAGTGATGATCTGAGGCATCGTCACCCTGCTGTCTTGCAATTCTTTCACCCGCAAATTCTCGCCGCAGTCTGGAACATTTGGCCGAAGCTTTTGATCCACTCATAAACACAGAGCGTACGAGTGACATGGATACCGTGAGAGATATCGTAGTGATCGGTGGATCGGAGGGCAGCTTCGGCCCTCTTCGTCAGATCCTTTCAGGATTGCCTGCAGACTTCCCTGCTGCCGTATTGATCGTTGTGCACACAGGCTCCTCAAGCCCCAGACTGCTTGCATCGATATTCGATTCTTGGTCAGCCTTGCCCGTTGCCTACGCAGACGAAGGTGTCCGCGTCGAAGCGGGTCGTGTCTACGTGGCCGCGCCAGGACGACATCTTGAAGTGGTTGAACCGGGGTTTATGCATCTCAGCGATGGACCGAAACTGCTTTCTCCAAGCCTGCCGTGGATCGGTTGTTTGGCACCGCCGCGGCGGTGTTTGGGAGAAGAGTCATCAGCTCGGAGACGGCGCCGCCGGGGCTGCCGCTGTGCGGGCGGCCGGTGGAGTCAGCCTGGTGCAAGACCCCGGTGATGCGCTGGTGTCCAGCATGCCGATCAGGGCAATTGAGAAAGATCATCCGAACAGCTTGGTTCGCACCGACGCGCTACTGGAAGCGTTGATCCATTGCGTCACGCCTCTCGAACTGGAGCGAACGGCCGCGGGTGATAAAACTTCGTCTGTCGACCGCTGACTGGTCGCAATCTTGCTCACCGCGAGCACAACTGACCTACCGATGGCGTTAATGACCGTCAGACAATTTCTCTGAATTTTCTTCAGCGCGCAAAATCACTTATTCATGAGCAATAGGAGGTCTCGTGAAGCCAGCTGATTTGTACGTCATCGATTATCAACTCCACGGTGAGCCAAAAAGCTTCGTCATCAGAACGAAGCTGATGAACAACGCGGAGGCCTGGCAGTGGGCGAGCTGTGATGCGGGCCTTGCTCCGATACCCAAGCCGGGGCGTCCACCACTGAAGCGTTTTTCTAAACCGATGGCGGAGCGTTTCGGCGTGACCGACGTGAAATGGCGGGCGTCCGTCACAGTCGTCTGGGAGGAGGATCATGCGTAAATGATCGAAGTTGAGTTTGTCACTCAGCTACGGTGGTGATCCCGTCAACCGCTCGGCCATCGAGCACAGGCATTGGGTCGATCTGAATGCCTGGGAGGATGGAGACCCATGCGGCATAGGTTCGCTGCTGTCGAACCAACGCTTCTTCCCATCGACTGCCACTGACTTCGTGTGATACGACCAGCATCATGAGGTAATTGGTGGTTGCATCGAGGTCGAGCAACAAGTGATGGGCATTGAATCGAAAATCATTGGTCGAAAGCATGGAGTCACACTGTATGAATGGAGGGAAGCGCACATCTCTGCTCCCATATGACATCATCATGACACCATCCAAAGAATACGACCGCTCGGACCGACAACCGGTTGCTAGGGTAACTGACTTCAATCAGCGTTCGGCGACCGCCATCGCCTCAGCCAGGTGCACTGGTATAATCCGGCCTTGGGCTTGGCAGTTCCGTAACCGTATCAGTGAGCCCGTGTAATCCGCTCTCCGCCAGCACCTGTGTCGCCGCCCTCGAGTCCCACGGCGGGGGGGTGGCCGTCGTCACAGGCAGCTTCGGCCATAAGCAGCAATTCGTGAATGTCCGTGTCCGCCTTCAAATGGACGGTCGCCTTAACCTGAGTTCAGAATGAACAAACCGGGCGCTCTCCCAAACGCTCTACCAACCTTACGAGATAACCATCGGGATCCTTGGACGATGAATTCGCGCTGACCGACTTCTACATTGTTGGCCCGATACCAGGTGTCTTTGCATTCTCGAAAGAGTGGAAATCCAACCTGATCGAGTTTATGGATTATCGGGCCGACAGCCGCAACGTCAATCTGGAGGTTGATATCTCTTCCAAACGGCCTAGTCAGGAAGGCAGTTAGCCATTGGCCTGCTTCCGGGTCAGCCTGCTCACGCATTACTTGCGCACCATTCAAGTCGAGGTAAGAGAACCCGTCTTCTGGGCGTTGATAAGCCATTTCAAGTCCTAGGCAAGAAACCCAAAAGTCCAGACTGTTATCCAAGTGAGTGACCATTAGCTCTGGAACCAGTTTGCTACGTTCGAACATGAGGTGAATTCCATATCAATCGGCTCAATCGCCGGGGGTGAGCAGTATAAAAAGCTGATTCGCGAGATCAGGCTGTGCTCTTCTGGCACGGCACCATTGGAGAGGTGGCGAGCATCATGATCCCCGGTCGGCTGAGTATTATCGAATTGAGTTGAATGGGGGCTGATGGCCGATTGCTGCCTGCGACCGCGACCCTAGAGCGCTAGCATCTGCTCATATGATAAATCAATGCTGCGCACACCTCTTGAGGACCCTACCTCCATGCCCATTGCAGTTATCTTCGACGCCTTTGGAACACTCATAAAGATAAGCAAAGGCAGCAGTCCTTATCGAAAACTCCTCAAAATCGGGATTGAGCAGGGTCGCCGCCCCCATCCAAGTGATGGCGAAATCATCCTGTCCTCACCCATGGATCTGCATCAAGCCGCCGATTTTTTCGGGATCAGTGTCGATCCGTCGGTAATGGCTGGCCTGGAGGAAGGCCTCATTCGTGAGCTCGCCGAAATCCAAGCCTATCCAGACGGACTTCATGCGGTTCAACTACTGCAGCAAGCGAATATTAAAGTGGCAGTCTGTTCAAACCTCGCGAAACCCTACGCAGCGGCCATCGAACGCCTCTATCCGACACTGGATGCTTACTCGTACAGCTTTGAGGTTGGGGCCGTAAAGCCATCGTTCAAGATATACAGCCATGCGACGCAAGCTGTTTTAGGCTGGCCTGCGGAGGTATGGATGATCGGTGACTCCAAGGAGTGCGATTGCAACGGTCCAACCGCATTCGGAATGCGGGGGTTCTGGCTGGATCGAAAAGGCCGAAGTGATTACTCTTCTCTGGATCAATTTGCCGCAGAGGTACTGGGCACTCGCTTGTGACGATACGGTTCGCGAGCAGAAAGGACTCAGCCATACAGACCTTCACTTACGCGAATCAGCATTTCTTCGACGTAATGGAAGCCAACAACGGTTTGGAGGAATTCCAGCGGAGTTTTTCCTGCGAGTTGAGTTTTAGGTTTTCTGAGCCAGCGATACGCTTTTTCGGAATCATCGAAAATAGCAGTAGCCATCGCAACAATATGGACTGTGCGGAATAAACGATCGCTGGCGCCAGCGGCGAAGGGCACGTCGTCTTTTAGACAAGCTCGGAAAACTCTGCTTGGAACGATCCATTCGCGGTCCGTAGGCCTCAAAACTCCCTCATCACAAAGCGCCTGGAGGATGACGGCTGAAAAACCGGACTCTATAGCCTCATGAATGGCAAGATCGGACGCTTCAGAGGAGATGTGCAAATAGGCTTCAAGCAGCGATCTGTAACTCTTATGCAAAGCGTCTCTAGAGGGTTTCGATGACGGCAGATAGGCTGAGGAGTGAGCTACCGGGCGTAGCACAATCAAGCCATTCTCTATCTTGATACTAAGCTCGTCGCCAATCCCTAATCCAGTTTGAGCAAGCAGTTCGGGAGGGAGATTGATAATCATATCTCCGCTGCCATCCCCGGCATTAATGCTCTCGACCACCCAGCAATTCTTTTCCATCATGATCCATGCACTCGCGTCATCGTTCGAGTCGTAGGAGTATGCTCGCATTACGTCCCCCGCGCATGGCTGAGCATCGGCCTCACTTGGTAGGGTCGTCTGCCAGCTGGCCGAGGAGCATCGCGCACGATACCAACGAGCACGACAAAACGCGATCGCGAGAAGCTTCTCCTGTGCGAGAATTTTGCAGAGCTAATAAACGTGGACGCTAGAAAAACCAACACGCAAGCATCTATTCAAGGAATGACGGATTGAGGCGATACAACAGCCGGCAACCTGCCCGTACGTTCATCGTCCTCAGTCTAAGAGAAGCAAAAACGTGTCAGATCAAGCGCAACCCACGTTCAAGCAAGCATTGAAAAAAAACCTCAAACGAATCCTCACCTTTTGGGTGCTAATCGCCATGTTTTTGGGCGGCTTGGGCACGCTGTTAGGAATCTACACAATATCCACCTACACAACGGCCATTGGACGACCCGATCTGATGGCCGCAGCGCTATCGGCGAAATCAGATCTGGTGACCTGGCTGGTCATCGTCGCGCTCGTGGTGACAGCCTACTTTCTCGTCTTGATGACCACAGGCGTTTTGTTTGGCTTGGCCGTGTCATTGTTCAACGAGAGTCCCAGCCTGCAGTCCGAGATTGTCAAACTGCTATTCTTGCCGGTGTTTTTGGGCATCGCGGCGCTCATGGCCTTGGTGTTCAAAGTGCAGCAGTTAGGTGACCTCGGTAGGCTTGCCTTCCTCGTTGCCTTCGTCGTTATCACGGTATCGTCGCTCCATTTCAGTCCGAAGTTCAGACTGGCTGTAAATCTCTGCGCAACGGCAGCAACCCCCGGAAAAGCCAATAGTAAAGGATCGAGACTTTTTCTATTGGTGATGCTGATGTTTGTTCTGGTGAGCGCAGTGTTCTCAGCGGTGCTGCCGGTTAGCCTGATTCTGAGAGGGTACACCGGCGAGGACTCACCGGAGGCCATCACCAAACTCATGTTCATCTCCATTTTTTCAGCCGCTCTCCCGCTGATGCCAGCCGTGGTTTTTTATGTCAGCAGGGCGGACCTTTTCAAACGAATTGCGCAATGCCTGGCGTTGGCGTTGCTGATCCTGCCCATCGTGATCGGAATATCCCCCGGCGGCTCCCAGAGCATCGTCTATTCATCGGCTTCGCTGATGAAGGTGCGCGACCAATCTGAAGCCAAATTTTTGCTGACTGAAATCTACGCGGCTGAAGACTTCTCCTCCGATATCTGGGGTGCGGTGGAAAGCGTGCGCAGTCAACCGCTCATTTCAGCGTTTCCCCTTTTTTCCTTTGGCGATGTTTTGCTTCTCTGCCCCAACAAGCTGATCAAAACCAAGCTCAAGGACTGGCCTGCCGAATCAGCGTACTGCGTCACTACGAAGGGTGGCAAAGCCATCCGCATGCCTCGCAAGCCCGAAGCGTCAAAGAACGCCGCCTAGCCTGGAAACAGCATGGTCCGTGGACGCACTCGCCCGCCAACCCAACTAAAGCGTGCAAAACTACGGTATCGTTATATTATTCGTTGTAATCCGCGCAGTAGGAGATGCAGCCGCTCCTCCTACTCGCTTAGCCGTATTGCTGTGCTGCGGACTGTGCAGAAACGATTAAAACCGCTCAAACAGTACGAGTCTGCCCCAGGGACAATGCGATGACTGGTCATCACATGAGATAACTCTAAAATATCACGCCTCACAATCACCACGAACAAGCGTTTAATCAACTGTACTTTTAACCTGTAATCTGATGGAACGTAATACAGTACGAAATCGTAGGAGGTGAGATGGGGCGAGGCGGTATCACCAGACAAATGGTCAAAAAGGCAAAAGCGGCTCTGATAGCTCAAGGCTTTCAGCCCAGCATTCATGCAGTCCGGAATGCGTTAGGGAATACAGGCTCAAATTCAACTATTTCTCGTTACCTCAAAGAACTTGAGGAACCGCCCAAGACAGCGTTCGAACGACTATCCGAACCTCTTACTTTATTAATTACTGATATAAGTGCACAGCTTCAGGAAGAGGCTAGCGAACAGTTTAGAAAAGCTGAAGCTCAATTCGCTTTAGAAAGGGATCAACTCACATCACAACTGATAGAAGCACGTCGCCAAATTGAGCATTATCAATCGGAAATTTCTGAGCTAGAGAAAAAACTGCAAAAACTTAGTAAGACAGAAAAAGCAACGGACGAATAATAGATCGGCAGCAACTGAGGTCGCTGCAACGCCTGGCCTTTGGATTTGAGATCACGCAAATATAAGAATGTTCAAAGGCTTAGACTCCTCTAATAACTAAAATCCTTTGCAACGCCTAAACGCTGATGCCTCCGCAACGCACTTCAACTCAAGCTTTGATGATATTACTTGGCTTAATAAATTACCTAAATGAGAAATCACCATTAACTACTCATAAGGCGTTCCTAGGCGCTTGGCTACATCTGACACGCAAATAAGGTTCTAGGGTGCTTTATTAGCCGCCCATATTGATATTTCTTCAACGTGCAAGCCATCAACATGGATAGCGGAATGTTCGCAATGCCAAGTGCCATCATTGAAAAAAAGTGTCAACACATTCGCCAATCACATCTTGCCACATCAAGGCAAACGCCATCTAAGCAGGTGTAAGCTGAGACACAAAAACCCTTAGAAATATTTGTTTGAGGTTCTTATCCATCTGAATTTATTGAAGATTTACCGATTGTCGCCTTCTAGTGGACGATATGTAATAGCTGTAGGATGATTTTTACGTCCTTGCTAACCGCGGCCTGCAATCCGGATGGCCGTGCAGGACGAGTGAACGGATAGTTGGAAACGGCGGCATGTCGAAATATCAATGACCGCATTTTTCATCTCGATATTTATCGGCATCATTTGAAATACCTAAGTAAATCAGCACCTTACGCAACCGGACAAAAACACGATTTTGACAAATGTAAAGATTTAGCGCATCAGCATCGCTACCGCAGAAGTTGATGCATGATTACCCGGAGGAGATCGAAAATGATTATTACCTCAAAATCCATGAATCTCGACGAATCTCCCGTAAGGCAGCCGCCTCGGCGGAGACGCCAAAATTTCATTGTTAACTTTCCATCGTTAAAAAATGGCCGTTCGATTGAATGCGAATCTGTGCTGGAATCGTCATATTGTATTTGGTTAGAGTACCTCCCAAGCGTAATCAGCTACTATACGCAACCTCACACGTTCACATGGGTTGATGAGTCAAAACGCTATCATTACACCCCTGATTTTTTTGTTTTATTGGAAAATGATGAAAGCTATTTTAGCGAGGTTAAACACGACTTTGCGAAGCAACGCCAAAGCCGTTTAGACAAGCTTGCAAGCTTTCAACGTTTGTGCATGCAAGAAGGTTGGACTTTTCATCGTCAAAATCAAGAAAATCTCACGTCCTCCTCCCTCTTTCAATCCATTAAAACTCTTTATAGTCGTTCGAGGCATGTCGACGAACAACAGGAGCTCCATTTTCGTAATTATTCACGCAATCGCATATGGCCAACTACGTTAGGTGAACTGATTGCCGACAAAGCTGGGCCTAATGATAGTACAATCTACTATTATTTATTCACAAAGCGACTGACTGCAGACTTAACTCAACGAATTACTCTCAGCCTGAGAGTAGATTGGACGCCTAGTCATGCGTGATGAACGACCCCTGCCCTCCGTGGGTAGTCAATATATAGTCAACGGCCGAACTATGGAAGTCATTCATGTCGATGATGTACTGGTTACTTTTAGAGACCTAGAACGAACACACTCCCTTTCATTGACCATAGACAGAATAACGGTGGAAATCGCGCGCCAGACGATTGTATTATTCGCCAAGCCTCCAGGAGACGGTTCCAAGGCGCTAGCGTTTTTAGACCCCTCCGACCGCCATGTAATTTCAGCGAAGCGGAAACACTATTATGTCGATGCTGCGCTAAAACAGCTTGGTGGAACATTACCGAAAAAGAAAACTGAAGAGTTGATTGCTCGACTGAGCCTCGAAATAAAAGACTCATCTCCGCCCAGCTATAGCACCCTTTACAAGTGGTCCAAACAATACAAAAGTCATCACTGCGATCAATTTTGCCTTCTCAAGGACAAGAGCAACTTAACACGTGGAAAACGCTTAGAGCCAGAAGTAGAAGCCTTAATTAACGAAATGGTCATTGAATATTATTTATCGCGCCCTGGCGTAGGAGTTACAACACTACACAGCTTCATTCACGCTCAAATAATTGCAATCAATCGACTTCGCGAGAATTATTCAACTCGATTATTGACCCCACCATCGCTATCCACAGTAAAACGCAAAATAAACAAACTGTGCCAACTGACTACCGACAAATCACGAAATAATCAGTATTATATACAAAAAAAACACCACACTAGCGAATCTAACAAAGAACAAATAGAAGCGTTAGATCTTGCGGAAATCGACAATCATAATTTAAAAATAAAAATAGTAGACTCTAATGGAAAAGCGCTCGGCTCTATTCTGTGGTGGACCGTGATTATAGATGTAAAAACGCGATGCGTCATTGGTTGGGAGTTATCATCTACACATCCATGTGCTGAAAAAACAATCCGCGCATTAAAAAAAGCATTGATAGCAGTACTTGGGGAGGAAAAGATTCGAGGTAAGCCTATTCATTTACACAGTGACAACGGTACGGAGTTCAACAATTCGACAATTAAGTATGTACTCGATCGATTGAACATTCTGTATGTTCGTGGTCCTCCATATACACCAAATGCACGCCCATACGTAGAGCGTTTTTTCGGAACTTTCGAGCTTTGGCTACAAGAGCAACCAGGCGCCACGAGTCGCGATATATCCGGCCCTGCACTCTACGACGCGGACAAAGAGGCAGTATTTACCGAAGAGAACGTTATTCAATATGCAGAGTATTGGCTCGAGAATGTTTATCATCAAAAGAAACATCGCACTTTAAACATGCCCCCATCCGTAGCTTGGGAACGCGCAATGAAGAACCGCCTTCCACCTGAAAAGTTTACTGAAGAAGATTTGGATATACTATATCGCTTTATACGATTTGCTCGCATAAGTGCTGCCGGAAGGGTGCATTTTCTGTCTCTAAGTTGGTATGGCCCAGGTCTACCAGAAATGAGGGCAAAGCTAAAGAAAGGCCAGCAAGCTATATGTTACTGCAACCCACTTAATTTAGGCGAAATATGGGTTGCGCATCCCGAGGATCCAAGGTCTCCCCTACGCGCTTATGCCACTTATCCCGAATACCAAAACAACCTAACCTTATCAGAACATGAGTTATTGCACTCTCAGCTTTTGGACGAGGGGCGGGAATTCGACGATAGCAAGGCCCATATAGCTCTTCTCAATTTAAGAATCAGAATGACCAAAGATCGACGGAAGGCACAGCAACTGCGAACTCAAGGTGTGAAAGAAATCGAAACGCTTCCCTTGATAAACAGTGACGAAAATGATGATGAAGATCAAAATAATAAAGTGATTCCACCTGATCAAGATGACGTAGATATCCCGGAGTTTGGCGGAGACAAAATATGAACGCTCCAACCACCAATCTTGACGATATCCTAGAAGCACTTGCCGCGCATACCACCTTCCATCCCGACTTTATGAATGCTATGCGCCTTATCAATAAATGCGTTGATACCACTCGACATCGTAAAGACCCAGCCTCCGCGATGCTGATCGGTTCGACAGGAGTAGGCAAAACTAGGTTATGCCATATGATTAAAAAAAAGATGGGGGGGCCGCATAAAATCCGGGACAACACATCCGAGCACTTAGTTACCCCTTGCGTTTACGTCGAACTTCCGGAGTCTGCGACAATTAAAAGTTTATCTATGGTTTTGGCCAGAGCACTTGGCGCGCAACCCACGGATTATCAAAGCATCACTGTCTTGGAAACGCTTATCATAGAAAGGCTGCGAATTATGGAGGTCAGACTGGTAATCCTGGATGATTTTCACCATATTGCGGAAAAAGGGCAATTCAGAACAAAGAGCTCACTTTGCAACTGGATAATCAAACTTCTTAATAAATCAGGTATTCCCTTACTTTTATCAGGCTCTCCTGCTGCAGAGAACACAATCGATGCAGTGCAAGAACTAAGCGATCGTTTCCCTTATCGGGCTCGATTATCGCCAATGCCTTTATCCGCGGACAATTCGGTATTGCTTGGTGTACTGTCCAACTTACAAAAGGAAATGATCAGATTAGGAAACTTACAAAACTATATCCACCTAACTGATCCTAAGCCCTATTTGGCCATTTATCTATCCACGAGAGGAAATTTTAGAAAACTGAGCGACTTACTGCATGACAGTTTTCGAATCGCTTTATTACGAGGTGATCACTCGCTCATTCAAAGCGATTTCGCTGAGGCAGCTGACGATCTAGCATTCTGTTGCTCTCCGAATTATTTCCGCATGTCTTTAAAGAAACTAAATAGCAAATTATGCTCATCTACGGGTAAATCATAGGTTGCGAAGTGAGTATTATATGTTATATCGGCATACCTCAGCATTGGGAAAGCCCTAAAAGCGTTCTAATGCGAACAGCATTGCATAATGGCTACAGCAATGTAGCAACGTTATGCAGAGCGCTAAAAATTCCTTGTTACAAGGATGCACTTGAACTACTGACAGAACACTCTCCATTATTCAACGTACTAAAAAAAGAAAGCCCCCATCTAGATCACATATTAATGAACAACCTCTACACAATGATCGACACCAACAAAACCCATTGGAGCATTGACGAAATAGCATTACATCGCCCTAAATTTTCGCGGACCTTTAAGTACTGCCCACTATGTCTACAGGATGAGATGATTACGATATTCCAAGACATTAAAGATTTAGAAATATGCCCCATACACGACATTCGAACGGTGGATAAATGTCCTAAGTGTGGCCACACTGAATGGTGGCCTGAGGCTAATATGTTACAGTGCAAGTGTGGCTTTGAGAGAAAACAGAGCGATTTCAGTAAGGCCGAATTGTTTGACAAGACCTCATTTGAGGTATTCGGCGAAAAGTCTTACATAAAAAAACTCTCAACCATAATTGAAACACTTAAAACCTGCGAGGATATATGGAAATCCAGGAAACTTACCAATGAACAAAACTTGCATCTTTCAGAGCAAGTTATAAAGCATGTGGAAAAGATGGCTAGAAACCAGGCAGCAAATTTTCCGGGTTTCACCAACCGAATGCTAGCGGCCCCTTGGATTACAAGCCACGACCGACTAAAAGAAGCTGCATTGAAAGTATTTGACGAGAATCAAGATTATGCTAAAACATGCTTAACTGATGATTGCTGCTCTGAAATATTACTAAGCAAGTATGAACTTTATTACTCGTTAGGGAGCAGAAAATTATTACCAGAACATGTAACCCTCTTGTTCGACGAGGATACAAAACAATGTGATAGGACTAATGACCGCCAGCCGATTTGCGAGCGAGTCAAATTTGTTATTCGACTAAAGCGGCAACGCAAGCTTCAATATGATCAATTCATGCTCAGCAATTACACAACCAGCAAAGTAAAGAAACTACTTCGCTGCAACGAAAAAACACTAAAATCTTTAATTGAACTAGGGCACCTTCAACTGAATCGGTATAAACCTGATACAGAGGCACAAAGCACGATCAGGATTTGCAAAGAATCAGCTTTGAAATTCCACAAGAAGCACATACTACTTAAAGAGGTTTCGGAAACCTTACAGTTGCCGCCATCCAATTCCGCACGCTTACTAGCTGACTTTAATATCACGCCAGAGAAACCAAGCCCAGTATCAAAGCTATATAATAGAGATAAATTTAACGCTAAATTAAATGTTTTACGTAATAAGTTAACTACTCCCACTCTCACCCCAAATGAACGACTGACGGAAGATTTTACCACCCTATCCTTAATTCAAGCTGCGCGTTCACTAGAAATATCCATAGCAATTTTACAGCGCAGATTCATACGATCACGACTGATCGAACCACTAAATATAAACGGTACTCTACGCCTGTCAAATCCGCAACTCATTATAATAAGGGCTCACCTCAAACAAAACTTAACAGTCGAACAATCCTCGACCCTACTAGATTGCAGCAGAAAAAAATTTGGAAAACTTCTTAATAAATATCATATTGAACCCTCCTACAGAATACATGCGACAACAACTAACTGGCAACTTCTTTACAACAGTGAAGATATCCGACGCATACTACAGTTAGAAAAAGCACTACACCATACCGCGAAGAAACCAAAAATAGTGCCTTTCTAAATAAAGACGCCAGCCAAGCACCTACTTTTTCGCAAAGTTGTCTCGACCATTTCGATGGCGAAATAACAATCTGCGGCCTATATAAAAATACCCGTTCCCAATAAAAAAAGGCCGATGTGATTGCTCGCCCTGCACCGCTCAGGTGATTTTTTATTGGACGCTATTCAGTATAATTCAATAACAAATGAACTCTCATCGTATTTATTATTGACTTGAAACACGTAACTCACTGATTCTTCGAAAAAGCATTTTTTTTTCTGACGACCGACGAAGCCGGTTGTCGATGCCACGCCGATACTCGGCACCAACACCAAGGCATTCCGCCTTGAACACTTGGAGATCGAACATGACCACTCAACACCTCAGCGGCAAAGTCGCTCTGATTCAAGGCGGTTCGCGC
>Ga0265797_10000585_pt1 | contig 66253 bp, 49 predicted proteins | sample P2T30metagenome_FD_192433 | JGI IMG/M metagenome (GOLD analysis project Ga0265797, IMG submission 192433) | Plant litter microbial communities from East Loma Ridge, Irvine, California - P2 T30 | ecosystem: Environmental > Terrestrial > Plant litter > Unclassified | place: USA: California...
GGTCTCGATCGGCAGTATCGAAAGCTTCGCCGAACTGCGTGATCCTGAAAGTCACCTGGCCTGAGGGCCGGCGCCACCCGTTCCAGTCTTGTCGTTCACATCGCGGCGCCCTGCCGCGATGCATTGTCAGTTACTTCTTGCGCACCACCACGCAGCCGATCGAGTAGCCGGCGCCGAACGAACAGATCACGCCGTTGGTCCCGGCCGGCAGGTCGTCCTGGTACTTGTGGAACGCGATGATCGACCCGGCCGACGAGGTATTCGCGTAGGTGTCGAGAATCACCGGCGCCTCGCCTGGCTCGGCGTCGCGTCCCAGCAGCGTGCGCACGATCAGCAGGTTCATGTTCAGGTTGGCCTGGTGCAGCCAGTAGCGCGACACATCCTTCGTTTCCAGTCCGGCCGCCTGCAGCGTGTTCAAGATGGTCTCGGCCGCCATCGGGCACACTTCCTTGAACACCTTGCGGCCCTGCTGGCGGAACAGCTTGTCCGGCAGGCCGACGCCGGCTTCGTCGAAGCGGTTCATGAAGCCGAAGTTGTTGCGGATATTGTTCGAGAAGCTGGTCTTGAGCTGGCTGTCCAGGATTTCCCACTGGTGGGGGCCGGTGGCCGTGTCAGCCGCTTCGATGATGATCGCGGTGCAGGCGTCGCCGAAGATGAAATGGCTGTCGCGGTCGCGGAAGTTCAGGTGGCCGCTGGTAATTTCAGGATTCAGCACCAGCACCGCGCGCGCGCGGTTGCCGCGCACCGCATCGACCGCGGTGGCGATGCCGAAGGTGGCCGACGAGCAGGCCACGTTCATGTCGAAACCGAAGCCGTCGATGCCGAGCGCTTCCTGCACCTCGACTGCCATCGCCGGGTAGGCGCGCTGCATATTGCTGCATGCAACCAGCACCATGTCGATGTCGGACGCTGCCTTGCCGGCGCGCTCGAGCGCTTCACGGGCCGCTGCCACGCACATTTCGGCCTGCAGCGAGATCTGCTCGTCGGCGCGCTCGGCGATGCGCGCCGTCATGTGGGCCGGATCGAGGATGCCGCTCTTTTCCATCACGTAGCGCGACTTGATGCCCGACGCTTTTTCGATGAAGGCGCTGCTCGACGGTTCCAGCGCCGTCACCTCGCCCGCCGCGATGCGCTCGGCGTTTTGCGCGTTGTGCAGTTCGACGTAGGCGTTGAAGGCGACCACCAGTTCATCGTTCGAGATGGAGTGCGGCGGCGTAAACAGGCCGGTGCCGCTGATCACGACAGGTTTCATGTTCGGGAAACTTTCAAAGAAAATAACGGGACTTGCCCGCAAGATGCGCCGATTCTACACGCTCGGCGCAAGCCTGGGAATTGGCGGCCCGGCCACGCCGCCGGCGGCGCAAAGCACATGCGACCTGGCGCAAGACGGCGCAGGAACGGCGCAACACGGGGCAGGAATGGAACTGCAGATCGTGCAATCGGTATGGCTGGGTATCAGCGCGCGTGGCGCGCCAGCGTGGCGCTTGTCGCGCGCGGCGACAGCGCCACCTGCTGGCCCTTCAGATGACGCAGTGCCTGGGCCAGCTGAAAATCGTCGTCGCTGCCGTAGTTGAGCGGCTTGCGCAGGCGCGCCGCATCGGGCGCGGCGGCGAGCAGACGCATCTGTTCTGCGATCTCGTCTTCGCGGGTGGCGATTTCCTGCGCCTTGTCGTTCGACAGGTGGTGCTGCAGATCGGCTTCGCGCATGCGCAGCGCGTTCAGGCCGTCGCCGTTGGCAGTTTCGTCGACCGGGAAATCGGGCACGATGCCGCGCGCCTGGATCGAGCGTCCGGCCGGGGTGTAGTAGCGCGCCGTGGTCAGCTTGACGGCGGCGTCGCGCCCGATCGGACGAATGGTCTGCACCGAGCCCTTGCCGAACGTCTGGCTGCCCAGGATCGCGGCGCGCTTGTAGTCTTGCAGCGCGCCGGCCACGATCTCGGAGGCCGATGCCGAGCCGGTATTGACCAGCACCACCATCGGCAGCGTCTTGAATGCCGCCGGCAGGCTCGACAGCGGATCGGCGCCGCTGCGCAGCATATAGAACTCGGGGCGCCCATAGAAGCGCTGGCGCGAGTCGGCCAACTGGCCGTTGGTCGAGACGATCTCGGCGTTCTTCGGCAAGAACGCGGCCGCCACGCCGATCGCGCCCTGCAGCAGGCCGCCGGGGTCGTTGCGCAGGTCAAGCACCAGGCCTTTCAACTCCGGGTCTTCGCGGTACAGCGCCTGCAGGCGCGCGGCCATGTCGTCCACGGTCGGCTCCTGGAACTGCGAGATGCGCAGCCAGGCGTAGCCCGGCGCGACCATCTTCGCCTTGACGCTTTTCTGGACGATCTCGCGGCGCTCGACGGTGATGCGCAGCGGCTCGGGCGTGTCCTTGCGCGCGATGGTCAGGGTGACGCGGGTGCCCGGCTCGCCGCGCATGCGCTTGATCGCGTCGTCGAGCGGCACGCCCTGCACCGCGAAATCGTCGATCCGGGTGATCAGGTCGCCCTCCTTGATGCCGGCTTGCGCCGCCGGCGAGTCTTCCATTGGCGTGACGATTTCGATGAAGCCTTCTTCACTTTCGGCGATCTCGATGCCGAGGCCGACGAAGCGGCCTTCGGTGCCTTCGCGCAGTTCGCGGTAGGCGCGCGGGTCGAGGTAGGCCGAGTGCGGGTCGAGCGACTCGACCATGCCGGCAATCGCTTGCGACAGCAGGTCTTTATCTTCGATCGGTTCGACGTAGTTGGATTTGATGACGCCGTAGGCGTCGGCCAGCTGGCGCAGCTCGGCGATCGGCATGCTGGCCTCGACCGGCGGTTTCAGGGACAGTGCTGAAAACTGCATGGTCAGGCCGATACCGGCAATCACGCCAACGCCGACGAGGCAGGAATTCTTGAATGTGGAGCCCATGGAAAACGAGTATAAACCCGATCGCGCAGCGCTGCGGCCGATGGGGCGATCGTCAAGCCGGATCTGGCAAGAACAAACGGGAAGAAGAGGGTGAATTGCGCGGAGTAAAGATGTGTTGCAGCTTACATGCTGTTGGTAAGCAATTGTAAGAAATTAAGCAAGCTGGGGGGAGGCAGCCTATAGTCAGAACCAGTTTTTCTCTCTCTCCACTTCTTGAAGTGGTGTTCGCCCGCGGCCCCCACCGCGGGTTTTTTTTGCTCCGTACTATTCAGTGCTTGTTGCTGCGTATTAAGTCGCAGTTGGCACTGATACGGGCTGCCTCTGTGAACGATTGTACCTGCCTCCGTCGCCAGAGCCTGAGTTTGCTTGTCATTCTGTTGTGATCGTCCAACACATGCATATGCCAGTTGGCATGCAGACGATGTATCGAAAAGTAAAAAACACAGTTGCCCCAACGCCGGTTGTTTCTCACCCGCTAGAATGCTTTTCTGCCGGATGCCCTCGCAGGCGTCCGACCAAGCCCATTCTTGGCTGCACATAACACTGCAAATTATTGCAAGTAAGGACATTCCCGTGAAGCGATACCTTCTGAGCACCCTGACCCTGTCGATCATGGCAGCCTTCGCCGCCCCGGCCTTTGCCGCCGATGCGACCCCGGCTGCGGCCGCGGCCACCGCGGCAACGCAGGCAGGCCCGATTTCGGGCATCGACACCCAGTTCATCGACACCAGCGTGCGTCCCCAGGACGACTTCTTCACTTACCTCAACGGCAAGTGGCTGAAGCAAACCGAGATCCCGAGCGACAAGGCGAGCTGGGGCACCTTCATGAAGCTGCGCGACGACACCACGCCGCAACTGCGCGCCATCATCGAGATGGCCCAGAAGAGCCGCATCGGCGCCGGTACCGAAACCCGCAAGATCGGCGACATGTACAGCAGCTACATGGATGAAGCGCGGCGCGAGACGCTGGGCGTGAAGCCGCTGACGGCCGAACTGTCGAAGATCCGCTCGCTCAAGAACAAGCAGGGCCTGCCGCAACTGGCGGCGCACCTGGCCAAGATCGGCGTCGCCACCCCGTACGGCATCTATGTCGGCCAGGACGCGCGCGCCTCGACCAGGCACGTTACTTACATCAGCCAGAGCGGCCTGGGCATGCCAGACCGTGACTACTACCTGAACCTGGACGACAAGCGCATGGCCGAGACCCGCGCTGCCTACGAACAGCACGTCGGCAAAACGCTGGCGCTGGCCGGCGAAAAGAACGCCGCAAGCCAGGCCAAGGCGATCGTCGACTTCGAGACCGAGTTGGCCAAGGTGCAATGGACCAAGGTCGAGAACCGCGACCCGGTCAAGCGCTACAACAAGATGACGGTTGCCGAGCTGACCAAGCTGGCCCCGGGCTACGACTGGAAAGCCGCGCTGGGCGCGGCCGGCGTGGGCAACAAGCTCGACACCATCATCGTTTCGCAGCCGAGCTACTTCAGCGGCCTGAACGAGGTGATCGCCAAGACCGACCTGGCCACCCTGAAGTCGTATTTCGAATGGCAGCTGCTGCGCGAATATTCGCCCTACCTGTCGAAAGCCTTCGTCGACCAGAACTTTGCCTTCTATGGCACCGCACTGACCGGCGTCACCGAACAGCAGCCGACCTGGAAGAAGGGTGTGGCCACGGTTGAAGGCACGCTCGGCGAGCCGCTCGGCAAACTGTATGTGCAAGACCACTTCCCGGCCGAGCGCAAGGCGCGCATGGAAGAGCTGGTGAAGAACCTGATCGTCGCTTACGGCCAGTCGATCGACAAGCTCGAGTGGATGAGCCCGGAGACCAAGAAGGAAGCCCGCGCCAAGCTGGCCAAGTTTACCCCGAAGATCGGCTACCCGGACAAGTGGCGCGACTACGACAAGCTGACCATCAAGCCTGACGACCTGGTCGGCAACATGATGCGCGCCTCGACCTTCGAGTACAACCGCAACATCACCAAGCTGGGCAAGCCGATCGACCACACCGAGTGGGGCATGACGCCGCAGACCGTGAACGCCTATTACCGCAGCTCGATGAACGAGATCGTGTTCCCGGCCGCGATCCTGCAGCCGCCGTTCTTCGACATGCGCGCCGACGACGCCGTCAACTATGGCGCGATCGGCGCCGTGATCGGCCACGAAATCGGCCATGGCTTCGATGACAAGGGCAGCCAGTCCGATGGCGACGGCAACCTGCGCGACTGGTGGACCGAAGCCGACCGCGCCGCCTTCAAGCTGCGCACCGACAAGCTGGTCAAGCAGTTCAACGGCTTCAGCCCGCTGCCGGGCTACAACGTCAACGGCGAACTGACGCTGGGCGAGAACATCGGCGACAACGCCGGCCTGTCGATCGGCTACAAGGCGTACAAACTGTCGCTGAATGGCAAACCGGCCCCGGTGATCGACGGCCTGACCGGCGACCAGCGCTTCTTCATGGGCTTTGCCCAGGTGTGGCGCTCGAAGATGCGCGAAGCCCAGCAGATCAACCAGGTCAAGACCGACCCGCACTCGCCGGGCCAGTTCCGCGCCAACGGCTCGCTGTCGAACATGCCTGAGTTCTACGAGGCCTTCAACGTCAAGCCGGGCGACAAGATGTACCTGGCGCCGCAAGACCGCGTCACCGTCTGGTAAGCAAGTAGTCATGCAACGGGCCGGCGCCACATGGGCCGGCCCGTTTTTCCATCATAGAACGGAGAGAACATGAAACGACATTTGATGAGCGCCGCAGCACTGATGCTGGTGGCCTCGATGGCCCAGGCGCAATCCGGCGCCAGCGCAAAAAGCGCCGCAAAAAGTGCGGGCCTGAGTACCGGCATCGCGCTGCAATACGTCGAACCGGCGGCGCGCGCGCAGGACGACTTCTTCGAGCACGTCAATGGGAAGTGGCTGAAAAGCGTCGCGATCCCGGCCGACAAGTCGAGCTGGGGCGCCTTCCACCAGCTGGCCGACAATACCCAGCCGCAGCTGCGCGCCATCATCGAGCGCGCCATGGCCGACAAGAACGCCGGCGCCGGCACCGAAGAGCGCAAGATCGGCGACTTCTACGCCAGCTACATGGACGAAGCGCGCCTCGAACAACTTGGCATCGCCCCGCTCAAGGAGCAGCTGGCGCGCATCGATGCAGTCAAGGACAAGGCCGCGCTGCCGGCGCTGTTCGCCCAGCTCAATCGTATCGGCGTGACGGTGCCGCTGGCGTTCTACATCCACCAGGATGCCAAGGATTCGACCAGGTACGTGGCCGACCTGCACCAGGACGGGCTGGGCATGCCCGACCGCGACTACTACCTGAAAACGGACGACGCCAAGCTGGTCGAGATCCGCGCCAAGTACCAGCAGCACGTCGAGAAGATGCTGACGCTGGCCGGCAGCAAGGATGCGGCCAAGCAGGCCAAGGCCATCGTCGAACTTGAAACCGAGCTGGCCAAGGTGCAGTGGACCAAGGTCGAGAACCGCGATCCGGTCAAGGCCTACAACAAGGTCGAGCTGACGAAGCTGTCCGCCATGGCGCCCGGCTTCGACTGGAACGCCTGGCTGGCCGCGTCCGGCATCGCCGGCAAGACCGACTACGTGATCGTCAGCCAGCCAAGCTTCTTCAAGGGCTTTGTCGAAGTCTTGAATCGGGTGCCGCTGGCAACCTGGCAGGCCTACCTGCAGCTGCATACCGTGAACGGCTACGCCAGCTACCTGTCGAAAGCGTTCGTCGACCAGCGCTTCGCCTTCAATGGCACCACGCTGGCCGGCATCCCGCAGCTGGAACCACGCTGGAAGCGCGGCGTGTCGACGCTCGAATCGAGCCTGGGTGACGCGGTCGGCAAGCTGTACGTGAAAGAGCACTTCCCGGCCGAGCGCAAGGCGCGCATGGAAGTCCTGGTCAACAACCTGCTGGCCGCCTACAAGGACTCGATCAACACGCTCGACTGGATGAGCCCCGAGACCAAGAAGGAAGCGCAAGACAAGCTGGCCAAGTTCACGCCCAAGATCGGTTATCCGAACAAGTGGAAAGCGTACACCGACTTGAGCGTCAAGCGCGACGACCTGGTGGGCAACGTGATGCGTTCGCGCGAAGTCGAGTACAACCGCGAACTGAACAAACTCGGCAAGCCGATCGACCGCGACGAGTGGGGCATGACGCCGCAGACGGTGAACGCCTACTACAACCCGGAACTGAACGAGATCGTGTTCCCGGCCGCGATCCTGCAGCCGCCGTTCTTTGACGCCAAGGCCGACGACGCGGTGAACTACGGCGGCATCGGCGCCGTGATCGGTCATGAAATCAGCCACGGCTTCGACGACCAGGGTTCGCAGTACGACGGCGACGGCAATATGCGCAACTGGTGGACCGAGGCCGACGGCAAGCGTTTCGGCGAAAAGACCAAGGCCCTGATCGCGCAGTACGCCGCCTTCAGCCCGCTGCCGGGCTACCACGTCAATGGCGAACTGACGCTGGGTGAAAACATCGGCGACAACTCGGGCCTGGCAATCGCCTACAAGGCCTACAAGCTCTCGCTCAAGGGTAAAACTGCGCCGGTGATCGACAAGCTCACCGGCGACCAGCGCTTCTACATGGGCTGGGCCCAGGTGTGGCGCGCCAAGATGCGCGAACCGGCGCAGATCGCCCAGATCAAGACCGATCCGCACTCGCCGGCGCAATACCGCGCCAACGGCACGGTGAAGAACCAGCCGGGCTTCTATGAAGCGTTCGGGGTCAAGGCGGGCGACAAGATGTACCTGGCGCCGAAAGAGCGCGTGATCATCTGGTAAGTGGGATTGTCGTTGTAATGAAAAGAGCCGCTTGCGCGGCTCTTTTCATGTGCAGCTGGCGTATGCCGTTTGCCGTGCTTATGCGGCCTGGCGCGCAACCGGGACGCCGCCACGGCGGCCCTCGATCAGGCGCGAGAAAATCGCCAGCTGGCCGGCCGTCGTATCGTCCCAGCTGAAGCGTTCGGCATAGCGCCGCGTGGCCGCATGGTCCGGGTAATTGGCGCGCAGTTGCTGCACCGCTTCGGCCAGTTTTTCATGGGTCCGATCGGCCATCAGCACGCCGGCCTCGGGCGCGGCCACGACTTCTGGCGTGCCCCATACATTGCTGGCCACCACCGGGGTGCCGCAGGCCATCGATTCGAGCAGCACATTGGCCCAGCCTTCGCGGCTGGACGCGAGCACCATGGCGTCGGCGGCGTTGTAATATTTCTTGAGTTCGGTCTGCGCGACCGGCCCCAGAAACTTCACGCGCTCGGCCACGCCGATTTCGCTGGCCAGGGTTTCCAGGCGCTTGCGCTCGGGACCGATACCGGCGATCAGCAGTTTCACGCCCGGCAGCAAGGTCAGCGCGCGGATCGTCATGTCGTGCGCCTTGCGCGGATCGAGCACGCCGACCGAGATCAGATTGAAGCCTTCCAGGCCCAGCTCGGCGCGCGCAGCAGCGCGGTCGAGCGGCGCGAAACGCTGCAGATCGACGCCGTTGCGCAGCGGCGTAATCAGGTTGGGCGACACGCCCAGCCCGACCATCTCATCCTTGAGCGCGGCGCACACGGTGATGATGCCGTCGGCCTGCGATGCCGCTTCCAGGATCATGGCGCGCGGCCGCGCAAATTGCGGGATCAGGTTGATGTCGGTGCCACGCGCGGTGATCACCACCGGCTTGTTGAAATACTTGCCCAGCTTGACCGCCGCCACGCCGTCCGGATAGAAGTAGTGGGCGTCGATCACGTCGAAATCGTAGCCTTCGTCGATCATGCGGCCAATGGTCGGCTTGACGCAGGCTGCCATCAGCGCCGGCGCCATGTCCATGCCAATCTTGGGAAAGTGCAGGTAGCGCGGGTGCTGGACGTCGATGCCGTAGCGCTCTTCGCGCTCTGGCACTTGCGCGAAGTGGGCGTACTCGCCGAAACGCGGGTTCTTGAACGGGAACCATGGCACTGGCGCCACTACGCGCGATTCGACCTGGCCGCTGGCCAGCAGATAGCGCAGGCGGGTTTCCACGAAGATCCCGTGATTGGGACGCACGGCATTAGGGAACAGGGAACTGAAGGTGAGGAGTTTCATGCAGAAGAATCGTGAGGCGTGCGCAACTGCTCGCAGGCAAGTATGGAAATGTTTGTTGCAAGATATTGCATTTCTTCTTAAACCTCAACCGAATCTCAATCGAATCGCAGGAAATTTCCAATATAATAATTTCCGATCATCATTTTATGTGCTGAAACACAACCTGAGCTGTGAACGACAGGGGGCCGCCGCAACCGTGTGGCGGGTTTCACGCTAGCAACATTACAATCCTCGTGCCTGCCACAGGCGTCTACACTCGACAAAGAATCCTCATGAAAATTTCAGTTATCGGTACCGGTTACGTGGGCTTGGTTTCCGGCGCGTGCTTTGCCGACGTCGGCAATAACGTCCTGTGCCTCGACATCAACGAAAGCAAGATCCAGATGCTCAAGGACGGCCAGATCCCGATCCATGAACCGGGCCTGGACACCATGGTCATCGCCAACGCTGGCGCCGGTCGCCTGCATTTCTCGACCAGCTATGACGACGCGGTGGCGCATGCCGACGTGATCTTCCTGGCGGTCGGCACGCCGCCGGACGAAGACGGCAGCGCCGACCTGACCCACATCCTGGAAGCGGCGCGCCAGATCGGCCAGCGCATCACGCGTCCGATCGTGATCGTCGACAAATCCACCGTGCCGGTGGGCACCGCCGAACTGGTGCGCCAGGCGGTGAAAGGCGAAGTCGACAAGCGCGGCGCGCAGATCGGCTTCACCGTGGTCAGCAATCCTGAATTCCTGAAGGAAGGCGCCGCCATCAACGACTTCATGCGCCCGGACCGGATCGTGGTCGGCAGCGACGATGCCGACGCGACGACCCAGATGCGCCAGCTGTATGCGCCATTCAGCCGCAACCACGAAAAACTGGTGGTGATGGACGTGCGTTCGGCCGAGCTGACCAAGTACGCCGCGAACGCCATGCTGGCCACCCGCATCAGCTTCATGAATGAACTGGCGAATCTTGCCGAACTGCTGGGCGCCGACATCGAAGCCGTGCGCCAGGGTATCGGCATGGACCCGCGCATCGGCTCGCAATTCCTGTACGCCGGCATGGGCTACGGTGGTTCGTGCTTCCCGAAAGACGTCAAGGCGCTGATCAAGACCGCCGGCGGCCACGACCAGCAGCTGCACATCCTCGAGGCGACCGAGCGCGTCAACGACCTGCAGAAGAACGTGTTGTACCGCAAGGTATGCCGCTTCTTCGACGGCGAAGCCAACCTGAGCGGCAAGACCATCGCCCTGTGGGGCCTGTCGTTCAAGCCGAATACCGACGATATGCGCGAAGCGCCGAGCCTGGTGCTGATCCGCGCCCTGTTCGCAGCCGGCGCGCGCGTGGTGGCGTATGACCCGGTGGCATCGAAGGAAGCGCAGCGCGTGCTGGCCGCCGAGCATGGCCAGGCCAAGTGCGCCGAACTGTTGAAGATCGCGACCTCGGCCGACGACGCCGTGCGCGGCGCCGATGTGCTGGTGCTGGTGACCGAATGGAAAGAATTCCGTTCGCCAGACTGGAAATTCCTGGCGCAAACGCTGAGCAAGCGCGCCGTGTTCGACGGCCGCAATATCTACGATCCGCATACCGTGGCCGCTGCCGGCCTGGCCTACGAAGGCATTGGCCGCGCGGTCAAGGCGGGGGCGCAATGAGCGGCCGCCGCATCCTGGTCACTGGCGCCGCCGGCTTCGTCGGCAGTTTCGTTGCCGCACGCCTGGCCGCGATGGGCCACCAGGTAACCGGCTGCGACAATTTCAACGATTACTACGATCCGCAGCTCAAAAACGACCGCGTCAAGGCGCTGCTCGAACCGGCCGCCATCGTCTGCGAACGACTCGACATCGCCGACAATGCCGCATTGAAGGCGCTGTTCGAGCGCGTGCAGCCAGAACTGGTGGTGCACCTGGCGGCCCAGGCCGGCGTGCGCTATTCGCTGGAAAATCCCTCCGCGTATATCCAGTCGAACCTGGTTGGCTTCGGGAATATCCTGGAATGCTGCCGCCAGCACCGCATCGAGCACCTGCTGTACGCCAGCAGCAGCAGTGTGTACGGCAACAACGCCAAGGTGCCGTTCAGCGAAGCCGACCAGGTCGACGAGCCGGTCTCGCTGTACGCCGCCACCAAGAAGGCGAATGAGCTGATGGCGTATTCGTACAGCCACCTGTACGGCTTCCCGGCAACCGGGCTGCGCTTCTTCACGGTGTATGGTCCCTGGGGCCGGCCGGACATGGCCTACTTCAGCTTTACCGAGAAGATGGTGCGTGGCCAGAAGATCCCGGTGTTCGCCGAAGGCAAGCTGACACGCGACTTCACGTATATCGACGACATCGTCGAGGGCGTGGTGCGATTGCTGTTCAAGCCGCAACCGGAGCAGGGCGGCAAGGCGCGTCATGCGGTGTTCAACATCGGCAACAACCAGCCGGTGATGGTGCTCGACTTCGTGCGCACGCTCGAGCGGGTGCTGGGCGTGCAGGCCGAGCTGGACTTCCAGCCGATGCAGGCCGGCGACGTGCCGGCCACCCACGCCGACACCAGCCGCTTGCAGGAATGGGTCGGCTACAAGCCGTCCACGCCGCTGGAAACAGGGCTGTCGCATTACCGCGACTGGTACCGCGGCTGGCGCGGCTGATCTCGCGCAACAGCACCAAAAAAGAAAGGGCAGCTCACGCTGCCCTTTTTTATTGCAGCGCCGCGTGGGCGGCGCCTGGATGCAAGCCCGGCTTACAGGGCCGATTCGTAGGCGCCGATATCGAGCGCGCCTTTTACCGGACGGGTCGCGCCTGCGGCCGGGTGCTTGTACACCGCGGTCGGCTTGAGCGAGAAGCCGCTGGCGGCGTAGCCCGGGGTCGATGCCGCGCCGATCACCAGTGCATTGACCGTCGGGATCAAGTTATAGGTAGCACGGCTGATGAAGCCTGGCGCCACCGAACGGTAGTTGGTCTTCTCGACCGCGCCGACCTGGTTGGTCAGGGTGCCGGTACCAGCGAAGATATTGTTCTGCAACAGGATCTTCTTGGTGACACCGCTACCGACGAACACGAAGTTGCCGCGTGACGTGTCGTCGTTCAGGAAGGTGTTGTTGACCACGTACAGGTCGTGGCCCGGGTTGCTCGCGCCTTCCACACCGAACGACACCAGCGCCGGATTGCTGTGCGCGGCCGGCTGCTCGATCACGTTGCCGATGATGTACGAGGTGCCGGCGTTGGGCAGATCGATCTCGTAGCTTGGCTTGCCGGCAGCGGTCGTGCCTTTTTCGCCGGGGCGGGTGCTCGAGAAGCGGTTGTAGGTGATGGTATTGATCCGCGCGCGCGACTTCAGGTTGTGTCCAACGACGGCGTCGTGCGAGAAGTTATAGCGGAAGGTCAGGCTGGCAACGTTGCCGATGTACACGTTGTGGGTCTGGCCGGTGCCGCCGCCGTTGTGACCGAACTCGCTGTTTTCGATGACGATCTTGCTGTTGAGATTGGCGCCGCTCAGGATGCCGTTTTCGTTATCGTGAAAGAAAGCTGAACGCAGCGTGAAGTTGGTGCCTTCCAGACGCAGGGCGGCGCCATTCTTGTCAGGCACTTTCGCGCCATACATTTCAACGTTTTCGATGGTGATGTTATTACCCTGGACCACCCAGATGGCTTTGCCCATCGAGTTCTTGCCGGCGGCATTGATCTTTGGGCGGCCATTCACGCCGCGCACGATCAGGTTGGCAGGTTTGATGGCGCACACGTCGCCGCTATAAGTGGCATTACCGGCGATCTCGACGATATCGCCAGCCTTGGCCACGGCAAAGGCCTTGCATGGGGTGGTGTAAGTCTTGCCCGAGCCCACCGACAGGGTGGCAGCCGAAGCGGGGACGAGTGCAGCCAGTGACAACACGGCCAGCGACATGCGGGACAGCGAGAAGAATTGGGCTTGCATTGAGAATAGTCCTTGACAAATGTGTAATGTTCAATTTCCTGCGACACACTTAGAATACCTCGATTCCATTTGGAAAGAACGTTACAAATTGTAAGAAGCCAGCTTACAAATGAAGTTTCCCTATGGCGAGAGAATGGTGCTTGTGTTCTTAACAGCGTCGAAAATGTCGTCAAAAAACATCATTGTTCATTATTGCCTATAACCTTTAGTAGTTTGTCTTAATCTACAAGGGGGCGCAATAGCCGTGCTGCGCAGACATAAAAAAACCCGGTAGCGCAAACGCTACCGGGCTTCAGAAGATCAACATCAGATGATTAGCGCGGCACGACGGCGAACTGCGGTGCGCCGGAGTAGTCTGGCTGGCCACCACGCGTGGTGAAGGTCTTCCAGGCTTTCTGGCCGACGCTACCAGACACGGACACGGCATATGCCAGCGCTGGCTGCATATTTGACGGGTAGCCGATCGCCGACGAAGAGTAACCGGACATCTCGCCTGTTTTCAGCTTGAGCAGCTTGCCCATCTCGGGGCTGGCGCAGGTCAACGCGCGCAGTGCCTCGGTCTGGTTTGCCGCAGCCACTTGTTTCATGGTCGTATAGATCGCCGATGATCCGGTGTCCTTGATCTTCATCGAATACATTGCCGCGTCGATCCAGCACAGGCCACCATCCGTCATGCGCTGGATTGGGTATTGCGCTTTCCAGTTCAGCAGACGATTCGCTTCGGTGAAGCCAAGTTCCGAGGCGTGACCGATCACCGAGGTGAAGAAGTCATCCTGCCACGGTGCGACACCGGTGCCGCTCTGGTAGGCAAACGCGCCGTTGAGCAGCACGCCGAGCTTGTTCGCTTGAGCATTGTCGCTATACGTCGTGTTGTACCAGGCCAGGTTGTTTTTCACGAAGGAAGTGAAATGCGACTTCAGCTTGTCCGCGTCAGGCGAAATATAGGCTGCTTCGACCAGCGAGCGCATGCCCCACGCCTGGCCACGGACCTGATTCGACTGCAGAATACCCTTGCTTTGTTCACGGTAGTTCGGGTTTGGTGCCAGCACGTTGTACATGGCCCAGAACTGCAGTTCTTCCAGATAATAATAATCGCCGGTAACCAGGTATGGCAGGTAGGCCAGCGAAGGCTGGTGCGACATGTCGTGCGTGTACGGCGTGGTGCAACCGTCGGTCGTTGCGCAGGCCGGGAACGACTCGCGCTTCTTGGTCACCGGATTCTGGGTGTCGCCAGGGCGGCCCTGAATCGTCATGTATGGGAAATCAACGATGCTGATCGGACGGTCGGTCAGCTTGTCGCGGTAGTGCATCGACCAGGTACCGCCGAGGTCACCATTGCCAAGAGTAACTTCCTTGGCGCGGTTGTCCATGGTCAGCAGGTACATGACCGACCAGGCCGGCAGCAGGCCGATATCCGAGCGACCGCCGGTACTTGGCATGTAACCGTTGGCGCTGCCCACTTTCATCGGTTCGCTCTTGTCGAGGGTCCAGCCGCTCTTCAGGCCGGCCAGACTTGCTTCCTTGATGGTCAAGGACTGGTCGTAATTGGCGACAGCGCCGGTAGCGATCAGGTAAGCGGTGTCGTGCTTGACAGCGACGACATCCGACGTCGTGGCGCCTTGCCAGAACACTTTGCGCCAGCGCGCGTGGTGCAGGTGGGTCAGGGCTGGCTTGGTATATACGCTCTTGCCGCCGACCAACACTTCTGCATCGTAAGTGAAATTGCTTGGTGCAGTTTCGTAGGCCCAGTTGTTCTCGACGGTGACGTCGACACGCGCCTTCTTGGCGCTGTCGTACCAGCGCACCGCGAAGCGCGCGGTCAGGTGCGGGTGCTGCGCGCCGCCGGCAGTCTTGAGCGGCGCTGACACCAGCCATTCATTGACGCTGGCGCCGGCCAGCCAGCTTTCGGTCTTGCCGGCCTTGAGCAGTTCGTCGGCCGAGGCGCTGTAGCGCACGCCATTGACGGTGGCGCTGACCGAAGCCGTGAAGCCGCTGTTCAGGAGCTGGGCGGTGGTGACACCGGTCGATGCAGCGACGCTGCCGCCGGTGACCAGTTCCATCTTGCGCAGCTGGCGCGCAGCCATGCTCTTGACGACGCCCGAAATGATGGCGTGGCGCACCGAGCCGTCAGCGTGAAGCGCTTTGACATCAAGCTGCAGCGGCATGGTTTCGCCGTTGTCGAAACGGGCGTTCAGCGCGGTGCCTTTGGCCAGATGGCCGGCAGCAAACACCTGACCGAACGTCACTGGCACATCGGTCTGGGCAACGCTGCTGGTGTTTTCCAGGCGCAGGCTGGTGATGGTACGGGCTGGGGCAGTCACCGCGCTGTCGGCCGGCTTGGTAGCGGCCGGGGTCGAGGTCGGGTTCTGGCTGGCCGCGCCGCGGCCAGAATAAATGCTGGCCGCGGTGGCGTCCATCGACGCAACAGCAGCGACGCCGCTGCTCTCGGCGACGACCGCACCGATGGCGGCGCCGGCATTGCTGGTCACGTTGCCGCTAGCGCTGGCGCTGATATTCGCGGCGCTGCTGGACATGGTGTTAGGGGTAGCATCGCCACCGCCGCCGCCGCAGGCGACGAGGATGGTGCCACAAAGGGTAACGGACAGAGTACGTACAACCAGGGTATTAAGGGAGGTGGGCATGGGATCTCTTCAGGAGTTGCTGTGGCTGGTAAGCAATCTTCCGCCACGGGAGAACCTGAAGGTTACGCCAAAGCAAGATAGATTCCCAGTGGAATCAAACTTTCCGTGTAGAATTTCTCCCAGACGCAACACAATATTATTCGACGTTTAACGAATATCATTCGTATGAAAAGCGTTGTATTGGCAGATTTATTTTGTTTGATAACAACAGGCAAGCAATTTTGACAATGCTCGTTAATGAGCAATGATGAAGGGAAATTATTTCGCAGCAATGACTATGACGTCAACGCCAAATATGTTTTGAGGAAATTACATTGTAACGAATGGAAACGTCACTTGGCAGCGCTGACCATATAGTCGACAGCTGCTTTGACATCGGCGTCGGACGCTGGCGAGCCGCCTTTGGGCGGCATGACGCCGACCTTGCCTTGGAAGCCGTTGATCGCATGCACATACAGTACGGAAGTGCCCTGGGCAATGCGTGCACTCCAGGCAGCCTTGTCGCCCAGTTTCGGGGCGCCGGCGACACCGGCAGCGTGACATACCATGCAAGCAGTGTCATAAAGGTGTTTTCCGCTGGCATTAGCCGCCACTGCAGGGCCTGGCGCAGGTGCAGTGGCGGCGGCTGCAGGCGCTGCGGTGACTGGCGCTGACTCGGCAGGCGCTGGCCCAGCGGCGTCTGCCGGGGCTGTGCTCGGCGCTTCGCTCACTATTGGCGCGGCAGCAGTTGGTGCTTGCGGCTCTTTAAAACTGGCGCCACTCTTGTTGGTCATGAAAACCACGGCGCGCGCCACCTCGACTTCGTCCAGGTCCGGGTTGCCGCCCTTGGCAGGCATCAAGCGGATACCTTCGATCGCGTGCTTGACCAGGGTATCGTACCCTTGCGCCAGGCGTGCGCCCCAGCCGCCGTTGTCGCCCACCTTCGGCGCGCCCGCTGCGCCACTGTCGTGGCAGGCAGCGCAGGTGGCCGCATATACTGCAGCGCCTGCCAGAAGCACGCGTGGCGCGTTGGGGTCGACCAGGGTGAAGCCTTCTGCGGCCACGGGACGCAATCGGGCTGCGATCGCGTCGGCTTTCTGGCCATCGGATCCCGCGCCCTCGACAGGCACATTGGTGACGAAGGAAACCAGCAGGATGATACCGATGACAATGACTAGGAAGAAACCGGCGACGGCGACGACGAGCTGCTTCGGCGTGCGGATGAGGGATTGGTGATCTTGATGTACGTCGTTCATGATTTCCTTAATAGCTATTAAAAAAACCTGCCACTCTAACGTTGGGACGACTAACTACATGCCGTATTGCAAACACTGGCAATCGGCCGATTATAGTCTCAAAGTTTGCAGACCGTAACTATAATTGACGGCTGAGCGCGGCAGTTCCCATGGACGGAGCGGCTGAAAGTCTGTATCCTTCGCTCATTCGTTTCACCTCCCGCGCGGCTGTAGCTCAGTGGATAGAGTATTGGCCTCCGAAGCCAAGGGTCGCTGGTTCGATTCCAGCCAGCCGCACCACCCCTCCCATCAAGACAATCGTTGTCTTGCCTGTAAAGACCAGGCAGTGTTTCGCCTGAATCCAATGCGAAGACGACGAACCGGTTTCAGGCATCCTTTCTTTCGGGCGACATGCCCGTGTCGATTTTCTGTCACGCTGTTTATCTAGATCAAGAATCATTTGATGCCCCTGCGCACGATTCAAGCAAATAAAAGCTTGTCCACCAGAAAATGCTAATATTGCACAAGCAGTACAGACGTGCTATCTGAGCAACTCTTTCGGTGATGCGATCCACATTCGCCAGCACTGATGCAATAAAAACAACAACTCGGTCCGTGATTCGGCTTAAAAAGCCACATCCTTCACGCATACCGATGATAATTCGTGTATTGACGTAAAAAAATTGTAACAATAACTCGTTATTGTTGTTGTTGTTACCTCCCGACGAATAGCATGACTTCGGTTGAGTCCGACCGAAGTGTGGGGCTATGACAAAGTTAGCATAATAGCAATACCTAATTCTTTAACGGAACCGATGATGAAATTAAATGAGGTCGTAGCAGTCGTAGGATTGGGATATGTCGGCTTGCCGCTGGCAGTGGAATTTGGCAAGAAGGTACGTACCATCGGCTTCGACCTCTCGGCAACCAAAGTCGAGAATTACAAGAAGTTCATCGATCCGACCGGCGAAGTCTCGAGCGAGCAGCTGCAGGCTGCCAGTATGCTGGAAGTCACCACCGACGCGGCCATGCTGGCCCAGGCCGACTACATCATCGTCGCCGTGCCGACCCCGGTCGACATCGCCCACGTTCCCGATTTCACGCCGCTGATCGGCGCCAGCAAGTCGGTCGGCGCGCACATGAAGCGCGGCTCGGTCGTGATCTATGAATCGACCGTGTACCCGGGCGCCACCGAAGAAGTCTGCATCCCGCTGCTCGAGCAGCAATCGGGCTTGAAGTGGAAAGACGGCTTCAACGTCGGCTTCTCGCCAGAGCGCATCAACCCGGGCGACAAGGAACACACGTTGACCAACATCCTCAAGGTGGTCTCCGGTGACGGCGACGAGTCGCTCGAGCGCATCGCGCAGATGTATGAAACCGTGGTCACCGCCGGCGTCTATCGCGCCTCGAGCATCAAGGTGGCCGAAGCGGCCAAGGTCATCGAAAACACCCAGCGCGACCTGAACATCGCGCTGATGAACGAACTGGCGATCATCTTCGACAAGATCGGCATCGACACGCTCGAAGTGCTCAAAGCAGCCGGCACCAAATGGAACTTCCTGCCATTCCGTCCGGGCCTGGTGGGCGGTCACTGCATCGGCGTCGATCCATACTACCTGACGCACAAGGCCGAGATGATCGGCTACCACCCGCAGGTGATCCTGGCCGGACGTCGCATCAACGACGGCATGGCCAAGTTCGTGGCCGAAAAGACCGTCAAGTCGATGATCTCGTCGGGCGTGAGCATCAAGGGCGCCAAGGTCAATCTGATCGGCCTGACCTTCAAGGAAAACTGCCCCGACCTGCGCAATTCGAAGGTCGCCGACATCGTCTATGAGCTGCAGAGCTACGGCGTCGACGTGCAGGTGTTCGATCCGCTCGCCGAAGCCGAAGAAGCGGTCCATGAATACGGCATCACCTTGCAGAGCTGGGAGAGCCTGCCTAAGGCCGACGCGGTGATCGTGGCGGTGCCGCACAAGGAAGTGCTGGCGCTGTCGCTGACCGATTTCCAGTCCAAGCTCAATGATGGCGGTTGCTTCATCGACGTCAAATCGCAGTTCGATGCAAAAGCGCTGGGTGAAGCCGGTTATTGCGTCTGGCGCCTCTAATCGAGCCGGGACACGGCGCCCGATGCGGTGGTCAGTACTGGCCCAGGCCAGGACCGGCTACCGCACTATCCGGCGCCAATGATGGCGTAATGAAAAGTACCGCAATGCAGAACCAGAAAAGTAACAAGAAGCCCGGAGGCCACCGTGTTCAGGATATCTAATCACTACGTGTCGAAGATCGTATTCGTGCTGCTGTTCGTCGAACTGCTGGTGCTGCTCGGCGCCGCCTACATCGGCGTCGCGGTGCGCATGCTCGAATACGAAGGCTCGGTGCTCCAGCTCGACCACCTGTTCACATCCGCCTTCGCCTTCGCCGCCGCCATCATCTTCAGCATGAGCGCGATGGGCATGTACCAGCTCGACTACGACGAAGGCCTGCGCCACCCGTTCTTCATGAAGCTGATGCCCTCGTTCGTGATGGGCTTCATCATCCTGGCGCTGGTGTTCTACATGGCGCCCGAACTGTATCTTGGCCGTGGCACCATGCTGCTGGTGTTCGCGCTGGCCGGCTGCGGCATCTTTTTGGCGCGCATGGTGTTCTTCAAGACGTCCGAAGCGCGCCTGCTGCAAACCCGTATCCTGTTCCTCGGCGGCGGCCCGCTGGCCAAGGAATGCAGCGAACTGGCGACCCGCAAGTCGCGCTATCACAAGTACGACATCGCCGGCTTTATCCCGAATCCGAACGAAGAACTGTGCGTCTCCACGTCCAGGTTGATGACGTTGGGTGAAGACGAATCGCTGGTGTCGCTGGCGCGCAAGAACAACGTCAGCGAGATCGTGGTGTCGGTCCAGAACCGGCGCGGCGGCTTCCCGATCAAGGAACTGCTCGACTGCAAACTGCAGGGTGTCAAGGTGACCGACGCCGCCACCTTCTTCGAGCGCGAAACCTGCCAGATCCGGGTCGATTCGCTGCAGCCTTCGTGGCTGGTGTTCGGCGGCGGCTTCGATCAGAGCTTCGTGCGCACCTTCATGAAGCGCAGTTTCGATCTGATCTGCAGCTGCATCATCCTGGCCGTGACGTTCCCGCTGATGCTGGCCGCGGCGCTGGCGGTATGGCTGGAAGACCGCGGTCCGGTGTTCTATTCGCAGGAACGGGTCGGCAAGGACGGCGAGATCTTCCGCGTCCATAAATTCCGCTCGATGCGCGCCGACGCCGAAAAGAACGGCAAGCCGCAGTGGGCCGCCCAGAACGATCCGCGCGTGACCCGCGTCGGCAACTTCATGCGCAAGACCCGGATCGACGAACTGCCGCAGATCCTCAACGTGTTCAAGGGTGACATGTCGTTTGTCGGCCCACGCCCGGAACGCGCCTACTTCGTCGAGCAGCTGATCGAGGTGGTCCCGTATTACAACGTGCGCCACAGCGTCAAGCCGGGCATCACCGGTTGGGCCCAGGTGCGCTACGGCTACGGTTCGTCGGCCGAAGACGCACTGCAAAAGCTGCAGTACGACTTATACTACGTGAAGAACAACAGCCTGTTCCTCGATATCCTCATCCTGATCAACACGCTGAAAGTGGTCCTGTTCCGCAGCGGCCGCTGATCTGCACGTGACATCGCGTTCGCGCCAGCCGGCGGCCTTGCCGCTGGCGTCTCCCCGTCTTCTTGCTTCGTGATCCAATGGACGTCGCTTCGCTGACCAGCATCGTCGTATATAGCCATGCGCTGGCGGCGCTGTGTTTCGCGCTGCTCGGGGTGCCGGTGCGTGGTCGCCGCATCGAGCCGTCGCACCGTATCGCGCTGGGCCTGGCTTGCCTGTTCACGGCGCTGTGGGCCGCCTCGCTGGCGTGGGAAGCGGGTAATGGCGCGCTCTGGTCAAGCTTTACCGACGGCTTCGAAATCCTGCGCAATGCCGGCTGGTCGATGTTCTTGCTGGTATTGCTGGGTAACTGGCATGCGCCGGACAGCCGCCTGCCGTTCGGCTTGCGTCCTTCGCTGGCGGTGGCCGGCGTCATCTATCTCGGCTGCCTGCTGGCCAATCTGCTCGGTCACTGGGACCTGGCGCTGGTGCGCGAGCATAGCCAGGCGCCGGCGGCGCTGCGGGTGGCGATGGCGGTGTGGGGCATGCTGCTGGTCGAACAGGTGTATCGCAACCGCTCGATCCAGGAGCGCTGGGCCGTCAAATTTGCCTGCCTCGGCGTCGGCGGCCTGTTCGCCTATGATTTCTACCTGTACAGCCACACCATGTTGTTCCGCGAAGTCGATCCCGACATCTGGGCCGCGCGCGGCGTGGTCAACGCACTGAGCGTGCCGCTGGTGGCGGTGGCGCTTGGCCGTAGTCGCTCATGGACGTCGCCGCTGTCGCTGTCGCGCCGCGCTGTGTTCCATTCGGCGGCGCTGTTCGGCTCCGCAGCCTATTTGCTGGCGATGGGGTCGGCCGGCTACTACCTGCGCTACGTCGGCGGCAGATGGGGCACGGTGATGCAGGTGGCGTTCCTGTTCGGCACCCTGGTACTGTTGGTAGTTACCCTGTTTTCTGGAACCTTCCGCGCCTGGCTCAAGGTCTTCATCAGCAAGCACTTCTACCGCTACAACTACGATTATCGCGAAGAGTGGATGCGCTTTACGCGCACCCTGTCCCAGTCCGGTCCCGGCCTGGGCGAGCGCGTGATCGAGGCCGTGGCGACGCTGGTCGAAAGCCCCGGCGGCGCGCTGTGGCAGCGGCGCGAATCGGGCCACTACGAGCCGACCGCGCACTGGCACATGCCGGCCCTGAACGCGAGCGAGCCGGCCGATTCGCCGTTCTGCCAGTTCCTCGAGTCGAGCCAGTGGGTGGTCGACCTGCACGAATACGATCACAGCCCCGACAAGTACGACGCGCTGGCGCTGCCCGCCTGGCTGGCCGATTATCCGCGCGCCTGGCTGGTGGTGCCGTTGATCCTGCACGGCCGCCTGTCCGGCTTCGTGCTGCTGCATACGCCGCGCAGCCCGGTGAAGCTGAATTGGGAAATCATCGATCTGCTTGAAATCGCCGGCAGCCAGGCGGCCGGCCATCTGGCGCAGCAGGACGCAGCCGATGCGCTGCTGGTGGCGCGCCAGTTCGAATCGTTCAACCGCATGTCGACCTTTGTCGTGCACGATCTGAAAAATCTGGTGTCACAGTTGTCGCTGATGAACGCCAATGCCGCGCGCCATAAGGACAACCCGGAATTCCAGGCCGACATGCTCGAGACCGTGTCATACTCGGTCCAGAAGATGAAACTGCTGCTGCAGAAGCTCGGCCGCAGCGAATCGGGCGAACAGTCGACCCCACTCACGCTCGACAAGGTCGTGCGTCAGGCGCTGGCGCTGAAGGCCGCCTTCGAGCCGCATCCTTCGTTGCAGATCGAAACGGCGGGATTGCTGGTGCTGGCCGAACGCGAACGGCTCGAGCGCGTGCTTGGGCACCTGATCCAGAACGCGATCGAAGCCACGCCGCGCAGCGGCAGCGTCACCATTCGCGTGGCCCGGCACAACGAACAGGTGCTGGTCGAGATCGCGGATACCGGCGAAGGCATGAGCGAAGATTTCATTCGCGAGCGCCTGTTCAAGCCATTCGAGTCGACCAAGTCGGCCGGCATGGGGATCGGCGTGTTCGAAAGCCGCGAATACATTCAAGAACTGGGCGGCCGCCTGGAAGTGTCGAGCTGCCCGGGGCAGGGCACCACGTTCCGGGTGCTGCTGCCGATTCACCAACATGGCATCCAGGTGGCCGGACGCGCCGCCTGAATCCACAAGCGAACAAGCAAGGAATCCGAGCGTGACGCAAAATAAACTCAAACTCCTGGTCATCGAAGACGATCCGGGCCTGCAGAAGCAGCTGCGCTGGAGCCTGGACGCCTACGATGTGGTGCTGGCCGGCGACCGAGAAGCCGCACTGGCGCAGATCCGCCGGCATGAGCCGGCGGTGGTGACGATGGACCTGGGCCTGCCGCCCGACCCCGATGGTTCGACCGAAGGCCTGGCCACGCTGCAGCAGATCCTGGCCCTGAGTCCCGGCACCCGCGTGATCGTCCTGACCGGCAACCAGGATCACGGCAACGCGGTCAAGGCGATCGGCATGGGCGCCTACGACTTCCACCAGAAACCGGTCGACCCCGAGGTGCTGAACCTGGTGATCCAGCGCGCGTTTTTCTTGCACAATCTGCAGGAAGAGAACCGCCGCATGCAGCAAAACAGCGCCGACTCGCCGCTGGGCGGCGTGATCTCGCGCGACCCTGGCATGCTCAAGGTCTGCCGCACCATCGAAAAAGTGGCGCCGACATCGGCCTCGGTGATGGTGCTGGGCGAATCGGGCACCGGCAAGGAAGTGCTGGCGCGCGCGCTGCACGCGCTGTCGCCGCGCGCCAAGGAACGCTTCATGGCGATCAACTGCGCGGCGATTCCCGAGAACCTGCTCGAGAGCGAATTGTTCGGCTACGAAAAGGGCGCCTTCACCGGCGCGGCCAAGCAGACCAAGGGCAAGGTCGAACTGGCGCATGGCGGCACCTTCTTCCTCGATGAAGTGGGCGACCTGCCGATGCCGCTGCAGGCAAAATTGCTGCGCTTCCTGCAAGAGCGGGTGATCGAGCGCATCGGCGGACACGAAGAGATCCCGGTCGATGTGCGCATCATCTGCGCAACCCACCAGAAACTCAAGGACCTGTGCGCGCAGGGACGCTTCCGCGAAGACTTGTATTACCGCCTGTCCGAGATCGTGGTCACGATTCCGCCGCTGCGCCAGCGCGAAGGCGATGCGGCGCTGCTGGCGCACCACTTCAAGAACAAGTTCTGCACCCAGGAAGGGCGCTCGGGTCTGCACTTCGCGCCGGACGCGATCGCGGCGATCGAAGGCTACGCCTGGCCCGGCAACGTGCGCGAGATGGAAAACTACATCAAGCGCGCCGTGATCATGGCCGACGGGAATACCATCGTCGCCGATGACCTGGGCCTGCCGGGCGAGGGACTTGAAGAAGAGCCGATCAATCTGCGCCAGGTGCGCGATGAGGCCGAGTACAAGGCGATCGTCAAGGCGCTGGCGCGGGTCGACGGCAATATCGTCAAGGCGTCCGAGGTGCTGGGTGTGAGCCGGCCGACGCTGTACGACCTGATGGGACGACACGGGATCAAGGCGGCGGGATGAAGCTGATGCGCGCCGTTGCGCTGCTCGCTGTGCTGGGCGTGGTGGCGACGGTCGCCGGCGCCGGCGGCACCGTGCTGTACCTGCAACAGCAGGGTGTGGCGCCGCGCATGCTGGCGCCCTATCTCGAACGGCGCAGCGAAGGCCACAACCGCACCATCCACGATACCGGCCAGCAGCTCGGCGCCAGTCTGCGCACGCTCGATCGCGGCGCCGGCCTGCCGCTGGTGCTGCCCGCCTTGCGCGCCGGCGCCCAGGCCGCGCCGGCACAGGGCAAGGGCGGCGCGGTCAAGGATGTCGACTCCAACGAGGCGCTGCTGCGCGCGATGGCCGATGCGGTGCCGGGCGACGTGATCACGATCGCGCCGGGCACCTACCGCTTCAATCACGCCGTCACGGCGAACCGTGCCGGCGTGGCCGGGGTGCCGATCACGGTGCGCGCCGCCCAGCCGGGCGGCGTGATCATCGAATTTGCCACCGTCGAAGGCTTCCTGGTGCGTGCGCCGCACTGGCGCTTCGAGAACCTGACCATTCGCGGCGTGTGCCGCGACGACGCCTGGTGCGAACATGCCTTCCATGTGGTCGGCGGCGCCAGCCACTTTGCGGCGCTGAACAACACCATCAGCGACTTCAATGCGCACTTCAAGATCAACGGCGCCAAAACCGGTGGTGGCGAAACCGTATTCCCCGACCATGGCCTGGTCGAAGCCAACACCCTGAGCAACCGCGCGCCGCGCCGTACCCACAAGCCGGTGACGCCATTCGACCTGGTCGGCGCCAGCGACTGGACCCTGCGCGGCAATCTGATCACCGATTTCATCAAGGCCGGCGGCGACCGGGTCAGCTACGGCGCGTTCGCCAAGGGCGCCGGCGCGCGCACCCTGTTCGAGCGTAACGTGGTCTGGTGCGAGGCGCGTCTGCGCGGCCAGCCAGGCCAGCGCATCGGCCTGTCGCTGGGCGGCGGCGGCACCGATAAGCCATATTGCCGCGACGGCAAATGCATCAACGAGCAGCAGGATGGCGTGGTGCGCGACAACCTGATCGCCTCGTGCTCGGACGTCGGCATCTATCTCAACAGCGCCTCAGGCAGCCGCATCGAACACAACACCCTGGTCGACACGGTCGGCATCGACGTGCGCTATCCGGCCAGCAGCGCCACGCTCGAGGGCAACCTGGTCGATGGTCCAATCCGCAGCCGTGACGATGGCGTGCTGCGCTTGGGCGACAACCGCAGCACGGCGCTGGGCTGGTCGTATCTGGGACGCCATCCGGTGCGTGGCTTGTTCCGCGACTGGGAAATCGGCGACTTGGTGTGGAAAGATGACGCCCCGCGCACCGACGCCACCATCGACCGGCCCGACCTGTGCGGCCGCAAGCGCGCCTTGAAGCCGGCTTACGGCGCCTTCGAAGATTTTTCCGCCTGCGCCGTGACGTCGTCCAGCAACCGCGCCAACTGAGCGGCGCGCGCGCCGCGTTCGCAGGCGCGCACCGCCTCGGGCGGGGCCAGCGGCGCCTGCCCCGCCGCCGTCATTTCCAGGAATCGCTCCAGCACCTGTTCGATCGCAGCGGCGTCGTCGAGCGGCGCGACGCTGTCGATGGCGCAGCCGCGCAGCACAGCGGCGGTGTCGCCAGCGCTATCGGTCAGCGCCAGCAGCGGCCGTGCGGCGCGCAGGTATTCATACAGCTTGGCCGGCACCTGGTCGTTGCAGTTGGCCGCTTGCAGCAGCAGCAGCGCGTCGGCGCCGAGCATCTCGGCCAGTGCCTCGCGGTAGGGCAAGGGCGGCGCAATCTCGACCAGGTCGGCCACGCCATGTTCGCTCGCCAGCCGGGCGATGAATTCTTCATGCACCGCCGCGCGCAGCACCAGCCGAAAGCTGGCGCGATCGATGCACCCGCGTGCGCGCAGCGCCGCCAGCGCGCCAAACAGCGGACCCGGATCGCGCTCGGACGGGTACACGATTCCGCTGTGCAGCAGGCGCAGTGGCCCGGGCGTGCGCGCTGCTGGCGTCACGCCGGCAAACGCGGCCTCGTCGTAGCCGTTCTCGATCAGGCGAAAGCGCTCCTTCGGCAGATCCGGATAGCGCGCCTGATAGCTGCGCACCGCGCCCGGCGTGGTGCATACCGCGACGCTGCAGGCGCGCACGGTGCGCGCTTCGACCCAGGCCGCAGCGCGGCGCCGCGCGCGGCCGGTCGGGTGGCTGGCGTCGATCATCGGATCGCGCAGGTCGGCAATCCAGGGCAGGCCGGTCAGGCGCTGCAGCACCAGCCCGATCAGGTGCGCGCTGGCGATCGGATAAGTTGACCAGAGCACCTGCGGACGCTGGCGCCACACCAGCGCCAGCCCGGCCGGGACCGCGCCCAGCAGCCATGAAACCCAGCGGTCGGGCAGCGCCATCGCGCCGATATAGCGGCCCTTGATCGCCAGGTGACGCGCGGTGTCGAGCGCAAACGCGCGCCGTACCGGCACCTGGTGCGGGATCTCGTCCAGCTGGTCGGGCCCGACGCTTTCGTAGGCGCGCGGTGCGGCGCTGAGCACCAGCGGTTGCCAACCCAGCGCCGGCAGGCGCCGCACGAACTGCAAGGTGCGCTGGATGCCGCTACTGCCACGCTGCGGTGGAAAGTGAAACGCGATCATCAGCACCCGTTTCACCACGCGCGCATCCAGTCGCGTGTCCATGCAAGCATGCTGTCGTGCCACGGGCGGCGCGAGAAGGTGTGATCGGCCCCGGCCAGGTCGCGCCGCGTCACGCGCGGCCGCTTCAGCAAACGGCGCCAGCCGCGCGAGCTGCCGGCCACGCCGGCGAATTCCTGCGCCGTCAGGTCGGCGCCACTGAGGATCAGCAGCACGGCGCCGTCGAAGCGCTGCAGCTGCGCGTACATGCGCGCGGGCAGGGCGTCGGCGCCGCTCGATGCGAACATCGCGCGCAGGTTACGCCAGGCCGAGCGCGCGGCGCCGCCAGCATCGAATTCGCCACGCGCGATCTTGCGCCACAGGCCACCCTGCAGCAAACGGTCGGTGTAATAGTGACTGACGGTGGCGCGCGCGGCGCCGGCCTCGGTGCGCACCCACGGATTGACCAGGGCCAGGCCGGCCACGCGCGCGTCGTTCGGCGCGTACAGGGCGGCGGCGGTAGCGCCGTCGCACAGGCCGAACAGGGCGACCTCGCGCAGTTGCGGTTGCTGGATAAAAAAGGCGTCGATGGCGGCGCGCAGGTCGGCCTCGACGGTTTCGAAGTCGCGCTGCGCGCCTTCGCTGTCGCCCATGCCGCGGTAGTCGAAGCGCAGCGCCGGTATGCCGGCGTCGGCCAGGTCGCGCGCCAGCAGCGTGAACTGGCGATGGCTGCCGGCGCGGTATTGCGGGCCGCCGACCACGATCACCACGCCGCGCGTGGGCGCGGGTGCTGGTGCTGGTGCTTTTGGCAGGCTCAGTATACCGACCAGGCGCTGGTCGCCGCAGGCGAAGGTGAAGGCGCGTTCTTCATGCATGGCAGGGATCCAGTGCGGCCAGCGTGGCCGCGATCAAGGCAGGGCAGGTGGTGATTTCCTGGGTCGCCCAGAACGGCTCGCCGACCAGCTGCTGCAGGTCGAGCGCGACCCCGCCGGCGCGCCAGGCTTCGGCCAGGCGCGCGCTGGCCGGCGCCGCTGCGCGCTCGGGTGATGCGGCGAACTCGATCCAGTGCACCGGGCAGTGCGGCGTCATGGCCACGGCGTCGGCCGCCTCGATGCCCAGCGCCAGCGCCGGCGATAGCCAGTAGCCGGCCACCTCGATTGTTTCACCATTTGCCAGCGCAGCGCGCAGGGCGGCAGTGCCGCCGGCACTGGCCGCGTTGCCCAGCATGTCGCCGGCCACGCGCAGGCGCAGGAACTGGTTCAGGTGGGCCGCGCCGCTGAGCACCGGTTGCCACAGCAGCAGCGCGGCGACGGCAGGGTCGCGCTGCGCGTGCGCCAGCGCCAGCAAGGCGCCCAGGCGCAAGCCCCACAGCGTGACCGGCACGCCGCAGCGTGCGCGCAGCCAGTCGCTGGCGCCGGCGACATCGTCCAGCCAGCCGTCCCAGCTGGCGTCGGCGAAATCACCGCTGCTGTCGCCGCAGCCGTGCAGGTCGATCTGCAGCACGGCGACACCGTTTGCCGCCAGCGCACGCGCCTGCAGCGCGGCCATGCGGCGCGCACGGTTCATCTCTTCGGCGAACGGATGCAGGTACAGCACGGCCGCGCGGCATCGGCCGGCGGGCGCGTGGAACAGGGCGAAGCGGGCGCCGTCCGGCCGCGCCAGGAACAGCGGCTCGGCCGGAACCAGCTCGCTCGCGCCAGTTCCCACCTGCGCCATCATTGCGCCAGTTTGGCGTCGACGAAGGCGCTCAGGCTTCCCAGGGTGGCGAAGGTGCTGGCGCTGATGTCGTCATCGTCGACCATGATGCCGAAACGCTCTTCGAGTGCGGCGATCACGCTCACCACCGCCATCGAGTCGAGTTCGGGCAGGGCGCCCAGCAGGGGCGAATCCGGGCCAAGCGCGGCGCCGGCATGGCCCAGATTGAGCACGTCGACCAGGACGGCTTTGACTTCTTCGAGTTGCATGTTTACTCCGTTGTTGGTTGCGGCCGGCCTGCCGCATGCAATCGTTGCAACAGCGGCCAGCGATAATAATTGAGATGGTATAGACAGCGCACCTCGTCCGTCCAGCGCAGATGCCATTCCATCACGCGGCCATAGAACTCGATGTGCTGCAGGCGCGCTTCATCGAACAGCGCGCGGCAGGCTTCTTCGCGCATCAGGAGCGCCGGCGAAAAATGGGCCGGCACGCTTTCATCGTAGGTCGTCTTCAATACCACGATGCAGGCGGCGCCTTCAATGCACAAGTCCATCGCCACCACGCGCTCGTTGAACCAGTAGCGGACCACGCGCGCCGCGCCGCGCTGCGCAAACGACTCGAGCAGCAGCGTATAGAAACGGGCCTGGGCGTCGCCGGCGCGCACGGCGGTGGCGTCGCGGCCTTTCCAGCCGGCGCTTTCCAGGGTCGCGTAGTCATTGACTGCCGCCGCCATGTCGTCAAGCGCGGTGAGTGCCTCACAGCGGGTCGTGACGCCTTCGCGCTCGAGCCGCGCGCGCTGCTTCTTGAGATTGGTGCGCAGGTTCTTGCCGCGCGCGGCCCAGTAGGCGTCGAAATCGCTGTCGATGGTGATGCGCGCGGTGTCGATATAGTCCAGTGTCGCCAGGCGGGCCCCAGGCGCCGGGCGTGGGTCCAGCATCGGGTCGAGCTGGCTGATCCCGGCCAGCAGCGCATATCCGGGCAGGTCGCGCACCAGCGCCGCCAGCAGCGCGCTCGTGTCGACGCCGGGACGCGTCAGCCATGGCCCGATCGGGGCCTGCGCCGGCTGGAAGCTGCGCCAGGCGCCACGGCCGCTTTTCTCGAACAGCGCCATCGCCAGCGGCGCGCCGCCGCCGTCGTCGCAGCAGGCCAGCAGTTCGGCGCCGCCACCGAAGGCGCTCAGCAAGGCCGCCATGAAGTCGGCGTCGAGCAGCGGCGAGGCGGCGCCGCCGGCGTGCAGTGCGCGCCACTGCGGCGCAAATTCGGCGAAGCGCGCAGCCGGATAAAAGACCCACTTCATGGGTGCACCGCCGCCCGTACACGCTCGACGATCCAGCCAAGTTCGGCCTCGCTGAGCTCTTGATGGCAGGGCAGGGCCAGCACCCGCTCCGAGAACGCGGCGCCGTTGGCGCACAAGGCGGCATCGACCTGCGGCGCCAGCGGACGGCCGAAGCGCACCACCGGCACCCCTTGCGCCACCAGTGCCTCGAACACGGATTCGGGATGCTCGAACAGTAGCGGGAACTGCCATGGGCAGACGCCGGCCGGCAACGCCGCATACAGCGGATGGCAGCCGGGCAGGCCTTGCAAGGCGCTTTCAAGGTGCAGATAGTGGGCGCGCCGGCGCGCGACGATGCGTTCGCGCGAGGCCAGGCGCAGCACCAGGCGCGAGAACAGCGACGAGCGCCGCTCCAGCCACCAGGCATCGAAGCCGAAACCGCTGTCGGACGAATCGGGCGTGAGTGCGCGCGCTTGCTGCGGGCGGCGCGCCTTGGCCGCATTCCACAGCGCGTCTTTGATGGCCAGCGCCGGGCGCAGCACGGCGCTCAGCAGCGGCAGGCGGCCGTGGTGAAAGCTGGTCTCCAGGGTCGCCAGCATGGCCTTGGCCTCGAAGCCGGCGCCGGCGCCGCGTAGCTTCACGCTGTCCAGCCGATGGCGGCTCGAGGCCAGGCAGCCGCCTTCATAGACCGGATAGAACTTCATGCTGCTGCCGATAGCGTAGTCGCCGACCGTGCCGATTGCATGCCCGTCACGCTGACCGAAGAAAGCATGCGCGCAGTCTTCGATCAGCGCCAGGCCGTGCGCGTCGCAAAATGCGCGCGCCAGGCTCAGGTCTTGCACGAAGCCGTAGTAATGCACCACCACCAGCGCTTTCACGCTGGCGTCGAGCAACGCGCCTGCGTGCGCCAGGTCGGGCGCGGTGTCGGCGCCGATGCGATAAAAGCGCGGTTCTGCAGCGCGATCCTGTACCGGGCCCAGCATCGAGAGGCTGTGCCAGGATGGAATCAGGACCGTGTCGCCGGCCTTCACGCCGGCGCAGCGCAGCGCCAGGCCGAGCGCCACCCGGCCGCTGGTGACCAGGCGCGTGTTGGCCAGGTCGGTCAGCGCCGGCAGCGCCGATCCCGCGGCGCGGCGCGAACCGAAGGCGGCGCGCGACAGCACCGGCGCGATCGGCGCCTGGACGGCGGGAGAGGGGCGCTGAAGCGGAGGTTGAAGCATGGCGGCCAGTATAAAGCTTGCAACCGATTTCGTCGCGGTGCAACATTGCGCGTGCAGGACTGGCGGCGCGCCAAGCTGGTAAGATCGCGCCTTGGCCGACGGCGCATGGCGCCCGGTTCTGAATCCTGTGCTTACCTGGGTTGATCGATGAGCGAGCTGCTGCAAGACTTCATATTCGACACGGCGCGGCGTACGCCTGACGCCGAAGCGCTGGTGTACGGCGCCGAGCGTCTCGACTACCGCGCGCTGGCGCAGGCGGTGTGCGCCGCCGCAGCCGCCTTTGGTGCGGCCGGCGTTGCGCGCGGCGAGCGGATCGCCGTGTATCTCGAAAAACGCGTCGAAAACGTGGCCGCGCTGTTCGGCGCGGCCGCCGCCGGCGCCGTGTTCGTGCCGGTCAATCCGCTGCTCAAACCCGAGCAGGTGGCGTATATCCTGGCCGACTGCAATGTGCGCGTCCTGGTCACCTCGCCCGAACGCCTGCGCCAGCTCGAACCCGCGCTGCAATCCTGTCCTGAACTGCGCACCGTGTTCGTCACCGGTGCCGTCGCCGCAGGTGCGGTAGCACCCTGCGTGCAGGTGCTGGCCTGGGATAGCGCGCTGGCGCCGCACGCCAAGGCGCCAGAGCCGGTCACGCGTCGCATCGATGCCGACGTCGCCGCCATCCTGTACACCTCGGGCAGCACCGGCCGTCCGAAAGGCGTGGTGCTTTCGCAGCGTAACCTGGTGGCCGGCGCGCACAGCGTGGCCGGCTATCTGAACATCACCGCATCGGATCGTTTGCTGGCGGTGCTGCCGCTCAGTTTCGACTATGGCCTGAGCCAACTCACCTGCGCTTTTTTGCGTGGCGCCAGCGCCGTGCTGCTCAACCACCTGTTCGCGCGCGACGTATTGCGCGCCGTGATCGACGAGCGCATCACCGGCCTGGCCGCAGTGCCGCCGCTGTGGAGCCAGCTGACGCGCCTTGACTGGAGCGGCGCGACATCGCTGCGCTACCTGACCAATTCGGGCGGCGCCATGCCGCGCGCCACGGTCGAGGCGCTGCGCGAACGCCTGCCGCAGGCCGAGTTGTTTTTGATGTACGGCCTCACCGAGGCGTTCCGCTCGACCTATCTGCCGCCGGCCGAACTGGCGCGCCGCCCGGATTCGATGGGGCGCGCGATCCCGAACGCCGACGTGATGGTGGTGCGGCCCGACGGCAGCCGCTGCGCGCCGAATGAGCCAGGAGAGCTGGTGCACCGCGGCGCGCTGGTGGCGCTGGGCTACTGGAACGACCCGGCCAAGACCGCCGAGCGCTTTCGCCCCGCACCAGGCCAGGACCCGGCCCTGCCGCTCGCCGAGATGGCGGTGTGGTCGGGTGACACCGTGCGCGCCGACGAAGACGGCTACCTGTACTTCATTGGCCGCAGCGACGAGATGATCAAGGTGTCCGGTTACCGCGTCAGCCCGACCGAGATCGAAGAAGTCGTCAGCGCCACCGGCCTGGTCGAGGAAGCGGCCTGCTTCGGCGTGCCGCATCCCGAACTCGGGCAGGCAGTGGTGCTGGTCGCGGTCGCCGAAAACGACGTCGCGGCCGCGCTGCTGCAGGAATGCAAACGCCGCCTGCCAGCCTATATGGTGCCGCTGCATGTGGCGCTCCAGGGCGCCCAGCTGCCGCGCAACCCGAACGGCAAGATCGACCGCAAGTCGCTGCAGTCAGGCTTCCTTACCCTGTTCGACCCAAGCAAAGAATCCCAGTCATGAGCATCGCCAAGCCGGTCCACGCGGACCAGATCCATTTCGCCGTCGACGGCGCCGAACTGCTGGTCGGCGGCCTGCCGCTGAGCCAGCTGGCCGAGCGCGTCGGCAGCACCCCGTTCTACGCCTACGACCGCGCGCTGCTGGACGCGCGCGTGGCGTCGCTGCGCGCCGCGCTGCCGGCCGCACTGCGCCTGCATTATTCGGTGAAGGCGAATCCGATGCCGGCCGTGGTGCGCCACATGGCCGGCCTGGTCGACGGCATCGACGTCGCCTCCGGCGGCGAACTGCGCGTGGCGCTCGACGCCGGCCAGGCCCCGCACGCGATCAGCTTTGCCGGACCAGGCAAAAGCGAAGCGGAGCTGATGCAGTCGGTCGCCGCCGGCATCAACATCCACGTCGAGTCGGCGCGCGAGATCGACGCCGTGGCGCGCTGTGGCGACCATCTGGGCGTGCGTCCGCGCATCACGCTGCGCATCAATCCGCCGTTTGAATTGAAATCGTCGGGCATGCGCATGGGCGGCGGCGCCAAGCCGTTCGGCATCGACAGCGAACAGGTGCCTGCGCACCTGGCGCAGGTTGCGGCGCTGGGCCTCGACTTCCACGGCTTCCACATTTTCAGCGGTTCGCAAAGCCTCAAGGCGGACGCCATCGTCGAATGCCAGGCGCGCAGCATCGCGCTGGCGCTTGAATTGAGCCAGCACGCGCCAAGTGCGCCGCGCCTGCTCAACATCGGCGGCGGCTTCGGCATTCCGTATTTTCCGGGCGAGGCGCGGCTCGACCTGGCGCCAATCGCCGAGGGACTCGAACGCTGCCTGCAGCAGCTTGCCGGCGCATTGCCGCAGGCGGCGCTGGCGATTGAACTGGGACGCTATCTGGTGGGCGAAGCCGGCATCTACGTCGCGCGCGTGATTGACCGCAAGCTCTCGCGTGGCCAGACCTTCCTGATCACCGATGGCGGCATGCACCACCACCTGGCCGCCTCGGGCAACCTGGGGCAGGTGATCCGCAAGAATTATCCGCTGGCGCTTGGCAACCGCATGGATGCGGCGCCCGGCGCGCCATGCACCGTCACCGGGCCGCTGTGCACGCCGCTCGATATCCTGGGCGAGAACGTGGCGCTGCCCGAGGCGCAGGCGGGCGACCTGGTGGTGGTGTTCCAGTCGGGCGCGTATGGCCTGAGCGCCAGCCCGATCGGTTTCCTGGGCCATCCGGCGCCGCGCGAAGTACTGGTGTAGCCGCTGCTTGAACGGCAGCGCTCACGCACGCCGGGTTTGCCGGAATGACAAGCAATCATGGTAAATTGCCGCACCCCGTATTCAATTGAACCATGAGCCATCTGCCTGCGACCTTCTCGGTCATCATCCCCAACTACAACAACGCCGCCACGCTGGGACGCGCGCTCGACTCGGTGCTGGCCCAGACCTGGCCAGCGCACGAGATCATCGTGATCGACGACGGTTCGAGCGATGCCTCGCCCGAAGTGGCCGCGCGCTACGGCGACCGGATCCGCTACGTACGCCAGGCCAATGGCGGCGTGTCGGCCGCGCGCAATGCCGGCGCTGCTCTGGCCAGCGGCAACTGGCTGGCCTTCCTCGACGCCGACGACACCTTCCTGCCCGAGCGCCTGGCGCTGCACGCGCGCTGGATCGAGCGCGATCCGTCGCTCGATTTTTTGCTGGCCGACCAGAATTTCCGCACACCCGAGGGCGAGCTGCTGCAGCATTCGATCGACGCGACCCCGTTCGGGCGCGCGCTTCTGGCGCAGCACCCGGGACAAGGCGAGATCGTGCTCGAGGAAAGCCAGTTCGGCGCCCTGATCGCGGACGGCTTCACCGAAGTGCGCACGCTGTCGATTCCGCGCGCGACCTTCCAGGCCCTGAACGGTTTCCCGGTCGGCAAACGCATCGGCGAAGACTTGTATTTGGTGATCCGCCTGTGCGCGGTCAGCCGACGCGCCGGCGTGGTCACGCAGGCGGTTGCGGATTATTTCATTTATCCGGCCAGTGCGATCCGCAAGGATGCGCTGGGCGCGCAGCGCAACTTCGTCGCGACGCTGGACGAAGTGGCTACCGACATGACATCGGCGCCGGCCGGCCTGCGCGCCGGCGTGCGTGAAAAGATTCGCCAGGCGCGTATGAGCCTGGCCTATATGCACCTGCGCAAAGGCGAACGAGCCAGCGCGCTGGCATGCGTCACGCCGCTGCTGGCGCCGGTGCCGCGCTGGCGCGCGGTACGCGACGTGCTGTCGATTCTGCGCGGACTGCGCTAAGCAGTCATCAGGCCGGGATGCGGCGCGCTGCGGCGTAGTCGCGCCGCACCAGCGCCAGACGCTCGAGCTGGCGCTCGATCGATTCGCGGTGGCGCTGTTCGTCCGACAGCGTGATGTGGCCGACGCCGGAGCCGGAGCGCGCTAGCGTGGCCAGTTGTTCGCTGGCAGCGTCGAACTCGCGCGTGCCGCTGGTGGCCGGCACCGGTGGCGTCCAGTTGTCGGACCAGATGCCGGCGCCGCGCAGCGCACGCTTGATCTTGCCTTTCATGCGGTCGGCCGGCGCCAGGCCGCCTTCCATGTCCCACAGGCTTGGCAGCGCGGTCGGGCGGTAATCCATCTGCAGCGATTCGCACCAGTCACGCCATTTGAAGTCGAGGATGTGGTCATAGCAGCTGACCGGAATCCACGGCACGCGGAACGCATCGGCGACGATCGCCGCATGCATCGCTTCGGCGATCACCAGGCGCGCGCCGCGGATCTTGCGCACGGTGTCGCGCGCGTCGTCGGACGGATCGATGAATTCGATCCCGGCCTGCTCGCACACCGGCCGCCAGTTGGCGTTGCCAAGGCTGCCATGGTGCGGCATGAACAGCACCTTGCCGGTCGGCGCCGGCGCCGGTTCCGCCACTTGCGTCAGCAGCACCGCCGGGTCGCTCATCGCCAGCGACGGATCGAGATTCAGCATCTTGGCCGAACGCGGGCCGCGCACGCCGTAGAACTTCCAGCTGGCGTCGATGGTGGCGGCGCCGTTGTAGCCGACGCCCGAACCGAACACCAGCTTCTGTGGTTGGGCCGGCACCTTGTCGTTGATCAGGGTGCCGATACCGACGAACAGCTGCGAGGCGTCGTCGTCGAACAGTTCCGGCGCCAGCGTCTCCCAGATCCACGGATTCAGGTCGTCGCCAAAATTGCCGCTCGGGTGTTTGTAGTAATACAGTTTCATGTTGTCCTCAGTAGGGAGCCTTGAGCGGCTTTCAAATCAAGCGTTGCAGTATCGCCGATACCGCATCGGTATGGTGTTGGATCGAGTAGCGCTGCGCCGTGGCACCGCCCGCGCGCGCCATGGTCGCGGCCCATTCGGGCTGGTCGAGGATGCGCAGGATGGCGCCAGCCAGCAGGGCCGGGTCGCGTGGCGCCACCAGCAGGCCGTCGCGTTCATGTTCGATCACGTCCAGCGGTCCGCCTTCGGCCGCCGCGATCACCGGCCGCGCCGCCGCCATCCCTTCCAGGAAGGTGCGTCCGAACGGCTCCGGCAGGGTCGAGGCGTGCACCACCACCGAGCTCAATGCCAGCAGCTCGGGAATGTCCTGGCGCCCGCCCAGCAGCAGCACCCGTCCGGCCAGTTCGGGCGTGGCGGCGCGTTGCGCCAGCGCCTTGGCAAAGTGGTTGTCGCGCCCATAGGCCGAGCCGACCAGCAGGAAGCGTGCGCGGGGGTAGCGCGCCAGCACCTGCGGCGCAGCATCGAGCAGGACGTCCTGGCCTTTCCAGTCGATCAGGCCACCGACCAGGGTGATCACCGGGTCGTCCGGCGCCAGCCCGAGTTCCGTGCGCAGTGAAGGCAGCGGCGTACGCGGCGCGAACTGCGCCAGGTCGAGTCCTTCGGGCACCACGCTGCACTTGGCCGGATCGATGCCGACCTTCAGCAGGCCGTCGCGCACCGCGTTCGAGACCGGCATGCAGTGCGCAATCCAGGACAGCACCGCGCGGTCACTGCGGTTGTTCGAGTGGAAGCCGCGTGCATGCAGCACCGTGGGCAGCCCGGCCATGCGGGCGCCGATGGCAGCCGCGAAGTTGGTGTTGGCGTCGTTGTTCAGGTAGACCAGGTCGACGCCATCGGCGCGAAACGCGCGGTAGTAGCGCAGCGCATACGGCAGCAGGTTGCCCAGGTTCTCGATGGCCCCGGCCAGGGGAATGCGGCGCCGGTCGAGCGCGGCGCGGCTTACCAGGGGCCGCGGCGGCATGTGGCGCCAGCGTCCGAAGCGCGCCAGGCGCTGGTATGGTTCGGTATCGATGCTGGTGTACAGCACTGGCGTGAAAGGCGCGTCGGCGCGCACTGCCAATTGCGTGAGCATCGCTTCGAGCGAGATGATGGCGCCGCCGTAACCAGCGCCGTTTTCGCAGAACGCGACCTTCGCGGCGCTGCGCGCTGCGGATGGAGAACCGTTTTTTTTCACGTCAGCTCCTGGTCGGCAGGCGCGCGCTGAGCCAGACCCGGGCCTGCAGCAGATGTTCGCGGATCGGGTGGCGGCCCCACATCACGCCGGCCAGCCAGCCCACCAGGGCAAGCAGGGCGCCGGCCACGGCGTCGACCAGCGGCATGCCGGACGAGCCTTCGAACAGCATCAGCAGCAGCGGACCAATCACCGCACAGCCGGTCACCATGGCGCTACGCGCGGTGGCGCCGAGCACAGCGCCCAGGCCGATGCCGGCGGTGCGCTTGAGCAGGCGCGATACGCCAGCCAGCACCACCAGTTCGGTCAGCACGATGCCCCATGCGACCCAGTGCAATCCGAACGCGCTGCCGGCCAGCACCGCCACCACCCGCACCGGCTGGGTCAAGAGCTGCATCTTGGTCACTGCCTTGATGTGGCCATTGGCGATCATGACGTCGCCGGCGAAGATGGTCAGCATCGAGATTGCGCCGCCTGCGCACAGGATCTGCACCAGCGGCGCCGAAACGTCCCAGTTGGGCCCATACAGGGTGCGCATGGCCGGAAGCGCCAGCACCGCCATCACGCCGAAGAACGGCCAGGCGAAGCCGGTCAGATAGGTGATCGCCATGCGGTAGGGCTGCACGATGTCGCTGCTCTCGCGCCGCAAGGTCGAGAAATAGGGCAGCACCAGCGGCAGCACCGCGCCCATGACGATGGTCTTGAAGATCTGCACCAGACCATTGCCGCGGCTGAAATAGCCCGCCGCATCGAGGCTGATCGACTTGGCGATGATGACGTCGGGCGAATTGCTGCCGCCGACATTGGCCAGGGTGCCCAGGCTGGCGATGCTGCCGAAACTGAGAATCTCACGCATGTCGCGAAACTTCGGCATCAGCGGGATCGCGCCCTGGCGCAAGGCCACGGCGATCAGGCCGAACATCACGATGCCGGCGAAGTTCGACCAGGCCAGGCTCAGCGCGCCATAGCCACGCAGGGCCAACACCACCGACACGATGGTGCCGCACAGCGCACTGCCGATGCGCACGGCGGCGACCTTGCGCAGTTCCATGTTGCGGCGGTAGATGGCGTTGAACAGCGAGCCGACCGGGGTCACCGCGAAGCTGGCCGCCATCACCGTCATGATGCCGATCAGTTTTGGCTCGTCGTAGAAATCGGCCACCGGCTGGCGCAGCGCCAGCAGGAGCAGCGCCATGGCCCAGGCCAGCAGGATCGCCACACCAAGCGCCGAACGCATGTTTTCGCGGGTCAGCTGCGGTGCCTGGATCACGTACTTGGCCACGCCGAAGTCGCGGAACACGTGCAGCAGCGCCATCAGGAAAGCGGCCACCGAGAAGATACCGATTTCTTCGGACGTGATGATGCGCGCCAGGATCATGACCCCGACGAAGCCGATCACCAACTCGGCGTACTGGGTGATGAAGGCGATCCCGAGCGAACGCTTGATCGGGACGTCAGATGACATGACGCTCTCCGTGGAACCATTGCAGCAGGCGCGCCGCGAACATCAGCGGCTGGTTGTCCCATGGCCGACTGCGCGGCAGCTGGAACAGGTCATGGCGCCGGGTAGCAACGCCGGCCGCGGTGGAAAACGCCGCGCGGTAGCCGGCAGCGCGCACCATGGCCATGTGGCGGTCGTCGAAATCGGCGCCGTACTTGCCGTTCGGGTAGGCGAACAAATGCACCGCGCGGCCGATGATGCGCTCGAGGTCGCGTTTGTTGTCTTCGATCTCGCGCTGGGCGCTGGCGTCGTCGAGCCGTGCCAGGATCGGATGCGTGACCGTGTGGCCGCCGATGTCGATGCCGTTGGCAAGCAAGGTGGCCAGCATGTCGCCGGTCAGCATCAGGTCTTGGGTCAGGTCGGCGCCGGCCAGTTCCTGCAGGCGCTCGAGCATCAGCGCACGCTGCTCGGGCACCAGGTATTTGCAGCGTTCGGTCAGCAGGGTGACACTGGCGCTGCGTTGCTCCGGCGTGGACAGCGGATAGATGTCGAAGCCGATATCGCGCAGGTCGACCGCCGGTCCCGGCAGGCGGCGCACCGCTTCCAGGATCACGTCGTTCCACATGCTGCTGGCGTCGGCCATGTGGCCGCTGGTGACGAACACGGTGGCCGGCAGGGCGCGCTCGCGCAGGATCGGCAGCGCCAGGTCGTGCAGCGAACGATAGCCGTCGTCGAACGTGATCGCCACTGCGCGTGGCGGCATGCGGCCATGCGTCAGGCGCTCGACGGCATCGGCCAGTGGCAGCACGTTGAAGCATTCAGCCAGCACGTCCATCTGCCAGCGGAAGGTGTCGACGGTCGGATCGGCATCGAGCAGCATATCGGGCTGCTCGAGGATGCGGTGATAGTTGACGATGCACAGGCGGCCCGCGTCCTCGGCGCGCGGCGCAATCGCATTGCCGATGGCGCGCACCAGGGGCGCGGCGAGGCGCAGAGATGGTCGGACGATGGTCATGCTCCTTGAGTCGAAACGACAGCCGGCTGCAGCGTGGACGGTGCCAGCGCGGCGGTATCGGCCGTGGCCCTGGCGGCAGCGGCAGCTTTTACTCGGGCCAGGCGTTTCAGTTCGGCCGGCACCAGGCGCGTTTCGAGCACGATCACCAGCCCGAACAGCGTAAAGATCAGGTCGAAATAGGCGAAGCTGAGCGCGGCGCCACCAACTGCGAACGAGAAAATACTCAGCTGGATCGAGGTCGACACGGTCGACAGCCAGCGCGCACCACCGGCGCGCCGAATAGTCCTGGCGGCCTTGCCGGCCTTGCTCCAGCTGAAGTACAGGCAGCCCAGGTACAGCGCCAGGCCGCCGAAGCCCTGGTCGCCCAGCACCTGGAAATAAATGCTGTGCGCAGCGCGCGCGAAACCGGTCTGCGGCAGTTCGTCACCGGTATAGAACCAGGGGTAGCTGAAGAATTCTTGCGCCATCCGGGACGCTACCGAGAAATTCTCGATCGCCTTGAAACCGCCGCCGAAGAACGGGTTTTCCATGGCCAGGATGAAGCTCAGCTTCCACACCACCACGCGGCCCATGAACGACGAGTCCGAGGTCGCGGTCTCGATGGTGTCCATGCGCGAGGTATAGTCGGACGAGACAAAGTTGGCCAGCACCGCAACCAGAATGATGATCAGCACCGACAGCAGGATCTTGCGCTCGCTCTTCATGAACAGGTAGCCGCCCAGCGTCAGCAGGGCGATGAAGCCGCCGCGCGACTGCGTGCCAACGACGGCGAACACCAGCATCGACATGACGCCGATCAGGCCAAGCTGCAGGATGCGCGCGCGCTTGCCGTATTCTCCCAGCAGATACACGCAGATTGGCAAGGTCATCACGAAGGCGACCGCCAGTTCATTGCGGTCACCCAGCACGTGGCCGTTCATCCCGGCGATCATGTGATTGCCGCCGCTGAGCACGAACTTGAGCGCTTCCACAGTGCCGTAGAACCCGACCGACAGCGCTACGCCCCACAACAGCACATCCAGGTGCAGCTTCTTTTCCACGATCAGCACCACGAACACGAACAGCGTGATCACCTTCGAGAAGCGGTTCCAGAACACCCAGGCTACTTCGGGGCGGCCAATCGTGACCATGGTGCTGAGCGTGGTCCATAGAAAGAACGTCAGCACCAGCACACCGAGCAGGCCAAAGGTGACCTTGGGCTTGTTCTTCATCACCAGGTAACCGAAGATGGTCACACCGGCAATCAGGAGGTTGTAGCGGATACTGCCGGCAATGCCGTACACCCAGCCGTTCGGGAAGAACAGCGCGGTCCACGGCCACATGCCGAGCGCGATGAAGGGGCGCTTGAACATCGCGTACAGCAGGATCGGCAGGATCGCCAACAGGAAAAAGTCGCGCATCGTTTCAGTCCTGCTTCACATCGTCGCCGGCATCCGGCTTGTTGTCTTCACGTAGCGCCCACAGGCACAGGTAGGCCACGGCGACCAGGTCGAGGGCCCAGAGTATCGATTCCATTAGTGTTTCCGCAATCCAGAAGCTGCCGCTGGCGCAGCGCGCCGCTGCAGCAGGTCGCCGAAGATGCGCAGCTGGCCGGCGGTGGTGTCGTCCCAGCTGAAGCGTTCGGCATAGCGGCGCGTGGCGCCGCGGTCAGGGTAGTTGGCGCGCAGGGCGTTGACGGCGTCGGCCACGCCCTGTGCGCTTCGTTGGTTCATCAAGATGCCGGCTTCGGGCGCGGCCACCACTTCGGGCGTGCCGTACACCCGGCTGGCCACCACCGGTGTGCCGCAGGCCATCGATTCGAGCAGCACGTTGGCCCAGCCTTCGCGGCTCGAAGCGAGCACCATGGCGTCGGCGCGGGCGTAGTGTTCGCGCAGCGCGGCCTGCGGCAGCGCCCCGAGAAAGCGCACGCGCGCGCGCAGGTTCAGGCGCTCGGTGAGCTGCTCGAGCATGGCGCGGTTCGGGCCGTCGCCGATGAGCGTCAGGTGCACGCCCGGCAGCAGCGGCAGCGCGGCCACGATCAGTTCCTGGGCCTTGACAGGCACCAGGTGACCGACGCTAATCAAGGAAAATTCCGGGTTCGGCGTGCGCGCTATTGGGCGAAACAGTTCCAGGTCGACGCCGTTGCGCAGCGTCGTCACGCGCGCCGGGTCGACGCCGAGCGCGATCACTTCGTCGCGCAGCGCGTCGCATACCGTGATGATGGCGCCAGCCTGGCGCGTCGCCCACTGGATCATGCGGCGCGGCAGCCGGTAGCGCGGCAGCAGCGAGATGTCCGAGCCGCGCGCGGTGATTGCCAGCGGCTTGTTGAAATGGCGCGCCAGCATGGCCGCGGCCACGCCGTCGGGATAGAAATAATGGGCGTCGATCAGGTCGATCTCGACACCTTGGTCGAGCAGGCGCGCGACGCACGGCCGCGCAGCCTGCGCCAGCAGCGCCGGCGCCAGGTTCATGCCGACCTTCGGCAGCGTGATGTAGCGCGGGTGCGCCACCTGCAGGCCATGGCGCACCTCGTTGCGCGGCACCTTCGCCATCCGGCCCCAGGCGCCGAAGCGCGGGTGGGCCGACGGGAACCATGGCACCGGCGCCACCACGCGCGCGTTCACCTGGCCGCTGGCGACCAGGTGACGCAGGCGGTTCTCGACGAAGATGCCGTGTCCCGGCTTTTCCGCGTTCGGGAACAAGGTGCTGAAGGTCAGGATGTTCATGCCGCCTGGCGTGTGCCTTTGCCGGTCAGCCGACCATAGATATCCTGGTAGCGCGCCACGCTGACCGGCCAGTTACGCTCGCTCTCGACGTAGTGGCGGCCGGCCGCGCGCAGGGCCGGCCATTGTTCCTGCGCTTCGAGCAGGGCGCCGACCTTGTCCGCCAGCGAGACCGGATCGTCGGCCTTGAACAGCACCCCGGTCTTGCCGTCTTCGATCAGTTCGAGGTGGCCGCCGACGTCGGACGCGGCCAGGATGCGGCCCTGCGCCATCGCTTCCAGGGGTTTCAATGGCGTGACCAGATCGGTCAGGCGCATCGACAGGCGCGGGTAGACCAGCACGTCGAGCAGGTCGTAGTACTTCTGCACTTCGTCGTGCGGCACGCGCCCGGTGAACACCACCTTGTCTTCGATGTTCAGGTCTTTGGCCATCTGGCGCAGGCGCGCATCCTGCGGGCCGCCGCCGACCAGCAGCACGCGCAGGTCGGGAATGCGCGCCGCCAGGGCCGGCACTGCGCGCAGCAAGATATCCAGGCCTTCGTAGGCGTAGAACGAGCCGATGAAGCCGATCAGGCGCGCCTCGCCCAGGCCCAGCTTCTGCTTGAGCGCCAGGTCGGCGCTGCCGCCGACCGAGAACTTGTCGATGTCGACCGCATTCGGGATCACGGTGACCTTGTCGGCTTGAATCCCGCGCGCGACGATGTCCTTGCGCAGGCCCTCGCAGATGGTGGTGACGGCATCGGCGCGTTTCAGCGCAAAGGTCTCGAGCGCGCGCGTGGCGCGGTAGCGCAGGCCGTTTTCGCTGCTGGTGCCATGGTCGACCGCGGCGTCTTCCCAGAAGGCGCGCACCTCATACACCACCGGAATGCCGAAGCGCTTGCCGGCGCGCAGGGCGGCGACCGCGTTCAGGCTCGGTGAGTGGGCGTGCAGCACGTCGGGTTTGATCAGCGGGATGATCTCGGCCAGGCGTTTGGCCAGGCCGTCGATGACTTCCTTCTGGTTCAGCACTGGCAGCCTGGCCAGCGCGCCGGTCGAGGCCGGGGTGCGGTAGAAGTGCAGGCCGTCGACGGTTTCTTCCAGGTCGGCGCCCGAATTCTGCTTCGAGCCGGTGACGTGGAAGGTCTCCCAGCCGAGCGCGCGCTGCTCGCGCAGGATCGAGCGGGTGCGGAAGGTGTAGCCGCTGTGCAGCGGGATCGAGTGGTCGAGGACGTGAAGGACGCGCATGGTGTGCTTTCGGTACTTAGGCAGCCGTGAGGCTGATCTCTGGCTGATGATTGGCTGGCTGCGGCACTGCGCCGGCGCCGTTCTTGCGCAGGAAGGCGTCGAACATCAGCACCGACCACAGCGTCACCGCATGGTCCTTGGTGCCGGCCAGATGCTCGCCCACGATCTGCTGCAGGTAGTTGGCGTTGAAGATGCCGGTGTCGAGCAACGCCGGATTGAGCACGGCGCGGCGCATGGTCTCGGCCAGCGGGCCGCGCAGCCAGCTTGACAGCGGAATCGAAAAGCCCATCTTCTTGCGGTACAAAATGTCTTCGGATAGATAGGGTTCGAGCGCCTTCTTGAAGATATGCTTGCCTTCGCCGTTGCGCAGCTTGCTGCTCGACGGCAGACCCGAGACCCACTCGACGAACTGATGGTCCAGCAGTGGCACCCGCACTTCGAGCGCGTGCGCCATGCTGGCGCGGTCGACCTTGGTCAGGATGTCTCCCGGCAGGTACGTCTTCATGTCCAGGTACTGGATCAGCGACAGCGGGTCGTCGGTCGGCGCATTGGCCGCATAGCCGCGCATGACTTCCACCGCGCGGTAGCCTTGCAGGCGTTGCTGGAAGCCTTGCGAGAACAGCTGCTTGCGCACGCGGTCGTTGTTGACCGAGACGCCATGGAAGTAGCCTTCGGTCAGGTCGCGCGACAGCGCTTCGAAGGTGGTCTTGGCGCGGAACATCTGCGGCGCCCAGTCGGCCTTCGGATAGGCCTTGCCCAGGAAACCAAACACCGGTTTGCGTAGTGCCAGCGGCAGCATCGAGCGCACCCGCTCTTCGCCCATCGCCATGCGATGGCGGCGGTAGCCGGCGAAGTTCTCGTCGCCGCCGTCGCCCGACAGCGCAACCGTCACGCGTTTCCTTGCCAGCTGGCAGACGCGGTAGGTCGGGATCGCCGAGCTGTCGGCGTACGGCTCGTCGTACAGGCCGGCCAGGGTGTCGATCAGGCCGTAGTCGTCCTTGTCGACGGTTTCGGCCTGGTGGTTGGTTTTATAGCGCTCGGCCACCTGGCGTGCGTATTCCGATTCGTCGAAGGCCGGGTCATTGAAGGCGATCGCGCAGGTGTTGACCGGCGTGTCCGACACGCCGGCCATCATGGCCACGACCGCGCTCGAGTCGACCCCGCCCGACAGGAAGGCGCCCAGCGGCACGTCCGAGATCAGGTGGCTCTGCACCGCTTCGCGCAGGCGCACCACCAGTTCTTCTTCCATCTCGCGCTCGCTCATCGGCGCATGCGCGGTAAACGGCACGTCCCAGAACTGCTTCGACTTCGGCATCGGCTGGCCGACGCGCAGCGTCAGCGTGTGGCCCGGCAGGAGTTTCCTGGCGCCGCTGAAGATGGTGCGCGGCTCGGGCACGTAGCCATAGGCGAAGTAGTCTTCGACCGCCAGCGGATCGATCTCGCGCGCCAGGTTCGGCAGGCACAGGATCGATTTCAGCTCGGAGCCGAACGCAAACATGCCGTCGTCCAGCAGCGCGTAATGCATCGGCTTGATGCCGAGGCGGTCGCGCGCCATGAACAGGGTCTGGTTCGGGCGATCCCAGATTGCGAACGCGAACATGCCGCGCAGGTGCTGTACGCAGTCCTCGCCCCACTGTTCATAAGCGTGGACGATGGTTTCGCTGTCCGACGGGGTGCGGAACACGTGGCCCATGCCTTGCAGCTCGGCGCGCAGCTCGCGGAAGTTATAGATTTCGCCATTGAAGACCAGCGCCAGCGTCTCGTCCTCGTTGAACAGCGGCTGCAGGCCGGCTTCGAGGGCGATGATCGACAGGCGCCGGTGGCCGAAGCCCAGGCCCGGTTCGAGGTGCAGGTCGCCCTCCACCGGTCCGCGGTGGAACTGGCTCTCGTTCATCCGGTGCAGCAGCTCGGGCGAGATCGGGCGGCTGCCCAGGGTGTCAAATAATCCGACTATTCCGCACATGGTGTGATCGCTTTTTGAGATTTCATTTTGGACTGGCAGAGTCCATCGTACAGGGCCAGGTAGGCGTCGAGCATGGCGCGCATGCTGTAGCGGCGCTCGACGTGGGCACGGCCGGCGGCGCCATGACTGCGCGCCAGCGCAGGGTCGCGCACGTAGCCGGCCAATGCCTCGGCCAGCGCCTGCGGGTTCGATGGCGGCACCAGCCTGCCCAGCGCATTGTCTTGTACCAGATCGGGAATGCCGCCCACCGCGGTCGAGACCACCGGCAAGCCGTTCGCCATCGCCTCGAGCATCGTCACCGGCGTGCCCTCGGCAATCGAGGACAGCGCGAACAGCGAGAAGCCGCGCATCGCCGGCGCCACGTCGGCGCGCGCACCGGCAAGCAAGGCGCTGTCGTGCAGGCCGGCAGCGTCGATGCGCGCCTGCAGCCTGGCGCGCAGCGGGCCGTCGCCGACCAGCACCAGGCGCAGGTCCTGGTCGGGCAGCATGGCGCGCAGCAGGGCGAAGGCGTCGATCAGGGTGGCCTGGTCTTTGACGTCCTGCAGGCGGCCGACGCTGCCGATCACGAAGGTGCCGGGTTGGTCGCTCCATGACTCTGCCGGCAGGGCCGGGTGGAAGCGCTCGGTGTCGACGCCGTTGTCGATCACTTGCAGGCGGCTTGGCGCGATGCCGACCACGTTGTCGAGCCAGTCGCGCAGGTCGCGCGAGACAGGCACGATGCGGTCGATGCAGGGCGCGACCCAGCGTCTCAGCAGGTTGTGCTTGCGGTTCAGGCCTTGCGGGTCGCCGGCGTCGCGTCCATGTTCGGCATGCACCCGCACCGGTACGCCGGCCGCCAGCGCAGTGACGGCGTATTCGTTGCAGCCCAGATTATACGTGTGCAGGATCGCAGGACGCAGGCGGCGCAGCAGGCGCCACAGCGTGGCGTGGGTGCCGAGCGCCTGGCCGGGCGGCTTGTGCAGCGCGAACAGTTCGACGCCGGGACGCGTGATGCGCTGGGCGAAATCGGTGTAGTCGGTCAGGCACACGATCGCATGCCGGTAGCGCTGCGGCGGCATGCGGTTGATGGTGTCGACCAGCAGCGTCTCCAGACCGCCGATGTCGAGGCGGTAGATCAGGTGCACCACCAGCGGCGGCTGGGGCGACGTTAATTGAATCACTGCGGTCATGCTCAACGTTCCCGCGTGGTGTTCAAGGCCGCGTCGAGCGCGCCGAAGTGCTGGCTGAGGAAGGCCTGCAGCGTCGCGCGCGCCGCTTGTGGGTCGTCCGTGTACGGGGCCGCCAGCACCACCAGCGCGCCGTCGTCGCCGTTGAACTGCAGGCGCGCCTGCGCCTGGCGCAGCTTGCCAGCCACGTTGCTGGTCAGGTAGTCGCCGTCGATCCAGGTCAGCTGCCATACCAGCAGCTTTTCGCGCGGGCCCAGCAGCACGGTTTCGCGCAGCGGCACCGAGCGGGCGCCGGCTTTTTCTGCGCGCACTTCGCTCGAGACCACGTGGAACGGGTCCTTGTCGCCGGTCAGGCGGTTGACTGAACTGATCAGGCCCTTCTGCTTGTCCTGGTTGCGGTAGTACAGCATTTCCAGGCGCAGCGGACGCTCCGCGCCGGCGGCGCGGTAGGTGCGCGCCAGTCGCATGTCCGGTTCCATGTAGCGCACCTGCCAGTCGGGGAAGCCACCGGTCTGTTCCCAGCCGATCGCTGGCGTGGCCAGCTTGACCGGCAGCGGATTGTAGTTGGCGCGGTCGTTGAAGGCGGCAAACGCCGGCCACACGGCGGCGATCGCGATCACGGCCAGCGCCATCGGCGCGATGCGCGCTGCGCCTGGCGCGGCGGCGGCCGGCGCCTTGGCTTGCATGCGCGTGCGCGCCGCGTTGGCGCTGGCGCTGGGGGCAGCCGGCGCCTCGTCCTGGCGCCAGAAGCTGCCGATCCAGAACATGATGAACATGATCAGGCCAAAGAACAGCCAGCCGTACACCAGGTGGTCGACGCCGGTGGCGTATTCCATGCTGCTGAAGTGGCCGATCATCACGATCATGTAGGCGCGCAAGCCATTGGCGACGATCGGCACGATGACCGACAGGCCGATGAACACGGCGCGGCGGGTGCTGCTGGTGTAGGTCAGGTAGGCGTACAGGCAGCCCAGGGTGATCGACGAAATCAGGTAGCGGATGCCGCTGCAGGCTTCCACCACCGACCACGAGCCGGTCGGCAGGTCGAAGCGGGTGCCGTTACGCAGCACCGGAATGCCGGTGCTCTGCACCGCCCATACGGTGAAGTCGGCGGTGACGTGGATCAGCGGCTCGACGAAGATTTCGCCGAACGGCACTGCAAACAGCAGGAACAGCAAGGGGAACGTAAATGCGCCGGCCAGGCGCGGACCGAGCAGGGCCAGCGCCGCCACCGGGAACATGGCCACGAAGGCGTACTGCATCACGACCTGCACGCCGCCCATGCGCCCGGCCAGCCATGCCGCGCCGAGCAGCGCCAGCAGCACCAGGGACGGTGCGTAAGGACGCGCCGGGATGCGCTTGAACTGTTCGCGGCGGCGCCAGATCAGCCACAGGCTGATCGGCAAGATGATGTAGCCGTGGGCGAAGGTGTCGGAGCTGTTCCAGATGTCCACCATCGATTTTGCGGTACCGAAATACAGCGCGAACGGCGCCAGCATTGCCAGCACGATCAGCAGCAGCGCGGGCATGCCGGCGCGCGCCAGCGGCACCGAGGCGGATACCGCGGCGCGACGGGATTCGGTCATCAGCATTCGAGGCGCTCCCCGATGCAGGCCAGGTTGCTCGGCCAGCTGTAGTGGTTTTCAACCCTGGCGCGTGCGGCCAGGCCCATGCTGTTGTCGTGACGCTCGAGCAGCACCGCGACCGCGTCGGCAAACGCCGCGCCGTCGTCGGCCAGCAGCAGTTCGCGCCCGGGTTCGGCCTTGATGCCTTCGAGCGCCTGGGGCGAGACCACCGTCGGCGTGGCCATCGCCATCGCTTCGAGCACCTTGTTCTGGATGCCGCGCGCGATGCGCAGCGGCGCCACCGCGGCGCGCGCGTGGGCGATGAACGGGCGCACGTCGGGTACGGTGCCGGTGACGGTCACGCCCGGCAGCTTGCTCAGCTCTTGCACCGCAGGGCTGGGGCGGGCGCCGACGATGTAGAACGCGAGCTTGGGATAGCGCGCGCGCAGGATCGGCAGGCTTTCGGCCGCGAACCACTGCACCGCATCCACGTTCGGCCAGTAATCCATGGCGCCGGTAAACACGATCGCCTGTTCACCTTCCGCGTACGGGTTGGCGTAGTCAAGGTGCGGGGTGAAGTAGTCGGTGTCGACGCCGTTGTTGAACCAGCCGATGCGGGTATCGCTTTCCGGCGCCAGCTGGCGAAACAGCGCCGCCTCGGGTTCGGACACGAACAGCGAAGCATCGTAGTCGCGCGCAACCGCGCGTTCATAGGCCAGCAGCTGGCGCGCCTCGTGGCGGTACAGCCAGCTCATGGGCCAGGATTTCTTGTCGGCGTACTGGCGCCATTTGTCCGAGTCGACATCGCAGAAGTCGACCACGCGGCGCGCTTCCGGATACTTGTCGGCGTATTGCGCCATGGCCGACGAGAACACCAGCACGCGCTTGATCTTGTGCGCGGCCACGGTGTTGTCGACCCAGCGCTGCAGGCCGGCGTCGCGGTAGTAGTCGAGCGAGAGCGAACGGTTGGCCACCAGCGCGCCGAGGCTGCGCACGCGCGCCAAGGTAGGATTCAAACTCGCGAAATGGCTGCTGGCGCACAGCGCCTCGACTTTCGGCACGTACTGCCAGTCGTCGGCGTCGTCCACGAACGTGGCCAGGTGCACCCGGTAGTCGCGCGCCAGGTGCTTGAGCAGGTGGTACGAGCGGATCTTGTCGCCCTTGTTGGGCGGGAACGGGATACGGTGGATCAGCAGCAGCAAGTCTTCCACGGCTTATCCCAGGTTGCGCACGATGAACGGGCCCATGAAGTTCGCCAGCGGCAGCGGCAGCTTCTTCCAGACCTTGATGAACAGCTGGTACTTCGGGTTCAGTGGATTGTTGTCCGGCAGCGCAGTCGATGCATACAGCTTGTATTCGTACGGCAGCGGGGTCGCCTCGAAGCCCCAGTTCTTCTTGAAGTCGTAGGCGCCGGTGCCAAGCTTGCTGCGGCCGAAGTCGAACAGGCGGCAACCGCGCGCGGCGGCGGCCTGCATCAGGTTCCAGTACATGAAGTCGTTGCCGGCCACCGAGCGCGCCAGGTCCATGCCGCCGCCATAGTAGGGCACCACTTCGTCGCGCCAGTAGAACGACAGCACCGAGCCGACCAGCTTGTCGTCCTGGGTATAGATCGAACGCACTTCGCATTCGTCGCCGAAGGTCTTCTGCAGCAGGGCGAAGTATTTTTTCGGGAACACCGGGGTGCCCAGGCGCAGCACGCTGTGCGCATACGCGGTGAACATATTGTCGACGTTGTCCTCGACCACGCCCTTCAGGCCCAGCTTGATCCCCTTGCGCACCATGGCGCGCTGCTTGCGCGGGATGGCGTTCAGGTTGGCTTCGTCGTCGCCCGTGATCTCCTTGCGGAAGGTGACGTACAGTTCCTTGGTGTGCCAGCTGCTGTCGGCCGGATGGGCGCGCGTCATGCCGCGGTATTCCAGGTGGCCGACGCCCAGCTTGTTGGCCAGGTCATGCGCGGCCGCGTCGAGCATGGCGCGTGCGTCGTCGTCCAGTGCGACCACGCCGCCATACACGCAGAACGGCATCGCGCCCAGCGAATGGCCGAACAGGCGGCTCTTGATTTCGGCCAGCGGCAGCACGCCCTGGATCTGGCCATCCTGCTCGACGTAATAGAACCAGGTCTTGATGCCGAACGACTGCTCGATCACGCTCTGCCAGCCCGACAGATGGAAGAAGGTGGCCGACGGGCAGGCGCGAACGAAGGCATCCCAGCGTGCGTAATCCTGCTTTTGCAGCAGCTTCAGGGTCAGAGGAGCGACGGCATGCGCCTCGATTGCGCGGCGTGCCTGTGCGCCTTCGATGATCGAATTCATGGCTTGTCCAGGAAGATGCGGTCCATGCGGTCCCACTTGAAGTCACGCGCCAGCAGTTCGAGGCGGCGCTCCATGCGGTCGATGTTGATGTAGTGGCGGAAGCGCGCCTTGGCGCCCAGGCCTTCGGGGCGCGGCTGCTGCGGATCTACTTCCCACGGGTGGAAGTAGAACAGCGCCGATTCCTGGTCTTCGCGATTGACCTTTTCCATCATCCAGCGGCTCAGTGCATATGGCAGCAGGCGGAAGTAGCCGCCACCGCCGGCAGGGAAGTTGCGACCGCCCATGTGCAGCGTGGTGATCGGCACTTCGAGCAAACCATCAGGGCCGTTCGGGTAGAACGCGAAACGCGGCGCGTCGGGCATGCCGTAGTGGTCGTGCGCGATCGGGTAGATGCTCGAGCTGTACTTGTAGCCGGCTTCGTGCAGCGCGTCGAGCGCCCACAGATTGGCGTGGCCGATCGAGAAGCTCGGGGCGCGGTAACCCAGCACCTGCTGGCCGCCGATGTCTTCCAGCAGCGCCTTGGCCGAGCGGATGTCGTTGCTGAATTCTTCGCGGCTCTGGTCCGAGGCGCGCAGGTGGCCGTAGCCGTGGCTGGCCAGCTCGTGGCCCTGCTCGACAATGCGGCGCACCATTGCCGGATAGCGTTCGGCGATCCAGCCCAGCGTGAAGAAGGTGGCGCGCACGTCGTTCTTTGAGAACAGGGCCAGGATGCGGTCCATGTTCGCTTCGACGCGGCACTCGCGCGTCGGCCAGCTGGCGCGGTCGATATAGGGTGCGAAGGCCGAGACCTGGAAGTAGTCTTCGACGTCGCAGGTCATGGCGTTGCGGATGCGTTCACCCGGCGCTGGGCGCGGCCGGGCTGCGGGAGCGGTCATTTTCATGGCTTATTCCTGGTGGTCCGTACGTTGGTCGGCGCGGTGCTCTGCATTCAATGGGCTCTGGCCCGGTGGCGTGGCGACGATCTTCTTCAGGATCGACAGCACCGAGACGATCGATTTCTCGAGGCGCATCATGCGCTCGTCGAGCAGTTCGACGCTGGCCGCGCGGCGCTCGCCGCCGTGATGTTCGGCGCCGTTGCCGCTGCCATTGCCATTCATGCGCGCGTCGTATGCGCTCTCCGGATCCGGCTCGCCGATCGCATCCGGGGCCTGGAATTCTTCGTCGATGTCGCGCACCACGTCGTTGATGTGGGCTTCGGTAAACGCGTGCAGCTCTTCCAGGAAGCCCATCAACAGCACACGGTCCATCAGCGTGTTGGTCTTGCGCGGAATGCCGCCGCTGTAGGCGAAGATCGCGGCGTGGGCGCCATCGTCAAAGCTTGGGTCGCCGTTCCAGCCGACCGTCGTCAGGCGGTGTTCGATATAGGCGCGGGTTTCCTGCGCATCCATCGGACCCAGGTGGTAGCTGGCGATCACGCGCTGGCGCAATTGCTGCATGCCGGGGCTGTGCAGGGTGGCGCGGAATTCCGGCTGGCCGAGCAGGAAGGTCTGCAGCAGCGAGCGGTCATCAGTCTGGAAGTTCGACAGCATGCGCAGCTCTTCGACCGTGCGCGCGTTCAGGTTCTGGGCTTCGTCGATCAGGAGCAGGGCGCGCTTGCCCTGGCGGTCGACGCTGCGCAAGAATTGCTCGAGACGATTCAGCAGTTCGGCCTTGCTGGCGCCTTCGTACGGCAAGCCGAAGCTCGACACCACCATGCGCAGCGTGTCTTCCGGATCGAGGCTGGTATTGACGATGTGCGCCGCCACGATCTGGTCGAGGGGCAGGTGACCCAGCAGGTTGCGCACCAGCGTGGTCTTGCCGGCGCCGACTTCGCCCGTGATGACGATGAAGCCTTCGCCCTGCGACAGGCCGTACTCGAGGTAGGCCATGGCGCGCTTGTGGCCCTTGGAGCCAAAGAAGAAATGCGGGTCGGGCCGCAGCTGGAAGGGCTTGGCCGAGAGGCCATAATAGGATTCGTACATCGTGCTCGATTTCCGCTCAATACTTCATGTTCAGGTAAGCCACCACCGCGTTCTCGGTGTAGTCGCGCCGGCCGGCAAAGTCGGTGCCGCCACTGCGACGGCGCAGTTCGAGATTGGTCGACAGGTAGCGGCCGACATCGCGGTTCATGCGCACGTACAGTTCGCGCCGGCGCGTTTCGAGACCGGTCCTGAGCGACTCGTTCAGGCTATAGTCGGCGCCGGTGTTCAGGGTCGAGCGTGGACCGACGCGGTACGAGAAGTTCAGGTTGGCGCCGTGCTGGCGCACGTTGTCGTTCAGCGAACTGAATTGGCTGCCCAGCAGCGCGCTGTCGCTCTGCTGGTCGGACAGGGCGATGCGTTCGCTGCGGTAGGCGCTCAGCAGGGCAGTGCTGCGCCCGCCGCGCCAGGCCACTGAGCCGCGCAGTTCCTTCTGGCGCGCCCAGCGATTGCTGAGGAAGTTGATACTTTCGGCCAGGGTGGGCGGCAAGCCATTGGCCAGCATGTACGACGCGACCAGGCGTTCACGCTCGATCGGGTCGGCCACCACGCCGCTGAACATGCGGTCGAGCATCGACGCGGTGTCGATCGAGGCCGGCAGCAGCGACTGGCGGCGCGACGAGGTGATGGTGTCGCTGTACTGCAGGTCCCAGGCGGTGCGGCGGCTGCGCAGCGTGGCCAGCAGCGAACCGGTCTGGCCGTACAGATGGCGTCCGATCGACGCTTGCACATTGGTGCGCGCGCTCGGGGTCCAGACCCCGCCCACCGACCAGCTGCGGCCGGAGCTGTCGCCGCCCGGGCCTTCGAAGTCGTATTTGTCGTAGCCGGCCGTCATGGTGGCGGCCCAGGTGCGCGTGAACTGGTAGCGCAGCGAGCCGCTTGTGTTCTGGGACGACGATTCGCCGACCAGCTGGTTGTCGTTGTCCTGGCGGACGTAGTTCAGGCCCCAGCCGAGCTTGTTCGTGGAGGTGCCGCTGGCCAGGTTCAGCAGCACGGTGTCGCCGGTGCTGTTGCCGTACAGGTTGCGCAGGCCCGTGTCGACCGAATCGCGGCTGTAGCGCAGCTGCATGGTGGCGTCGCGTCCGATGCGGCGCACCAGGTACGGGCTGACGCTCCACGAGCTGACCTCGGTCTGGTTCTCGAGCGAATACGGATTGTCGGCGCCCGGCCTGAAGGCGTCGATGCTGCGCTGGCTGCGGTTGGCCGAGGCGTCGACGTACAGCATCTGTTCGACCAGCGTGCCCTGCAGGTTGGCGGCATAGGTGCGGCGGCCGTCGGACGGGCGCTGCATGGCGTCCTTGTCGCTGTAGGCGTAGCGGTTCCAGCTGGCGACGGCGTCGACCTTCAGGCGCCGGCTCTTGCCCGACACCGCCAGTTGCGGACGCAGCTCGGTGATGAACTGCGATTCGGCCAGCTCGTCTTCGCGCAGGTCGACGTTGTCGGTCCAGGTGCCCCTCAGGTTGACGCTGGGCGTGACGTTCCATTGTGCGTGCGCCGGCGCTGCCGCCAGCATGGCGGCGGCAGCGGCCAGCGGCAGCAGGCGTGGCACCAGCATGGTCGGCAACCGGCGATTAGCCGTAGTGGTAGTCATACGTCTCTTCGATGCCAGGGATGTCCCTGGTCTTGTTGTAGATGAGGTTGACGTTGTCGAAGCCTTCCAGCTTGTGCAGTGCTTCCTTGACCGCGTGCTGGGTCGTGGTCTGGGCTTCCACCACGACCACGATCTGGCCCATATGGCTGGCCAGCACGCGCGACTCGCTGGTGAGCAGCAATGGCGGCGAATCGAAAATGATGATGCGGTCCGGATAGCGGTTGGCCAGTTCGTGCAGCATCTGCGTCATCGTCGAGCTGGCCAGCAGTTCGGTAGCGCGCGGGGTGCTGGTGCCGGCCGGCAGGATCGCCAGCGTGTCGACGTTGGTGCGCAGCAGCACGTCGGACAGGTCGAGCTTGTCGTCGATCAGGCAATCCATCAGGCCGCGGTGGGCCGGCAGGCCGAGCGTGCGCAGCACTGACGGGCGCGCCACGTCGGCGTCGACCAGCAGCACCGTGTGGTCGAGCTCCATGGCGATACTCATCGCCAGGTTGATCGAGCAATAGGTCTTGCCTTCGCCCGGCAACGAGCTGGTGATCATGATCAGGTTGCTTGGATTGGCCTTCGGGCCACGCTCTTCGAAAGCGCGCTTCAGGAGCGGACGCTTGATGATGCGGAATTCTTCCAGCAGGCTGGTGCGCCCGCCAGCGGCGGTGACCAGGCCCAGCTCACGCATCCGCGCAAGGTCGAGTTCGACTTTGCGCGGGGCGCTGCGGGCAGGCGCGGCCGGTGCCTCTGGCATGGCGTGCGCGCTGGTCGCTGGCTCTGCAGCCGGCGCGGGCGCCGGCACGTGGGCCGGCAACTCGATGATGGGATGCTGGATCTGCTGCGCCTGCAGGTCGGCCTGGACGGCCGCCTGTTCCGGCTTGCCGGTCGCGGCGGAATTGGCAGCCTGGCGCTGCTGGTCGATGCGGCTGGCCGCTTTTTCAATAATGCTCACATGTGCTCCTTGGCCTGCGGCCTTACATCGGACGGACGAGGATGGCGGCGACACCGGCGCCGTAGGTGCCGAACAACAGCAGCACCGACGCCACCAGCGCGATCAGGCGGCGCTTGCGGCGCACGGTCTGCTCGGCGGTCCAGTTCATGCTGAGCGAACCCAGAATCGGGATCCCGGTGGTCTCGCGCAGCGTGGCCTGGCTCAGGAAAGTCGGACGCAGTTGGCTCATCAGGAAGGCGCCGGCCAGGCCGGCGATCAGCGCGGCGACGAATACGACCGAGAACAGCTGCAGGCGGTTCGGGCCCGACGGCACCAGCGGCGCCAGCGGTGGATCGATCACGCGGAAGGTCAGCATGTCGGTGGCCGACGACAGGTCGCCCGACAGCTTGGCCGACTCGCGCCGTTCAACCAGGCGCTGGTAATTGGCGCGGTTGACTTCATAGTCGCGGTTCAGGTTGGCCAGCTGGGCTTCGATCTCGGGTACTTGCTCGCTCTGGGCGCGCAGGGTACCGACGCGGTTGCTGTATTCGGACACACGGGCCTGCAGCGAGGCGACGCGGGCTTCGGCGTCGGACAATTGCACCTTGAGCTGCTGCAGCATCGGGCTGTAGCTGGCGCCGGGGTCGCTGCTCGGCTTGCCGTTCTTGGCTTCGTCGGCCTTGCGCGCTAGCAGCTGCTCAAGCAGGCGGCGGTTGGCGATGATGTCCGGGTGCTGCTCGGTGTACTGGGTGCGCAGGCTGTCCAGCGTCTTGTTGGCGGCGGCGATGCGTTCTTCCAGCGCCGGGTCGGTCAACACCGGCAGCGCGCGCTTGCCCGGGCCACCGCTGGTGTCACCCGAGATCTGGCGCCGGATCGCGTTGCGCGCCTGCTCCGCTTCGCTCAGCTCCAGGCGTGCCTGGTTGAGCGCCTCGTTGGTGGAGACCATGCGCGAGTTGTAGTCGGCGCCTTCGCGCGGCAGCAAGCCCATATTGCGCAGCTTGAAGTCCTTGAGCTTGTTCTCGGCCGCCGACAGCCGCTCTTCGTAGCCGCGGATCTGGTCGTCGATGAACTCGACTGCCTTCTCGGAGTCCTGGCGCTTGCCGGTGAAGCTGCCTTCGACGAAGATGGTCAGGAAGGCCTGCACCACGTCCTTGGCTTCCTTGGCGCTGCTGCCGGTGTAGCTGATGGTATAGATGTCGTCGCGCTGGGTTCCCGCCATCTTGATGCGCGAGGTCATCTCGTCGACGATCTTGTCCATTTCGCGCGCGTTGAGCGCCTTGACGTCCAGATCGACTTCGCGCACGACGCGTTCCACGTTCGGACGGCTGAGCAAGGTGCGGCGCATGAACTGGACTTGCTGGTCCAGGTTCGGCACCGTGGTCATGCCCGACAGCAGCGGCTTGAGGATATTCTGGGTATCGACGTAGACGCGCGCCGAGGCCTGATATTGGTTCGGCAGCTTGAGCACGACGGCCCAACCGGCCAGGGCGACCACCCAGGTAATGGCGACCGCATGCCAGCGATACTTGCCAAGTGCTTTTAAGAAATTCAGAATCAAGGCTGTGATTTCGGCCATTTGTCGGTCTCGAGTCATGGTCCGGCAGGTGCCGGACTCAATAGATAAACACCCTGCATGATCGCTTGTAGAGTGAGCAATTGCAATTGCGTGCTGGAAAATTAAGCAATTCTCCGCTCAGAATACAAACGGCTTACAACACAAATTCTTTGTTGCAACCGCGGGATTGCATCGGGCCACATTTTTACTGGTCAGAGTGTTGCATTATCGCAAACATTCGACGCTTGTGCGCGTTGTAAGTTGCGAAACTTTGTAACGTTGTGCAAGCCGGTGTGAACGATACGGAAGTCTTTGAGAACAGCGTCCTAGATAGTTGCTGAAAATCAAAGATGGTTATTGTAATGTTTAATATTCGAAAGGGCTTGCACGATTGACGCATTTTTTGTGCAGTGCAACCACATGTGTTTCAGAACCGATCCGTAGCGGTTTTTGCGAGCCTCTACCGGCCCTTACAAGATGTACCCGATGAATGTGAACTGCCCATGAAACGACGAATCTTCTTGCATCACGGCTTCGCCAGCCTGTTGGCCGGCGCTTCCCTCGCGGCGCCGCTGCAAGCCGCCGGCGCCTTGCCCGACACCGTGGCCCGGGTCAAGCGCTCGGTGGTTGGGGTCGGCACCTACCTGCAGACGCGCAGTCCGGCGATCACGTTCGCCGGCACCGGCTTCGTGGTCGGTGACGGCTTGAGCGTGATCACCAACGCCCATGTGGTGCCCGAGATGCTCGACGGCGCGCGCAAGGAAACCCTGGGCGTGGTGGTGGGCGACGGCGCCGCGGTGGCGTTTCGCGCCGCCACCCTGGTAGGACTCGATCGCGAGCACGACCTGGCCCACCTGCGGCTGCAGGGCGCGCCGCTGCCGGCCCTGAATCTGGCCGAGCGCGACGAAGCGCGCGAAGGGCAGGCGCTGGCGTTTACCGGCTTCCCGCTTGGCATGGTGCTGGGACTGTACCCGGCCACCCACCGCGCACTGCTGGCGGCGATCACGCCAGTGGTTCGGCCATCGCTGAGCGCGCGCGGACTCGATGCGCGCGCCATCGCGCAGTTGCAGCGGGCGCCGTTCACGGTATATCAGCTCGATGGCACTGCGTATCCGGGCAATAGCGGCAGTCCCGTCTACGACCCGGACACTGGTACTGTGCTGGCGGTGGTGAATATGGTTTTCGTAAAAGGGCTGAAGGAAACGGCGATTACCAATCCGAGCGGCATCACGTATGCGGTGCCGGTCAGCCATGTGCGCGCCCTGCTGCAGCGACCATGAGCGCATCCGCCCGGCGGCGCAAGCGGCCTGGATGGGTGTGGCGCTGTAGTCCAACAATTTCATTCGTGCACGGCGTTTCCGCGAAGACTCTGATATACAATAACGCTGTTTTGATGGTGAAATAACAATTTTTTAATCGCAAGTCGATGCTGGTTCAACCGGCGCAGACCGCAAAGAGTCGAGGTGAGCAAGATGACGCAGTGGATCAAACGTATGATGGCGGCTGGCGCCGTGGGCTGCCTGCTGGTGCTGGGCGGATGCGCTACGCCTCCCGCTCCCAGCGCCGCCGCGCTGGCGCCGGTCAATCCCGACTACCTGATCGGCCCCGGCGACGCGGTCAACATCATCGTCTGGCGCAATCCGGAAGTATCGATGTCGGTGCCGGTGCGTCCGGACGGAAAAATCACCACGCCGCTGGTAGAAGACCTGCCGGCCGCCGGCAAGACCTCGACCCAGCTGGCGCGTGATATCGAAGGCGCACTGGCCAAGTTCATCCAGCAGCCGGTGGTGACAGTGGTGGTCACCAACTTCATCGGCAATTACGCCGAGCAGATCCGTGTGATCGGTCAGGCTGCGCGTCCGCAGGCGCTGGCGTACCGCCGCGAAATGTCGCTGATGGACGTGCTGATCGCGGTCGGCGGCGTCACTGAATTCGCAGCCGGCAACAAGGCCAGTATCGTGCGCAATGTCGATGGCAAGCAGGAAAAACTGACCGTGCGTCTGGATGACCTGATCCGTGATGGCGACATCTCGGCCAACGTCATGATGCGTCCAGGCGATGTCCTGATTATTCCGGAAAGTTTCTTCTAAGTCGTTTTCGGTAAGTTTTACAGCCAGCATTCGTTTCGCAATGAATCAAGTGCCCGACAGGTGGCATTGCTCGCCACCTGTTTCTACATTCCCTCTTCGATCGGCAGTGTGATGGCATGGCATTGGCTGTGTTATTACAACGCAGGCATGGACCGATCTTCATGCCGCTTTGCCATCAACTGCTGTAACCGAGCTTTGTTCGCACAGCACCCTCTTATTCCTGAGTAACCCGACATCGCCAGGCAAACGTCAAGCTGGCCGATATTCTCGCCAGCGACAAAGATGACGCGACGTTTGGGCGCGGCCCGCCGGTATCCTCCGAGCACGACAACTTCCTGAACTTGCACCGACAGGCCCTCAGTTGTACTGCTATCCCTGATGTACTGATCCTGTGCACCCGCAGCCGCCATTGCCTTGTATGTCTACCGGAATAGGCTGAGCACGCCCTGAGATTGCATTTTTGATATTCACTTAAAACGGATTCATTGTCTGTAAGGAAATATTCGGGCTCCACAGACCAAAAAACAGCCTGTAAAGTGTCGGGAATTTTTACACAACTATTGTTCCCAAGCTAATTCTGCATACTAAGTCCTTGATTTTAAAAGAAGTGCTTAAGCTGGCACGCCGCTTGCTAATAGTACGACGTGTGTGTGTGCAACCGATTAACCTAGAGACGAGGTAGACGAACATGAATTTCCTGAAGAAACTGGGCTGCGCTGCAGCTGTGACCCTGGCGATGGCTGGTACCGCAAGCGCTGACACCGTGATGAATGACTGGGTCTTCAACCCAGTCGGCACCGGTTACAACAGCGGCGTGACGGTCAGCGAGTACCTGGACATCACCGGTAACGCGTTCATCCAGCTGTCGGCTGGCCCAACCGCCGGTTCGTTCAATTTCAAAGAACACGCTGTGTTCGCAATTCCATACGGCGATAACCGCCAGACCGGCAACTTCAACCAGATCGATCCACGCGGCAATATCACCGCAACCTTCGAAGCAACCGGCACCGGCTCGTTCGGCGGCGCGTTCAGCTTCACCGGCGGCACGATCAAGATGTACCAGTCGAACACCGACCGCTTCACCACGACCGACGGCATCTACGGCGCCAATCTGGGCACCATGATCGCTTCGTTCGAAGTCCTGCCTGGCGGCGGCGGCAACGTCGATGCAAGCGGCAGCCCGACCAACAACGGTCAGGTCAGCGTGACCGCGCGTGCAGTCGAAGGCGGCCTGGCGGCTGGCTACTTCTTCCGCGGCAACGGCGACGATCTGTCGATGGAATCGATCCTGTCGTTCGCGTTCACCAACGCCAATACCCTGTCGCGTCCGACCGGCAACCTGGTGCCTGAAGTTGCTTGCCAATTCGCCGGCTTCACCGGTCCTGGCTGCGGTAGCGGCACCTATGCCAACGCTCCTGGCCAGTACTTCTTCGTTTCGAACAACGGCCAGTTCAAGCTGGGCGAAATGGCCGCAGAAGTCCCAGAACCAGGTTCGCTGGCTCTGTTCGGCATCGCCATGCTGGGCGCTGGCGTCATCAGCCGCAAGCGCGCCAAGAAAGCCTAAGCTTTCTTAGCGTAAGAAAAAGAGCGGGCATTGCCCGCTCTTTTTTTCGTCCTTTTTTTTTGTCGCTTATCGTCGGCTGGCGGCATTGCCGGACGTAAAAAAGGCGGGCCGCGGCCCGCCTTGTCAATCCATCACGTGCTTTTCAGCCAACCAGCAATTCCTGCAGCGGACGGCGCTTGGAACGGGCCTTCGGCGCCGGGCCATAGCCCAGGCGCCCCATGTACACCGGGTGCAAGGCATCGGTGAAGACCAGTTCGGCGGTCTGGCGCTCGAGGCGCTGAGCGAATTCCCACAGGCCGGGCTTGGCGCTGAACTTGTCGTCATTCTCGCGCACGTATTTGGAGAAGATCAGCGGCGTCATCTCGGGCTGCATGTACAAGCCCAGATTCGTCATGCTCAGCCAGAAACGCTGCAATGCGCGCCCGGCGGCAATATAATCGTCGATCGTTTCCGGCTTGCTGCGCGCCTTGAGCACGAAGTGCGCGGCGCAGGCCATGCCCGGCACCAGATCCATCTGCAGGCGCGGCGCCCAGGTGCCCATCAGCGTATTCACGGTCGACATGCGGCCCCAGCTGCCCATCGCCCATTTCATCAGCTTCAGGGTGCCCGGATCGACGCCCAGCGCCCGGTCTGGCACGCGGTGCGTGCTTTCCCAGGCATTCCAGTCGATGATCGAGCGGTGCGTCTCGAACGCTTCGGGCATCGTCAGGCGCAATCGTGCATTATTGAACATCAGGCGCGCGGCTTTCCATTTCGGGCCGCTGCCTTCGATCCACGCCAGCGCATAACCGGGGCCGACGGCCGATTGCAGAATGCGCTTGTGCTCGTCCGTCAGCGCCCGGGTGCGCATTGCGCGGCGCTGCACGGTACGCTTTTCGATCGCGCCAATCAAGGGATCCGGCGCCAGCCCCGGCTCGGGCACGAAGCGCGCATCGAACACCAGGCGCAGCGGCTCGGCGCCGTTGGCCGGGGTTGCTGTTACCGGCCGCCGTGTGAGCTCGGCGCGCAAGCCGAGGCCGGTAGCGGCGATGGCGATCGTCTCGAGCAGGGCGCCGAAGGCGATCTGGCTTGGGTGGCCGTCGCGGTCGTAGACGCAGTGGTCGCGCGTGTCGTGCGCGTGCACCACCAGGTGGTCGGGCGCGGCGATCTCGAAGCGCCAGGTCTGCATATTGTCGCCGCTGGGCGCCCAGCGCGCCAGGTCGGCAATTTTGTAGGCTGGGGTGGTGCTGTCGACGGTCGTCATGGTGTGGCTCCTGCCATGTCCCTGGCCAGTTGGCGCTTGCCGACTGCAATCATCAGGCGGTGCAGCGGATTACGGTTGCCGCCCGGACGCCAGGTGCGCGCCACCTTGTTGCGGTAGGCGTCGAACTGGACGCCATGCGGCGCTGCCAGCACCTGGCCGCGTCCGAGCAGGATTTTGAGCGCTTCGGTGCCCATCACGCCGGCGCAGATCTGGCACGCCATGATGGTCGAAGGACCGCGCCGCTCGACGAAATTCACTGCCTCGGGCACCACCAGATAAGGGCGATGCAGGCCAGCCGGCGCCAGGCCCACCACGAAGTGCACTGCCTTGTCGGCATCCGACTCGAGGCCGTCCCAACGGAAGTACTCCTCGAACGTCATGCCGCCGGGAATGAAGTTGAGCAGGGCCGCACCCATGCCCAGCGGCGCTACCGTGGTCGCCGGAATGCCGAGCCGGGCGCAGGTGGCGAAGGTGTCGCGGCGCGCCTGGAAAGCAAAGAAGTCGAGCGCGTCGACGTACAGGTCGACGTCTTTCAAAAAGGCGTCCAGGTTGCCGGCATCGATTCCCTGTGCGAACACGTCGATCTCGATCTCGGGATTAATGTCGCGCGCCATGCGCGCCATCACCTCGACCTTGGGCTGGTCGAGGGTCGACATCATGGCGCCGACCTGGCGGTTGAAGTTGGCGACATCGAAGGTGTCGAAGTCGGCAATGCGGAACTTGGTGATGCCCAGGCGCGCCAGGGTCAGCAGATGCACGCCGCCGACGCCGCCGCCGCCGGCAATGGCGACGCGCTTGCCGCGCAATTGCTGCTGTTCGGCCGGCGTGACCCAGCCGATGTTGCGGGCAAACGCCTGCTCATAGCGAAATGGTTTCGTCATGGTGAAATGGATGGTATTGCGAAGATGTGCAGAGGAATGACAGCGCGACTGGCGCTCGGCATTGACGCGTCAATTGCAAAAACGCCGCGGCTGTTCAAGCCGCAGCGCATTCAGACTGCCTGATGTTCGTCGATCCGGCGCAGACGACTGATAATGCCTTCTTCTTCACGCGGCGAGAAGAAATACGGATAGAACGAGCGTTCGGTGCTGTCTTCGGCGAAGGTGCCGCCGAATTGCTTGATCTTCTCGGTAACATAATCCAGGCTGATACGCAGCAGATACGCTGGCGCATTCACACGCGGATTGGTCTTCATCTCGCCCTCGCGCTGGAAGCCCAGCATCTGCTGGTAAAAGCGGCGATGGCGCGGATTGACTTCGATCACGATATCGGTGCAGCCATGGATATCACGCGCATAAATCACGGCCAGGTGAAACAGATTGGCCAGCGATGCTTTGGAGCGCACTGACGGGTCGAAGGCGAGCTTGGTGAATTCGCATAACCTGGCGCCTTTTTCGCGGTGGGCATCGAGTTCTTCGCGGAAGATCTGGTCGGCCATCAGGCCGATCGTGGAGTCGACCCCGATGGTGAGCGTGCCCACCACGTCGCCCTTGTCGGTCGCGGTCAGCGTGATGCGGTTCGGGTCATCCGAAAGCTGGTGCGTGCCCGCGTAGCCGCGCCACGCGTACATCTTGTTCACCAGCATACTGGCCGAATTGCGCCCATTAGGCGTATCGGTAAGCCGGATTCCGTACGAATCTTGGTTCACGATAACATCCTCTGTTTCGAAGTCCGCTATCTTATCCCGGTCCTCAGCAATGTGAGTGTTCGATAGAAATTCGTCGACGGCGCCTTCTGGCTCGTCTTCCATGAGTTTCTCGTGGTTGGTCATCGCAAGACTTCCTAGGTTCGCCACCCGCCGCAAAAGCGGGTGGAGTTTGGCACGATGCCGCGCTGTTTTGTGATTTCCTGCGCGCGGTCCTGTTCAACTTTTTGGTTTTCGGATACTAAGCGCTTACAGCGTTTTTAGCAACGAACGAGCATCTTCGATCTGGGCGAAAGGCTTGTTCTGTGCCAGCAGCGTTTCGAGTTCCTTGCGCGCTTCCGCTTTTTTCCCCGCCTTGTTCAGGCCCACCGCCAGGTGGTAACGCATATCCAGCGCCGCCGGTGCTGCCGCCACGGCTTTTTGCAGCAATGGCACGCCACGCTCGGTATTGCCCTGATCGACCAGCAGCCAGCCCAGGGTATCCATCACCGCCGGGCTGTCGGCGGCCAGCTTGTAGGCCTGCTCGGCGGTTGCGAGCGCGCGTGGATCTTTTTCCTGCTGTTGGGCCCAAGCCAGGTTATTCAGGGCCGGGACGTTGTTCGGCGTACGCTTGACGACCTGCTCCAGCAGGCCGATTGCCGGCTTGTACTGGTTGGCGGCCAGGTGCATCTCGGCCAGGAACATCAGTGCCTGCGGATCATCCGGATGTTTCTTCAGCCAATTCGTTACGCGCGCCTGCGCTTCGCCGCTCTTGCCCTGCTGACGCAGGACGCCGGCGCTGCGCACCAGCAGGCCAGGGGTTGGCTGCATCGCGAACGCCTTGTCGTAGGCGGCCAGCGCCTCATTCGGCTTCTTCATTGCCAGATGCAAGTCACCCTCCAGCAACCAGCCGGTCGGCGCGTCCGGCTGTTCTTTCTGCACCTGGCGCGCCATCGCCAGCGCCTCGCCGGTGCGGCCACGGCGGATCTCCAGCTCGATCTGCGCCACGCGCGCCTGCAGCATGTCGGGCTGCAGCGCCACCGCGCGCTTGAGCGCCTCGGCTGCGGCGGCCTCGTTCTTGAGCAGGCCCTGGGTCTGCGCCAGGCGCATCTGCGGCAGCGCCGACTTCGGCAGCACATTGACCAGCTTGTTATAGGTATCGAGCGCGCCGCCGGCATCCTTGTTGGCGATCTGCGCCTGACCCAGCAGATCGAGAAGATCCGGATTGGTCGGATGCGCGATCTGCTGGTTACGCGCCAGGGTCAGCGCTTTCTGTGCCTGCTTGGTGTTCAGGTAGTGACCGCCCAGCTTGATGACGGCGGAGATCGCATCCGGATTCTCGGCCTGGGCTTTTTCGAGCAGCTTGGTTGCCTCGTCCGGACGGTTCTGCAGCATCGCCAGTTCGGCCAGGCCAACCATGGCGCCGAAGTTTTTCTTGTCTTTTTCGAGCAGCGCCTCAAAACGCTTCTTTGCGTCTTCGGGCTTGTTGGCGACCAGGTCCAGGCGCACCAGTTGGGTCACCGCCGGGAAGTAGGTCGGCTGCAGCGCCACCGCCTTTTCCAGCGCCGTGCGCGCGGCCGCAAGGTCGCCCTTGGCCATGTGCACCGAGGCTTGCATGTTCAGCGGCGCCGGGCTGTCGGGCTGCAACTGCTGCAGGCGGGTGGCGGCGGTGAGCGCCTTGTCGTAGTGTTTCAGGCCGGTTTCGGCCTCGACCAGCGCGGCCAGCGCGGCCGGCGACTTCGGATCGAGTTCGGTGGCGCGCTGCAGGTCGGCGATCGCCTGTCCCTGCTGGCCCTGGTTCAGGCGCGCCAGGCCGAGCGAGGTGCGCACCACGGCCGCTTCCGGCGCCAGCTTGGCGGCCTGCTCGAGGTAGCCGGTGGCCTTGCCGAAGTCGCGCGCCTGCATATACGATTCACCGGCCAGCGCCAGCAGCTGGGCATCGGCGCCGCCCTTTTCGAGGGTCGGGGCCAGCACCGCCACCGCGTCGCGCGGCTGCGCGCTCTTGAGCAGCGCCTGGACCAGCAGCTTGCGTGCGTACAGATTGTTCGGGTCGTTATCCAGGTACTTGCGCAGGTGCTGTTCGGACTGCTGCAGTGAACCCAGCTTCAGTTCGACCGCGCCAGCCAGCAGGATGCTCGGCATGTGCTCGGGCGCCGCCTTGAGCACCTTCTGCAGAGATTCACGCGCCTGCGCTGGCTTGTCCTGGCTGTAGTCGAGCAAGGCTTGGGCGTAGGTCGCCAGCAGCGAATTCGGCGCGGCCTTGCGGGCGGCGTCGATGTCGGTCTTGGCCAGGTCGTACTTGCCCTGGTTGATGTGCAGGTAGGCCTGCTCGACGCGCGCGTTGACGTCGTTCGGACGCAGCGCGATTACCTTGTCGTAGGCGGCCAGCGCTTCTTCGGGCTTGTTGGCAGCGCGCAGCATGGCGCCGCGGAAGCTCCAGACGTCGGCATTGCTGGCGTCTTTCTCAGTGGCCGCGATCGCGTACAGTTCGGCCTCTTCGCGGTTGTTGGTCAACATGGCGTGGCGCGCCATGCCGGTCAGCGCCGCACCGTTGTTCGGTTGCAGCGTCAGCGCGGCCTGATAGGCTTCTTTGGCCGCGTCCGGCTGCTGGGTCGCCAGCAGGGCGTCGCCACGCAGCGCCAGCAGCGGCGCCGACTTGGCGATTGCTTCCGGTTTCAGTTCATCCAGCGACTCCTTGAACTTGCCCTGCGCCTGCTGCGACCGCACCAGCGGCGCCAGCACTTGTTCAGGGCTGGCGCCAAGACTGGCCGCGCGGCGCAGTTCCTTGTCGGCCGAGACCGCGTCGCCAAGCTGCAGGTGCAGCAGACCCAGCTGCAGACGCGCATTGACGTCGTCCGGGCTCTTCGCAACCGCGTTTTTCAGCTGGATCAGTGCGGCTTTCAGGTCGCCTTTTTCCTGGTACTGCTTGGCTTCGGCCATCAGGGCCGGGGTCGACTGATCGCGGCTGCAGCCGCCCAGGCCAAGGACCAGGGCGCCGGACAGCAGGGCGGCGGTGAGAGTAGGGATCGAAACGTGACGCGGCATGGCTTCCTCGGTAGGTCTGGCTGTCGTCCGGGATATGGACGAGTTTCTTCAACAACAATAATACCCGAAGGAATTCACGGAGAACCGCACAAACGGAACAAGTGTTGCAAATGTGATGCGTTACACGAAAAGGTAATTTCCTCGTGGCAAAATTCACGATTGTCCGCCGCTATCGGCCCTATTTACGCGGGACTCAATCTGGGTTCTTGCGCAGCCGGCCCAGCAGGGCATCGACGTTCTCGCCCACCGGCAAGCCGTGGCGGCGCAGCAGCTGCACGTGCAGCACCAAATTTTCCAGCACCAGCTTGGCCGATACCGCCAGCAGCGTCATCAAGCGGTCTTCGGTGCTGAAGTTGTCCATCGATGCCGCCATCTCGCA